>Ga0213868_10002058_pt1 | contig 19359 bp, 34 predicted proteins | sample PICome_9_FD_160087 | JGI IMG/M metagenome (GOLD analysis project Ga0213868, IMG submission 160087) | Coastal seawater microbial communities near Pivers Island, North Carolina, United States - PICO127 | ecosystem: Environmental > Aquatic > Marine > Coastal | place: USA: North Carolina...
CATCCGGCGCTGATGTGACGCTTTACCACACCAGGAATGGAGCCGCAAGCGTTGCAAATGACAAAATCAGCACGTTGTTCTACAGGGCAAAAAACGATAACGCGAGCCCTGCTGACGTTGACTATGCTGCGATTGAGGGGAGCGTTTCAGACCCGACTGATGGTGCAGAAGTTGGCCGACTGAAGCTACAGGTTCAAACCGCAGGCACGCTGACTACGCAGCTTGAGATAGACGGTGACACCATTGGATTCTTCGGTGCGACTGCTGCTGCGCAACCTGGCGCCATTGCAGATCTGACCGTTACAGCGTCGACGGGAACACTGCCTACAGCAAGCGGCACCGTAACGATTGCTGATGCTGCATCTGCAACAAATGCTGAGCTGCTTGAGTATTGCGGAGAGATCGAGGCAAAGCTTGAATCAGCACTGGCAGCATTGCGAGCGTTGGGAATAATTGCCGCGTAACAGATGGACCGTCGCACGCTTGAAAACTGGCAACGGATCGAGAAGGCTCTACGCGAAACAGGCAAAAAAGACTGCATGTTTTACAAACGTGCAGTTGCAATATTAAGTGGCAAGCCAGACCCACTAAAATAACAGGGAAGGAGCGCCTAAGTCGTGATTGAAATTTACGCAGCAATCCTAGGGGCTTCTCTCGGCATAGCTGGGATGAGTGTCTCTGGGTTTACTAGGCGAACCAGCGAAAGCCGTGAAGCGGTTATTCGCCTCACAGCCGGTGTCGAGTCCATTGCAACTAAGCTTGAAGACTTGCATCAGGACATGAAGGCAGAAAAGGTTCAAGCTACTGCTGATCGCCGTGAAATTTACGAACGGCTGAATGATCATGGCAACCGAATAACTGTTTTAGAAACCACCAAGGCTAGAATCGACTAAGAATCAACGGCATTCAAATGGGCATCGAAGAAATCTTGGCATCTCCAATCACATGGATCGTGATTGCAGCCGCTTCTGAGGTTATTGCGCTATCACCATTGCGCGATAACAGCTTGATACAGCTTATCTTTCATGCACTAAGGGCGCTGAAAGGAAAAAAGAGCTGATCCCCGCTGGCGGGAGGTGGTTGTTTAGATTCTCAACACAATCACCGCTTGAGGCATTGAAGCGCGAAATTCAACGTCGCAAGTTCGAGGTGACGCTTAAACCTCGGATCGATGCTGAAGTCGAACGCTGGCATAAATCACAGCCGCCAGCCATGCCACCACCCAGAATTGACGACCTACACATAAAATCACCGTGGAGCAATGACGAACAGTAAGGCAATCTCACTCGAACAGCTCTTTAGGTACTACAAAGGCTTGCCGCATCAAGCCGCAAGTATTGCGCTCTTGGAAGAGGATCTTCAAACCAACGGATATGACGCAGCGATGCGACGTGACCGTGAATGGTTTGCGACTTGGAGTCAATCAGGTAAGCAATCTGATCACAAGCAAGCATTAGACCTGATTAAAAAGTTTGAAGGATGGCACGCCGAGGCATACCTGTGCCCCGCAGGGTTCTGGACGATTGGATGGGGCAATCTGTCGCATCCAGACGGTCGCCCTGTAAAAGAAGGCGACTGGATCAGAAGGAAAGAAGGCGATGCTTTACTGGAAGGCACAGTAGACAAAATTGACGAAAAGCTTTCGCAGACCGTTCCTTGTTGGGCGGATATGGCGGAGAATCAGCAGGCAGCATTGATCAGTTTCGCTTACAACCTTGGTTCTGGATTCTATGGCTCTGAAGGTTTTGAGACAATCAGCCAAAAGCTTCGTGCGAAAGACTGGAAAGCTGTTCCTGACGCGATGCTGCTCTATCGAAATCCTGGGAGCAGCTTTGAAGCCGGTCTAAAGCGTCGAAGGCAAGCCGAGGGAAACCTTTGGAAAGGTGGCGATCAGTCACCGCCTACTGAGACTGCAAAACTGCGCCCTGGGTCATCGTTTACCAGTCGGCTGACCCCACACATCACGCTCGGTGAGTTTGCTCTAAATCAAGAAGAGCGGCGCTTTAACGAGCAGTACCAGCTAGACACTGCAGCTACTCTCGCGGCATTTCTAGAGCGTGTTCGTGGCAAGTTTGGTAGCAAGCCAGTCGTAATCACGTCTGGCTACAGACCCCCAGCTATAAATAGATCGGTTGGCGGTGCTAGCGGGTCAGAGCACTTGTACCCGGCACCGGGAGTTGGTGCTGTGGATTTTTATGTGCAAGGCGCTGACATTTATGCGGTACAAGAATGGTGTGATCAAAACTGGCCGCATAGCTTAGGATATGGGGCCAATAAAGGATTCGTTCATCTCGGTATGCGAGAAGGCGGTCCAAGAATACGCTGGGATTACTAGAAATGACTGTGCTTTGCGACTGGCAAATAAAAAGCCTCTGCTTCGGCGGAGCAATGGAAGACTGGTCTGAAGATCTAATCAACCCGGCCTCGCTTGACGTGAGACTGGGCAGTGGGCTGATGATTGAAGTCGCTGGGCAAAAAGACTTGTTGCACGTTGACATCTCGAACAGAACTGAAAAGAACCCTTATCGATTAACCCCCGGAGAGTTCTGTCTTGCTGAGACGCATGAAACGTTTAAAAAAATACCTGATCACATTTGTGCTCAGTTTGCATTGAAGTCAAGCAGAGCTAGGGAGGGCTATGAAAATTTGCTCGGATGCTGGATAGATCCAGGTTTCTGTAACAGCAAATTAACCCTCGAATTAGTAAACGCAAGGCGCCATTACGACCTTCCGCTATACCCTGGTCTGAAAATAGGGCAGATAATCTTTATGAGGATGAGCGACGTTCCTCTGAACAGTTACTCGAAAACGGGGCGCTATAACAATGACGCAGCGGTTCAGGGCAGCAAGGGTTAGAGCAAGGCGCTTGGCTACCATTAAATAGCCTGATACCGGCAGTAGTGGTAGCTGAGTTTAGGCAGTGTCGGAGAAGCAGTCTGTGCAGAGAGTACCTGCCTACCTCGGAGATGACGCACGGAAAAAACGGATGGTTTTGTGATCCTCGTAGGTGCCCCATGAGAGCATCCGAAAATGTTGCTTCTTATCAAGTCGAAAAACGCTACCTAACAACTGCGACAATTATGTTTCTGACCTCAGCAAAGGAAGATCAGGAACCTGAAGAGTTTAGTGAGATATTTGCATCACGATTAGAGGAGCTAACAGAGGAAATAATTAGCTTTGAGATGGAAGTGTTGCCTCTAAGCGGCGGATTTATTGGCCATGAAATAATAGGATCAGAGCTTGTACCAAAGAAAACAAGCAAGCACAGGTTCAGGCGTCAAATACTTGATGAATGGGACAATAGATGTGCTTACTGCGGCCAACCCGGAGACACCTTGGATCACATCCTTGCTAGATCGAAAGGTGGCAGTATGAGCGTTGTAAACAATCTTTTGTGTTGCTGTAGATTTTGCAACGGATCAAAAAGTGACAAGGCAGTATGGGAGTGGTTTAGGGCACAGCCTTTCTGGAGCCAAGAGCGTGAAGATCTGATCAATTATTGGATGGAGCATGGAACCTTGGATCAGCCATAGGAAGCATCATGTGATACAAATAAGTCTTTGCACGCCAAAAATCATCTGAATATCTGCAAATAGCTCCACCAGGACTGCAAGCCCTGTAGTAAACGCCTTGGGTGTCGTCATTCAATATCTCAATGTAAAAACCATTGCCGAAATCTATCGCCCAGCTAGGGACATCAGTCGTTGATCCAAAAGGCCGAGCATTGGCTGGCAAATCTTCCGCCACTTGATTTCCCCTCGGCAAAACCAAGACTGCATTCTGATTGTACTAACTTCCAATGCAGGCACTGCCAGCAATACGGCTTCGGACTAGCAACTGCACGCAAATCAGCATAAAGTTGCTCGCCCTGCAATATTGCGCTTTCGATATTAGTTGCATTTAAAGCAATCTCAAAAGTGTCGGATTTAGTGGTAATGGTTGCAATCCATTCTCCGCTTTTGTCGGAAATGTTTAATTTGCCGGAATGAGAGCGATGACTTGTCATTTAAGGCGATCAAGGAAGAAAGCTTTTAGCTCTTGCGCTGACGCCCGTGCGTCTGACTCAGTTTGCTCTGGATTGCCCCAATAGACAACTTTTCCATCAAAATACCAAGGCTTGAAGTATGAATCCACTCCGTGTGCAATTAATTTTATGCCTATTTCTGAAGTGTTCACGGTCAGTGTTAGAGTTTTTGTTCAACTTGATTCCGAGGAGTCATCTTGTCCTGATGCGCATGGGGAGCGCATCAACCAAGCCATGCAGGCGCGAGAGCCGGTGGCATCCCCTCCTAATTCAGTCGTGATTCAAAATCAGGTCTTCCTCCAAAGACTTCAGTTCCGTGGCGGCGCATACTCTCATTTGGTCGTGCTCGGATGATGAGTTGAAGCCATCCCAGCGCACGGCAAGGTATTTGCGCTGATGGCCGTCTTTTCTGGTCTTGGTCCTAAGCTCTGTTACCGTGCCAACCCGCGACGAATAGCGGCGCTGATTCTCTGGCTTAACAGCAATACCAAGGTGAATGCGAGGCTTTTCAGCAACTCGATCGCCAACGGCAAACTTGAATGGTGTGCGGCGTGATTCTTTTGTCATGGTGCCAAACGGGCCTTGCCCCAGCGATTTTTTGTGTACCAGTTATGGACTGAGGGAATCCACTGCTCAAAGTGAGGCATCATCATCTGGCACATCTGATGAATTTCTATCTGTGCATCGAGCTTGCCTCGTAGATCAAGGAAGTGCATCAAGCTGCGCAGATTGAACGTAACAACAAAATGCTGGCGGTAGTCAAACGGCAATACTCCCCTTGCGTGTTCTTCGGAGATGCCAGCATCAAGAGCCTCTTTATAACGCCGAGCCGAGTCTTCGCAATGCTGAAGATCCTTTGCCCTTAAACGCTCGTCGTAGGTGTACTTCTTGCCTTGGCGGTTGGTGTAATCACCAACGGGACGCAAGTAAAAAGCCTCTTCAACATCGACGATGCCTTCAGCTACAGCAGCAATTCTCTGACCTGTGTAGCGCATTGACTGGACATCCCAGCTAGTGCCAACCCTATGCGTCCGAGCTTGTTGAATCACCGAGTGAGGGAAATAGCCCACAGCAAATGTAATACTGGCGTGCTCCAGTGGCCCGTAATGGCCGCGACCTCCCAGGAGTAGGTGCTTGACGATGCGATCACCAGCGTCTGGCTCGCTGAGTGGTTCGTCATAAAAAACCCAGCCTTCAGAGTAATCTTGGTGCATTGCCTGCCAGCACAGCGTGGCAGGATCCCTGGTCTGGCTTAAGACGCCAACCTGAAAGCGAGGATCAATTTGCATCTTTAAGCTCCTGTACTAATTTTTTCAGTTCTTCGTCCTCCATTGAATCTACAGCCGACAAGAAGCCAGCTATTACGGCTTGCACAAGACGTTTAGGGCTGAATAAAGCAAGCAAAACAAATTGAAAGCGAGTGCAAATGCCAAATTTAATTTTCATTGGTCATGCATCTCCAGTACATGTTGAATGCCGCGAATGTAGCCATCCCAGTAACGGGAATCGCCTTGACGGCATTGAAGGCTTTTTTCGTAATTGTTGTAGCCGTCAATCAAAAGACGTTTGACTGACTCAATACTGACTTCAAGTGGCTTTTCATTCATTGGATTCTGAGCGAGCGATTGCCGAGGCTTCAGCTTGGATTTTTTTTAGTGAAACAGGCCCAAGTTCTTCTAAAAGAATGCGAAGGAAATGATCTTGGTACAGTTCGTCATAGCTTTTCGGAAGCGGTTTGTTTAGCGCTTCAATCTTGGCCGCAAATTGCGTCGAGATCCTTAACTTTTTTTTGGCCCGATAGTACCATTCAGTGTCGGGCGCATAGCCATGCTTCTCTTCAAAGCTTGAAACCTCCGCCAAAGAGGCCGTGATCTCATTAATACAGTCAATAAGCTCATGGTAAAGCTTGCGAAGCTCATCCGTTCCGAGATGTGGAAGCTCTGTGGCGAGAATCGATCTGTCTAGCGAAATGCTGTTGTAAATTGCCATTTTAAGTAAGGGGCAGAGTGAGTCTGCCCCGATAGGGGTTTAGGGGCAGAGTGAATCTGCCCCGATCAGGGTTTAGAAGAAGTCGTCTACAACGTTGCCGTCAGTGGCCTTAGCCACAGACTGGGCAGCGTCATTGACAGCGCCTTCAGTGTTCTTTTCGTACTTGTAGTGAGGCTTGAAGCTCAGACTGATGTAAGTCTTGCCGCTTGTTGATTGCTTCTTCCAGCCGCTAATAGCGAGTGGAATTTCATTGCGCTCACCAATAGGCTTGCCCTGCATGATGTACTCCGCCAAAGCGTATGCCTGATCAGCTGGGATGTTGATCACTCCATCCACCGTGGGGTAGTTTTTAGAGGGATCGTACTTGTCTTTCAACCGAGCTTTCATGTCCTCAGCGGTCTGAGGGAACAAGGCTCCGTTTACTGAAAATGAATCGGTCATGATTTTGTTTTGCAGATGATGTAGCAGCCGTTTTTGGCTGAATCGGACTGAACTGAATACTTGTACTGAGATGATTCCTTGGTCATGCGACCAGCAATCTGAGCGATGGTGCTTGCTTTGTAGCCTTCGTCAAGCTCTTCGCAGTAATAAAGGACGAAAAGACTGGTCTCAGGTGTTAAAGCAGCAATTTTCTCCCGCAATGGAGTCGTTTTACTGTGTCGGCTTGTGCGTGCTGGAATATCAGCAGCACTGACAACCTTAATAGAAGGCATAAACGGTCTTAGCTTGCGAGAAATACTTTAACTCAAGCTTGTGATTTTAGCAATAAGCTGATTGTGCTCCTCCTCTGAAAGATCGTTTGAAGCCCTTAGTTCCGAAATGCGCTGACGAATCGAATCAAGCTGCGATGGGTCAGCCTCATCAATCTTTTTCATTGCAGGCTTGAACACACCTGTAGGGTGCAGCTTTTGCACGATTTTGCGCCGTTTTGGCGGTGTCCACTCACAGCTGATCTCTTCGTCAATCTCAGGACTGCCATAAACGCGGATGCAAGGTTCGTCCTTGCGAAGCGGGTGAGGCATGACCTGATTAGTCGCGTAGAAAGTCACACGCTTGCCAGGCCATAGCGCCACATCATTACCCAAGAGCTTGATCAGCGGAATGGCGTTGATTTTGGCCAGAGTCAGTTCGGAATTGATTTCTTGAAACGACATGATCGTTTGAAGCTTGGGCTCCTGATCGTCGAAAGTAACCTCAGCCTTGCGAACGCCTTTGACTGTCAGAGTCATGCGCCCGGAAGCCGGGAACATAAATGCCTTGAGCCAAGGCTCGTTCATCAAGTCACCTACAAATTGCATCAGACTCCCTCCAGCAGGTCAGAAACATCTGTGTCATTGGCTGGATCATCAACTTGAAACCAGCGTGGAGCTTCCATCGTATTAATGCCCCACGATGGCCACTCGTTAGTTCCGCGACAAGCCTTGATGCCTTCAATCGCATCGTCACGACGCTGACGGCCAACCTCCAGCAGCTCATCGCTGATGATATTCACCGAGTAGTTGAACGGATACACCCACTCGTAAGCCAGCAGCACAATTTGCTTTGGGTAGGCACCGTGACGGTCTAAATAGCCCTCACAATAATGTGCAACCTGAAGATCGTACGCAAGCGCAAATGACTGCCTTGCGAAATCGCGTGGGTTGGCCGACCGAGCTTTTTTTAGATCCACAAGCAAGCCGTCTTCTGGTTGCTCTAAATCCGGCAGGTAACGGCACTCAACATCGTTATCAGCGTCATGCCAGAAATGAGGCACCTGACCCGAACCCTGCAAAAACTCAGAGGCAATTGGATCGTTTTTGAGCTTGCTCACGATCAACTGGGCAGTGTGGTGCCATTCCTCAGTGATCAGATCTGCGCACTTGGAGCGAGCGAGTTCTTGAGCCTCAGCCCAGATTTCTTTACCTGCTTTTGTGCGACGGTCTGCTCTTGGGGCAACGACGTATTTACGGCTGAATTTTTCGGGCTCCGTGATCAAACAGTCAACCAATGAGCCCTGGCGCATTGCATCAGACGGCACCATCGGCATACGGTCTGGATCTTCATAAGCAGCCCAATAGTCAACTGCGGTGCCGCAAGCGTATTTCTTAAGCTTGCTAGCTGATAAGGCGGGATGATCGTGATAATTCATTGGTTTGGTAATTCAAGTTCCATTTCAATCCAGTGATGGCGCATTTCGCCATCACCAACCAGTAGCCGTGCATCTTCAATTAGATCTTCATCAGTGCCGCCGGGATAGCCGATCACGCACCAAGTGCCATCTTCAGCGGAAGCAGCTAAGGCTCGCACCTTGACTGCTACAGGCACAGCTTTGCTTGTCATTCAAAAACGCAACGATGTTTGCAAGACGAATGGTATCACTGTTTCGACTAATCGGCAATAGAGACCGAGAAATCCAATGCCTCAGCTTCATGCTCTGTCATTTTCTTCGCCCACATCTTCGGAACCAGATTGTTCCAAGTGAACCCAGCGTCTTTGCAGTGCTGACGCTGTTCGTACCCCAAATTACTGACGTAAATATGACGAGGTAGCAAGGCATTCTCGATCAACCGCTCAAGTTCCGGCTCGCGCTTCATGACCTCGGCCAGATAGATGCAATCGGTCAGCGCACGGTGAGCGTTCCAAACCGGCACCCCGTAGTCGACGCACAGCGAGATTACGGACGGGCGGCTGCGCTTGCTGCTCAGTGGCCACTGAATATCGTCCATCGAGCAGATCCATTTCAAAGGCATCGACGGGAGTGAGCCTTTCCCTCCAAACCATTGCTGGTCGAAAGCCGCATTGTGAGCCACTGCGTAATCCGCTTCCGCAACCATCGCCCAGAATGATGCCGCCATTGGAGACGTGAGATCCGGCGCTCTCATGGTCAGTGACGGTTGGATGCGATTTACAAACTCAGCTTCGTTTGTCAATGTCGGCAGCAAGAACGACACCTGGCAGATAACAGATCGCAACTCAACATCAAACAGCACAGCCCCCAGTTCAATCACCGTGCTGTCGGCTGGAGTCAATCCAGTCGTTTCCGTATCGATGATCAATAGTTTCATGCTCATGAGGATTCAATCTCCAGTGATAAATTTCAAGTAATCGTTTGTCTGATTCTGCAATCAGACGCTTAGCCTCAGCATTAGTCATCAACAATGCACAGCGAATACAAGGTCTTGGACCTGCCCTTGAGCTTCTTTAACGCACCGTGATAGCTCATCGCGTTAATGATCTCAACGTGCTCCAATCCGCTTTTTTCGCGGAATGTTGCCTCAAAGTGCAACATCTTGGAAGCCTCTTCCCTTCCGGGAGATTCTTCGATACCAGCATCACGCATCATCTTGCTCCAATCCATGCGCATCAAGTGCAGATCAAAAGCTTCGCTCCTGAAATTTGACAACTGATTCAGGAACCAAGATCCGATAGCTATCGCGATTGCGATGGATCTTGGATGCCTTGTGTATTGCCTGCTCCTCAGATCGAGCCAATACCTCGACATACTGTCGATCTTGGCCGGGGGACTCGCAGGCCACGCAAAAATAAAGACTGTTCATCAATCCTCTGATTTTGATTCTTTTGCCTTGGCTTTTTGTTTCGCAATTCGCATCGCTTTGGCGTACTGCTCTTTCAGGTATCGAATGAATGCTGGTGTCACGAAAAGTTGTCCTCCTGTTGTTGTGGGCGCGTTGCTTTTTAAAAGTCTTCAAAAAGATTGTCATAATCAATCATCATCTTCATCCTCCAGTTCCATAATGTATTCTACAAGTGTGCGGATGCTCACGTCTTTGCTATTTCCTGATGTGAAAACTTGATCCCACCATTCAGATATAACAAAGTAAAGTTGTCCTTCTTTTTCAGTCATTGTTGTCCTTCTTTGCCCAATAGCAATCAAAACAAATTCTCATCATAAATCTCACAAAACGATTTGGAACTTTTCCTTTTTCTGGACAGTATACCAATCCCAATCCTCCAGGTCTGTTTCCATACAAATAACACTGCCAATTAGAAGGTTCTGGGAATTGAGGCTTGTATTCAATCTTGCAGTCAATCTTGTGTTCAGTCATCAGTTGTCCTCTTCATAGTAGGTTGTAGTGTTGCCGTAGTTTAGGTAATGCCAGAAAAGTGTTTTCATCATACCTTTATCTGAGTATCCATCAAGATGTGGCCACATGTGATTTCTCCAAGAAAACACACAATAATCAAAAACATAAATAGATGTCCAGATAGTCCATTTCTTCCAGGTGTCAGTCATAGTTTCCAAGTACGGTCAAAGAATGCTACAGCAATACCAAACTTATAAACATTGAATACGATAGATAACATCGCACCAGATCCAGATTGTATTTGTAGAAAAGGCCATCCAGGATAACCATGCCATGATACTGACCCTTCAAAGAGTGTCCATTGTTTGGTGAATAATAGTCGGACACACCAATCGTGTCCGTAATCATATTGGTGATTGAATTTAATTAGTTTCATTTCCATTCTCCTTTGGACGAGTGTTCATAATCTTGAAGTTTACCGTCCTTGAAATGAATACGACACTCTGGCCAATGTTCCCATTCACCATCCCAACTTTCAGGATACACTATGATGTATTTGGTGAGGTTCGTTGGTCTCACTCTACCACGGGTTCCGTTTGGAATCCACTGGAAGTTTGTCCAGGAATTCTTTTCAGTGTATCCTTCATCACCTTCTTTGAGTTCAACAAAGTCAGCAGTATGAGAGTAATCAATCCAATACAGTTGCCCATCAGGAGACAACCAGTATTGGGTCATTGTTCCACCAATACCATCTTCAATGTCTTTGGTTTGACATTGAAGATTAGTAAAAGATTCTCCAAGATCATATGAAGATCGGAAGTAATCAAACATTCCCATTAGAATCTTCCTCAAGAACTGTACCCATAGGACCTTTCTTGAGATTTGCCAACTCTTCTTCTGCTTTCTTCCACTCTTCAAACCTAGCACGGAGATCTTCATCCATAGTCAGTTCATACTCAGCACATACTTTGCGCTGGTATTCTTCACGGACATACTCATTAAACACCAGTGACATAGCACCAGAGCGAATAGCTGCGGAGTCCATACCTACACACAGCATGAACTTCTCAAAGAGTTTGAAATACTGTTTGGCATTAAGATCAGCAGCAGGTGCTGTGATCAGGAAATGCTCTTCAGGGAGAATGTCATCAGCACCAAGGTGAGATGCAAACCCACGAGTATAATCATGAGTGTAGGTAGCATCAAATTTGAATGTCAGTTCAGCGTTGTAAGTCATGATTTGTCCTCCTGTGGGCGCATTGCTTCCTTTAAGTCATAAAGAACGTCATCAACGTCAATCTCACAGTCATAGTAGCCCTTAGATTGTAGATAGGTACTACAACCAAGGTCGCTCTTAAGCCAAATCAACACCTGCTCCAACTGCCAATCAGCAGCAGCACGCATGTCGTCTTGATACCCCGGAAGATGATAAGCTTCGTCCGCTATGGACAAAATGATTTCGTCAGTCAGTGGGTGTTGTTGTTTAGTCATTTCCCCACCCATCAAAAATGTCTTTTCTGTGTTGTTCGTCAGTCATCGGTTTGGTTGCTTATGAGAGTATTACAAGGCATCACAGGTGTTCTGGAAAATCTATTATAGAACCAATCATTCCAATCCCCACTCTCATGTCTATTCATGAGAACTACTGCCAAACAAGTCTCTAAATCTTTATTATATCCTAGCCTAAGGAGTTTCTTAGCATTACTGATTTCTATATCAGTCAGAACCTCTCCGTTTTTTATAAGGTTCAAGTAATACTCAAATGGTTGTTTAGTCATTAGTTGTCCTGTTGTTGTTGGGTGATTGGAGCTTCCTTGATTAGCTTCAGTAGCAGGTCGCGCTGGTGAGGGCGAGCGTCAAAAGAGCTAGCAGCAGCCCTGGCTGCCAATTCATCAGTAGCCCTGGCTGCCAATTCAGCAACCAAGTAATCACAGTCACTGGCTGCAAATTCAGCAGCGTTGGCAGCATCGGCTACAGCACAAGCAGTCATGGCTGCCCTGGCTGCCAATTCAACAGCACTGTCAGCAGCACTGGAGGCAGCCCAGTCGTCAACCCAGGCATCGGCTGCCTTGGCAGCAGCTTCGGCATCTTCTTCGGGCCACCTTTTACCCTGTGCAAGCAGGTCAATCCCGTCGATGACAGGATTGATAATTGCCTGAACTTCTGGCTCAACTGGTGGCAGTAAACGCAGCTCCGCAGCAAGGAATTGCCACACGACGCGGCTGAGATCTTTCCCGTCAGACTCAACGGCATCAGGTAGCGCTGCAAAGAACGCAGTCGCTTCGGCTGGGAACAAAGCTTCAAAAATTGCTTCAGCGATGCGGCTCACCGCCAAAGGAATGCCGTACTCACTTTCGATGAACTCAGGGGAATCCTTTCCTCTGGCTAAGCAGCCAATGAAGCAGGTCCTGTAGCTGCCTTGCACAACCTGGTCGGCTGCAACGTGAGCGGCGACCTCAGCCTCTAGTTGTTGAAAGTTTTTGGTAAATAACACTGGTTTCATAAAAGATTAGAATAATGGGTCGAACGCAAATCCAAAGGGAAGCCAAAAGCGGTTGCGTTGTCCATTAGCTTAGCAGTATAGATTTCGCTTCGTCAACTGATCTAGCTACCCCTGCAAGCCCGCCTGCGTTTCGGATGTGCTCAATAAATGCCTTTTGCTGTTCGGTAGCCTTGCCCTTGCCAGTCTTAACCTCGATTGCCGCGAATACTGGCACCTCTGTCCCAACCATCTCAGGTGTGACCGTCACCCTCCGATACCCAATAAGGTCTGAGCCACCAGGGCTCCCCACACCAAATCGCACATACCGGCCAGTCCTTGGATCCGGCAAACTCCCGCTGTTGTTTCTCCACAGTCTTACCGGGCCGCGACTGCACGCCAACCTGATCTCTTGCTGGATGCTGGTTTCGCTCAAAAGTGCCGCGATGCCATTATTTTCTTTGCCCATGGTACTGGATATTTATAGCCTCGACTTTTGCCTAGTTCAATCAATTGCTCCAGCGTTTTAGCTCTGCCTTGTTCCGCACGTTTAGCAATGTGGGCTTTTTGTTTTTGAAGCCTCTCTAACGCTGCTGCCTGCCTTGGATCAATCTCACCCAATTCGCCATCAACTTCAGCTGGGCCGCCACGAGTCGGAGCCGGATACCGATACCCGCATTCAGGGCAAACCGGCGCTGGAACGTGAGCGCAAAAACAAGCAGGACACTGCCTAACGGGAGGTGCCTGCTCGCCTCGCTTCTTCCGGCCCTCCAGGCTCCACTGCCGTTCCATGTCCGGTGGGCCATGCTCGAAAATGGACCCGGCATGATCCAGCACGGTTAAATGCTGCTTGCCACTATCCGGCGATGTTCGCAGGCCGCGACCAATTGATTGCAGATAGAAAGTCAAGCTCTTTGTCGGCCTGAGCAAAATGATGCACTCGATCTGAGGCACATCAACACCAGCAACCCACAGCTGGGCATTGCATACAACCTGCAAACTGCCGTCCCTAAGACCAGTCAAGGCCGCGACTCTTTCTGATCGTTTGCTCTTGCCTGAAATCGCAACGGCCTTATAGCCCTGAGCCTGGAACTCAGCAGCAACATGCTCGGCATGGCTAATCGACGTGCAAAATGCCACTGCTCTCTTGCCATTGCAGTGCTTCTGATAATGCTTGATCACATCACCCGTGATGGTTGAACGGTCCATCTCGCCGTCAATATCTGATTGTCTGTAGTCACCGGCCTGCATCCTTAGCCCGGTCAGGTCCGGTCGATGCGGCGCAAAATATTTAATTGGAGCCAAGAGCCCCTCTTGAATTAGTGCGTTGGTGCTGCACGTTGGCACGATCTCATCAAAGATCTCGCCCAATCCCTTGCCATCGAGCCTGCACGGGGTGCCGGTCAGCCCCAGCAGCGGTGGGTTGCCAATCTTGCCCATCACCTTGAGATAGGTCGTGGCCACCGCCAAGTGACACTCATCCACAATCACAAGATCCGGCGGCGGGAACCCATCACGCCTCGCAGCAGTTTGCACGCTCACGACCTGAACCCGGCGGTGATACTCCATTGGCTTGCCAGCAGCAATCTCACCGAACGGGATATTCACCGAACGCAGCCGGTTGGCCGTGTCATCCAAAATCTCGCGCAAGTGAGCAAGGAACCAAACAGTCTTGCCCTTGTCGAGCGCAGACTGAATAATCGCTGCACTGGTATGGGTCTTGCCAAACCCAGTGGCAGCACACAAAATCGGTGCCCGATACCCAGACCGGTACGCCACCCTGATGTCATTGATCGCTTGAGTTTGGCGGGGGCGGAGGGTCATGGCAAAGAGTTAGTTGCTTTTTCGTAGAAGGTTTGCTAACTTTACACCGTACACGAATCCATGCAATGCCTCAGAGAAAATTAGTCGGCAAGTCAGGGGTGACACCCTGTAAGCACTTCCTCCTTGACAAACTCATAGGTAGAGAGTGTGGCGTTTTTACCAACTCAGGCTTCATGCGAAGCTATAACATCATCGACTTGACTGCTGGTGATGGAGTAGCGCCTAATGGTGAATTTAGCAAAAGGTGCTCGCCCGGTATCGCATTAGGTCATATTGATTGGCTAAATGAAAAATGCGTCGTAGCAGATTTCAGGTACATGGCTATTGAAAAACAGCCGGAAACTTATGAAAAACTTGTATCAAACTGTGACCAGAGAATTGATCAATCCTGGGCAAGAGCTAAAGGGGAATCGATTTACACAGCTAAAAATAAAAACTGTACAATCGAGCTAATTAATGGCGATTCAACTGAGATTGTGTATCCTTTGCTTGAAAACAATTACGGCAAAAATGATGGCGTCTTTATCTACAATGATCCCAATCATGTCAATGAATGGTGTATTACTCGCGACATGCTAGTAACCTTGCCTCCATTGACCACATCCTTGTCCACTTTGGGTTGCAACGTTGGTGGCTTAAAAAGGTTGTCAAGAGAAACCAGGCAGCAATGGTTTAAGAGGGTGGATTTAGTTACAACGTTTTTGGTAAAAGACTGGCATGACGCTTGTCTCTTCTCTTTAGGTGGAGCTGACCAGTGGGCTTACTTGATCACAGCACCGGCAAAATGGAGAGACAAAATAACCACAGAATGCCTGAACGCCGCTAAAAAAGTTGAAGGCCGAGTTGTTGACCCTGAAATGTTTTGGTATCGTCAGAATCGCGATGGTTTTAAGCGTTTACAAGACTACCTTTTCCTTACGAAAAAAGAAAACGAGGTTGCAGTATGAACAGCATTCAATCGATCCTTCGTCATTATCCTGAAATTACCGGGATACACCCTGCCGCTGATCTCTTTCCATTAATCGAAGGCCAAGAGTTTAGGGAACTCTGTGCTGACATCAAAAGTCGTGGACTTTCTCAGCCGATAACAATTTACAAAGATGGCTCCTTACTTGATGGCCGTAATCGCTTATTAGCGTGTTACGAAACCAATCAAGAAGTCGTTATTGATCAATACACAGGCAATGATCCGGTTCAATTCAGCCTTAGCGCAAACTTACAACGTAGACACTTAAATCCTGGTCAGCGTGCTGTTGTTGCGCTAAAGGTTCGTGAGCTACTTCAACCTTTAGCAAAGGAGCGGCAGGCCGAGGCAGGCAGGTCAGCAGCACCTGGGAGGCCAGCGGAGAAAGTTACCGCAGATCTGCGGGAAGTTAGCAAGCAATTAAAACCGGCAGAGGTTAAACCGCCTACTGAACAACGTCGTGAGGATCGCACTGCTTCAGCTCAGGCTGCTAAAGCCACAGGGTCAAGCACTCGCGCTGTTGAGCAAGCCGCCCGTGTCGCCAAAGTCGCTCCAGATCTAATTCCGCAAGTTCAAGCCGGAACACTTGCACTTGATAAGGCTCACAAGCAAGCGCAACAACGGCAACGTCAACAGGCCGTCAGCAGGCCGCAACCTGAAACTCCCAAGGTTGAAGAGAAGCAAACCATCACGCTGCTCGACCACAAGGGCAATCCTTACGAATACCCAAAACCTAAAGGCAAGGCCACTTTCAACCAACAAAAGGGCACCGAAATTGGCTGGGCAATGTACTCATGGAATCCAGTCACAGGTTGCAATCACGGTTGCACCTACTGCTACGCCAGAACGATTGCCGAATCTCGCGATATGGCCAAGTTCTATCCAGCAGGATTTACTCCCCTCTATCATTCAGAACGCCTTGATGCACCTGCAAATACTCCAGTGCCTGCACGAGCACAACATGAGCCAGCCTTTGGTCGAGTTTTTGTCTGCTCAATGGCTGATTTATTTGGTGCTTGGGTTCCTCAAGACTGGATTGATTCTGTTGTTGCATCAACAGTTGCAAACCCACAGTGGGAATATCTCTACCTAACAAAATTCCCACAACGTTATGCTCGTCTAGACCTGCCCAAGTCAGGCTGGATTGGCGCTTCCGTCGATGAGCAGCACCGCGCAGAGCCGACACTAGAAGCTATGTCAAAAGTTTCTGGCGTCAAGGTCAAATGGCTTTCAGTCGAACCTCTTCTCGCTCCGCTGAAATTCAGCAGCCTTGAAGGTATTGATTTAATCGTCATCGGCGCTCAATCCGCAAACCCCGGTCAAAACCCTTCCTTTGCACCACCATTTGAATGGGTGGCTGATTTGGTGGCCACGGCAAGACGCGACAACTGCAAGGTCTGGCTTAAAACCAATCTTCTGGGTCAAACCAGTAATGATTGGCCCGGAATGCAACTGCCTAACGAGATGCCGCTATGAAAAAGTATTCAGGAGAGCGCACTGTCCGCTTTGTTCTTACTGAAGAACAAAAAGCTTGGCTTAGGTCAAAAGCAACAGGCATGAAAACAATGTCTCAGGTTTTGCGTGAGTTGATAGACAAAGCGATTCAGGAAAGCCGCTAATGAGTGACCTTCTTATCGACTGGTCAATCACCGATGACTTCCTTGAAGCCATCGGTCGCAGTACCGGCCCCATAGTTTTTGCTGTCTACCCCTCGGATCCGTCGCGGCCTTGTATCCATATCAAGGCTGATGCCGAGGACATACCGCGCAACAAAATCGAACGCATCCTTGCCCGAAATTCAGGCAGCAGCCTTGGCTTCGTCGTCAATCCACCCTCGGACCAGCCTGCTGTATGGGGCACCAAGCCGGAGCACATCAACCGGGCTGGTGAAATTAAAGCTTGGGGTGCTTCCAACGCACACATTGCTCACGCAATTGCTTGCTTTGCAGAGTGCGACGGCAATCTCGACCGCGAAGCTCAAGCAGCACTGCCTGCAATGGCGGGACTCCCAGAGCCAACGGTCTCGGTCTGGACTGGTGGCAAATCCCTACACCATTACTGGCTCTTCACCCCAGGCCAAGAGCCAGACATCCAAGATTTCTCCGACCTGCAACGCAGAATCGCCACAGCAATCGAGATTGTTGCGCCTGACTCCAAGCCAGACAAAGCCATCTCCAACGCATCTCGTGTCATGCGCCTGCCCGGTGGTATCCACCCCAGCACTGGCGAACGCACGGTTATCGCCTCGACCACCACCGAAACATTCACCCCAGACGAGATCGGTGCCGCTGCTCCAACAATTTTTCAACGTGGCACCCGGCCAGCAGAACCGTCTCATCACTGGTTTTCTAAACTCCCACCAGCAGAGCAGCGCACACTTGCTGTTGAAATCCTTCGTGATTACATCCCGCTTCGCACTGAAGCAGGCCAAGGCACCTATCCGGTCTGCTTCGCCTGCCTCGCCGCTCTAACCCACCATTTCGGACAGTCCCTTGCACAGGACATCGTTCTGGAAGCTGACTGGCAATCACCCGGTACATGGGAGCCAGCCAAGAAAATTCTCTCAATTGGTGATGCGCCAATCAGGGCTTCAATCAGCAAATTAATCAACACTGCAATATCAAATGGCTGGGAATTACCTCAAAATGTTGATACCGAAGAGCCAAACGAAGCACCAGAAGAACACCATGCTGTTATCCCTTTTCAGTTCCTTGGTTATGAACATGGCAAGCATTACTACATGCCTAGAGCAAGCTCACAAGCCATTGAACTTTCAATATCATCACACACAAAACTGCACCTGATTTCACTTACGAGTTCACTAGAGTTCTGGGAACGTAACTTTACAGTCAACGATAAACTTGACTGGGATCGTGCTACCGAATGGTTGATGCAAGAATCACATAAGAAAGGTGTATTTGATCCAGACCGAATCAGGGGACGCGGCGCTTGGGTGGATGCGAGTCGCGTAATCTTTCACCTTGGAATGAGAATGATAGTCGACAATCGTGAGCAAAAAGTATCAGACGGCATCTCAAGCTATTACTTTTACGAACACGCCAAACCCCTTGATGGGCCTAGCGAAGTCCCGTTAGATGACGATGTTTCAGTTCAGCTTTTCAACCTTGCAAAATCTTTCTCTTGGGAGTCGCCTTCCTATGCGTTCCTGCTTGCTGGCTGGGTTGCTCTTGCTCCTATCTGTGGCGCACTTGAGTGGCGCTCACATATCTGGGTCACCGGGGGCAAGGGCACGGGTAAGACAACAATCCTCAGCCGTTTCCTTAAGCCTTTGCTAGGCGGGATATATCAATCAGCCACAGGTGGCACCACTGAACCTGGCCTTCGCGCTGCTCTCCGGTCTGATGCAATCCCTGTACTGTTCGATGAATTTGAGCAGAACGACTCCCGCGAAAAACAAAATCGCGACAACGTTCTGGCCATGGCAAGGATCGCATCATCTGAAGGCGGCAAAATTATCAAAGGTTCAGCGGGTGGTGGTGCCGCTAATCAATATGAAATTCGCAGCATGTTCTGTGTTTCATCAATTAATGCTTCCTTAGTTCAGGGCGCTGATCGTGATCGCTTCTGTGTATTGACTCTGCAGAAGGGTGAAGGCGATTGGTTGCCGCTTGAGGCACAGATCGCCAAGCTCTGCACATCAGAGACTGGTCGCAGCCTGGTGGCACGAACACTGGCACGGGTGCCGACTATTAGAGCCAACGCTCGGAAGTTTGCATCGGCCTTAGCCATCGAGCACGGTCAGCGTTTTGGAGATCAACACGGCACCTTGCTCGCAGGTGCATTCAGCCTTCTCCCCGGCAGTGATCGAGAGGTGTCTGATGCTGAGGCTGCTCAGTTCTGCTCTGACATCGACTGGACATCACAGCGGCGCGATGAGCGTGATGCTGATGAGGATCAGTGTCTTGCGCGGATCCTTGAATCGATGATCGCCGTCGAGGGCGGCAGAAGGTTCACAATCATGAATCTTGTTGAGAGTCTTTGCGGTCCCAAAATGGGAACTATCGAAGGTTCGGATGAAACTGCGGAAAAAGTT
>Ga0213868_10002059_pt1 | contig 19358 bp, 19 predicted proteins | sample PICome_9_FD_160087 | JGI IMG/M metagenome (GOLD analysis project Ga0213868, IMG submission 160087) | Coastal seawater microbial communities near Pivers Island, North Carolina, United States - PICO127 | ecosystem: Environmental > Aquatic > Marine > Coastal | place: USA: North Carolina...
GGGAGAAGCATGCCTCGAGAAGGACCCTGAACGTAACTGGGAAGCTGGTATGAACTGGGGTCGAGTCTTTGGTGCCATGATGCGGCACATGTGGGCTTGGTGGGGTGGTAGAGCCCCTACACCGCATAACTTTTGCTTTGGTTCCTTGGATCCAGAAACAAAGCACTCGCATCTGTGGCATGCCTTAGCTTGCTTGTCTTTCCTCGTGGCCTACGAAGAGCGTGCTGTAGGTACTGACGACCGATACAAAGGCTGATCTACTCATGGATATGGCTACAAGCACACAAGATGCAGAGCTAGAGCGAGGAGAGATAGCTCTTAAAGCTATCTTGAATAGCTCCGGCCGTATCCGCCAGCCGGTCGATGATTGGTTGAACCAAGTTGATTATGCGGAACTTAACTCTGGGCTTTATATGCCCACAGATTTTTCTCTCAAGTTTATGAACTTTATCAAGCTGGTCAACGGCCAAGAGGGTGAGCAACACAAGACCCCAGTGTTTCACTTGGCAATGCTTGATGAAGTTGCCGGCCTGAAGAAAAAGATTGCTAACCTCTGCGCTCGGGGAACTGGCAAAACCACTCTGATGATTGAATACATGGCTCCTTACTTGGGAGTATTTGGGGAGATCGACGGATTTGGTAAAGTCCCAAGCCTGATTTATGTGTCGGACTCTATGGACAACGGTGTGAAGTCCGCACGACAGAACATGGAGTTTCGGTATGAAACGTCCGAGTTTTTGCAAGAGTGGTTACCATATGCCCACTTCACAGAGAACTTCATTGAATTTAAATCCAAAGATGGCAACCGCTTTGGTATGAAAATGTTCGGGGCTAAGACAGGCCTACGAGGCACCAAGATTGACGGTAAGCGACCAGTGCTCGCAGTACTTGATGACTTGGTATCTGATGACGATGCAAACTCCCCCGCAGCAATGAAGCGCATCTCAGACACAGTCTACAAAGGCGTGGACTTTGCCTTGGATCCAACACGCCGGAAGATTATCTTCAACGGCACGCCCTTTAACAAGAACGACATTCTATATGCGGCCGTAGAGTCTGGCGGTTGGCATGTAAACGTGTGGCCAATATGTGAGAAGTTTCCTTGCTCCAAAGAGGAATTCAAAGGCGCATGGGAAGACCGGTTCTCTTATGCCTATGTCAAAGAGCAGTATGAAACTGCAATCCTTACGGGAACGCTTTCAGCTTTCAATCAGGAACTCATGCTCAGGATTACATCTGCGGAAGAACGTCTGGTTCAAGACGAAGAAATTCGTTGGTATAAGCGCACCAGCCTGCTTGCCAACAAGAGCAACTTCAACTTCTACATCACCACTGACTTTGCTACTAAAGCTAAGCAGCACAATGACTTATCTATAATCTCTGTGTGGGCTTACAACGCAAATGGGGATTGGTTTTGGGTTGATGGTACTTCTAAAAAGCAAACCATGGACAAGAACATTGATGACCTATTTCGCTTGGTTCAAGAGTACACGCCTCAAGCTGTAGGTGTAGAAATCTCCGGCCAACAAGGCGCCTTCATTCAGTGGATCCAACAGGAGATGATGAACCGTAATGTCTGGTTCAACTTCGCCAATGGCAAAAACAACATGCCTGGGATCAGCCCAGATACCGACAAAATGTCTCGCTTCAATTTGGTTCTCCCGCTGTTCAAGGCAGGAAAGATGTATTTCCCTGATGAGCTCAAGCTTGGGCAAATCATGGGAGAGATGCTTGAAGAAGTCACTATGGCAACCATTACCGGCTTCAAAAGCAAACATGACGACTTCCTAGACACCATCTCAATGCTGATGTATCTTAAACCTTGGAAGCCCAGCGAGGCCGCTCCACTGACCCAGAATAAAGATGGGCCTTGGGAATACGAAGATTCGGGAGATACGGATCTAAGCGGACTCTCATTGTACATCGTCTGAGGTCGAATAGCACAACCCCATATTCAAACTCGCTGGAGTACACACCATGAAAATTAGCGAACTCTTCTCCCAACTCTCCTATGGTGAGCTGAGCAACCTAACGCTTGGTGATGACGGCTCGGGCAGCATCGCAGAGCAGCACCAACCAAAGCTGATTCACCACACACAACAGGCTCTGACGAACCTGTATAGCCGGTTTGCGCATAGGAAAGACTACATTGTGGTCAAGTTAGATGCGGAGATTCAAAAGTACCGGATCCATCCTCTCTATGCGGTTAACAACACCACACCAAACAACACCGTAGCACGGCACATCATCGACACGGTAACCACTCCATTCCTAACACCCATCATCAAGATTCTCTCGATCAGAAAGATTTTGGAAGAGGGTGTTTTGGCTGACGTTGATTTGTTGATCAACGACGACAGCAGAGAAGGTGCAGTCAAGACTCTAGCCTATGACGAGATCTTTGTTCGAGAGCCAGTGCAGGATCAGTTGTTGCTCGTAGAAGTGCAGCTTAACCATCCTGTGATTGCCCTCCCTGTAAATTTGGATGGGGAGATCTTCTTGGCTCCAGTGTTGGAAGAAGCCTTGGTTCTCAAAGTAGCTGCTCGGGTTTATGGATCCATGAACGGCCAAGAGAACATGGTGAAATCTCAGTCTCTAAATGCCGCATATGAAAACGTGCTTCAAATGGTTCAGTTTGAGGATCTCCTGCAAACCACCTCCAGTGAAGATCACACACGATTTGTGATTGGGGGTTGGGTATAATGGAATCCGGTGATCTCCTAACTTGGGCCAACACCACAGATGTGGTGACAATACCGGCGATAGAGCAGGACGTTGTTGAGCTGCAAAGCATGCAGTCAGCAACCTCTGCATTGTTGTCAGCCAAGGTACAAGAATTTGGGGATAAGCTGGATGCTCACACTGTCAGTTTGGCAGTCAACTTCTCTGCCTCGGAAGTAGCAAACACTCGATCTTATTATGCACTGAGTCAGCTTTATGACATCAACCTACGCATCAACACCGAAGTTGCCTCCCTAAGGAACCAATTACGGAACGAGTTTACGGCTACGTTTGATGCCAGAGACGTTGCGTTTGGGACATCTGTCAAAAATGAGATCCTGGACGGAGTCACAAGCTCTGTGAACTCTGCTATGGCAGATATTGCGATTGAGACCTCCAATATTGCTAACATCTACCAGACGGTCACGGATGTTCGGACTGAGATTTTGGCCGCGGTGGATGGTGTTCTCGACACCACCCTCCCTATGTTGAACTCTCTGCAAGGTGTTGTACTGGCTAAAACCGACGCCACCGACAATATGATCGCCTACCACTTGGCGGGGTTTGATAAACCCACTTTGATGGAAGGTATAGATCAGGTCATGACAGATACCGGCGCCATGGTGTCTGGTCTGCGGGTAGAGTATGAATCCTCCCTTGCTGGTCTGAATTCTTTCTTGGTTCAAAATTACTACACGATCGTAGACGCAGATCAGGCCATGTCATTGGCTACGCAAGCCCTTCAGTCTTCTTTGGAAGGTGTGGGAGGATCTATATACGACACCATGGCTTTTGCCGTAGCTACTGATGCAAATTTGACAACCAACTACCTGACATACACCCAAGTCGATCAGGCCATCGCTTCTTTTGATATGAGCTTGAACACATCTATTGGAACGGTGACCGCGGGTATAGATGTGAACGCGGCAGCCATTGTAGGCATCAATGCCAAAGCCTTCAGCATGTACGCTATTCAAGCAACTGCTGGGGGAGCTATTGGTAGTTTTGAGGTTGTAGCTTGGGATGACATTGGTGGGTCTGGGTCCGCGGTAAAGATCAATGCAGATAACATCTTGCTGGAAGGAACTGTCTCGGCCAACAAGATTGTGATCGGGGATTTCACTAATCACGTCATGGATCCACAGGGCCGTAAGTTCTCGAACTGGTCGTTTAGCGCTGATGTGGTCACTTCGGGTCTTTGGGTCACGCCTGACGGCTCTGACCCAATCCCCTCAGGAATATATGTGAATTCTGTTGCAGGTCTCCCCGCAGCCTTTATGGGAACCACCACTGGGTATGGGATTCCTGATCTAAGCAACGGTATCGAAGTCCGGCCAGGAGAAGCGTATCTGGTGAAAGCCTGGATCTACAAAGAAGTAGGCGCCACCCCCATAGACGCACGTCTTGGTTTCCTCATCACAAACGCGACTTCAGATTCAGTAGATAACCAATTTATTGGAGCTCAGTGGCTTGCTGGAGACTCAGGTTGGATAGAGCTTACTGGTACCATAGTGATCCCAGATCTGGTGGGCGGTAAACCTTCCAGCTTAGCTTTGGTTCATGTGGGGATCGGAGACACAGCCACCCTGAGCGGGGTGAAGGTTATTTTTGGTGGGATGTCCATCCGCAAGTCAGTTGACAGCGTTATGATTGCAGATGGGGTCATCAAAACAAACCACATGCAAGCTGGATCCATAGATGCCAACATTATTGGTGTTGGTAAACTTAATGCTCGCTTCCTAGAGGTTACTGAACTCTTGACCATTGATGCCGTTAATGCTGGTTTCTCAATGGGTAAAGTATCAGCCTTTGACCTAGACACAGATGGTATATATCTCGGCACCACAGATTTGGCTGGATCAAATAGCTTCGGTATGATGGCTGGTACGACCTATCAAGGCAAAGATCAGTACCTTCAGATTACCGAACCAAGTGGCCTTCGGCTCTTAAATGCTAGGCACTTAGTAACCGCGAATAATTCTACTGGGGGTGTTTATATAAACACCACTCCTGGATCCAGGATCGTTATTGCCCCTGGCCCAAACAAACTCACCCTAGCAATTCTAGGTGGTGGTGGTGGTGGTGCCTCAGAAGTAAATGGTGGCGCCGGTGGTTGGTCTAGAGTTCGCTTGTATGACGGCAATACCTATACTGGGCAGGAATGGATTTCTTTAGGTGGTGCTGGTGGAGCATTGTGGACATACTCACCAGCGGGGCAAAGCTCCATTTGGGGGTCAGGTGGGGCCGGTGGTTATATGGAAACATACGAATTTGGTGCAGAAGGTAACATAGGAACGCGGTATATTGGTGCTGGCCCAGCAAGCGGGTACGGCTCTGGTGGTGGTGGCCGATATCGACATGGCGGGGGTAAAGCCTCGCAACCTACATACGCATATGAATTTGATTTAAGTGCTTATGCTAATCCGCAGTTGGAAATAGTCTTAGGTAGTATTGGAGGCAATGGGGGCTCTAGCTCCACTAATGGTACTCCTGGTCGAGTCATGTATTCCACAGCCCCACTCGTAGAGATTCCCGCAGACGTGGTACCTCTAAAACCAACTGCAAGTGGGACATTTAATACCACAGCCGGAGCTGCGTTTACCTTCCCAAATCTTGGCCCAGGCTACTGGTATATCTCAACAGTCAGTGGATTGCCCCTCAATATTGGTTACCCTCAAACAAGTCCAGGCATCAGCCTCTTGGTTTATTACAACGTTGAGGCTTCGTTCTTCGCCTCTCAAACGCCTTACGTTCCAAGCGTTTACGTCTCACGGGGTATTAACTACACTTTCCACTCAATGGCGAAATGGACCTAGTATGAGAGTTTATCACGACGCTACTGGAAAAATTATCTACACGGTGAACTCACTTCCTGGGTTTGAGCCCGAGAGTCTCGGTGGAGAGTCTTACGTTGAAACCTCCCTAGAGATTATAGATACCTCGGCTTATGCCGTTTTGGGCGGCGTACTTGTTGTGGTCTCTGCGGCATCTCCCGAACTGCGCCTTCAAGCAGAAGCTGAAACAAACGCCTTAATTGGGCGATCAAGGGCTCTATTTCTCACCAACATACCTTTCCAAGAGACGACGTATGTCACAAAGAGAGCGGAAGCTGTGGAGCTTCTGGCTATGGCGGCCGAACCTACTGACCCAACTATATTTCCATTTCTTTATGCGGAAGTTGGAATCACGGGAGCAACTATTACAGATGTGGCTCAGGTTGTTTTGAACCTTAGTTATCAATGGACCCTTCTTGGATCCAATATGGAAAAGCTTCGCATGGCAGCCAGTGTTCAATTTACCACAGCACAGACACGAGATGAAGTGACGGCAGCAAAGGATACCTTCATGGCCGGTCTAGGCGCCCTACTGGCATCAGTCGGTAGAAGCATCACAGAGGTGTCCTTATGAGCATCTATGCAACATTAGACGACTGGGAAAAGCCTCTCAACTCGGGGTATGTTGTTACAACAAAATTGAGCTGGGAGTTGGGCAATATTGGTTCAGGTCTTTGGCTGCATGTCCCTGTCGGGTTTGTCTTTGATGTCTCAATTCCACGGTTCCTGAGATGGCTGTTCAACCCACAAGACGAGCGCTACCGTAAGGCTGCTGCTTTGCACGATTACGCACTTTTTCTTGGTTACAATCGTATCTCCGCAGCTTCTCTATTCTGGGCAGCTTTGAAGGTTCGGGATGATGTGGGTGGCGTAGAGCGCACGGTAATGACGCTGGGCGTAATTTTATGGAGATGGTCATGATTATCCCACATATTCAAAAACGCCCTGTAGAGGCTTGGTTATCCGCTATCACAGGAGGATTGGGTTTTTGGATGATCCTACCCACTACCTCGATGGCATCAACTGGATACGTGGCTCTCCTTCAGGTCACAAATGAGCTTCAGTGGGGATTAATGTTTATGTTCATAGGATTAGCTCACTTTATTTCTGTGCTTATCAATGGTATGAGATGGTGGACGCCGTTTACGAGAGCGATAATGAGCGCCCTAACTGCGATCCTATATTCCACATGGATCTATGGTTTTTGGGTTGCTAATCCAGCCTCCACGGCAGTCTTTATCTATATTTGTATGTGTGTCTGCGCCATGAGATGTTTCTACTATTCTCTTCGTGACGCAGCCGAAAAAGTAGAGGCCGCTCGTAATGGAATTTACTCCTGAACCCGTAAGCGCAATTGTAGCCGCGGTGGCAGCAGTCTTGGCTGCCCTTGGTATCCCAGCAATACGCCAAGGGATTGCTTCTGCTAAAAAAGCCTCACCGGAAGATCATCTGAAAGACTCCTTGGATGCAAACACTCTGGCTCAACAAGCCATGCTGGATCAGTTCAGACACAACAACAACTTGTTTGTGGGATTGGGATCCAAACTAGACCAGACCAACGCGCACCTCAAAGACATCGAACATGTTCAAGAACGGATCCATACAGAACTGGTTAGAGGCTCTCGAAAATAAGCCTATTGGTGTGGTGTGGTTTGGTATGGTATAGGAACCTACGAGCACCTTTAGATAGAAAGACCAGACAGATGAATAATGAACAAAAGATTGAATCCGAGATCCAAGCCAAAGGGCTGAATGCTCCTCGCCTGAATCCGCAGATGATTGATGAAACGATCACTTCCGAGCAATACCATGTGTTTGCTGGAACGACCTTGACCGTTTGTGCGCTCACCTTGCGCAACGGCTACATCGTGACCGGAGAGAGCGCAGCTGCCTCAGCTGAGAACTTCGACCAAGCCATTGGCCGCAAGATCGCGCGTGAGAATGCCCGAAACAAAATCTGGGGTCTTGAAGGTTACCTCCTTCGCCAAAAACTCTTTGAAACTAAAGGAGCCTAATCCATGGCTACGCATTATAAACACTGGAAAGACTACCCAAAGAGCGAGTGGCGCTGGCCGTCGTTCAGCCCACAAGAGCTTGCTTGCCGTGGTACCGGTGAGTTGATGATTGAACCAGCTGCTATGGATAAGCTCCAAGCATTGCGTGATAAGCTAGGCCGGCCGATCATCATCAACAGTGGGTATCGCTCCCCCAAGCACAACAAAGCAGTGGGTGGCGCCAAAGCATCCAAGCATATGCTGGGTCTGGCCTTTGATTGCAGACAGGATAACCAAAACCCCGAAGAGTTTTTGAAAGCTGCTGTAGAGGCAGGTTTCCATGGTATTGGTACCTACCCGAAGCAGAACTTCATTCATGTGGATGCACGTACTCAGAAGGCACGCTGGGGCAATCCATTCCCATCTCGTAAAGAGACCCCTGACTTTGCACCAGAGAAGCCACGAGCTCCTGAGAAGGTCTCTGAGGATGTGGAGGCCAAGTCCGCATTGGTTGGTGTAGGTGGTGCAGTTGTAGCTTCGGGTGGTGTCATCAGTGCCATTGGTTCCTTGGATCCACTGGTTCAGGCAATGGCAATTGGTGGCCTCGTTGTGGCTGCTGCCGCGCTGTTGTGGATCTTCCGTAAGCGCATTGTGAATATGGCAGAATGATAAAATTCATCCCCCCATGGCTCATCAAGTGGACCTTAGCAATTGGTTCTCTAATCACCCTGTTGTTCTCTTCATGGTTCCTTGGTCGAGTGGGGGGAGCCAACAAAGAGAAGCTCAAAGAGACAGAACAAGAATTCTCGGATTTTGTAGAAACCACAGAAAGAATGAACGATGCGGGAAACCCTGGCCTTAGCGACTCTGATATTCTTGACCGGCTGCGTAGGCTCGGGGGTCAGTGAGAGTGCTCTCGAAATTGGGCTTAGAGGTCCTATTAAAGAACACAACAAAGCTCTTGCAGGTGAAGACATTAACCTCATGCGCCGTACCGGTTTGGTTGTCGTTGAGAAGTTTTACGCCGGAACCAATCAAGTAAAGTGAGGTCAATATGAGAGCCCCAATCCAGAGACAGCAGCAACAAAATCCCTTCGGGGATTTTGTGGCAGCACCAGCCGAAACTAACCCCTACGTCATGGATATGGCTAAGAGGGGGGCGGCTCTCATGTCCGCACCTTGGATGCAACAACAAGCCCAAGATCAAGTAGACGCTTTAAAAGCCCAGCAAGACGCCGCGGCACAAAAAACAAGGCCACAAGCAAATCCTCGTTACCAAGATAGCATTGAGACGTATGGAGGACCTAATGGAGGTCCTGGACGTAATCCCGCTGAAAGAGACTTTAAGCAAGGCGGGAACAAAGACGCTTTTATTTCTGCCATGATGCCTCATGCAATGAGAGTCTCCCAACAAACGGGCCTAGATCCACGACTTATCATAGCACAAGCTGCTCAAGAGACTGGTTGGGGTAAGTCAGCACCAGGCAACAACTATTTTGGGATTAAATCCCATGGCCAAGCTGGGGGTAATACCATGGCTACCAATGAAGTTGTTAATGGGCAAACTGTCCGCATTAATGACAGTTTTCGTGGCTATCGTGGCATGGGTGACAGTGTTGATGGGTACGGTAATTTTCTATTCAGCAACCCACGATATGGCAACATGCTAAAAGCAGGTAATCTTGATGGGCAACTAACTGAGCTCGGTAAATCAGGGTACGCAACTGACCCAAATTACGCAGCCAGTGTTGGCTCAATTGCTAGGGGCATTCAATTACCACAACCCACTAGCTACACAAACAGCCTCTCCAACTACAACATGGGCAGATAAAAATGAAAAATAATCTACAATATGCGTCTGGCCATGTGGAACCTACCGAGAAGTTTTCAGACTGGGAAAATGAACCAACAGTCACAGATCTCGAAGGTGACCTCGCTATTGCGAAACCTGGGCATGACACTCACGTCAACAAGATCAAAAAATGGGTTAATCTGCGCAACGTGGAGGGTAAAGCCAAACCCGTAGATCAGAAAAACCGATCGTCTGTTCAGCCTAAGTTGGTTCGGCGCCAGAATGAATGGCGCTACAGTGCGTTGTCTGAACCCTTCTTGTCATCGGATAAGATGTTTGAACTCAAGCCAACAACTTGGGAAGACAAACTGGCAGCCGAACAAAACGAGCTTGTTCTAAATTGGCAGTTTTCCACTAAACTTGATCGGGTTGGATTCTTCGACGAATATTGCCGCACAGCTGTAGATGAGGGCAGTGTGGTTGTGCAGGTTGGGTGGGAACGCCACACCAAAGTCATTCAAGTAGAAGCCCCAATTTACGAATTTGTAGCAGCAGAGTCTGATGAAGATCTGATGGTACTTGAAGAGGCTTTGATGCTCCAGCGGGACAATCCCAATGCCTTCCTTGATTTGGATCCAGCTGTGCAGGAGGCCGCCAAATATACCGCAGAAATGCAGATGCCAGCTCTGGCATATCAAGTTGGTGTTGAGTTGGTGGATGAGGAGAAGGTGCTTAAGAACCAACCTATCCTGACCATGCACAACTATGAAAACTTCTACTTGGATCCCAATGCTGAAGGCGACATCGACAAAGCAGGCTTTGCGGTTATTTCGTTTGAGACTTCCAAAGCAAAGCTGCTGAAAGATGGTCGGTACAAGAACCTGGATAAGATCAACTGGTCTAGCAACAATCCTTTGAACCAACCAGATCACGTAACCCAATCTGATCAGACAACCCAGTTCAGAGACGAGGCCAGAAAATCAATTGTTGCTTATGAGTACTGGGGTTTTTACGATGTGAACGGTGATGGTATCTTGGTGCCTATTGTGGCGACCTGGATTGGTAGAGTCATGATCCGAATGGAAGAGAACCCCTTCCCAGATCAAAAACTGCCGTTTGTTGCTGTGTCCTACATGCCGGTCAAGAAATCCCTTACTGGTGAGCCAGACGCAGAACTTCTGGGAGACAACCAATCTATTTTGGGTGCAGTTACTCGTGGCTCTATTGACCTATTGGGTCGCTCTGCAAATGGGCAGACAGGCTTTGCTAAAGGCATGCTCGATGTTGTAAACCGTAAGCGTATGAACTCTGGGGCAGACTATGAGTTTAACCCCAACATGCCACCAAACATGGGCATTCATCAACATACCTATCCTGAGATTCCACAGTCAGCTTTGCAACTGATGCAGCTCCAGAACCAAGAAGCTGAAGCCATGACAGGCGTAAAAGCCTTCTCAGGCGGTATCTCTGGATCCGCCTATGGTGATGTGGCAGCCGGTATCCGAGGCATGCTGGATGCGGCCGCTAAGCGTGAAATGGGTATCCTGCGCAGACTTGCAGGTGGTGTTGAGAAGATCGGCCGGAAGATGGCAGCTATGAACGCTGTTTTCATGTCTGACGAAGAAACTGTACGTGTCACCAACACACAAGCCGTCAAGGTACGTCGGGATGAGTTGGCCGGCGAGTTTGATCTGAAGGTTACTATCTCCACAGCAGAGATCGACGAAGCTCAAGCACAAGACCTTGGCTTCATGATGCAGACACTGGGTAACACTGTGGATTGGTCAGTAACCAAACTAATTTTGATCCAGATTGCTAAACTGAAGCGTCTGCCTGATTTGGCCAAAGCTATTGAAGCGTTTGAGCCACAGCCTGACCCAATGGCAGAACAGGCCAAGCAACTTGAGCTTGCTAAGATGCAGGCAGAGATTGATGAGATCCAGTCTCGTGCTGAATGGAACCGTGCGCGTGCAAGAGGTGAAGCCTCTAAAGCTGATCAAGGTGATTTGGACTTTGTGGAACAAGAGACTGGGACCAAACACGCCAGAGACATGGATCGTTTGAAAGCCCAAGGGGAAGCAAACCAAGATCTGGAAATTACCAAAAGGATTCTGAATCCTGAGGAAAAAGGCTCTAAGATGGATGAAATCGCAGGCGCCATCACACATAAGGCCATGAATAAGGAATTGACCTAGTTTAATTAATTAATGTAATAGTATATCACACCGCACCACACCGTGTGGTGTGATAACATAAACCGAGCAATCTATTGAGGCCCAAATGTCGGATACCCATGAACTCGAGACCACTATTGAAGACCTTCGTGAGATTGTTGCGCGTAAAAATGCAGCCATCAAGCTGGAGTCTAACCGCGACTATAAGAAACTGATCTTGGACGGCCTCTTTAAAGAAGAAGCTGCACGGTTGGTGTCGTTGTCTGCTGAGCCTTCCATGTTTCGTGAAGCAGATCTGATTATGGAAAGCATTCGTGCCATCTCTCATTTTCAGCAGTACATGCGTGCCATCATACAGATGGGTACCGTGGCAGAGAACAATCTCGCTGAGCACATGGAGATGCTTGAGGAGAGTCGTGCTGAAGAGCAGGCAAACGAAAGCGGTGACGTATAATGGATAACGGATCGGGAAAAGACTACGAGAACATGTCGGACGAGGACTTTGCTAACCAATCTTCTCCCGATCCTGTTGCACAAGAACCTGTCGTAGAAGCTGTTGTGGCTGAAGCTGCGGTAGAGACTCCGGTAACGGAAACTCCCACAGAAGCAGCTGTAACTGAAGAAGCCGTTGTTGAGGAGGTCATCGAGGAAGAAGATCCAGATGACGCTTTGACTGATCAAGAGCTTGCGGCCAAACCAGTAGTCAAAGGACCTGTTGCTCCCTTGGATCCAAATTCTGAGCCAAAGGTTGATGGAGAGGTCTCTACTAAAGTAGAGGCCAAAGTTGATGAGAAGGCGGTGGATTACAAGTCTGCCTATGAAGCTATCATGGCTCCCTTCCAAGCTAATGGCCGACAGTTTACACCCGAGACTCCTGAGGAGGCTGTTCGTCTGATGCAGATGGGCGCCAACTATGCAAAGAAAATGGAGTCCCTGAAGCCAAACCTCAAAGCAATGAGGATGTTGGATAACCACGGGCTTCTGACCGAAGACAAGCTGTCTTTCTTAATCGACCTGAGTAAACGTGACCCAGGGGCGATCCAGAAACTGCTTAAAGAGGGTAACATTGATCCTTTGGATCTCGATACCTCTGCTGAAACGACCTATCAACCTGGCGTCCACACGGTCTCTGATACGGAAATGGCTTTCCACGATACGCTGACTGAGGTTGCTTCAACCCCATCAGGTAAGGAAACAGTTTCTCATATCAATACCCACTGGGACAAATCCAGCAAGGAATCGGTCTACAAAGAGCCACAGCTCCTTCAGATTATTAATCAACAGCGTGCCAATGGTGTCTACGACCAAATCACAGCTCAGATGGATCGCATGAAGGTATTTGGCTCCATCACCCCAGATACTCCGTTTATTGAGGCGTACCGCCAAGCAGGCGACTATCTCCAACAGCATGGTCAATTTGTGAATGCTCAACCAGCACAAGCACAAGCACCCGCTGCAAAAGTTCTGGAGACTCGGACTGTAGTTCGGAATCAAGCCCTACCCAACGGAGACAAAGCTAAAGCAGCTTCGCCTGCAAAAGCTTCCGCAAAAACCGCGTCAAAAGTATTCGATGTGTTTGCAATGACAGACGCAGAGATCATGGCGCTTGATTCTCCCCGCGGCTAAGTCCGCGAAACAGGACATGAAAAATGAACTTGTATAACGAACCAGATGGCTCCCCATCCACGATTGATGGCGCAACCGGCAAGCAGATGAACACCTACTTCTGGCAGCGTAAAGCGTTGATCGACGCTGCTAAAGAGATGTACTTCACCCCTTTGGCAGACACGACTTCGATGCCAAAGCATTATGGCAAAACCATCAAAGTGCATCACTACGTGCCTCTGTTGGATGAGCGCAACATCAATGACCAAGGTATCGACGCTGCTGGTGTTGTTATGACTGGCGCTGCTGGTGCAAACCCAGGCTATGGTAACCTCTATGGCTCCTCGAAAGACATCGGTACCATCAATGGTAAACTACCAACATTGAGTGAAGTTGGCGGCCGTGTGAACCGCGTAGGCTTCACACGTATCACTCGTGAAGGTTCGATCTCGCAGTTTGGCTTCTTCACTGAGTTCACCCAAGAATCCTTGGATTTTGACTCGGATGAGGAACTCTACGCTCACATGAGCCGTGAGCTGGTAACTGGCGCAACCCAGTTGACAGAAGCTGTTCTCCAGAAAGACCTGCTGGCTGGTGCCGGTATCATCGTCTACACAGGCGATGCCACGTCGGATGCCACCATGTCGGGCGAAAGTGCAGATATTGCAGAGGTCACTTACGAAGACCTTATGCGTCTGGCTCGCACGCTGAACGACAACCGGACTCCATTGCAAACCAAAATCATCACTGGTTCGCGCATGGTAGATACCAAGGTCATCTCGGCCGGCCGTATCCTCTATATTGGCTCCGAGTTGGAAATGACAGTCAAGGCAATGCGGGATCTGTTTAATGATCCAGCATTCATTCCTGTGTCCAAGTACGCAGCTGGTGGTGCAGTTCTCAACGGTGAGATCGGTACTGTAGATGCGTTCCGTATCATCGTGGTTCCAGAAATGCTGCATTGGGCTGAAGCCGGTGCTACCATCACTACGAATCCTGGCTATGTGACTTCGGGAACCAAGTACGACATCTTCCCGATGTTGGTCATTGGTGACGCTTCGTTCACAACCATTGGTTTCCAGACTGGTGGTAAAATGATGAAGTTCAAGATCATCAACAAGATGCCAGGTGATGCTATGGCAGACCGTACAGATCCCTTCGGTCTGTTGGGCTTCAGCTCGATCCGCTGGTACTACGGCACCATGTTGCTGCGTCCTGAGCGTATCGCAGTCGTGAAGACTTTGGCTCGCATCTAAGCAAGCTACTTGAGGGGGGAGGTTTCCTTCCCCCTCAAACCACACCAAATCATATTAATTTGAGACTGTCTCAGCCCCTCCCCTGCACCAGACAAGGCATGCAAAATGACAAATGACGTAGACACCATGAACGACGAAGAAGAAGTTTTGAACCAAGAAGAAGAAGCTCCTGTTGATGAGCTTACCCACTTGAAAGCCAAAGCTGATACGATGGGCATTAAATACGCTTCCCGTATCGGCGTGGACAAGCTGCGTGAAAAGATCAATGCAAAATTGAATGGCGAGTCCTACGAGGATGGCCCTGATGAGGAAGAGCTGGGTACCAAGACCAAGACTCTGTCCAAAGCTGAGCAAGTGGCCACCATTCGTAAAAAGATGCACAAAGAACAGATGTTCTTGGTTCGGCTTCGCATCAGCAACTTGAACCCCTCCAAGAAAGAACTTGAAGGTGAGTATTTCACAGTTGTGAATAAGTACTTGGGAGCTATTCGCCGGTTCATTCCCTATGGGGCAGCTTCGGATAATGGGTTCCATGTACCAAACATTATTTACACTCAGCTCAAAGCTCGTAAGTTTAACTCCGTGCGAACCAAAAACAAAGACGGCCAGATCCAAGTGATCCAGAAATGGGTACCTGAGTTCTCGCTCGAAGTTATGGAACCTCTCACGTTGAAAGAACTTGCTGATCTTGCTTCATCGCAAGCAGCCACACGAGGGACTGAGTGATATTGGTATCATACCAAGTCATACCATACCCCACCAAATAATAGAGGTTTGCCATGTCTGACGGAACTTCCCACTGCAACGCCGACATACTGGCAAACAACCTCTTTACCACATTAACAGCGGACAGCAGTTTTACACTGCCCGCTGTTGATTTTACCACCCCAGCATTCCAGTATGCCACTGATGCCCCAGCGTCCGTAGGGACTCAGCTTAGTGAAGCCGATCTCACACAAAGACTGGTCAACGGTACGGGTATGTTTGATGGCCTGATGGAGGCTCTGAATGGCCACCTGAGAGTTGAGTATGAGAAGGGTCGGATCACCGGTCAGGAGTATGCCACAGCCTATGTGAGCATGACCCAGACAGCTCTTGGATCCGCGGTTCAGTATCTCCTCCAGAAAGACAACGCCTATTGGCAAGCACAGCTGATCCAGATGCAGACACGCACAGCGGAAGTCGCTCTGGTTACAGCACGAATTCAGGCAGAAATTGCCAAGGCAGAGTTTGTTAAGTCGCAGCTTGAGACCAAAACAGTTGCCACCAACTACGCACTGTCGAAGATGCAGTTGGCAACTGAGGATGCAAAATACTGTGGGATTGAGGCTCAAAACGCCCAGATCACTTATCAGAATGATTTCCTACTGCCTGCTCAATTTGCACAAACCACCAAGCAAAACGAGAAACTCGATTTCGAGGTTGCCTTCTTGCTGCCCAAAGAGCTTTTGAAAGCTGATAAGGGCATCGAGCTGATTACATCGCAAATCTCCACAGCTACAGCTCAGCGTGATCAGATCTTGTATCAGACAGCCAGTATCCTCCCAGCTCAAAAGCTTGGGTATGAAGCGGATACTGCGGTCAAGGACTACCAGATTGAGTTCCTGATGCCTGCACAGACAGCCGGCCACACGCTGGATAACTTGGCTAAGACCTATACCAACGACTTATTGCTCCCAGAGCAACTGGTCTCCTTGAAAGAGCAGAACGAAGGTCACCGAGCCAAGACCATGGACACTCGTATGGATGGGATCACCCCGATTGCAGGTGCTCTGGGTATGCAGAAAGACCTGCATGCACAGCAGATCATCAGCTACAAACGAGATGCTGAGACTAAGGTTGGCAAGATGCTTTTGGACACTTGGATCACCCAAATGTCGATCAACGAAGACACTCTACCACCAACGAGCTTGTCCAACGACCGTATCAACACAGTGGTTGAAAAGCTTTACACCAACTTGGATCTAACAGTTTGAGGTAAAGCATGGGACGGACGACCCACTATGTATCCTCTACTGCTTACAACCTAGCAGGTGATCAGAAAGGCCGAGCAGATATTCTCCAGATTGCATCCATTGGTAGGGTGCTTTCTGGATCTGACCAAGGCTTCGGTAGCATCATCACACAGAGTTTGCTCAATGGCCCAGGAATGGGCCAGAGACGGTTCTTTCAATGGGCTAAAGACAACTACGACTACGGGGTTCCAAGCTCCTCTCGCACCATAATTCCCGAGGTTCCCCTCGATAAGGTGGAAGCGGGAATGGTGCCAGGTCTTGCTCTTGGTTCCAATGTGGAAGTCAGAGCGCTCACAGCGGTCGTAGACAAAGCAGACTCTGGGTATTGGGTTGATGCTTGGGTCCGAGACAACAGACCAACCAAAGTCAACACAGCATACCTGATCTATGACATGGGATCCAACCAGTTCAAGGTTGAGTTTACGACATTGGATTATGCCATTGTTACCATGCCCGCGGACTATGTGTGGGGTATTGATTCTGGTGCCAGAAGGCTGCTCTACGTTCTGTATCACACGATCACGACCAACGTAGATGGGACTTCAACAGTGTCCCCCCCAATGCTCTACACCTACCGGATGGGAACCGGTAATGTGGTGTTTGATGCTCTGCAAGCCACTGTTGTAGCTGGGGCTGATTACTTTCCAGTAATCCCTTTGAGAGAGTATAACAACTCTGTCAAAACATATGGCGCCTCTCGATACGCTAATCTGGAAAGAGCGTATAAAAAGCTGACCGGTGGTAAGCTGGATGACTTCCTCGAAACCTTGGAAGCCAATGATAGCATTAATGATCTCGACTACGCTTTCATCGTCCCTGGAGTATCTCTAAGCACCAAAGACAATTCCGCTTTGGCGTACCTATATCAGTATTTCCAACTCCTAAGTTTGAGTGCAGGGGGGAGTCCGACTTCCTTTAGCAACTACATTGCAGAAATGAATGGGGTAGATGCAGCATCTGTTGCTGAACGTCGTTGGCTCACGGCGACCGATGCCACAAATGCAGATGGGCAGTATCACCCTTTGTTTGGGACATTTAAGCCAGCATCGGCTCAAATCCGGTACGACCTTATTGCCTATACCGAGAGGTATTCGGCTCCGCTTCTACCCACCTTTGATTACTATTTAACATGGAATTCGATCGTCGAGACAGACCACATAGGCAATGCAAAGAACACAATTACCTCTCCATTTGACAATGGTAAGTTGAGGAAGGGTGATTACTGGTCCAGTGTTGGGGATGATCCAACAACCTATTCAGCTATAGCCGAAAACGCAGCATCCCCTTTTTCTTTTGTGGCGGCCAACATAGGCAGCCGGATCTTCTTGTACAAACAGATCTCCAAATACAGATACAAGCGTCTGGAGATTATTGGGCTCAACCACAGAAACAACGTCTATGCTGGTAACTCCGTAAACATCTCTGGCAAGCAAGCTTTACAGGATGGCACAGCAAATGAGCCTTCAGGGTTCATTGTACCACTGCACTATCCAACGCTTAAAGCCTTGGGTCTCCTTGAGGGGACCAGGCTTGCGAAAGAGAGCAACTATCTGGTTTTGAACACCCACGTCACTGTGAAGAAGAAGTGGTATCAGACCGGCATCTTTAGGGTGATCCTCTTCATTGCTGTGATTGCCATATCTATCTTCACAGGAGGTAGTTTTGCAGCTTTCGGGGCCAAGATCGGTCTTCTTGGATCCAACATAGCTGTAGGCAGCGCCATTGGTTTGAGTGGTACTGCTGCGATCGTGGCAGGGGCTGTGGCCAATGGTATTGCGGCAATGATTGTCTCTTCTTTTATTCAGAAAGCCAGCATCAAACTCTTCGGGGATAAATTTGGTTCCATCATTGGAGCTGTGCTGACATTCACCGCAATGCAGTATGGCATGCAGTATGCGAACTACGGTAACTTCGATGTGGATTGGGGCTCTATGATGAGAGCAGACAACCTGATCAAAGTTACCAACGCTGTGGGGAAATCTTACACCCAATGGCTCAATGCAGATCTTGCATCTATCAAAGCAGAGATGGCTGAAGCCAAAGAAACTTACGGCAAAGATATGGAAAAAGTTGAGAAGGCGATGGACGATCTCACTGGAGATATGTCCAACCTAATTGATGCTATGATGTTGACAGATTCTGCGCTAATATATCCTGAATCAAGTGAAACATACTTGAATCGAACACTGCTCACCGGCTCCGATATTGCCGAGTTGAGCTTTTCGATGATTGAAAACTTCCCCGAGATCTCACGAGAACTGCCTACGGCGTTCGCATAATTATAACGGAGCTTGTCATGAGCGGATACACAAACAGTCTTTCTCAGTGGGGTGGTGGTGGCCAGTCTCCCAATTTTGTTCCTCAACCCACATCGATGGCTATTGGAGGAGGTGGGCCGGTAGTTCCGCAAGTCTCAGCCTACAACCCAATGAGCTATGCAGATACTATGAGCCGTTTTGGTTCATCCTCTCCTCAACTTAGTTTTGGTAGCGAACTCGTGGGTGGTGGCTACAACGCAAGTGGTGGAGATTGGCAGTCCACTGTTTCTATTGGTTCTGGTAGGCCGTTCAATGCGACAAATGCTAATGTTGCTGTTGAAGATCCTGGGGGTGGGGGTACTGGTTGGTCTATAGGTGGTGCTCTTGATAAGTTTAAGACGCTATCTGACATCGTAGGGACATTCGGTAACATCTATGCCGGTATCCAGATGAACAAGATTGCCAAGCAACAACTCGCATTCTCGAAAGAGTCTTATGCTGAGAACCTCAAAAACCAGAAGAAAGCCTATAACAACTCGTCCGAGGCTCGATCGAGATCGGCTGGGGTACAGAACAATTGGTCGGACGCGGAAGTGAACGCCCATATCGCCAAACGCGCAATGTGAGGATTGAACCATGGTAGCGAATAGACTCACTTGGCAGAACGTAGCAGCTCCTGATTTCAGCACTGCACTAGATGGTATGCACG
>Ga0213868_10002064_pt1 | contig 19321 bp, 18 predicted proteins | sample PICome_9_FD_160087 | JGI IMG/M metagenome (GOLD analysis project Ga0213868, IMG submission 160087) | Coastal seawater microbial communities near Pivers Island, North Carolina, United States - PICO127 | ecosystem: Environmental > Aquatic > Marine > Coastal | place: USA: North Carolina...
CCTCGTGCCTCGTCAGAGCATTTGAACTTGGGTGTGTCGAACATCGTCAGCATTTTTGGCGCGAAAAAGGTGGGTGACTTTCAGACGAACGACTGGTTGGGTCATCATCATCTCTGAGCTAAAATGAAACTTTATCCGCTAAATTAGTTTCATAGTTGGAATGGCATTCATACATCACCACTTCTTTCCATTTGACGAGCTTTCTTCTTCAAATTTTTCAGTTTCATTGATTCATTGTTAGCCTCTTGCATCTTTGTATTTTCCTCCATCTTTTGTCTGGACTCTGCACTTATTTCTTTTGGTTTGTCCAGCTTTCGACGATTGGTGACAGAAAAAGGGGTTTCATGTTTTGAAAATTCTTGGATCCATTCATAGCCTTCATTGATGTCTTCGTCATCTTCGATAAAATTGCCATCGTCGTCTAATTGGATATACTCATCGTCATCATTATTTGTAGGTGATACATCAGTACCCCCTTCAGCCTTTTCTTTCAGTTCTGAAACCTTATCTTCACAAGCATCCATAATGATACTCCATAATTGTTTCACGTTTTCACTAGTGGCGCTACTGACACATATGGGTTGACCAATAGGAAGTCCAAGGCCATATCTGATCTCTTCCAAGGCTACCGAGAGAGCATTTTCAGATTTCAACTTGTCTTTTTTGGTAGCCACAACTAGAATTGGTAGGCCCATATCGTATAAAGCAGCTAACACTGCTCTGTCGTCATCTGAAGGAATACGACGAACATCAACTAACAAGATTCCCAAGGCTAACTCCTTCCGTTTTCCCAGATATATTTCAGCGGCTTTTTCAACGTCCTCCTTCACTTCTTTTGATAACTTCGCGTATCCAAAACCCGGTAAATCCGCAAGACCGATCAACGGTTTATTTTTCGTTTTACTTTGAAGTGTGTATAAATTCACCGCAGCAGTTGCACCAGGCGTTTGTCCAACTCGAGCTGTGGCTCCAAACTCTGCAGATTTTTTCCCAAGACAGTTCAAAAGAGAACTTTTACCTACATTCGATCTTCCGAGAAACGCAACCTCTGGAACTCCTAAACGCGGAGGAAGATTAGATCCTAGATATGCCCCTTCAAATGACATTCCGAGAACATCCTTCTCACTAAATCGCTTCCAATTGTACAGTTGTCGATCAATTGGTTTTATCAAGGCTGACGAGGCATTTACATCACCCTTTTTAACAGGCAATAAAGAAGTAACAGAAGATGACATTTCACCTTTGCGAATAGAATCTCTTCTGTGTTTTTCTAATTCAATGTTTGCCTTTATATCTTTTTCAGACATGATTTGCCATGGAGGGCGATGTACAGTAGGTTTTTTTGGACCTTCTGGTGACATTTTAGAATTTTTCTCCTTCTTCTTTCCCGCACCTGGCCCTGATTTGATAGTTTTAGACTTTTTTACATTTGTCTTTTGTGATTTGGAATTTCGAACTTGCTTGACCATGAACATTTCGGATGGTTGAATAAGGTGTCGACTCCGAAAGGAAGCTCCGACTGTTACAAAACTTGATGATACATGAGTTTGGCTAGCTAAAGCGACCACATATATTACAATTGATAATTTTCTACTATTCATATTCAACAGATGGCGATGTTATGATGGCTAACTTGTAGATTTGTGTTTTTTTCTTTCATCTCTGATGTCTTAATTCTTGATGCCATCGATTTTCTATTTCGTTTTTGATGTGTGGTGTGAAATCAGACGGCATTTTTGCGCGAAACTGACAATCATGAGCCATCAAAAGAGGCAGAGGCTCCACCGAGCAAAAGCCAAAAGCCAAGAAAGGCGAAGAGCGAAGAGCTGGTTTCTGGATTGAATTTCATTCATTCCACTCTTTACTTTTCTATTTATCATACAATCAATAAAACAAACACTATGCGTTTATCACAATCCTTAAGGTTTACCTTGTGCATTCTACCGTGCATCGCAACGGCGTTTTGTCCAAGCAGTAGCATGACGCGCAGCTTGAAAACTACTCTTCAAATGTCATCCGATCCAGACCGCAAAGAACCAACTATTGACAAAGCTCCAACAGAGCCAGGATCCCATGAAGAACTTATGTATACTTTGGGCGTCAATCTTGCTCGTCAGCTAGGTGATGTAAGACCTCTTGTTGAAAATGGAGAAGAGTTAACCTTTGTAGCCAAAGGATTACTTGATGCCGTTGTCGGCAGGTTGAGTGAAGAGGGACAAATTAGTCTCTTGACTTCGAGACGAGATGATCTTAATCAATTGATTACCGATAGGGCAAATAAGATTCGCGATAATGTTGTGAAAGCAGGAGATTCGATGCTTAAAACCATGTCTGAAACAGAAGGCGTTCAGACGTTACCTAGCGGTGTTCGATTGCACATTTTGGACGAAGGAACTGGTTCCGGTCAGAGACCAACTGCAGCGTCTACTGTAAAGTGCCACTACCACGGAACTCTTCCAGATGGAACAGTTTTTGATTCGTCACTGGGACAAGATAAACCCGTTAGATTTGCTTTAGGGCAACTTATTGAAGGAATGAAAGAGGGACTTTTGAAAATGCGTGAAGGTCAAACCGCAATGATCGGTATTCCATCATCTCTAGCATATGGAGCAAATGGATCACCAGATGGAACTGTTCCTGGTGGAGCTGCAATTTTCTTCAAAGTACAATTGATTGAGGTCATGAGTGCAGGTATTGGGGGCGAGCCAACATTACTTGGGGCAGATGGAAAAGTATTGAAAAATTCTTCCTCTTCTGCACTACTAGGCGCAGATGGAAAACCTTTGTAAAAGAACAAAATTGAATAAACTTTATTTTTATTAGAAAGTATTTGAGAATGTGTAAGATATCGTTGTATATGTGCCTCGCGAGTGCGATTACAGACTTTGCTCGTTACAGTATCTTGAAAGGTACTGCAATCAAACAACAAAGCAAGACGAATGGTAGAAACTGCTGCAGAAATCCTCCAATAGATAAAAATCTTGCTCTAAAGAAGACAAGAAAGCATAATTTCACCATATCCCATTCATTTATCCCATGAGATTTCAACTGCATCTTATTCAAGGCATACGCCACATGACTGTGACAATTGTCTAGGAATAAATTGTGTCGTCGACCAGTATATACTCTATTTGCTTCTTGAATCATTTCATCCCATTGTGCTTCTCCACCAGGAAGATCGGCCACGTTTATTTTCAAAGCTCTAGTTGGGGGACCAAATGCCATTAACCCTCTGTCTCCGACGTAGTACGAACCTTGTTTTCAATTTGGTAATATATTTTATCATTATCTTTCAGAAATGGATCTATTTCAAAAACACAAGCCATATATTCTCACTTACCTTGAAAGTCAGAAGCAACACCATTGCTATCTGCAATGCCCATATGCCCTATAAATGGTAAAACTGAAAGAGTATGTGTGAATTATGTTTGAGGAACTTTGATATTGTTCCAGCACAAGCCAGAATAGAGTTGTGGAAATAGATCAATGTACTCTCAACTTACACCATGTGATTGGGGGTAATGGGGACCAAAGAATGGTAAAAGCTTTCTCTTCCAGATGTCGTGTCATCAACTATCTCGTTCTATCTTTATGTATCGTTGTATTCAGAAGTTTTTCTTTTCAGTTTTCATTAGGACTCTCGGGATCTCTTCAAAACTCCGTACGACAGCCCCATAAATAACAACGGTTGGAAGTTGGAAGTAAAAAACATATCGAAGTCTCATAAATGGATTGAATTGCCATCTTTGATACATCAGATGCCTTCTTACTTCTCAGTATTCACAAAACTAATTTTGTTTCTATTATTCCTACAACTTTTCGTGAACATTTACCATTTTTACCAATATGGAAGCGGTAGTGATACTTTTGAAACACATCCCTTTATAATTCAAGTGGACGGCCAAGAGAATGATACGAAACACTTGCGATCGAACAACAAGAGTCAAATGGAAGATACTGTAACCGAAGTAGAATCTTATAGATTAGAGAAGAACGTTTTAACGAAGGTGATGGAAAGATCTTCTGACGTTGCTCAGCATTGTAATGATTTACCTGAGCATCACCAAGGTGAACCAGCTCCTAAGGATTTTGATACTGGTGTACCCCCTCTTCCTGAAAATGGCATCCGTTTTGCCATTAAAGCATGGTTAGATAGTCAAGCAGATGAATCGATGGAAAGGAATGAATATCCGTTATGTTATTTACCACCGTCGAAATCTTGCCATGTAGAGCAGTACACTGTCATTTTGATGTCTCATACTGTGACCGATGATAAAAGACTGCGCAAAATGATATCAGGCATTAGTGACATAGCCACATTTCCTGAAACTGCCGAAATTATTTTAATTTGGAACTCGGAAAAATCAGTACTTCAAACATGTGAAAAGGAAAATTGTAAACTTTTAGTTGAATGGGACGCAGACCCGAATCATCCTCTTAGAATATTCTATTCTCTCGAAAATGGACTACAAAACAATCTGTTAAATCGCTATCATCCATCTATTCAGCCAAAGTCGGAAGCTCTCGTGTTCTTTGACGATGATGGTCCTTTTTTCAGTGGAGAGGCAATGAGGGCTGGGTTTGCTCTGTGGAAGTTCAACTCAGATGTACAAATAGGAAGCATGGCACGTAATATACGATTTCCTTCCAAACGCATGGACAATTTGCAAAATGAGGCAAGCGATCTTGCATCTGAATTATATAACAAGAATGCTTGGCAAACTCACATTCATCCTTACGATATAGAAAATGTATCGAGAAAGATGAAAGACTTTAGCTTGGAAGATCCGGGGTATCCGAAATTCACGCCTATCTGTCACAATCAATCTGGAGATGTTGTCGAATACAACTACTTTGTTTTCCCAAACTTCAAAGCTCACATGTCTTTACCATCAGGATCTATTCTTCATCGGAATTATCTTTGTTTCATATGGCATCCGGTTTTTGATGAATTAAGACGATTTATTCTAGACCACCCGACTCATCCTGATGATATGACTATTTCTACGCTTGTATCACATCTCAGTGGGAAGCCATTGCGTACTTTTCCTAGATATATTAAAGAAACGGAACACAGGAAACTTTCTGTGCTTGATTCGGAAGAAGGTGAATCAGATGAGCTCCCGTATGCAAACCAGGGTCGACGAAGACTTTTATGGCAGCAGAAAGACTGGGGGAATATGCGTGAAGAAGCTATCAATTCTATTGTTGGATATTTTGGGTCTATAAACCCAGGTAGTGTGGGTTGGTGTGTTGGCACTGAGCATCAAAAAAAAGCTACAGGTAGAGGGAACATGCGATTCAACTGTGAACCTGAGTTTCCATCTCTCGATATGATTCCTTGGTTGAATGAAGGTGGTCTTGGATATGATCAATGTAATTAGCAGTATCATCATTATAAATCAGAAAAACACAATATATAACCAGCTTGGTTTAAACAAATTCATCATAGAGTCAGCACCCATTATTACGCGAATGGTTTTCAAGTTTTTTGAAAAAAAATATTTGAATACTTGGTCCTATCCTGGCTCCATAATTACGAAAAATCTTGTAGAGAGTAGAGACACATGGTTCAACAACATATATTCATGTCACTCTATATTTGATATGTTGGTTTCATTAGCATCGTTAAGGAGGATTATTCCGATTGCACCCTTCCTATTATGTTGTAAAGCCGTTTCTCGGGCGTATCCAAAAGGATGCAGCAATGAGCTTCCTTCTTACTATTCATACGATGATTACGAGCTCCCCCCGAGGGATGTGCCAATACGAACTCACGAAGAGTTTGCCCTACTGAGACGGCTCGGCGCTGGCAAATTTTCAGACGTGTTCGAAGCTGTAGAAATTAAAGATCAAAGTGTAATGGATATTGAATTTATGGAGGAATTGGATCCCAAATTGCTTTGCGTGATTAAAGTAAGTGACGAAATTCAATTAATTTTTTTATTGCCTCACCATGTCGTTCAAAAGTAAAAGTGGTGAACTTACTATTCATTCAAAAGTGCCTCAAACCTGTATCAGAGAAAAAAATAAAGCGTGAATTACTTGTTCTATCACATGCATCAAAACTACCTAATCTTGCGAGGTTAAAAGCCTTTGTTGTTTCAAGAACCAGCACCGAAGAGGATGAACTGCAGACAAACATGCCATCGATCGTGATGGAACATGCTGGAAGATATGCTCGGTGGCTCTGTCATGGTTTAGGTTGTGATCCAACATCATTGACCGAAAATCTAAAAAATGAATTATTAGAGAGAACAGAAGAACCGTATCATTTGTCAGAATATGAAATTAAATATTATCTTTGTCATTTGCTAATTGCTCTCGACTCTCTTCATTCTCGAGGTATTATGCATCGAGATGTAAGTTTGTATATGCTTTGTTTTAAATCTGACTGCGATCGTGCAGTATATCAACCCTTACACATTTTCCATCTCTTTTTACCAGGTCAAACCTAGGAATGTGTTGATAAATCGGCGATGGCCACCAAGGAGATTGGATGATATTCAAAAATTGATGAATGATCCTAGTGATGAGCTTGAGCCACCATCACTAATGCTGATCGATCTGGGTCTCGCAGACTTTTATTTACCACATGAAAGATACAATGTCAGGGTAGCCTCAAGGCACTATAAAGCACCCGAACTTCTTGTAGGCTATGGTTATTATGATTACGGGATTGATATTTGGGGAGTGGGTTGTATATTGGCAGGGTTGCTTCTGCGTATAGAGCCATTATTTAGAGGCAAGGATAATGTTGATCAGCTTGGAAAAATAGTCTCTATTTTAGGATCGCGAGACTTAATCATATACTGTGAAAAATATGGAATCACTTTGAGTATGGAGCTGAAGAAGGTAATCAGAAAGTACACTTTGAAGAGTAACCCTACTGGTCGGAGAAAACCTTGGCTATCTTTACTGCCAAAGAGTACAGATGTCAAAGGAGGCGGCCCAGTGCCTTTACCAAGCCAAGAATCAATCAATCTACTCGATCAATTGTTAGTTTACGATCACGAATTACGACTTACAGCAAGGGAAGCCATGATGCATCCATTTTTTGACGAAGTTAGAGATCTTTGCGCATTGGAGGTTCAATACCGATGGAATGTCGAGCAACGAATTCGAATGCCGGGAGGGAGAAGTTCCTAAAATGCAAGAGTTAACTATTTAGATACTGAAAATTCACTTTTCGTTTTTTTATAAAAAATTCTTGTCGGCAAACCGCATCTTCTTAGGGGATGCGTAGTGTTATCTAACGTTTTAGGGTTAGGGTTATTGAGAGAGTTTTTGAGGAGACAACACGTCCACAAAAGGCGAAAGGCGAAAGGTTCCAAACCGTTTATCATAAACTTCGATGAGCACAACAGTCAACATCGGTGATAAATTCACTGTCCAATCGGATACTTGTAAGTATACCGAGGATCATATTCTTGCAAACTATGTGTAAGTGTATCCCTGCTGGATCGGCTGCAACTCTTCTCATTTTATCTTCTTCCTACTTCTTCTCACGTCATTGTTTGCCTACCAATAGTTACGACAATACGATAGTTGAGGGCAATGTCGTCAAACCTACCAAAACTAAGATGAAAATCAGAACTGAGGTACATGTTGGAAAGGTAGGAGTTATGCTCGTGGGAATTGGAGGTAACAATGGTAAGTTCGTTAATGAGAAATTGATTCTCATAAACATATAAAAATATTTCCTTTGAACACGTCTGAACACACGTTTTGCGCGGAACATGAAAGGTACAACATGTGTAGCTGGCTCCATTGCCAACAAGTTGGGTCTCACGTGGGAAACAAAGGATGGTACTCAGAAAGCCAATTACTGGGGTTCAATGCTAATGTCAAGTACCGTGAAACTAGGCTGTGACCCCTGCGGCAACGCAGTGTACACTCCTATGAACAACATGTTACCAATGATGGATCCTAGTGATATTGTTTACAGCGGATGGGATATCAATGATATGAATCTAGCCGATGCGATGAAGAGATCAAAGGTCTTGGACTATGATCTCCAGCAAAAGCTGTATCCACACATGAAAGATGTGAAGCCACTCCCGAGTATTTACTTTCCCGACTTCATCGCTGCTAACCAAAGGGAACGTGCAAACAATGTGTTGAAAGGATCGAAGAAAGAACAGATGGAGCAGATTCGCAAGGACATTCGCGACTTCAAGGCTGTCAATTCACTTGACAAAGTGATTGTTTTGTGGACAGCAAATACTGAGAGATTTTCAGATGTTCAAAGTGGATTGAATGATACTGCTGATGCATTGCTGTCTAGTATTGATAATGGCGAAGATGAAGTGAGTCCATCAACCATTTTTGCGGTAGCCAGCATTCTGGAGAAATGCTGTTACATCAACGGTTCACCTCAGAATACCTTCGTTCCCGGAGTCATTGATCTTGCACTTCGCGAGAAGGTTTTCATCGCAGGAGATGACTTCAAATCGGGTCAAACGAAAATGAAGTCCGTATTGACCGACTTTCTTGTTTCTGCTGGTATCAAACCAGTAAGTATTGTATCCTACAACCATTTGGGAAACAATGATGGGAAGAACCTAGACTCTGCAGCACAATTTCGATCCAAAGAGATTTCAAAGGTAGGTTATGTATCTTTAGCGTAGTCATATAGATATTGCTCTTTTATTTTTATGATTCTTAACGTATTTTTGTATGAACAGTCTAACGTGGTTGATGATATGGTGGCTTCTAATCGCATACTCTTTGAGGAAGATGAAAAACCGGATCATGTGGTTGTAATCAAGTATGTGCCTCACGTAGCAGACTCCAAGCGTGCCATGGATGAGTACACGTCTGAGATATTTATGGGAGGTACGAATACGATTGTTATGCACAATACTTGTGAAGATTCATTACTTGCAACACCGTTAATCTATGATTTGGTCATATTGGCGGAGCTTTGTAGCCGTATAACAGTTCAGAAGGAGGGAACAGAAGAATGGGAGTCTTTCCATCCTGTTTTATCTTTGCTGAGCTATATGCTCAAGGCACCGTTAGTTCCTGATGGTGCACCAGTTGTAAATGCTCTATTTACCCAGCGCTGTGCAGTTGTGAACGTGCTTCGAGCATGTTTGGGGTTGGCACCTGATAACCACATGGGATTGGAGCATCGATTCCAGAGTAGCCTCAATGACCAGGCAAGAAAGCGAACAAAATACACTTAATTTCAATCTCTTTCTATTTGATTCGGATACTCTATGTTACTCTAGACATATATTTTCAGCAAACGAAAAGCTGAACAGCTATTGATTTTCATCATAATTTTTATTCGACACTGTTTTCTGAATCATCTTAAGACTATTGTATGTGTCGAGACTATGTTTATCTGTTAGATTCTATCTACTTTGTTGACAAATGACAATCATGGATTTGATTTTCCCTGACGGGGCCAGGTTAGTTCCGCTACTCTCGTACCTCGTACTTCGTACCTCTTACATAGTACGAGTACTACAGTACATAAAACAAATGAACTACTTTTTTAACCAACCAAGTGTATGTAGTTTAAAAGTATCAATTTAAAGTATCAATAGACCATGAATTCAACGACATCCTCCACTCTAACTCAAATCAGACTTGTGATTTCGCCGTATCTTCCTCCTCCCATTTTGAATCTAATAAAGAGCATTGATTCAAATCCACGCGTTCGTACGTACGTAGAACATGAACCATCCATGTGTATTGTGATGGCCTTGGTCGCAATCTATTTTCTATCCATGATTGCGAGGTTCATAACTGTAAAGAAAAAAGCTGTCGAAGGGTTAGATGCCGATGATCCAGAGGGACAAGTACTATCAAATATTCAACGTGGAGAATATAAAGATTCTGTCGTTCTTTTTGGTGTATGTGGAAGTGGTAAGAGCGTCTTATTCAATAAGCTAGCTAACGATGGTCAGTCACAAGAAATTCAAACCGTCACCAGCCTTAAAGCAAATGTAAAGGTGACCGATGGAGGAATCAGAATCATTGACTATCCAGGTCATATAACCCTATCAGCAAAACTACCCTCATTACTTATGCCAGATAGTAGCAGCTCGTCTGGTGACACACGCGCCCTTCTTGTTGTTGACTCAACAAAGCCTATTGTAGAGACAGCATCTTATCTCTACCAAAATGTGTTGACAAATTTACAGCTAATACGTGCATGGCAGAATGCGAATAAAACATTAAATGTGCTGGTGGTCTGCAATAAGAGCGACGTACCGGGAGCAAAAAATTGGAGGAGAATAAAGATACAACTCCGTACTGAAATAGATAAGCTCATGAAAATTTCATCTTCAATAAACAACGGAATGGATAATTCTGATGGACGCAATTTGAACGATGAAAATCATGTGAATGAACGTTTTGAATTGATTGGTAAATCCATTGATTTGGATGACTTGAGTCATAACGGCGTATCCAACATAAAACTCTCTTTCGTAGAAGTTTCATGTGTGAATAGAAATGGGATCAATGAAGTACATGCATTTATTCACAAAAGTACAGATTAGCTTCGAGAATCATTGTGCTGCAATCATGAGTAAGAGATACTTTTTTTTTAAACTTTTAACTTCTAACGACGGCATAATTCCAAGTTTCCATCTCCTTTTTCCCTAATGTAATACACAATTCTCGTCCACCACTTTCTTCATCATCTTGAATAGTAAAAGTTGAGTCATCGATCGAAAATTCGGCCCATGTTTCACCATCAATTAGAGTCTGTCCAGCACTAGTGACCTTCAGAGATTTTTTTCCAAACTTCACTTTGACGTGCTTCGCTTTGATATTCTTAGCAACTTTGATCTTAATTTCAACTTCTTCATCTGTCTGAGACCACGAGAACCCATCTCCTTGATTTTCACCTGGCTCTGTGGCAAGTGCACCAGTACCTAGATTCGCTCCGTTGTTACTTTTCCCAATGTTACTCAAAGTGTTGCTTAGACTAGCCGCACTTCCTCCGTGCCCTCCACCGCCACCCTTTTTAAGGGCTATTCTTATCCATTCCTTTTGACTCAAGTCTCCTTCTACTTCATCAGGCGTAAAATCAACCCTTTCCCATATATCTTTCACTTCATCATCATGACACCTCCCAACAAAAACGTCTCCATAGATTCCATTTGGTTTACCATCTTCATTGGAACTACCTTGAGGAAATGTATGACCACAAGCCTTCATCAAAGCTGTGGCACGATGATTGAACGGATAATTTCGATTTCTTGCATTATCATCCCCGTACATCGACACACCTTTTTGTTCGTTTAACGGAGTTGGCACTGTCAAACATGTAATCTCACAAGTTCCTGACGATTCAGAGGTTTTAATCAACTCTAAGAGGGCATCGTCACCCATTTTATTGAGAGATTCAGCACTGGGAGTGTTGGCATACTGATTTCGTATAGATTGTGCTAATTGTTTCTTCTCTTCATCTGTTGCCTCATTTAAAATTTTGGCTCTGTTGGCACCACCAGAAAGGGTGTAAAAGTAGTCTTTGGCATAGTTCGACAAAGCATCATTGGATAAACCACCATCCTTTGAAGCCGAGAGAGATTGAATGGGTTTCGTGTCATCCGCTGGAATTAGTATATAGTTGAAGGACATTTTATTGTTGTAATATTGATGAAAGTTGATGATCGTAGTTCGTAGTGTTGCTTGTTTTGTGTGTAGTTCGTTGGTTGTTGGTTGCATGAAAAAATGAGGGTCACTTTGGATATTTTTGCGCGAAACGAAGGCCCGCAAGAAGCTACTGTCGATGGAGCTATGGAGACTGGAAACTGGAGACACAACTACGCAACACGCAACGTTTCGTAAAGGGACAAGTTGTCATAACAAAAAGAGTATACATCCTTCCTAAAACAACTTGACGAATAACATATTCACCATATCTACAATGGAGGATGAACGAGAGGCTAAGCGTAAGCGTCAAGTCAAAAAAATGACCAAGATTCTATCCAAGGCTTGGCAACTAGACCATTCTGAGCCGTTTCAAGAAGTGACAGATGATCAATTAAAAATGATGGGTGAAGGTCCATTCGACCTGACAGGGATGGGAATATCTTTGGATAATGGTACATATCATCTTGGAAGGAAAGGTTGGGAACTCTTTGCGAGTCATCTCGGAGGTATTTATAATCGTTTCATATCTTGGTACGTGTGAAAATAAATATATGATGAAAGGTGATGGATGTATTCGATAAAACTTACCTCTTCTTCTTACCTCCCACTTTTTGTCATTGAAAATATTTAGTGGAAAACTTACGAAACGAGCCAGAGATCATCTCAAACAAGTGTGCGAAATGTTGTCAAAAATTGAACCGAATCTAGCTGACATGGCCAGCAAATCAAAGCCAACGAATGATGATAATACAAAGAAGAGAAAAGCCAACGATGATACCTCAGCCGATGTTCCATTGCCGAATAAGAAAAGTGCTAGAGACCTGGATCAGCGTTCATCTGATGTATCTTCAATCAGTCAGAGAGAAGAAAAAGCTATGCAAAGTCTCATTAAATTCATTACTGAGAATGGAGGTAAGAAATGTAATGCTGATTGCTGACAAACACAAACTCTACATTTCTATTTCCACATCCAATATATGTATATCTTACACACAATTTGTATATTCTTCCATCTGGTAGGTGATCAACAACTGGTATCCGCTTACCGATGCCAAGTTACCAAATCTGGTGAACGCTATATACCTTCTTTTTATTCTGACAAAGGAAAAAAGTTTAAATCCATGATCGATGTTGCACGTTTCTTAGGCGTTATAGTTGATGATTCGGGAGGATCGAACGTTGCATCCTTAGTGAACAAAGGAAGACCAAAGAATATGAGAGAACTTGAGGCGGAGCGTAAAAAGCTCAAACGTGAATTGGATAGATTGATGAAAAATCATGAGAAAGCAACCAAATCTGTCGATGATTTTCAGAATGAAAAAAGCAAGGAAGTTCATCAAATTGAAGATGAATTACTTCCAGTTGAAGAAGAGAAAAATCGAGGACTTTGGTCTGTTCTTACTAATCCTGAACTGGACTGTTTTCCTGGACTTCCTGCGGTTTGCACGCATGACGTTCTCATGGTTTGGGATTTCTTATGTACTTTCAGCAGAACATTGAGTTTACATCCAATAGAACTGGATGATTTTGCATCGTCCCTCATCTATAAACCGAACGCGAAGGAACTACATCATACGCCAGTTCCACCAGTGTTTCTAGCTGAAGCACATATTGCCCTACTTAGGTTACTGCTTAACGATCAATCCAGTGACAACTGGTGGTGGAGTGTTTTAGAAACACCAGAAACTGAAGCACAAGAAGACACTGCTAAAGGTGAAGCTGACAATATATCTCCTACAATAAAGATTGATTTCAAAGCTTTGCTAGATTATGAAGAGGACGCATCAATCACAAAGCAATGGCTTCAAGCTCTTGAGGATATTCGCAGTCGCCGAGCAAATGCAGGGGGACTTATAGCTGCTGCAGTAAAAACTGCCTCGTCTATAACAACGAATCCATTAGTGAAACTGTACCTCCGTAAGTCCATGCGTGGCTTCCAAACCTATGCCGCTGGATTTACGAAACAATCGGTTATGTGGCTTATTGGCCGAGTCAGAGAGGCTAGACCCGACCTCTGGGGACGACAAATGGACCCTGAAGTTCTTTCTGCTCAGAAGGCTAAAGTAGTAAGCGATGCAAATATTGGTATGGAACAATTAGATGATGAAGAGATGGAGATTGATAATATTGAGGAAATGCAATTCGGAGAATCCGATGAAGAAGATTCTGATATAGACGAGGATGAAAACGAAGCCCCTACTGAGCGAATTGATGAGGTGATGACAAAAAAGAAAGATAAAGAGCAGGATGATACGGCCCCCGTGACCACTTCTATTCCTCCAAAGCCTGCTCCCTCCATCATAGATTTGCTATTACCTCCCTCGAAACCTCATCCGTCTTCATCCGACATTTTGTCACCATTTACATGGCCGCAAATACTAGTAGCAACAGTATCTAGAATCCTTCATCGATACAAACGACTTCGAAATCAAGTAGATGATGGCCTTCGCGACTTCAGAGAACTCGAACCTCTTACAGTCGCCGAACGAAAGAAAAGAGAAAGTATGTCTACTTCAAGAATATTTTCAGAATGTATCGCCCATTTTGATAACGACAGCGTTTCTGCTGTAGAATCGGCAGTTGAACACCTGTCTAAAGGAAATGACTATCTCCAACTTGATCCTGTGCAACGACTATGTTTGCTCCGAATTCTGATAGATGCCGCTTACGACACTGAACACGTTTACCAATGTATTCAAGATAATATAAAATCTAGGATTAGCGCTGTGAAGCAACTGGAAAATGAAGAACGTAGAGCAAAGAAAGAAGCTAAAGAAGCATCATCCGCACTTGAAACAAAAGCAAGAGAGCGCCTTGCCAAAGAAGCTAAAGATGATCTGATTTCGGAGAAAAAAAGGGAATTGCTTCGTAAAAATAAACACACCGAAGAGTACTCGGTTGATCTTATCGAAAGTCTTGAAGTTCAAGAGCTCATCGACCTCGATGAAGATTTTAAAACTGAATATGAAGCTCTCCCAGAACCAAAGCAATTTAATAAAAATGAAGTGCGATCTATGATGACGAAGATAATAGAGGAGACTGCTTTTAACACGACGGAGTTGGAAGTTCTGACTCTTGAAGAAATTGAAAGTAGGGAAGACGTAACGAGACTCGAATTAGAAGAAGAGTTAGCATCGTTAGGAAACTCCGATCTGACCTTCAATAGGGACACATCTGCTAAAATGGGAAAACTTCGAGGCGAAATAGCTAGTTTCAAAGAATGGCAGGAGTCCCTCCCTCCTGAACGTGCCGCAGCTATGGAGGCATTAAAAGATGCTATAGAAGATGGTACGATAAAGCCTTTAAGAGCAGCAATAAAGCTGGCAAAAAGTGCGCTACTGTGCGGAGAAGACGAAGAAACCGGTGGAATGTGGACATTGGACCTACTTCGTGATGCACAGGTAGAACTCAAACAAGCCGAAAAGAGGAAACGAGTGATAGAAGCACAGAAGGACTTGATCGCAAAACGTAACAAATGCTTTGTTAGAACGGAAGCTATAGGGAAAGACAGATATTACAACACTTACTGGCATTTTGATTACGACGATGAATCACGTATATGGTTTGATGCGCACTATCGAATTCATGACGAAGATCAACCCGGGTGGGGGCCAGCACTGGAAAAGTCACTCTTAACAGTTGGCGCTCCGGATGAGGAAGAAGACTTGAAATCCAAAAATGATGAAAACTTTATTCGGTTTTCAAGACAGGAATATCATTCATCCAGTGCATTCGCTACATTAGTAAAGCGGCATGTCGGATCCATTGCTTCCACTCAATCTCTTAGAAAGTTAATAAGAAACCTTGATAGCAAAGGTGTCCGAGAAAATGCACTTAAGGTTGCATTGAAAGAAGCTGTAGAGACGACTGCATTAAAAACATCTGGAAAGGAAGAGATGCCAAACAACAGCAAAACACCAGAACAAGAAGGAGACGAAATACAAAAGTCAGGTGACGAACTTGTTTTTAAACAGGCTAAGAATCACGCGATATCAAATCCCGGTTTGGTTGACGATATCGAAATGCTCTCTAACATTACATCTGCCATAGGTCGAAGATGTCGAATACGCCATGTCGAAGACGATGTGAGCTCTCCTGATGAAGCAACCTATTCTATGGGAACTGTGATCGGTTGGCGTACTAAAAAGAGTTTGGTGGAATACTTCGAGCCCTCAAGTGAGGTTACGAATGTACTTGAAAAGGAGGAGAATGTCTGGACCGTATCATTAGACAATGGAGGTGAATTGGAGTCTAATGCGATGGATCTTCTGAATTCAATGATTCGAGCTAAGAAATGGAGAGATCAGCATCCAGGGTACGTCGAACACGATTCTCCATTATTCCAATATAGGAATAAAATTGGACGGTTTTGTGGTCGAGCTGCTGATGCGCCTGATGCTGCAAGTCCTTTTGCTTTCTCAAAGCTTATTTTGAAACGAGAACAAGAGCTTTATGCTTCCTTAAAAAGTCGTTCACATGATAATAACTGGGGTGGTAAAGATGGGATCCGTAACTCTTGGATTATATCCATGAAAGAGAATTTTGATAGCATGAACGTCCTTCGTGATGGCCTTTTGTCGTTAGAGGATGCCTTCTTTGAGATGTGTGGTGGACAAGATCAAGAAGAATCAAATGAGGATACAACTCCATATCGAAGGGCTTCAGAAATCCTCGAGAATGATGATCTTCGATTTGATGTCGAGCTTGAGTCATATGGGATGAAACCGAAGGGCCTTTGGAACAGTTATGAGTCACGGGCTGTGTTTCGGGAGATAGTATCGTCCTGTACGTCTCTCGGGATCTTATCTCTAGGATTAGATCTTATATGCCGAAATGCACAAGCGTATTTAGATGCCACAAAATCTACTTCAACAAGAAAAGCATTATCAAACTACGAGCAAGGATTTTACAGTACATCAGCAAGGTCAACAAGAGGTGCTTATGCTACATTAAATGAAGATTATTCTTCTTCGTCAAGGAGGACACAGCCACAATCCTATGCGTCCTTTTTCTAAAATTAAAATACATCTTTTTTTCCAATATCATACTTTTGGTAATCTACTTTTCTTTGTTCTGGATTGGAACCATTTCTTTCTATGATGCATTCGGTCCTCTTGCTCCGACCGATCAGAAGCATACATGTCTCTTTCAAAATTACTAATTTCAAAGACAGAATGATCTTCAATCATTTCATCACATCGACCACTTCCCAATACAGTGTCTCGTCCATTTGCATCCAATGCAACTTCAATACTCTCCTCTTGACCACTTTCAATGTCATAATCACTGGAAGAATCATTAGAGACATCAGTTTCATGAGTGGTGTTTAAAGATATATCAGGTACAGTCACTGGGAAATATTTGTCAGTACTCCCAGCACTATTACTGTTATGCTTTGATTCGAGTTGCTGTCGTTGCTTCAAGTAGAAGTCTTGTCTTTCTATATCTTTATCTCGTAATCTTTTCAGTTGCATTTGCTCTGGAGATAAAGCACACGCAGATGGTGGCCTCTTCGAATGAGAATGTTTGGCCATTTCCTCTTCTTCTTCTCGTAGACGCTTTAACAGTTGCTTATACTGTCTACGACTGACAACGACCGCATTTTTACCGCATCGTCGTCTCAGATAACAACATAGAATCAGAAGCACTCCCACCACTACCGCTATGGCAATACTTGCGCTCGGGTTATTTTTCACCAAAGAGATGAAATTATTTGCGGACTCTGTTCCAATATCTTTGATTTGATCAAGTGCATCGCTCATATTCGGCTATGATTTTAGTTCGTTCGTGATAGACAAGGTTTTGCACATGTGTGAGTTGAAATTCAAGTGCAACAGTGCTCTTGATTATTCGTCTCTATCTTCTCTATTGGAGCAAGACACGACCCACGACCCTAAACCCTAACCAAGACTCATTTTTTTGAAAACAGTCGAGTTTCGAGAAAAGTCGAGTTGGAAAAGTCAAGTTTTACTTACTATCAACTATCACATCTTAAACATATGAACACCGCCCCTTTGCCTCCATCAACTAATGCAGAAGCGCAAAAATCATCTATTAGCATCAATGGTACTTTGTACCAAGTTTCAGTAGTTCATGAACCCTCTGTAACCACTGGGGAAGATGACGATTGACAATCCGTTTCAGTTTTTCAGAGGAAGGGGTAACAAAACAGGGACTCTGTACTGAAATTTCTCAGATTATTCGTCAGGCGAATGGTAAGTGCGAAAACAGATTGATTCATTCAGTGGATAGTAGTGGATAGTAAAGCTATTAATGTACTAATGTTGTTCATCTGGCAAACAGGCTCTGAGAGAGCTGCTGATTCTGTTCGTAAAAAGATTGATCAGCTAATCTCTTCATATCGTAAAACGAGTGATTGGATTGACAACACTGGTGAAGGAATACGATCCAATGAATCTGATTTGAGGAAGAGAAACTAAAACTCGAATTACGACAGAAATGAAGTAAGGGTAACTTGGAGATAATGCGATGCAGGAAGGAAGCTCGAGAGATGGACCCTACTATAACAGAAGAGAAATTGGATGCCTTGTCCCCTTTTATTTACAAGTAGGTAAATAAATTTAGGATATAATCGATCTACCACCTCCAATAGGATTTGTAACCGTAACATCTTGATTGCTCAATTGCTGTCCTTTCACATTTGAAGCAACAAACGAGAAACTCTGCCCTGGTTTCCACCCTGCAGATATTGCATCTTTCATGGTATCAAAAACGATCCAGCGAGAGGATTCAGATTCTCCAACATCGTCTACATTTTCTGAGACTGGCTCATTCTTTTTCTTCTTTCCCTTTTTGCTCTTGCTACTCTTTTTCGGTGGCTCAATTGAAATTTGCGAAAATTCAAAGTTGTCCCGTGCATCATCAAATGGACGAATGTCATTTTGCTGCATCGCTTCTAAAGTGGTTTCTCTAGCACATTCATCCATGGTGAACGCTACATAGGTCGGAATCAAATGAGGAGGGATGGTCCCTGGACGGAAGCCTTGAAAACGTTGCTTTTTGGCATCGCTCGTAATCTTTTTGTAGATAGCCTCTGAGAAAGAGCTCAAATCTGCTTCCACTCCATCAATTGCTATGGTCCACTCCGTTAATGTGCCATCTACCCTGGTCAACGAACACCCGCGTATCTTCCCATCTACAGTATTAGATACCACTTCACCATTCCATTCACTCTTTTCGCTGGAAAGGCGGATAGAAGAAGCAGGATGGAAACGACCAGTAGCAGTTGATAACGCAGAGAACGCGTAAGATTGAGATAACGTTGTCAGAATGATTAGATGGATCCACTGCATGTTCTCTTATACGTGCAAATGTATTAATTGGATGTTGGAGTAGTGAGTGGAAGTAAAGTAGTGTGTAGTGTGGAGGTGTGGAGTTGAAGTTACGCGGTGGAGGCTACAAACATTTCAATGTTTAAAAATAAATTAAAAAGGCCATGTTAATACTAGCACATTTGGATTTGTGACTTCAAACTGACAGAAGTTTCATGTGGAGTCAAATGGTGAATTAAATAAGATGATGGTTGCTGAAACATTATTAACCCAATATCATTGACACTTCCTCTTCCAAATCTAGTAACTCGCCCATCCTCACAAGAAGATTCGTTGCAAAACTTTATTCCAAAGATAAGACGAATCGGAATTTCATGTCTCGAGAGAATTGATTCTTCACTGTCTTTGTC
>Ga0213868_10002070_pt1 | contig 19292 bp, 15 predicted proteins | sample PICome_9_FD_160087 | JGI IMG/M metagenome (GOLD analysis project Ga0213868, IMG submission 160087) | Coastal seawater microbial communities near Pivers Island, North Carolina, United States - PICO127 | ecosystem: Environmental > Aquatic > Marine > Coastal | place: USA: North Carolina...
GGCCGCCGGCTCCCGCAACAACGTCGAGTCCTAGCGTGAGATCCGACGCGTAACGAGCCATCGGGCCGCCGACACCGATGTCGAGGACCGTCGGAGCCCCCGGATTACCGTGTCCGGCTATCGGGACGAGACCGTAGGTGGGTTTATGTCCAAAGACGCCGCAATAGTGCGCTGGATTCCGAATCGATGCACCTATGTCACTGCCCAGCTCGAGAGCCGTGAGCCCAGCAGCAAGTGCTGCAGCTGCACCGCCGGATGACCCACCTGGAATGAGATCGGTATTCCACGGATTTGATGTCGTGCCATACACCGGATTGAATGTCTGCCAGTCGGCCATGGATACTGGCAGGTTGGTCTTGCCATAGATGACTGCGCCTGCATCGAGCAGCCGATCGATGGACTCGGAGTTTCGGTCTGGTCGCCAGTCAACCAGTTCCTCATGACCGCTGGTGGAGGGTGAACCAACCCAATCCCATGCCTCCTTGATTGTCATGGGAACACCATGTAACGGACCCCACGACTCGCCAGCGGCTGTGGCAGCGTCTGCAGCAGCGGCTCGTTGACGAGCGACGTCGAGCTGGGTGGTGACGACCGCGTTGATCGCCGGGTTGAGCCGTTCGTAACGAGCGACAGTGGCCTCGAGCAGTTCGGTGGCCGAGATGTCGCCACCAGCGACTGCGGCCGCTTGGTCGGCAGCAGATGCCAAACAGATATCCATCAGATACTCACCCAGATCGTTGTCATGCGGTGTGATTGCTGTGAGGGGAAATCGCTGATCCCCCGGTGGGCACCTCGAGTAGCGCTGCGGCTGCTCGCTCGTTCTCATTGATCTTGGCCAGGATCGCCTGCCCGGCTCGCTCGAAGTACTCGCGGTTCTCTCTCACGAACGTGTTGCTTTCGCGGAAGTCGTTCAACATGCCGTTTACTTCCGGCAGCACGTAACGAGCGACCATGTCCCAGCTCCGAGTGATGGCTTCTGGATGGGCAAAGTCGTTCACGAAACCTACGACCGTTCCGAAGCCTCCGGCGAGTTCGTACATGTCGCGGATCGCAGCGATCAGATCATCGGGGGTCCCGATCAGTACGCCTCCTGCGGCAGTCAATTGGTCGAGCGTCTCTTCGGGCGTGTCCCACGCCTCGACCCCTACCCGCTGCAACGTGCCCACAGTGTATTCGCTGTGCCAGCGGTGCAGGCCCTGCAATGCCTCGGCCCGCGCTTGTTCCTTGGTCTCAGCGATGTGCCAGTTCATGAGCACCCGCCAGTTGGAGCGATCCATGACCTGGCCATGTTTGGCTGCGGACTCCTCGGCGAAGCTCCACTGCAACGGAAGCGCTGCGAGACCAGCGGTGGACATCGAGCCGATCGACAGGATGCCCATGCCGTATTTGCCAGCAAGCGTCATGCCTGATGGGCTGACCATCGATGCAACGGTCTGTGGGATCTCGCCCCGTACTGGAAGCAGTTGGAGTTTGGCGTCGTACAAGTTGAACCAGTCACACTCGTAGGTAAACCGCTCCCCCGCCAGCAGCCGCCGAATAACAGCAATCGCTTCGTCTTGACGGTCGCGTAACAACATGGGGTCGATTCCCAACATGTGGGCATCTGACGCCAGTGCACCTGGGCCGGTGCCCAAGATTGCCCGGCCGTTTGTCATGTGATCGAGCTGCACAATGCGCTGAGCGACGTGATACGGATTGTGATAGGGCAACGACACCACGCCGGTACCGAGGTTGATGCGATGGGTGCGTTCGCCGGCCGCGGCAAGAAACATCTCCGGCGATGGGATGACTTCCCAGCCGGTTGAGTGGTGTTCGCCACACCAGAACTCGTCGAAGCCAAGCTGGTCGAGTTGTTCCACCAGATCAAGATCTCGTCGGTACTGCAAGATCGGATTCTCGCCAATGGGGTGATGTGGCGCGAGGAATGCGCCAAACTTGATGGGGTTCACAATGGTCTCCGGCCTGAAGTCACAACGCCTAATGGTTTACTCGACCGGCAGGCGTCGACTTGCACTGGCCGCGGCACTACTCGGCGGCGTCGTCGGCCAGATCATGGACCGTCGGTCGAGAGGCGCGACGGGAACGTTCGGGTACCAGCGCACGCATCGAGTCGAGTTTGCCGAAACACACGAGCCGATCTTCGGCCTCCAATGCACGTGATGCCTTGGGATTGGGGATATCGGAGCCGCCTCGATGCAACGTCAACGTGGTGATATCCAACTCTCGGAGATCACCAATGGTCAGGTTTTGGGCGAGGACCGCTGCCCCCTCATGCACGACCAACTCGGCCACGCCATAGTTCGCTGAGATCGACAGACGCTGACGCACGTCGAGTTCAGGGAACGAGACTTGCCCACCGATGTAGTCGATGATGACACCCGCTATATCGAGCCCGGTGCATCCTTCGATACCTTCGAGGCCGGGCGATGAATTCACTTCCATGACCAGTGGTCCGTGGTCAGACTCGAGCATGTCGACGCCCGCAACCCGTAGACCCATGATCTGGGCTGCGTTCACCGCCACCTTCTTCACTTCATCAGAAAGCTCAATCGCTTCGGTAGTCCCACCACGATTCACGTTTGAACGAAACTCGTCGCCAACAGCAGTGCGCCGCATGGCGGCTACCACTTGATCACCAACCACGAAGGCTCGCACATCGCGGCCCTTGCTTTCTGCAATGAACTGCTGGATGAGCACGTTTTGGCGGGTGCTTTGCAGCGTCTCGATGACGGCCTCTGCGACCTTGTTGTCGGGCGCAAGGATTACGCCGATGCCCTGAGTCCCTTCGAGCAATTTGATCACGACGGGCGCCCCACCCACCCGTTCAATTGCTGGAAGGACATCCCCACGATCCCGCACGAAGGTGGTCGCGGGAATACCCACGCCATGACTCGAGAAGAGCTGGGTTGATCGCAACTTGTCGCGGGAGTTCGCGATACCGGTTGAGGTGTTTGGGGTGTAGACCCTCATTTGCTCGAACTGGCGCACAACTGCCAGGCCAAAGAACGTGATCGATGTACCAATACGAGGCAACACTGCGTCGTAGGTGGTGAGCGGCTTGCCTCGATACTGAAGCTCGGGTTCTTCACGAGATAGATCGATGGCGAACCGGAGCGTATCGAGAACCCGGACCGTGTGCCCTCGCTCCTCTGCAGCGGCAACCAGTCGTTTTGTGCTGTACGCCCGGGGGGCACGCGACAGAATGCCTAGTTTCATCGTGTGGGCAAAGGTCATTAGTGTCCTTTGGCTCAAATCGCCGTGACGGGCACTACCGCCGGTTATGAAGTGGACTCCGCTGTTGACCGTCGGCATCGAAATTGCTGGGGTCGAGCCAACGCTCGAATTCGGCTCGCACCTGGTGCCAGTCCTGATCGGTCATACCAAACCACGCGGTGTCGCGATTGCGGCCTTTGTAGTGAGTTGCCTGCCGGAATGTGCCCTCGTACGAGAACCCTAATCGTAGTGCTGCGGCGCGGGACGGAACGTTCAAGTCATCACATTTCCATTCGTATCTGCGATACCCAGCAGCGAAGATGTTCACCATCATGAGGAACATCGCTTCGGTGGTGGCGGGTGTGCCCTGGATGTCTCGTGAGAAATGAATATGGCCGACCTCGACGGACGCCGCGTACCGGTCTATACGGAGGTAGCTGGCAAGGCCAGCGTAGGTGTCGTCTCGGTTATCGACGACGGTGAAGAACATCGGATCGGTTTGGCCTTCGACGTGGAAGAGCCAGCTCATGAAGTCATCGACCGACTCGAACGGGCCATACGGCAGATAAGTCCAGTCGGCCTCGTCGGCCGCGCCGGAAAACGCTTCAAACAGTTGCTCGCCATGGGCGGCCGCATCGAGCAGCACCAGCGTGGCATACGTGCCGACCAACGGCACAGCAGGAGGCGGTTCGGGTGCGGTTACCTCGACCGAGACACCAACGGGTTGCCCATGTTCATTTATGATCACTTCAGGCAAGCCCTAGTTGTAGCTGCACGGGTTCGTCGGGAAGTTCTACTGGGTGGCCTTCGTCATCGAGTGGATCCAGCGTGACGGCATCGCCCGGAGCGGTTCCTGCCACGCCTTCATCACGTGCGTCGGTGTCTTCTTCGACTATGTCGGCATCGGCGAGAGATGTGCGGATATCGATATCTGCTTTGGGTGTCACATCTGGACAGAACTCCAAGCTCGCGGTTTCGAGGCTCTCGCGGACCTCGTTCACTACCTGGGCAGCATCGGCGCGATCACATTCAATGACTACCGAATCGTGCACGGTTTGTACCGGCCACGCGCTGGGGATAGCTGCCAGCCGGCGGTGAAGCTCCGCATAAGCAGCGAGCATGATGTCGGCGACGCCACCCTGGATTGGTGCATTTCGCCATGCATTCACCATGGACGAGACACGCTCCTTTGCCGCTCGAGTCAGGTACGCATGGGCAATTTCCTCGCCGCAGGTGTCCGAAACCGCCTCGAGATATTTTCGACGCAACGCTCGTTCCTCGAATTGCCTGGCCAACTCGCTTTCGGTCAGTGGTTCGCCCCGTCGGTGTAATACCAGATGGTGTTCTTCGGCGAACTGAGTGCGCAGCGTAATGAGTGGCTGCGAGGACCCGCCGACGGCATCGATTACCGCAAGAAGAAACAGCCGATCTACATGCAAGTTGAACTGCTGACGGCGACCAGCGACCGTGAAACTAGAAAACGTGAACGGTTCGCCGTTGGGTCGAAGGGCAACCGTGGCTGAATACCCGAGCACCCATTGCACCATCGCGACCTGGTCCTCGGTGGGCCCGCCACCAGGACTATGGAGGATGTCCGCGATTTCTTCTGCCGCTGGCCAACGGTTGCGGGTCTTGCGGAACTCTCGGCGCACTCTGTTGATGTCACCAAAATTGTTGGCCAGCCGCAATGTCGACGGCCAGTCGATCGCTCCTGGCACCGTGTTCCGGACGTGTTCAATCTCGGCAATGCGTTCTTCGGCCCATGCTGCTGTTCCTGGATAGGCCTGGCGATACTTGTCGAGAAGGTCATGCCCTTGGTCAAGGGTCGTCGGCGTGCCGTTGCCGGTTAGCGAGCGAGCTAAAGCAGCAGCGCCCGTGCCATAGGCAATGCCAAAGTTGAGCGCCTTGGCGATCTGGCGCAGTTCTTTAAACCGGGCGGGGTCCTGGACTTTGAGCTCGGTTGCGTCGAAACGGAACATTGACGCTGCGGTACTGACGTGAACGTCTTCGCCACGTGCGAATGCGGCACGAAGCGGCCCGTCGTTGCTGACCTGGGCAAGGAACCGGAGTTCAGCCTGGCTGAGATCGGCATGTACAAACACCCGGTCATCGGTTTTCGGTCGGAAATACGGCTTCATTCGGGGCGAGAAGTTCTGTGCGTTCGGGTTCCGACTTGCTAGCCGTCCGGTGTTGGTCCCAACCACCTGTAGATATTGCGGCCGCATGCGTCCGTCGTCGTCGATGTGATCATGGATCGACTCGCCGTAGGTGGTAAGAATCTTGGCGCAGTTGCGAAAGTCCAGCAGTGTGTGGCACAACGTGCCACCGATCTCACGTAACACGCCAGCGTTGACTGAGTCGCCTTCGACGAGTAACCGAGCACGCCCATATCGGTTCTTGGTCCATGCGCGTACCTGGGGTTCGGCCCAGTCGTTGAGTGCTCGCCGGACCTGAACGTCGGAAGCTGGGTTCCAAGTGGGTTCGACGACGTCGTCGAAGAGTGTGCCTTGCCCGCCGCCCGTCAAGTCTGCAAGCTGAGTTAGTGCGCTGCGGTGTTGCTGATCGATTTGCTCGAGTTCGGCCTGCCAACCCGGCCAGTCGAAGGGAAGTCCGGTGCGCTCCATTTGATCGAGAAATGGACGGGCACGGTTTTCGACGTCGCAGATACGTTCGAGACCGGCCTTGGCGATCTGCACACGAATCGCATCGCCTACCCACAACGTTTCGACAGCGTCGGCGGCAGCGTAGGCCACCTGTTCATGTGTGAGATCGTCGGTGGCGGTATAGGAAAGTTGGACGGTTCCCTTGCCGTCGGCCTTGATGCCTAGGTAGTGCTCCGTGGCCCACGCGAGGCCGTGATACCAACTGAAACCACTACGGCCTTGAAAAAGAAGGGCATCGGCGAGTTGCGCGTCCCACCACGTCAGGTCGTGGGTCGTATCGGTCGATTCCCAGACTGCACGATCCATGACCCGAGCGTCGAAGTTCGCATTCCACGCGTCTGCGGTGACCCCAACCAGCAACGCAGCCATACGTGTGGGGTCGACGTCTCGTGCATCGACTACGAAAGCAAGCTCAACACCATAGGCATCGCGTGTTGCGATAGACGCGACACGGAGCCGTTGGGCCATTGGGCCATCGATTGGGGTTTCCGTGTCGATAGCAACCCGCACAGCAGATCGAAGCGCCTGATCGAGCAGGGGCAGATCAGCCGCATCGCTAATGAACGTGCACGGCACTTCGGAAGGATCGCGAGTCTTCATCGGCGCACGAGTGTCGGCCTGTGTCTCCATCCCGAAACGACCCTAACGGATGGGTACGACAAGAGACGTCAGCGGTGCTGCCCAACGAACTCGGCGATGATGGCAACCACCCGGTCGGCATCGTCGTGGTGCATGATGTGCCCTACCTTTGGCACGATTATCGACTGAGCGTTCGCTCCAATGGCTGCCGCAGTGAGGTGTGCCTGATCGTCGCTCGCATACGGATCATCTGCTCCCTGGGCGATCAACGCCGGCACGGTGATGCTGCTCAGGACCGGCCGAATGTCCCACCACCGGAAGTCGTCAGATACCCACACGCCGCTCCACGCCTCGAAGAGTTCGTCGGGGTGGCCTTGATGTTTTGCAAGGCCTGCCACGATCGGCTCCCGGTTTTTGCGCATTTCCACGATCGAGTCGAAACAGATCTGTTCCACCCAGCTGTGGGGTGCTAGTGCCAGGACGGCCCGTTGTGAGTCTGGGTTCCGCACTGCGTGGATCAGCGCCGTGCTCCCACCGTCGGAGTGACCAACGAGTATGGGTGCGTCAGCATGGACAGCTTCAAGTAGCTGATGAAGTAGCGCTGCCTGTTGCTCGAGCCAATCGGTAGGCCACGGGCCGACTGGCGTCGGCAACGACTGGCCGTGACCAGGACGCTCATAGGCCATAACCGTGAGCCTGGTCCGAACAGCGACGTCGCCAGGAACCGATCGCCATTGTGTGATCGAGCCGAGCCCGTCGTGCAACATGACTATGTCGGGCGGGCCCGCCCCCCATGTGGCGGTTCGGAGGCGGGCGTCGCCGATCTCAATGGTTTCTAGAACGGGATCGGGCACCCGACTAGTCAACACGATCCGACCTGCCACGTAAAAGGCAACTATTCTCCGGGCGCTGACAAGGGGGACTTGATGCACGATGAGTTCAATGCGGGGACATGGCTGCTCGACCGTCATTGCGACGAGGGCCGGGAACATCAGCCAGCGCTCCGTTGTCAAGGCGTATCGACGACGTACGGTGAACTGCTGGCGCTGACTAAACGCGTGAGCACCGGTTTGCGAGCTTATGGCGTGGCGCCCGAAGACCGGGTCGCCATGGTCATGCTCGACACGCCGGAGTTCGTCGCAACGTTTCTTGGGGCCATGCGCATCGGTGCGGTGCCTGTGCTGACCAATCCGTTGCTTCCGGGCCGGGATGTGGGCCGAATCGTTGCCGATTCGCGAGCGCGTGTCATCGTCGTGTCACACGAACGGTCGGCGTCGGTTGCCGACATTCTCAAGGGCGCCCCCGAAGTCGAGCACGTCATCAACACCTCCCCTGAAGCCAACGGCCCGGCCTCTGCCACCGTGAGTTCATGGAACGATCTGTGTGCCTCCGGTGACGACGCCGCGCCCTATGCGACGTGGCGTGACTCTCCCGGGTTTTGGCTCTGCACCTCGGGGACAACCGGCATGCCCAAGCTGGCGATGCACACCCATGGCGACATCTCTGACACCGTCGACACCTACGCCAAGGGCGTGCTCAACATCACTGCCCACGATCGGTTCTTCTCGGTCGGCCCCATGTTCCATGCCTATGGACTCGGCAACTCACTCACGTTCCCACTAGCGGTAGGTGCAGTCAGCATTCTCGAGCCCACCCGGCCCCCCACACCAGCCCTCGTGGCCGGCATTGTCGCCGCCGAGCAGCCCACCTTGTTCTTCTGCATACCTACGTTCTACGCGGCGTTGACCAATTCGGAGTTACCCGCCGACGCCTTCGCATCGGTGCGCTTGGGAGCTTCGGCCGCAGAGTCACTTCCGGCCGAGACGTTCACCCGGTTCAAGGAACGTTTCGGCGTCACGATCCTCGACGGCATCGGTTCTACCGAGATGCTGCACATCTTCTTGTCCAACACCGCCGAGCGCCACATGCCTGGCACGAGCGGCATTGCCATTCCCGGTTATGAACTTCGGATCGTCGATGACCGGGGCCGGGATCTCGGCGACGACGAACCGGGAACGCTCCTGGTCAAAGGAGCGTCCGCGGCTACCGGTTACTGGTGTCGCAGCGATATGACCCGGGCCACGTTCCAAGGCGATTGGACGGTCACCGGCGACTTGTATGTGCGTTCCTCTGAAGGCTTTTATACCTATCTAGGCCGGGCCGACGACATGCTGCGGGTCGGTGGCGAGTGGGTCTCACCAGCCGAAGTCGAGAGCGTGTTGATTGAACATACGACCGTGCTCGAAGCTGCCGTCGTCGGCGAGAAGGACGCCGACGGCATCACTCGCCCCATCGCCTTTGTAATTGCGGCACCTGGACAGACAACCGATCCGGCGACACTCACCAACTGGTGTCGAGATCGCTTGGCCGGATACAAGCGACCAAAGCGGTACGAGATCGTGACCGAACTTCCCAAGACGGCCACCGGCAAGATACAGCGGTACAAACTGCGCTGAACACGCCGCTACCCATTCTCGGCTTTCACTTGGGGCGTTTCGTTGTTGCATGATTACGGCATGCGAATTTCGGTATCCATCGGCAGCGCCTACTACGACGGTTCCAATTGGGCCGACGTTGTTGACTATGTAAAGGCCGCTGATCGCCTGGGCGTCGATGCCGCATGGTCAGCCGAAGCCTGGGGCATGGAAGCGGTGTCATCGCTTGGTTACCTGGCGGCGGTCACTGAGAACATCCGGCTGGGCTCCGGCATCATGCAGATCTCGGCACGAACGCCTGCCATGACGGCTATGACCGCGCTGTCGCTGGGACAGATCAGCGGTGACCGTTTCAATCTTGGACTCGGTGTTAGCGGACCACAGGTGGTCGAAGGCCTGCACGGCGAAGCCTTCGCCCATCCGCTTGGCCGGCTGCGCGAGTACATCGACATTGTCCGTTTGGGCATTACTGGCGAACGGATGGTCTATGACGGGAAACACTACGTACTCCCCCGCCCCGGCGGCGAAGGCAAGGCACTCAAGTCGTCGATTCCGCCGAAACCTGACATGCCCATCTATCTGGCGACACTTGGCCCCAAGTCACTGGAGTTGACCGGTGAACTGGCCGACGGCTGGCTCGGCACCTCGTTCATTCCCGAACACGGAGACGTGCTGCTCGATCCCATCCGGGCCGGCGCTGCCAAGGCCGGACGAACGATTGCCGACATCGACATCCAGACCAATGCTCAGATAGCGGTCTCCGAGGATGTCGACGGGTTGATCGCTACGTATCGACCAGGTATGGCGTTCACCTTGGGTGGCATGGGTTCCGCTACAACCAACTTCTACAACTCGGCCTACTCACGAGCGGGGTACGCCGACGTGTGTGCAGAGGTCCAACGTCTGTGGGTAGACGGTGACAAAGCCGGTGCTGCTGCCGCTGTCCCCGAGGAACTCGTGCTGGCGGCATACATGATCGGCACCGAAGACATGGTCAGAGATCGGGTCCGTGCAGCCGAAACAGCTGGCATCAATTGTCTGCGACTAGGCCCCCAAGGCAAGACCGCAGCCGAACAGATCGCCAACCTCGAAATGGCGGTTGACCTGATCAGGTCAGCCTCGCACTAGATCGCGGAACGGGCACCGGAGTTAGGCGGCGAGGTTAACTCGTCTATCCCTGCTCGGCAGCGGCGGCCAAACGTTCGGCAAGTTGTTTCCAAATCACCTTGTGGATGGGTAGGAGAACCCACCAGTACGCCCGACCAGCAACCCCACGCGGGTGGAAGCGGGCCAGCTGACGCAGGTGAGTTACGCCTGTCTCATCAGTGGTGATTCGCCATTCGAGCCAGGCCCCGCCCGGAACCTTCATCTCAGCCCGGAGCCGAAGTAGCTTCGGTCGTTCGTGCGCTTCAACGCGAAAGAAGTCGAGGGCATCACCGACCCGTAACTCGTCTGCGTCGCGTCGACCTCGGCGCATCCCAACGCCGCCAATAAGTTTGTCGAGGGCCCCTCGAATGGTCCACAAGACATTGGCCGCATACCAGCCGCGCTCCCCGCCGATACCCACGACGGTGGCGAACAGCGCACTCGGACTGGCCGTAGTGGTGACCTCTTGCGTGTTTTCATAGATGGTTCCGCCCGACCAGTCTGGGTCCTGTGCGAGCGGGAGGGCTGCGGTGTTGCTGCGAGCGCTGTCCATCCAGCTGGTGGTGAGGCGCAAATCGCCCACGACAGCGAGCGCCCGTTCGATGGCCCGATCGAGGGTCAACGGAGTGTGGTCGATCAGCCGGTTGATATCTCTATCGGGGTGGACGACGACATCATTGATCAGGCTGTCGACAAGAGGTCGAGCGAGCACATACGGAAGAGGCGTCACGAGGTTGACCCAGTGCGAAGAGAGTCGCGGCGTCAGAATGGGAACCGGGATGATAAGTCGACGTCGCAATCCCGCTGCGCTGGCATAACGGTCCATCATGTCGCGGTAACTCAGAACATCGGGGCCCCCGATCTCAAGGATCTGGTCCGCGGCCTCTGGACTACCAATGACCGCAACAAGATAATGCAGCACATCAGCGATCGCGATTGGCTGGCACTTCGTTTTGGTGACCCAACGGGGGCAGATCATTGCGGGAAGAACTTCGGCCAAGTGGCGAAGCATCTCGAACGACGCACTACCTGAGCCAATGATTACCGCTGCGCGAAGCTCGGTGACAGAGACACCGCCACTGGCTAAAACCTTGCCGACTTCGTGTCGGCTCGCAAGATGACTGGACAGCTTGTCAGGATCGTCGTCTCCGAGACCCCCGAGATACACAATTCTTGATACGCCGGCGCTTTCGGCCGCCATCCGGGTGTTCTCGGCCCCGATGCGGTCAGATTCGGCGAAGTCTCCCGCCTGACCCATGGCGTGAACGAGGTAGTAGACAGCCTCGATCCCTTCAAAGGCAGCATCTAATGACCCTCGGTCGAGAACATCGGCTGCGGTGACCTCGATATCGGGGCGCCATTCGACCTCGTCGAGTCTGGCGGGGGTTCGTGCCAAGCAACGGACGTTGTGGCCAGCCGCCAGCAATGCGGGAACTAGTCGACCGCCTACATAACCGGTTGCACCGATGACAGCGACCCTCATGGTGCCGGCGAAAAGCCGATGGCGATGATGCCCAGAAGTTTCTTCACCACCCGACACTAACGGCATCGCCCGTGGTCACGTTGGCTCAACGGCTTTCGTTTCGGTGGGCCTCAGCGCTTGGGCACCGGAAGTTCGGCGATATCGACATCATCGGGATCTAGACCGAGTTGTGTGTAAAGATTCGAGGCAAAACGCTGGCCCGTTAGCCGCATCGATGTATGCATAATCGACTCAACCGCTGGTCGCGAGAGTCGCGGCAATGGAAGATTCACGGCGAGGGTCAGATCAACTTTCAACTCGGTCGAGTGGGTGCCGACGGGTACGAAGTCGTACACGCCCTCCACCGAGGCACGTTCATTCGCTCCTTCTGGAGGATCATGGGCGAAGACGATCTGCTCCTGATGCGTGAACTCCATCCGCTCAGTGAACTCAGGTTCGACCTTCAGACCTAGCCCTTCGATACCGTTCAAGGTCCACCGCCAGTGGGAGCCAGACGCCTCGATCGACCGAACCAGTGGAGTCAAGGACGCGAGAGTGCTGGGATCGGTTATCAGCGTCCAAATTTCCTCAAGTGGAACAGGAACGGTGGAGAGTGAGATGTTACGAGCCGAGAACCAAGTCACCTTCACGTTCTATCTTCGACCATGATGTGATCACGAGTTCAGCCGCTGGTAAAGACAAACGACGAGTCCATGTCTTCCTCGATCGCCTTGATGTGATCGATATAGGCATGGAAGCCGCCGTTGTAGTTCCCGTCTTGGCGACGGTTTTCAGCACCTTCGAAGTTGTAGTAACCCGGCGTGCATTCGGCGTTGCGGTTGGTCTTACCCCGATGTGAGATCACTTCTTGCACCCACCATTCTTCGGCTGACCGGCTGACGTCGACGGTGTCGTAGTCGTTGCTGCGGACATAGTCGATCACACTGGCAATATGGTCGCCTTGGACCTGTAACAGGTCGGTCAGGTTGAACTGGAACGATGCCTGATACCCACCCATAATGAACATGTTTGGGTACCCCTGCGAATGGATACCCACCAGTGTGCGGATGCCGTCGGTGTACTTCTCGTTCAGCTCCAGTCCGCCTTCGCCTTCGATGCGGTTGTATATACCGGTCTGTTGGACTTCGAAGCCGGTGGCATAGATCAGCAGGTCGACTTCGTATTCAACACCATCGAAGATTGGGCCCTTGGGCCCGATCTCAGTGATGCCCTTGCCTTTGGTGTCAACCAGATGGACGTTCGGACGGTTGAACGTTGGCAGATAATCGTTGTGGAAACATGGCCGCTTACACATAAGCATGTACCACGGCTTGAGCGACTCGGCGGTGTCTGGATCCTCGACGGTTTCGTCGATGCGCTTGTGGATGCGCATCATTGCATCGATGTTCGCGTTCTCTTGGCGCCGGACCTTCTCTTCCTGGGTGATGCCCTTGAGATTCTTTCGCTTTTCGGCCTGGTATCGGAACTTGTCAATGATCTTCTGACGCCGTTGGCGCTGCCATCCATGCTCGAGTTTCTCGGCCCAGGCAGGATCGGTTTCCCAGTCATCACGAATGTCGATCGATGACGGAGTGCGCTGGAAGACATGGAGCGACTTGGCGGTGGCGCCCAGGTTCGGCACGATCTGCACTGCGCTTGCGCCGGTCCCGATGATGCCTACTCGCAGATCTGCGAGATTCTCGAGATCTGCGCCGGTGAAGTCGTAGTCCCAACGTGACGTGTGGAACGACGTGCCTTCAAACGTCTCCATGCCGTCGATCAACGCCAACCGAGGCTTGGCCAACGTGCCGTTCGCACAGATCACGAAGCGAGCCCGCATGGTGTCGCCCCGGTCGGTGGTGACCACCCACACCTGATCGGTTTCATTCCAGATGGTCGAGGTGACCGTCGTCTGGAAGACCGCGAGGTCATACAGGTCGTACTTGCGGGCGATCGCCTGGCAATGGGCAAGGATCTCGGGGCCGCCGGCGTAGTGGCGAGTTGGCACATAGTCGAGTTCGTCGAGCAGCGGCAGGTAGTCGTAACTGACCACGTCGCAGGCCACTCCTGGGTAGCGGTTCCAGTACCAGGTACCGCCCACATCGGCGCCTCGTTCGACGATCCGAATGCTCTCGACCCCACGTTGGCGGAGCCGGGCCGACGTCAGCAGCGCAGAGAAACCACCGCCGATGAACAACACTTCGACCTCGTCCACGATGGGTTCGCGATCGATGACTTCTTCCGCGTACGGATCCTTCTCGTAGTCAGCGAACTCGCCATCGAGCGCCCGGTACTGTTCGGTACCCGGAGGGCGGTAGTCCAAGCGCACATCGCGCTGTTCGGCGTACTTCGCCTTGATGTCGTCGTAGAAGTCTTGCGGAGGACGTTCTTGCTTGTTGTAGTCGGAGATGTCGGCGTTCATCTGAAAACTCGCCGACAAGTCCTTCTGTTTCGCTGCGTTTTTCGTCTCGTCTGCCATACCTGCAGTCTCGCGCACCAGGGTCCACGGTCTACAGTCGCCGGGAAGTAGATACGGGGGAAGTAGTTATGGGTGAAACATCGGCACCGCAACCGCTAGCAGGCATCAAGGTCCTCGACTTATCCCGGGTGTTCGCCGGGCCAGTCTGTGGGCGCATTCTGGCTGACCTGGGTGCCGACGTCGTCAAGGTTGAACCACCAGAAGGTGATGTGACCCGACTTTGGGGCCGCAAAGCAGCTGGCCTGAGCACGTACTACGTGCAGCAGAACGTGGGCAAACAGAACATCAGCATCGACCTACGAGCCGACGAAGGACCTGAGCTCATTCGTCGACTCGTCGAAAAGGCCGACATCGTGATCGAGAACTTCCGGCCTGGTGTGATGGCCAAGTATGGGCTTGAATACGACGCCCTCAAACAGCTCAAACCCGACCTGGTGATGGTCTCGATCAGCGGCTTCGGACAGGACGGCCCCGAGTCCGGCAGGGCCGCCTACGCAGCGATCCTCCACGGCGAAGCTGGTGCTATCGACGTCAGCCACGGTGTTCAGGCGGCACACGATGTCAGCTTCAGCGCAGCAGATGTGTTGAGTGGCATGCACGGTGTCATCGGGCTGCTGGCAGCGCTCCGGGTCCGAGATCAAACTGGTATTGGCCAACACGTCGACATCGCAATGATGGATGTGATGACGTTCTCGTCCGACCACAACCAGGCCATCCTCGACGATGCCGGGCACGAGCCACGCGGCGCCCAACTTTTCGACGCTGCCGGCGGGCCGATCCTTCTCGCGGGTGAAACGAAATGGTTCTGGCATCAGCTCAGCACCGTGCACGGGCTGGTCGATGCCGGCTCCAAGGACCGCAACGTGGCTGAGAAGAAAGCGGACCGCCATGAGATCATTACCAACTGGCTCTTGAGTTTTCCTGACCGTGACTCGCTGATCGCAGCGCTGGATCATGCCAACCTGGCGTGGGGCAATCTTCGCCAGCTCGGCGAGGTCCTCGAATCACCAACACTCCAGCACCGGGGCACGGTTGCAACCATCGATAATCGCGACGGCGGCACCCGACAGGTCGTGCGGTCGCCGTACAAGATGACGGCCAGCGAGACCCGTGACCCAGGCCAGATCGCGATGCGAGGCGAGCACAATCACGACGTGCTCACCGAATGGCTCGACATGTCACTCACCGACATCGACCAGTTGGTCGCTGGCAATGTATTGCTCCATGATGAGTGGGCCGCTCAGCACCAGGATTAGGTAGCTCTCCGGTCACCCCATCGATTGAAGGACGCATGCGTTTAGAGAACAAGGTCGCGATCATCACTGGCGCGGGAAGTGGCATCGGGGCCGAGAGCGCCCGTCGGTTCGTTGCAGAGGGTGCCAAGGTCTTGATCGCCGATATGCAGGATGACAAGGGCCAGGCGGTTGCCGATGAACTTGGCGATGCTGCGCACTTCTTACACGTCGACGTGTCTCAGGAGCAGCATGTGGAAGCTGCCGTGGCCGAGGCGGTCGCGACCTGGGGCAAACTCGACATCATGTTCAACAATGCCGGTTTTGGCGGCGCGTTGGGATCGATCGAAACTACGACCGTCGATGACTTCGACATCACCTTCGACGTATTGGTCAAGGGTGTCTTCTTAGGCATCAAACACGCCATTCCTGCGATCCGGGCCGCAGGCGGCGGCGCGATCATCAACACCGCCTCGGTGGCTGGCCTGCAGGCTGGTTACTCGCCACATCTTTACAGCGTCGCCAAGTCGGCGGTCATCCATCTGACCAAGTCCGTGGCACTCGAAGTTGGTCAAGACAACATCCGGTGCAACTGCATCTGCCCTGGCATCATCGCCACTCCCCTGGCGGCGGGCCATCCCAAGACCACCGACGAACAACTCGACAGGCTCAAACGTGGCCTGGGCAAGACCCAGGTGCTGGGGCGTATTGGTGACCCGGTCGACATCGCCAACGCTGCGGTCTTCCTGGCAAGCGACGAGTCCAGCTTCATCACCGGCCACGCCCAGGTGGTCGACGGCGGTGCCTACGCCGGCAAACCGTGGGCTCGCCAAGGTGATTGGATCACCGCCGATCGACCAATCAAGATGTACCGGCCCGAAGACCGATGAGCGCCCGACGGTTAGCAAAGTTATTCGGCACGTTCCACAACATCAGCTATTACGCACCCGAGATGAAGGCGTTCGCCGATCTGGGATTGCCTGAATACTGGCGGGCGTACATGGCGTATCGCTCTGCCCCTATGGGGATTGTTCCGCCGTCAGTAGTCGAGGCGACGTTCTACAACTTCTCGCCGTCGCACGTGCAAGCGGGCATCCCGTCGGCGTGGTCCACCACGAATCCAGCCGAGGTGCTCGCGTTGCGCGACCGGGCCATTGCTGCGGCACTTCACCGTGGCCTCGGCGATGCCCCTGACGTGCATCAGATCGCCGAAGCTGCCGACCTTGCGTTACCCCCAATTCTTGCCTGTGAAGCCGGAGCCCGACCGCTGTTCGCCGCCCATCGCGAACTCGCTGTCCCCGAGGACCCGATCATGCGTTTATGGTTCGCCTGCACGTTGTGGCGCGAGCACCGAGGCGATGGCCACAACATTGCACTCGCCGCAGCAGAGATCGATGGCATCGAATGTCATGTCCTACTTGCGGCCAAAGGGGTAGGCACGAAAGAGATCATCGGCACAATTCGTGGCTGGTCTTCTACAGCATGGGACCAGGCTGAGCAACGCCTGATTGCACGCGGACTGGTCACCGCTACGGGAACGTTCACCGACGCTGGCGAGGCGGTGCGGTCCGAGATCGAGGCCCACACCGATCGACTTGCCGGAGCTCCACGCGCGCTGCTTGGCGACGATACGGATCGGGTGCTCGAGCTGCTTGAGCCGCTGGTTGGTCAGCTGATTGGTTCTGGGGCTGTGCCCGGCCGTTGGCCACCTCCCAAAGTTCCTGCCTGACACCGGCTTCGGCGATCAGGACTGACCATCCAGTCTTCAAGGGGACGGGCGAGTTTGCGCGCCCCGACGGGACACTAGGCTCGCACCATGCTTCGGTGGGCAGTCCTTGGAACTGGGTTCATCTCCAACACGGTGATCGAGGCCATTGCCCTCAGTGATGGCTCTCGGGTAGATGTGATGGCGGGCCGTAACCGCGACAAGGTTGCTCACTTCCAGAAACGTCACGGGATTGCTCGAGGCGCTTCGTACCCCGATGCTCTTGCCGATCCTGAGATCGATGCGATCTACATCGGCCTGCCAAATCATCTGCACCATCCGTTCGCTGGCGCAGCAGCCCAGGCGGGAAAAGCGGTGCTATCAGAGAAATCGCTCACGACCACGATGCAGGACGCGCACGAACTGGCCTCGATGGTCCAGGAGCACGGGACGTTCTTCGTTGAGGGTCTTATGTATTTGGCACACCCGGTGCACCGTCGGTTCGTTGAGTTGCTGACCGACGGACGTCTGGGAGGGCTCCGCTCCATTACGGCTCGGTACGGCGCCAACATCGGCCATCTGGTGAACCCAGCTGGCCGAGGCACGATCTACAATCTGGGGTGTTATCCCATCTCGCTTGCGCATCTTGTCGTACAGACCATGCTCGGTGACAGCGCCTTCGGTGATCGATCAGTGTCGGCGTCTGGACTCGCCAATGGTGGCGGCGGCACCGTGTCCGACGCTGCACTGGTGGTGCGATTCGGCAACGACGTGTTGGCAAGCGTGCAGTCCAGCGACAGTTACGGAAACACCAGTGAATTCTCGGTGGCGGGCGACAACGGCGTGTTGCGATTCGAAACGAATCCTTGGCTCCCCGAGGCAGGCGACAACGTGATCAGCTGGCGTCCCTACGACGGTCCTGCAGAGAAGATCATGGTCGACGACCAGCACGACGCGTTCTATCACCAGATCAAAATGGTCGAACATCATGTCGCAGCTGGACACACGCAGGCTGAGCGTCCATCTCCTCGCCTTTCCGACTCGCTGGAGATCATGGAGCTATTGACCGAATGGGAACGATTGTGCCTCCCGCCACCGCTCTAACCTGAACTGCAATGGCTACTTGGCGGATCGATCCAGCGACGACCCATCTCAACCACGGTTCGTTCGGTGCCACGCCGAGCGAGGTACTCGACCACCAAAGTGCACTTCGCGCTGAGATGGAACACAATCCTGTCGACTTCATGATGCGGCAGTACCAGCCGTTGCTCGAAGCGTCGCGCTCGGCCGTCGCCAGTTTTGTGGGGGCTGACGCTGACGGTCTTGTCTTTGTGCCAAACGCCACCTACGGCGTGAACTCGGTCCTGCGTTCACTCGAACCGCAGTTGCGGCCGGGCGCCGACATTTTGATCACCAACCACACCTACAACGCATGTCGAAACGCCGCCGCCGAAACGGCTCGCCGGATTGGCGGCCAACTCGTTGTGGCCGATATCCCATTTCCAATCGACGATCCTCAGGCGGTGGTAGAAGCCGTATGTGCTGCTGTCACCCCATCCACCAGAGTCGTTGTGCTCGACCACATCACGTCGGCAACCGCGCTGATCCTTCCCGTCCGCCAGATCATCGCCACGCTGGAGCCTGAGCTGCTGGTACTCGTTGACGGCGCTCACGCACCCGGCATGATCGACGTCGACCTCGGCGCCCTGGGAGCTACCTTCTACACCGCCAACTGCCATAAATGGATGTGTGCACCCAAGGGGGCAGCATTCCTCTGGGTCGCCGACGAGTTCCGAGACACCATCGGAGCCGTGGCTGTGAGTCACGGCTACAACGATGGCTGGCCGTCCAGCGCCTCGCGATTCCATGCACAATTCGATTGGACCGGTACCGACGATCCAACTGCCCGATTATCGGTCCCGACTGCGTTAGCGGTACTCGGAACGCATCTGCCAGGCGGGTGGCCTGCCATACAAGCTTCGAATCATGCGCTGGTCCATCAAGGCCGAGAGCTGCTGACGGCTGCACTCGATACGGATACGCCCACGCCGGCCGAAATGATCGGCTCTATTGCCTCACTGCCTATCCCGCTCGATCGTTACCCCGGCCACAACGCGCTCGATGTGGTCGAGTCGCTACATGACAACTGGTCAATCGAGGTGCCCGTGTCACCATGGCCAGCACCCGAAGATCGACTGCTACGTATCTCGGCGCAGCAGTACAACACCCTTAACGACTACGAACTGCTGGCCCGGGCGCTCATCTCATAGTTGAACCAGCTACCTCGGCGTCGAAAACCCGCCGTCGTTTGGTGGATCGGGTCGAGGAACAGGCGTGTGCGACGCCGGCGTTGGGGTCACCGGCGGGACCGCTGCCGG
>Ga0213868_10002073_pt1 | contig 19276 bp, 16 predicted proteins | sample PICome_9_FD_160087 | JGI IMG/M metagenome (GOLD analysis project Ga0213868, IMG submission 160087) | Coastal seawater microbial communities near Pivers Island, North Carolina, United States - PICO127 | ecosystem: Environmental > Aquatic > Marine > Coastal | place: USA: North Carolina...
CATCATCTCCTATTCCAAAAACATCAAACTCATTTGTGGGTGGTGCAGTAGGTTCTTTGGTTGCTTTAGCATCTGTGTTGTCGGATTTGACGCATAGTTGTGGGTTCTCGACGAATTCCAAAAGTTGTAATAAGTTGTCATTTATCCCGAGACACTTCACGAGTGTATCCTCTTGAAGAGCACCACTCATTCCCGCTTCGACCAATTCTCTTACTCGAGGAATGCAAGCTTCTAGGAATCCAATCACTGAAAGGAGTGCTTCATTGGCATCTACTTCGGCTGAGGAATGGAGGGGTTCTAACATGGAAGTTGCGAGATTTATTTTTTCTTGAACAGTTGCGAGATCTCTTTTCACCTTTTCATCAGGTCTTTCTGTCACTGGTATTTCTGGTGCTCTCGCTGCTGCTTCCATTGTTAAATTGATGATGTATGTTTGTATGTATGCATGTATGTAGGTGTGTTTGATCTTCTTCCCCAGAGTATCTTCTATCTTCTCTTTTTTTTTTTAGAGTGTTCTTGGATCTTCGTGCTGAGAACTCCCTCAAATCCATGTAAGGTAGGGTCTTTGCACGCAACTAAAAAGAGTAACAAGTAACAACAACACACAGCGCCATCTGAATACCTTACCTACAATCATACAATCAATCACGGACTGTGAAAAAGATCTTCATAGCTCTCCATTACTGAATAAATTACTACGAAATAGACACTATGGCACCGACACATGTGAAAGGACCTGATCTGAAACGTTTCATGGTGAGTTTTTTGTCTCTGCCTTTTAGCTTTAATTTTGTAAGGGTGCCTGTTTCTGACGTTTGTGTATTATCATCATCATTCACCATTCGTTTTCTTCATCAAAGGATAAAAAGTTACGATTAACTCTGAATGGAAATAGAAAAATCGTTGGAACGCTGCGTGGTTTCGATGCGTTTCTTAATGTTGTTTTAGAGGAGGCGGTGGATGAGAAAGCCGTGGGGGGAGATGGATATATTGGACAAATTGTCATCCGGGGGAATAGTATATCTCAATTTGAAACTTTGGAACGAGTTTAAGAAGAGGTTTTGTTACTATATAATGTAAGCTTTGGACTTTTCTTACAAAATGATCATTACGTTTAAGTGAAATACAGCTGGTATCGTCATGGGTAGAAGATAGAAGAAACCCTATACTACTTGAGCGATTTGTATTCATTTATCCAACGACTTCATTATTTCAACAACTTTCTTATTGGTAGCGGGTATACATGCAAAATCTTTTTTCTGAACCCCATCATGCTTCAAACGAACCATTCCATGATCACGAAGCTCAGACACCATACTGAGAAACTCAGGTACCTTTGATACTATCATCAGAGTTTTGAAACAATGTGATTTCCATTCGCTAAATTCTACATATGCAAATCCTCCAGCAGAATTGTCCTCTTTCCCTTTAGATATTTGAAGGCTTCCTAATGCTTTCAAAATATCAGTGTGTTTGGGAGCTATACTATCCAAAACTTTCTTCATAAAAACATAATCAAGGACTTGTTTCTGAGTTGCTTTCATTTTTCGACTTTCATCGCTGAAGATTTGTTTCACCTCATCATAATATGGCTCGTAAGAGTCTATTCGCTCCCAAATCTAACATATGGGATCATATGACGGGTTAGAAAACAAAATGTTACATTTCAATCAGAGAGCAAGTATTTTAGAATACATAACTCACCCAAGAAAAGTTCGTCATGGCTTCCATGTCAAGAAAAGACTCTGCATCGACGTGATCAATACTTGCAACTAACTGCACCACACGATTTCGATATCTATCTTTGTCATCTTTACAGATTCCATCGTTGACGTCACTGTTTGATATCAAAGCAACTAGAGCTTTCTGCGAATCGGGGTCTCTCAATCCCGATCCGTCAATATTGTGAATAGCCAGATAAATCGGTTTCGTGCACCTTGATCCAAGAGCTTTACCAATATTAGTCGCCCGCTTCACTAACGTCGGTACGAATAGCGGAGATGGTCGAATCTTACCAATATCATGTTCATGAAATGACTCTGACTTGCTTGACGAAGATGGTTGAACGCCACTCAGAAATATATCAACCAACAAATCAAGTATGGATGAGACGCTTATGAATGGATCAAATCCATTCAAAATTAGAACATCTCCACAAGGTTGTAGAGCTTTTGTTGCAAAATCATTGAGAAACTTTTGTTTAGAGCCGAATCCATATAAAAGTAGTGAATGTTTAGTTCCCATGAGGAATCTCCACTCTTCATGATTCTTTTGAAGATTGTTCATTTTTGGACTGGAAGGTGAAGTTTCAACATTCATTTTTTTCACTGCATCTACAGATTCATTTGGAGTGGGCCATTTCAGTTTGGACTTTGTATCAAAACCATCATTGCTTATTTCGACAAAAGGTTTTTCGGTTTGATTTTTCTTGTTTACATTTGCAAAATATTGCTCTGCCCCTGGTTCATTTTGGATGTTCGTTTTCTTTACTCGGTGAGCTCTAACTTTCTCAGAGTCCTTGTGGGATGTTCGAGAATCAGGACTGAAGGAAACTTCCTCAGGATCCTGCACTACATCGAAATAGTAAGTAGGAACGGGCTTATCATTTTCTTTGCAAAAGTGGAATATCTTCTCTAACAAATCAATTCGACTTGCTCTTAAATCATCATCAAGCTCTCTAATATGTGCAATATCTTCCTCTTTGCGGAATGATAGAGACGGAAGTGCAAACTTATCAAGTTTTTCCATTGCAATCTTGGCAGAGCCCAGATTTTTTCCATACAAAAAGTACTCATTCCCTTTGTAGCTCCAATTGGGACTTTGTGCCATGACCCGCCAAATCAAACTGAAATCTATCTCCGATAACCTCGCTCGCAATTGAAACGATAAGAGCTCATCTTCGTCTATATCATGGCTAACATTCGCCTCAACCGACATTGCTTTGAATAATTATGTAGATAGTTACTGTAGTTATGTGGAAAGAGGAATGAAGAATGAAGGAGATAAAATGAAAACTCCTTAGCCGCATCAGGTAGGGGTAACTTGGTTTCGCATTTTTTGCTTTGTGAGCTTTGAGCTTTTTGTACGATATTTTTCTATTTACGCATCATTTCAAATGATATCATATTCCAGAACTAGTCGTGCATACTCATACGTATTCATTAACATGTTAATCATGGCAATTGTGGCACAATTTGGTATGAGTAAAGTGGCGAATGAAAGGATTCTAATGGAATCGTCAATCGATACATCACCATTCGATGATGATATCATATTTCTATCGAATGCTCATGGATTTAACCACACCACATATATTCCTCGAGACCAGATAGCTCATATTTATAATAATGCAGTAAAGGGTTCGAGTGAGTCAGGTTTCTTTGTTGGAATGTTCTACCTGTATGGGTTCATGGGAACTGAGGGTGGTTCGGATATGGAAAATGCCATCAAGTGGTTTTCTAAATCTGCTGCTGATGGTTTTGCTGACTCCCAACTTACATTAGGAATCCTTCTTTATCACAAAGATCGTAAATCGTCAATGACATGGATCTATCAGGCTGCAGTCAGTGGAAATCATCCCAGAGCACACTATCTCTTGGCTCGGTCTCTATGCGAAGGATCATCACTTCAGGATATTGGTGTCAAAGACGCCATTGGAGAATCAAAGTATCAACAAGCAGTGAGTTATTTGCGAAAAGCAGGGCATATTCCAGAAGCGTTGCATTTGCTAGCTGTGTTGTTTGAATATAATTTAGTTGGGGAAGAGCACAATGGAAACGACAGTGATGCTCACTTCAAGGAGGCGTTGAAGTTATATAAGCTCGCTGTGAGCAACGGTTCCGTAGAATCACTATACAATCTTGCGTTGATGTATCTTTACGGTAGAGGTACTACTATTGATATTTCAAAAGCTACCAATCTGCTTCTACAAGCAGCTAATAAGGATCATGTTCCATCTTTTCGTTTCTTGGGACTCCTAGCAATGCAAGATGTAGATCAACCTAATCCAAGAGACGCAATCTTTTGGCTGAGGAAGTGCGTGAAATTAGCCAAAAGTGCAGATTTGAAAACAGTTTGCAATCAAGATTTGGAACAGATTCAGGAAATTGTTGAGAATGTCAATAGCAACCATTATTTAATGCATGAGCAAAACAGTCGAAAAACGATGAATTTATAGACTACATAACTTCACAATTGTTCACAGCTCTTCTTTCATATATGTACTAAATGCATCCATTCCAATCAAAATTCCACCGTATGGTAGAAAGGGTCTCAATTGAGGCCGGAAAAACAACGTACTTAAACTGATTGCTCCTGCACCGAACATTTCCCATACTACTCCTGGATCACAAGCTACTCTTATTCCGTACCTGAGTGTATGATATCCAGAAAAGAAGACTCCAAAGATAGCAGAGGAACGACCTGTCCCTTGAAATATGAATTTCCCCTTTGTTTCGTTGGATGCCTTCTTCAATACAGAGCTTTCTTGTGCGGTTCTAATTCCGTCCATAAAGCCGAACATGGCTCCTGATATTGACCCAATTGTCGCACCAAATGCCATGGATCTCAATAAATCTGGTGTTGTGAAAGCAACCTTCGAGTCGAAGAAGCCTTTCTTCTCTTTTATTTCCGGTGGGACAAACCCCTCTCCTTGTTCATTTTGTTTGTTTTCTTGACTAGCTTCCCAATTAAGTGATTTGTAAACAGCTTCTTTGTCGCGCTCATATTCGTCTGCAGAAACGTCTGATATTCTCGTCCATGGAATATATCTGGATCTGTCCCACGATGACATTTCGATTCTTTTGTAATGGAATGATCCGTCCTTCAGTTTATTGTGTTGTTGGTTGTTGCATGTTGCGTTTTGTTCTTTGTTCGTGGTTCATGTGACATCGCATCGTTCGCGCCAAGAACCGACAAGCACGAAACGAGAGGGTTCGCATTCGACAGAAACAAAATGAAGTAAGAAAATCGATTAGTGTTATCAGTATCTACTATGCTGCAGGAGCCCCATTGCTGAATGATAGGCGATAAAGGTAATAAAACTGTTCGCATATACGACTGGTGGAGAATATTTTTGGATAATTTCGCTCCGCGTCAGAGAATGATTCCATCATCGAAGATACCCTTCCTTGTGCCAAATGAATATCTCCAACTTCAATGAGAGTTCTTGCAATAGCTTGAGATTGCGATGTTCCGCATAATTTTCTCTGGATTTCTAAAGCTTCCAAAAAATATGGCAGTGCTCTATCGAAGTCATGGCTTTCTTTGAAGATCTGTCCTAACTTTAAGAGGGTGTGGACTACATCTTTATGTTCCTTCCCCAACACTAGCTGCTCGACCCGAAGTACTTCTTTAAATAGAGCTATGGCTTCAGAAAATGAGCCTTGCTTTTCATGGATGATAGCTATATTGTACATTACAAAGGCAACATCTTTATTATCAGGACCAAGTTCTCGGCTTCTTACTGAAAATGCTTCTTTTAGCAAGTCCATGGCTGCCTTGTACTCACCAATCTTTGTGAGGATAATTGATAAAGCTACCATAGAAGGTGTTGCATCCAAACAGCTGATGCCAAAACAAGATATCGCAAGCCTCAGATATTTCACGGCGTCTTTATGACTGCCTGCCTTGTTATATGTAACACCGATCGCATGGTATGTGATTGCGATATCCCGGCTTTGTGTAGCGCATATTTCCTGCAGGGACAAAACTTGCTTGAATGATTTTATGGCATGGTAGTATTCTCTTTTTTCCCGATATATTTCTCCCATGCGAAAAAGAGAAAATAGACGTTGGTCGATATTGGTTTGAGCTTTGAAACCCATCTGAAAGGCTTCTAAAGCAGCATCATAGTTTCTTTGAGCAAAATGGAAGTCTCCCAATCGACTGCAAGCTATTAGTGTCTCTGGGTGATCTTTCCCTAATGTAATATGATAGATTTCTAGACTCTCTTTGTGCAACTTCAAAGCTTCCTCCGAATGACCCTTCTCTTGTTTAATCATGGCAATCTGAGTCAAAGCGTTGGCTACATCGCGATGTTTCTTTGTAAAGTGTTTTATTGCAATCTTTAGAAAGCAGTAATAGTGCTCAAGTGCACTGTCTAAGTTCTGAAGTTGGTGAAAACTCTTTGCAGCGTTGAAAGCTACAGCAGCAAAATCCGAATCCTTTCCTGCCTGCTTTCTTATATCAAGAGCCTTCCTGTAGCATTTTATTGCATCATGAAATCGTTTTTGTGCAGCATGTAGACGGCCGAGATTATTGTAAGAAGTTGCAACAGCTAAATGGTGATTCCCGTGAAGTTGAATACGAATTTTCAGAGCGCGTTCTGCATACTTCAGAGCTAAAGTAAGGTACCGGTCCTTATTTTCATTTGATATCATGTGATAATATAACATAGATAGACTGTTTAAAGCTGAAGAAATAACATGATCGCACTCAATATTGCACTCTTTCGAGCGCCTTATGGCTGTCTTGTAATATTGAGCCGCTTGTTCATATCTTCCTTGTCTGTACAAAATCTGCCCCATAACAGATAGTGCTAAAGTTTCTATGCGTGAAGATTGCTCTTCGTGCAGAATATTCAATGCAAGAGAAATGCATGATATTGCCTCATCGAAATTTCCACGTTGAATGTGAATTTGTGCCTTGTTATATAAAATCGTAGCCTTTAGTACGGAGATGGATACATCAGGTTGTGCCAGTTCTGCCTCACAAAATTCAGAGAATCCTTCGTCAAATGCAAGCCTTTGAAAAACGTAACTGTTTTTATCGATGGGTGTTTTCGCGTCAACCCTTTTGTTGTCATGCTCAAGTATGGCTTCAGAAATGGATGTTGGACGATATCTTTTGTGAAGGATACTTTCAGCCTGTTCTAGTCGATACAAAGAGAGGTCGAATTGCTTCAAATGGAATGATTCGCAGGCTCGATTATTAAGTAGGGTAGATATCTTGTTACAACGGGAAGTCATCTTGATTTAGTTTTTGCCTTCGATATATCTAAACACATCCAAAAAAAATGGGCAGAAAAATGAGGTCCGTCAGTCATTATCAGAACAGTCATTTTTCGATTGGTTTGAAAATGGATCGAACAGAGTAACGTTAGTAAGGAGACTCGAGAGAGGAGAGAGGAGAGGAGAGAGAAGAAGAATGAAGAAAGAACACAGAACCATACAACATACAACATAGCATTCAGATAGATCGAAGACGTTAAAATCAACGCTGGAAAAGCATACGCCCGTTCAAAATCTAAATCGAGTGACTGCAATGTAAGTGACAATCTTTGCTAGTTAGAAATATCGATCGCGCTGGAAGTAAGAACCAGCTGTGGTAGTTTCTTTTTTTGTAGGATGGCTCTCATGCGATTGATCGATTCATTCTCTGTCGATTTCCTTAACATGCAGTTTTAAAAATAAAAAATGAACGCAAGAGGACTTGGAGATACAGGTGGTCCACAGCAATGGTATGAATCTCTTCCAATAGTGACAAAGCATTGGCTGTCGGCGGCACTTGTCACTACAGTTTCTTGCAATTTTGGTATTTTCCCCATCATGAAAATTATATTCAGTTACGATGCAATTGCTTCCAAGTTTGAAATTTGGCGTTTATTTACCCCTTTCCTTTACGTCGGAAGGTTTGAATTTAGGACTGCGATGACCTTCTTCATAATGTATCAATACAGTCGCAACTATGAAGTAGGTATCGGTTTCAACAGTGGTGGAGGAGGAGGGACTGCTGACTACATGTTCATGATGCTTTTTGGAATGATACTTATACTTATAACCGGCGCGCTCCTTGGACTAGGCGTTGTATTTGCTACAACACTAGTCTACTACGTTATGTACATATGGAGTAAGCGAAATCCAACCGCACAGACCAATATATGGGGAATACCAATGCAAGCTATGTACCTTCCATTTGCTCTTCTTGGTCTCAATATTGTCATGGGAAACCCATACATCGATATGATGCATGGTTATGCTATAGGTCATATTTATTTTTTCTTAGTTGAAGTTGTGCCAAAAGTTTATGGCAAGGTATATTTGACCACTCCTTTGTTCTTGATTCAAAAGTTTGGTGTTGGTGAATACATTTCTCCCGCTCCAAGAGCTGGGATGGCTGCAATAGGTAACAACGCAAGAGGTGCCCCAGGCAGAGTGAATGCTCCAGTTGATCCCGCTGCGTCAACTGGCTCTCACAGTTGGGGTTCTGGTGGACAAAGGTTGGGTAGATCTTAAATAGATAGAATTGACGCCGATAAAATCCATTTAGCTAAGTAAGTAGTGAATATGTATAACATAAGTAGGATCGCTTTTCTACAAGCTCCAAATTGTATCAATTAGAGAAACAGTATATGCCAAATGCTTCACCAGATTGTCACTATTCCAGTCATCCAATTTTGCTACGCTTTGAGTGAGTGGCCAGACATCTTTCTGAAATCTAATCTTCTTTTCAGAAAATGGTGCGCGATTTTCTCTCGTAGTAGCTTTGCTAGAAGTAAGAACCAAATTTCCAATCCTGTTGATCCATTGATCGCGTTCTTTCGAATCTGGAAAAGATTTGCCCCAAGCTTTAACGCTTGCCTTGGAAGGTAGAGTAGATTCAAGATATCCGGGTACCAATTCATTCAACAGAGCCTCATTTCCATTTTGAACTAAAACATTTTCATTTAGACGTTTCAACAAAGCCGCTGCAAACTTTTTCCCAGAAGAAGTTGCTCCAAATTCATTTACAACTAATGCTTCACGTAGAGATGATTTGTCTTCCTGTGTGATACAGTGCCCTTCGGTCTCTCCGGACCTTATAGTTTCAAGAAACACGAAACACTTTCGCGAGCGCATCAAGGCAGACGTTCGAGTCAATGCCATCCACATGGCTAACGTCTCTACTTCTTGGAGGTATTGATCGAGTGCTGTCATTGTCAATGGTTTTTCACCTTCTGAAGCATTTGCACGAAGAAGTAATTCAAGAATCAGAAATTCGACGTCTTTTGTCGATGGTACATGGGTGGTAAGCTCTCGCAAGAATCGTAGTCGCATGGTGATAGTATGCCATATCTTTGTATTTTTTGATCTGGCATAAAAGCCAAATAAGTTGAAGTTTCCTTCACGGAACTGACCCAATAAAAGTGAGGCTGGTTCCACTTTTTTTCTAAAGAAGGAGTGTCCTTCGTGCTGATGGAGAGTAATATCTTGTCTTAGCCAACGCTCCAAAGAATTAATTTGGTCGGATTTACGAATTTTTCCTCCTAGATCTGCAGTGGCTCGTAAAATGCAAGCATCTGCGACTGTATTCCGACCTACAGATCCATTGTCAAGGTCCAAAGGAGCTTGAAGTTTGTCCCATGCATCAAATGTTTTGTACATTTTATCTTCATCGGAAGTATATCTGAGTTCAAGGCAAGAAAGAATATCAACTCATTAGAACACATCATTATATCAATGACACTCAGTTTTTTTAATACGTACCTGAAGCAAGTGATACCCTTAAAGTCGTCAATAGGTTCGTTGTCTTTCCCCTTTCCTTGTCCCATGACTATATTTCGTGCAATGGTTGGTGACTCTGGAATACAAACAAGCATGAACGTATTTTCAATCATGTAATCCAACAGTTTCAGTCTATTCTCGTTGGAAATTTCGTTCATTCGACTTGTAAATAGTTGATAATTAGACAGTATTTGCTGATTTGCTCGCGTCGATCCTTTGAGATTAATCTTCTCCAACTTATCAATTTCATTGGTAAGTAACAGTTGAAGTATTTCGTTGTCCCTTCTATGAAGCTCAATGCGTGAAACGTCAGCCTTTCTAGTTTTGGGAGGGTTCAACATATCAGCAAGTTCTTTGGTGGTTTCTCCCATGTTTTTGTCTCTCGCAAATGAATCCCTGAGTGCGGCAAAAAGAATGCAAAGAGTAACAAGTCGCTGCTGTCCGTCATAAACATCATATCGTTGACCCAATCCATAAATTTCTCTATCCCATTCCATGGGAACTAAAACAATTTGGCTGAGCTCGTAATCCTGTCTAGCTAGAGAATCTCCGCTGAGGATACCATTGGATGCGTCCATTAAATCATCTAAAAGTTCTTCTGCTTCCTTTGTGGTCCATTCGTAACTTCTAACGTTGGTAGCAGTGGAAAAGATATAATCTCTTGAGTCAAAGATAGTGCCTAATGGCAATCGAGTGGTTACGGAAGCAGTTCCCTCTTTTGGTCCATTCTGTACAGATGCGAAGAAAGGAAGGGGTAAATCGAACAGCTGAGTTCCTATACCAAACTTGCTCGACGGAACAGTGAACGCAGTTGAAGTACTTCCTAGCACGAGGAGCAAGGTGACTAACTTAATGATTCTACCAGTATCCAACAAGTGCTTCCTCATTGAAATCATTTCTGAACTCTAATGAGCTCTGTTATATCAATGACTGATGGGTGGTGGAAGTGAGAAAGATTTTGAAGCCACAAGCCACAAGCTTCAAGTTTCGTAGGGTTGGGAGTTTCGGTTCAAAATTTCAAATTTCCAGTCAGTCCTCTCTTCCAATTTTAGCATGTGAGTCTACTGACTCTACTAGATTCTACCCCTACATACCTATTTAAATATAGCTTTGCTTTGTAAGACAACTTTGTTTCTACTGCATTATGATGATTCCGGACTCTTCAAGTTTTGACCACATGGAGCATCATACTAATATTTTTTTCTGTTTCGAATACCATGTTCATCATTTTCTAAAACGACACCGTAGTTTGTGCAACAAACGCTTTACTTTCGATTTTGACGGTGATGAAGATGCTTCTTTCAAAGTCGAACTCAAAACTGTGGAACATGAATCAGTCTTTGTTTCAAGAAGAACATGATCCTCTTGCTCAAAGTCATCACAACGTTTCATTCTCTCCCCAAGCTCCTTCTCTACGTTACTCAACATTTTACCAAGAATCTCATAGTCGACTGAATAGGCACTTGAAATGTCTGGTCTCTTGAGTTCGTTGATGATTCCAAAAACTGTACACATTGCAAAAACACCTACACTCAAGTGAGTGCGAAACAACTGAAGTAAAGCATCTCCTCCTACTGTTTCAGATCCAGCAGCAACAAATGGAAAGCTCACAAAAACGGTTGCTCCTAACGTGTACAGTAGATACATATTGATTTCGGGCATTTTTCGTTGTAGAGCACCCAATCGTTTGGCTCTGGCGTGCCTTAATTCTTTCACGGACGAGTATATAGAACTCGGTTCTCCAACACTGGTAATGTACAGTATCATTTCGAGTGGATCATTTTGTGGCCTTTTACTGAGCAGTAGAGAAGGCAGGTTTTCTCGAGAGAGATCCATCTCATCCATCAAATAGGAAAGCGAGGTGAGAGACCTTTCGCGGTCGTGGATACCTTTGTATTCAGTCACCAGTTTCAAATCATTTTCCAAGTAGGTGGAAATGCTTTGTAGCATAGTCCGATAGAGATCACGTCTCCCTTCACTCATTAAACCTATCTGCTCCAAGAGACTAATGAGTGCATTAACTTCGTCGAATAAGGCTTTATAAAGGGTATCCTGTTGTCGTAGCATGAATTGCAACGTACTTCCAGCAAGGAAAGCGAATGTCAACGAGAGAAAATTGTGAATATTTTGAATAAACTGGTTTGAGTTATCTGTCAATATGAGGTTGAGTGTTTCGTATCCATTTCCGTTTGAAGATCCATCGTACATATCATGTGCCCATATTTGTATTGTGATGGCTGCAGTTGGGAATATAGCGTAACATAAACATGTGAATGTGATGGCCGGAATTGCGATACGAGATAGTGTTTGAAGTTGTAATTTCTGTTGTAAGTTGGAAGAAGATGTTTCGAACTGTTTTGTCACATCTGAATGGAGGGAGAAGCTATTACTATTTTGACGATATATGCGCCTTGATTGGAAAATGTGACGCCTTTGAAGCAGTATCGGTTGAAATGACTGCACCATGACTAGACTAGAAATTAGAATAATGGAACCACCACGCATTTTCTTCATTCTGGAAGAAGAGTCAGTTTTTTTCTTTCGTTTCCTATTCTTATATAATCAATATCTGATTAATTTAACATAAAAATGTAGTACGTTGTTGTATGATGGAAGTTGTTGTTTATGTACTATCCTAGCTATTTATTTACCATTTTTAAAAACACTCGTCACTCGTCGTAGATCGTAGACCACTCATTGACACATATATTATCATTGACATCTTTCTATCGGTTCCTTTTTTGAATTTACAATTGACGGTAGCTTATTCTGCTGAATACATGCGATACCATGTGTAGTGATGCTGTACCATACGACGGCACGAAACACCATGCTTGGGTCTTTGAAGCCCCAACAGCGGAGAACAACTCAACGAGTTTCACCTCAGAAGGTCTAGAAAACATTGCAGCGCACAAGTACAAACCAGGTACCAACACATACTTCGACAACTTCTTCAATCCCATGTGGAATAAAATGACGGAGCTTATTCCATTAAGTGTCGCTCCGAATATGATCACCACCATCGGGGCTCTTCATTGTTTGTTCGCCTATTGTGTCTTGTGGTATCATGCCCCACATCTCGACCAAGACGTACCAAACTGGGTCATTTTCATTTGTGGCTATTGTACTATTGCATATTACACCTTTGACTGTATGGATGGAAAGCAAGCACGGAGAACTGGAACCTCTTCTCCATTGGGGCAACTATTTGATCATGGATTCGATTGTATTTGTAACCTTGCACATGTTAGTACTACCGGTGGATTTTCTATGATTGGCGGTACACCATGGATTGTTGCTTTGCAAACTTCTCTGCAGCTTTCCTTTTTCATGGCACAGTGGGAAGAGTATTATACTCATATCTTACCACATGCAGCTGGAAACTTTGGAGTTACAGAGGTTAACTATGGGATTGGACTCATTACCATACTCATGGCTTTCATCGATAGAAAAAAGTTTTGGATTAGTTCGGTGAAATCCTACCTACCACAAGCTATCCTAGAAAAAATTGGTGGTTCTTCATTGTCAGACCGTATTCTTGGATTACAGTTACGGCATTTTGTGGTTCTTATGTGGTGTTTGACCATGGCCGCTTTGATGCTTGGGTCCATTGGACGTGTCCTTGGTCATGATAACGTGAAGAAAAATAAGACTCAATTGTCGGCCCTATCAAAGCTTTTATCGCCAGCGCTAATTGCATTTGCACCGTTTTGGTTGCCCATGAATGTCATTTGCAATGAAACAAGGTATATTTCGATTTCTACAGGGCTTTTATTTTCATTTTTGACAAAGAAAATGGTAAGTTTCGATAGGTATATGTTTTCAGTTGTAAAGAAACATCACGGTACTCTAACATCATTTTGAATTCTAGATTTGTTTTTCTATGGCAAAAATGACGTATGCTGCTGTTCAGATAGAGGCTATACCGTATTGGATGATAATTCTTTGGATTCGCTACGATCGCAATATCACTGAACAGGGTGTGACTCTTTTACTGGGACTCTCTTGCATATGGTACCTTATCAGGATGACATTTTGGGCAAATATTGCAATCAGGCAGATTTGTGATCGATTGGATATCCATTGCTTCACTATTAAGGATAAATGCAAGAGCACTAAGGAGGATTAATGCAGAATGATTTTTATTATCTTTGTCCTTATTCTGGGTGTAGGGTTTCATATGAAATCGATAGGAATAGGAATGTAATAAAAAGTTTTCTTATAGACCTTCAATTATAGAAATAACCTGGTATTAAGACCTTAGTACCTGGATTCCCTTTATGCATATGAGTTTACTTACTTACTTAGTACTCCTCATCGAAGTCTTCCTCCTCTGCACTAGTTTCAGCGCCGACCTCCTCATAATCTTTTTCAAGGGCGGCGAGATCCTCACGAGCCTCGGAGAACTCTCCTTCTTCCATACCCTCACCAACGTACCAATGAACAAAGGCACGTTTGGCATACATTAGATCGAACTTATGGTCGATACGAGAGAGTGCCTCTGCAATGGCTGTAGTGTTGGCAACCATACATACGGCCCTTTGGACTCTCGCGAGATCACCACCTGGAACAACAGTTGGTGGTTGGTAGTTAATTCCGCACTTGAATCCAGTCGGGCACCAGTCCACAAATTGAATAGTGCGCTTGGTTTTGATAGTTGCAACTGCAGCATTGACATCCTTTGGTACAACATCTCCACGGTACATAAGACAGCATGCCATGTACTTTCCGTGACGGGGATCGCATTTAGTCATCATACCAGCAGGCTCAAAAACAGAGTTAGTGATTTCAGCAACTGATAACTGCTCGTGATATGCCTTCTCGGCAGAGATAACTGGGGCATAAGAAGTAAGCATGAAGTGGATACGAGGGTAAGGGACCAAGTTAGTCTGGAATTCAGTAACATCAACATTCAGGGCTCCATCAAAACGAAGAGATGCAGTGAGAGAGGAGATAACTTGAGCGATGAGTCTGTTCAAGTTGGTGTAAGTGGGTCTCTCAATGTCGAGATTACGACGGCAGACATCGTACAATGCTTCATTATCAAGACAGAAAGTACAATCAGTGTGCTCCAATAGGGCATGAGTTGAAAGAACACTATTGTAAGGCTCAACGACAGCAGTTGAAACTTGAGGAGAAGGAGACACAGCAAATGAAAGCTTTGACTTTCTGCCGTAGTCGACACTCAACCTCTCGAGTAAAAGGGAGCCGAGACCCGATCCGGTTCCTCCTCCAGTGGCATGGAAGACAAGGAAACCCTGGAGTCCGGTACAATTATCGGCAAGCTTTCGGATGCGATCAAGGACAAGATCAACGATTTCTTTACCGATGGTGTAATGACCACGAGCGTAATTATTAGCTGCATCCTCCTTTCCGGAGATAATCTGCTCGGGGTGATAAAGCTGACGGTAAGTTCCGCTCCTTACTTCATCACAGACAGTTGGTTCTAGATCAACGTACACAGCACGAGGAACGTGTTTTCCTGCACCAGTTTCGGAGAAGAAAGTGTTGAAGGCATCGTCCCCACCTCCAATGGTCTTGTCAGAGGGCATTTGACCATCAGGTTGGATTCCGTGCTCAAGGCAGTAAAGCTCCCAACAACCGTTTCCGGTCTGGATACCAGCCTGACCCATATGGATTGAAATACATTCTAAATTTTAAGAGACAAAAGAAAGTGTGAGAGAGTCGAAAGATGAATTGCATCAATCGATCAATCGATGAGTCGATTTTTGAGTTCAGATAAATGTGAATATGTCACAAAAGAGGATTAAGCCCACACCATTAAACGAATCATAAATCGATTTCCAGAATGGAATTCATCCAAGAATACAAGGAGAAAAGTTATTCTTTGAAGGTCCAGAAATCAAAGCGTTTGGAATTCCGAATAAGTTGGGTCAGGTGTCTCTTTGAAACCGCCACAAGTAACAGAACTTTCTTGAAAATCGATCAAAGTGTTCTCCTTTTTTTGAATCAAGTTTCCACACTTACCACGCATGATTGAAAAGATGAATTGTTTCCTTTGACTTAGTAATTGCTAAAAGTTGAGCTGCTCTCGCGACAAGAGTGTTCAAAGTCTTTTTTATGGCAACTTAAAATTCATTAGTATTCGTTACTCAAAAAACTTTTAGTGATCAGCGTCTAATTCTACTGAATTAGCTGTTCTCCTGAATTTTTTAAAAAAATGAAGACTTTTTCAAAATCCAAAAACAAAAAACACCACATGGTGGCACATGATGGCCAATTGCCACATACATAGCACAAAGCACACTGCGGCATCCCACAAAAGAGGATGGAGTTGAACATGAACAATAGCTAAAGTTCAATTATGAATTTTATGCAATGCCATGAAAAAATTCGAACAATGGCAAAAGATTTATTTTTTTATAAATTATATTTTTATGCGCTCGTTTTACAATGTAGTTTAGGCGAAAACGTTCCCTCGTGGTAAACACTGTTGCAGGAAAAGACGTCATAATCTCTTTCCTCACCTTATAGAAATTCACTTTTGAGCGATGCTGTAAGCTGTGTTTGATGGAAGCTACCAGTCTCGCTCTAAAAGTATATTGAAATATGATTTACTTTAATTCAAATACTTAGTTAGTCTTGTGATAGCATTTTCCAGTTGATGTCCTTACCATGGACTCCATCCCACTAAAAGATTGCAGCATTCTTTTAGCTAAGTAGGGTACAATTCTTCAACAAAATTCACTAAGTAATTAGCTTGTCGACTTGAATCAAATTATAATACATCGGTGCGTTTTGCAATAGAAATTTTATGTTTTCCGTAATCAACACATTTTTACCTACTTTTTTTAAATCATTTTTTTTTAAATCATTCGTCTCTCTAGTAGTCAGTCACTTTCATCTGATGCACCAGACATGATATCAATTGTATATTTCTTATGTATATCAGCTGCTGTCATCTCTAATGACTTATGCGTTATACCATTCTTCATCCATTTTTGTAGACGCACTTTTTGAAAGTCATCGTCCTCTGATAACTCATCTACATAAACATTTGATTTTGCACTAGATCTTTCATCTAAGCTGCTATCGTTATTTGGTAAAGACGTAGAAGTCGTTAAAACAACATCCGAAACAGAGAAATCACATGCTCGTCGTCTTATTACATATCCAGATCTCTTCTTAAACCGTTTCTTAACCTTGGCTGTCTCATGTCTACGCTTCCAATGACCAATGATGTCATACCATTTCAGTGCAGAAGGGTTTCCTTCCACCAAAATGGATGGGATTTGTTCGTTTCGAGTGTTGTCATTATCCAACGTTGGTGGCGGCAGCTCACCACCAGCCATAATGACAGCCACGAATGCACGAATCCAGGAGTATCTTCTATTCTGTTGTCGTACAGTGTTAATTTTGTGCCATGTGTGGGCAAAAATAAACATGACACCGCCAAGTGGAAAAAGAAAGAATTGTGTGAGTACCATTGTTGTAGGTACTTCTTTTCCTTTCCCAACGAGCTGCATGGTGCTCACAACAATTGGAAGAGAGTAAATTAAGATCATGCTGATAGTGTAAAAAAGTGCTGAAGTACTTGCTAACTTTCGAATCTTTCGTGCTGCTCTTATTCGTGAGGTATCCATTGAAGTATCATTTTCATTGGAGTGATCGTGTCCTTGAATTTCTGATGCATTTTCTTCATTTGATCGAATATATGTCAAAACCCTACAAAAACACGCTAACGGAAATACTATGATTTGATGGAAACGGCCGAAAAAGTTAAACCAACCCGAAGAATTGCAATTTGCCTCATTGTCGTTCCGAATCGCTTGTGGTTGATCTGTGATAATGACATGTTGCACTATCATATACATGCAGACCATAATACCTAGGATCATCAGTGAACCAGGAAAAACGTACAACATAAACGCATATATTCTGTACTCGTATCCTCTACAGTCTGAACTGCAACCATTCGGCGACTGCAAAATGTAACAAAAACCTGCCCTATCGGCAGAATTGATACTTTTTGATGCTAACAAAAATGTACAACAAAAACAGGTGTAGCCTATTGCCACTACGTGAATCACCTTGTCATACTTCTTCAAAAACACCTGATTCGGCATGTTGTACTTAATCTTACTCAAATAAGATAACATTAAGGCGCTAAGGTAAAATAAGTTACCAGCGACTCCAAATGTGAAGAAAAATCCATTGACATTGCAAGTTGCCATATTGCCACTGGCCAAACCAACCACGTGATTCATCTCTTTAGGAACCATAAATGGGCCTGTCAATAACGCCAGTGATTGACATATGTCAGCCACGCACATTCCCAGTAGATACCGTTTGTAGGGAGTGTTTAGTCTATTACTACCTGTTCCACCATTACTAGCAGCAGAACTACTCCGATTGCTATTCGATCTTAGGATCATAACCGCCAACATCGTGGAGCAAATAGCAGACAATGCCGATGTTAGCATTTGAATGGTAGTTTGTGCAATGATTGCGGGTGAATAATTGTGGGTTGACATTTGAAGGTATTTTTTTTAATAAGTTGACTCTCTCTCTCTAGTAGCTCTAGTAGTGCTTATTTTATTTTTTTAGGTAGATAAAATCGAGCGTCGAGCTCTGACAAAGCTCAAAGCTCTGTGTCCTAAGCCCTAACCCTTATAGGACCTTAACCCTCTCTATACTATCCTATTTTCATTTTTGCTTTCATGCGTGATACAACTGATTCTGGATCCGCAGCTCCCATTACAGCCTTAATGACTGCGACACCATCTGCTACAGGTTCATGACAATTCATTTCATTTATTCCTCCTATCGCAAATATGATTGGCAACCTTGCACGTAGCATTGAGGACTTTTTGATATTTTTCTCAAGTGCAGCCTTCACTTTTCCAGGCAACATGGGTCCCTCCAAATCGTGCAGTGATTTCTTTTCAGGGTGAGATGAAGTCAAATAACAGGTCCCGACAAAAAAGTAATCTGGTTCGTAACTCCTCCAAATTTTGATTGCGGAATCAATATCATGAGTCGAAGTACCAATGATAAAATTGTTTGATGAATTAGATTGTTGACTATTCATGCTTCTTCTTCTAATACGTGGTATAGACTCTGTGTTGTATTCCTTAACGTGCACTCCATCCGCATCTCCATCAAAAGCTGCTTGTATGTTATCATTTACAATCACAAGGAAAGGATGGAATTCTTCTTGGGAATAAATCTTGTGTTTCAGTTGCATTATGCTATTAGTGATACTCACAACTCTTTGTTGAAAAATATTTGCTTCCTGTGCATCTACAGAATTCGATGAATTGACTCGAATAACAATAAGATCAACATTTTGAGAATTTTGGTCGCCTAATACTCTTTGTAATGTGTCTATTGTTTTTTGCATGTGATGTTCTGAGTCACAAGCGTTCGTTTCCGTCAAAACAGCGACAAACGGAGGCGCTTTCCCATTCAGAGCTCTGATGAAAGGCGTGGTAGATAATGATGAGCACCCCATAACGATGCATAAACTCGTGATAAAAAATGCCAGCATGCCAATCATGGTGTCATGGAATAAAATTCAACTTGTCAACGAAATTTTCCTTTTCCTATTTGTTGTGTGCCATTGGTACTTTGTTTTTGAAAATAGCAAAAGCTGGGACAGCGAGTACTACTCCTCAGTTGAATAGGAGATAGAACAGTCTTTAGTCCCGTGGGTCTCACGTTTCTAATTTACTACGTCCCATCTCGTACTATAGAACGCTAAGCAAGCACATTATAAGATTCTAACTTAACCTATTTCTATTAGCTCTCGTTTGATCAACCACTACACTAAA
>Ga0213868_10002076_pt1 | contig 19263 bp, 15 predicted proteins | sample PICome_9_FD_160087 | JGI IMG/M metagenome (GOLD analysis project Ga0213868, IMG submission 160087) | Coastal seawater microbial communities near Pivers Island, North Carolina, United States - PICO127 | ecosystem: Environmental > Aquatic > Marine > Coastal | place: USA: North Carolina...
AGGGCGTGATCCGACGGATGAACACGGCGCGGGCATGTGCGCATTCTGCTGACACGGGCCACCCACCTGCCAGGCAAAGCAGAATGGTACAATCGACCTGATAGGCTTTCGCCGCTTGTGGAGCCACGGTAGAAAGCAAAGCCAAAGCAACTCCAGCCGTTGAATTCCTGATAAGCTTGCACCGCATATCAATAAATACCTTTTGATCACATAAATAAATTATTGATACACTAGCGCCAACCTCAACCTTCACACCATATGCGAGCATAGGGTTTATGATGTTCGCGCGCGTTTTGTGGAATATATTCCGTAGAGCGGTTCCTATGATCTGGCCGAATACAGGCCATGAAATTACGGGAACAAGTAGGGTTAAATATCCGGAATCTAAGAAATTCCAGAGGATTGAGCCAAGAAAAATTAGCATTAGCTGCCGACCTGGATCGTAGCTACATCAGCGAGATCGAACTCGCGAAATTCTCAGCATCGATCGATGTTCTGGAGCGGATTGCACATGCTCTCGAGGTCGATCCCAAAGAACTGTTTAACGAGAGAGTCTAGTTTTGCCCGAACTTGAGAGTGTTCGCACGACGGCCAAAGCCATCGGCCGTATTTCATGCATCAAAACAGGTGAAGAAATCGGTCTGCTGTATCAGTGGGACAACGGCGAGACGCAGGCAGCGCTTTATGAAGATGAGCGGACCGAAACACCACGCTGCTCAGATCATTCAACCGTACCGGACCCTAGCGCAAAACGCAGCTAACGGCCGGAACGAGCCCAAACTGTGAATTTGATCTTCGTGCTACGTGCGCTCGCAGCGCGGATTTTGCTGCAACACCAAAATTGCATTGCCGCGGTGCAGGGACACCTCCGGCCATTAATTTGACCTACAGTGATAACGAAGTGCTCAAATCACAAGCCGCGCGGCAATGTGAATGTTCACCGTGGATTGGCCCTTAGGTCTTGCTCGCAGCCCAAATTGCACCACGGCGGATCATCTCAGTTACTTCTGGTACTTTGAGGTCGTCCAACTCATGCCCGATTGAACAGTAGAACACGCGCCCCATGTCCCATCGGCGTGTCCAGGTCACAGGGATCACGGTCCCCTCAATCCACCAGAGGTGGTCACCTGAAAACGTCGTTGTGGCGAGCACGTTGTTCGACGGGTCCGTCAGCATGTAATATTGCTCTGATGTAATGCGAAAACTGCGGATGCCGTTGACAAGCGGGTGATCTGGCTGGCAGATCGTGACCTCATAATCAATGTAGTCTTCTTTGGGCTGGAGGTTGTCGGGCCAGCCCGGGGGGTGTGCGACGATTTGGCCGCCTATGAGGAAGTGATAGGTCGGACGGTCGCGAAACGCATCGCCCATATGGCCGTGCCAGCCGGCAAGTCCACAGCCATCACCGATGAGCTTAAGGAGGCCATCCTCTTGCGGCTTGGTCATATTGCCAAACTCTTCTTTGTGCCCAGAGCGTGCGGACGACCAGATCGGGGTGATCAGATCGACGTCGGCCATTTCCTCGGGATATTCCAGTGGCTCCAGCGTCTCATGGACGACAACCTCAAACCCGTTCGCCTGAAGCAGATCACGATACCAATCCGCGAAATCCATAGGAGCATGGCCTTCCCATCCTCCTACAAAAAGAACAGCTTTCATGTATTATGTCCTCTCATAAAGTTCAGGATCGAGGCCATATCGCGGGCGGAATAACCTTCTGATTCCGCCCTTTCCAGGATTTCCAAGGTGCTTCGCCCCTGCGGCATGTCGGTTCCGAGTTTGCGGGCCAGATCGACAGTGACTTCCATATCTTTGCGCGCAAGAGCCACGGTGAATGTGACGTCATGCGCGGCCTCATCGAGGTAAATCGGGCGGCGGTATTTCAGCATCGGCGCGCAGGCGGCAGAGGCCTCAATCACATCAAAGGCCGCATCCGATTCGATGCCCGCCGCTTCGGCTAGTGTCATCGCCTCGGCCAAGGTTTGATTGATACCGTGGATTAGTGCATTGACCGACAACTTCATCACAGCGCCACGTCCGGTATCCCCCAGGTAAATTGTCTGCTTGCCCAAAGAGTCAAAAAACGCAGAGAATGGGGCGGCCTCGTGCGGCGCGCAGCCCGCCATAATCAAAAGCTGCGCATCGGCGGCGGCCTGAGTTGCGCCAGAGACTGGCGCGTCGATCACACGGGCACCCGCTGGAGCCTGTTGCGCCAACCATGCAATGTGGTCCGGGCTCATCGTGCCCATTTCAATGAACGTTTCCGTCGATCCGGCGAAAAGGCCATCTTCGCCGGCGTGTACTGCCTTTGACGACGGATCGTCGGCCAACATCGTGACGACGACATCCGCCGCGTCGGATAGCGCACGCGGGCTATCGGCCACGGCGCAGTTCAGTTCGCTGGCCAAGGCTTCGGCCTTGTTGCGGGTGCGGTTCCACAACGTCAGGTCATGCCCCGACCGCGCCAGATTGCTTGCCATATGGGCGCCCATCCGGCCCAGACCCGCGAACCCGACCCTCATCACGCTACCTTTTCGGTATTCAATCCGGAAATGGCTGCGATGAGGTTTTCTTCCGTCACTTCCTCAGAAGTGAATGTCCGCATGATCCGACCCGAATACATTGCAACAATGCGGTCGGCCACGTGAAGAACCTCGGGCATTTCCGAACTGATCACGATCACCGCATACCCCTGTGCCGCTAGGTCGCGAAGCAAGTTATGAATCTCGGCTTTCGATCCAACGTCGATCCCGCGTGTTGGTTCATCGACTATAAGAACATTGGGGCGCATCGACAGCCATTTCCCGATGACGATCTTTTGTTGATTGCCACCCGAGAGATTGCCTACGAGCTGTTTCCAACCCGGTGTCCTAATATCGAGCTTGTCGCGGTACTGATCAAAGATTGCGATCTCGGCACCGTTGGCGACAAAGGGGCCGGACGTGAGATCATCAACCTGGGGCAAGGTCATGTTGTCGCGGCAGTTCATGCCCAGCACCAACCCCTGACCTTTGCGGTCTTCGGGTACAAGCGAGATACCCCGCTCAATTGCGTCATGGGGCGATGTGATCGCCACCTCGGCACCGTCCAAAAAGATGGAGCCGGATGTTGGTGTGCGCAGACCGAACAGGGTTTCAGCGATTTCGGTCCGACCCGCGCCAACAAGGCCATAAAAACCGACCACTTCTCCACACCGCACTTCGAAATTGACATCTTCGAAGAGATTGCCACAGCTCAGTCCGCGCACTTCGAGTGCGACCTCGCCAAGCTCGTGTTGGACTTCGTTGCGGCTCAGGTCGAGCTTGCGGCCGATCATCATCTGGGTCACGTTTTCTTCGTTTGTATCGGCGGTGTTGACCGTACCTTGATATTGGCCGTCGCGTAGAACGCTGATGCGGTCAGTTATTTTAAAGATCTCTTCCATTCGGTGCGAAATGTAAGCGATGCCTACGCCTTGCTCCTGCAGGTCAGAAATAACCTCGAACAGAACCACTTTTTCAGCATCGGTCAGCGAGGCTGTCGGTTCGTCAAAGATCACAGCTTTGGCTTCCACCGTCAGCGCGCGGGCGATTTCGACCATCTGCTGGTTAGCAATAGAAAGGTCACCCACGCGGGTTTTGGCATTGAACCCCACCTTCAGTTTTTCAAGGATCGCCGTTGTCTTGGCCTCAAGTTCGGCCCAATCGACCATACCGAACCGTTTGCGAGGCAATTCGCCCAGATAAATGTTTTCGGCAACAGAAAGCTCATCCGCGAGGCTGAGTTCCTGATGAATGAAGACGATGCCTTTTGCCTTCGCGTCCAGCGGGCCAGACATCACGACCGGTTGTTCTGCCACGATGATTTCACCTTCATCGGGCTGGTAGATACCCCCAAGCACCTTCATCAGCGTTGACTTTCCGGCGCCATTTTCGCCCATCAAGGCATGGACTTCACCAGGCAAAACATCCAGCGAGACGCCATCAAGGGCACGTACGCCTGGAAAGTTCTTGACGATTCCTTTCAAACGCAGAGCCGGGGCTGGGGTGGACTGGTTCATGGTCTCGCTCATACCTTCAACTCCTCTTTGCCTTTCACGTTCAGCTGACGATCAAGGAACAACACGGCGATCAGGATCAAACCGATCACAAGGTTCACGGTGGATGTGTCAGCGCCGATATGGGCAAGGCCCTTGCGCAAGAGCTGGATCGCGATCACGCCACCGAACGTCGAGACGATAGAACCTGCCCCGCCAGTCAGCTTGGTGCCACCCAGCACGACGGCAGTGATCACCCACAGCTCATAGAGCTGGCCGTCATTGGGGTTCACCGATCCGGATTCCGAATAGAACACGACGGCAGATAACGCCGCCAGAAATCCGATAATCATGAAGTTGATCATCGTGTGAGGGCCTACGCGGATCCCCGCATTGACCGCCGCCTCGCGGTTGTTGCCGATGGCATAAGCGTTGCGGCCATGCACCGTGCGTTTCATCAAAAACCAGATCGCCACAGTGACGACCAGCAGGAACCAAGTCGCTGTGTGGAGGCCAAGGAATTGTGCCTCGGCAAAATCAACCAGTGTCCAGTTTAGATGGCTTGTCGGCTGTTCTCCATTGTACATGAAGACCAGCCCGCGATAGCCCAGCATGGACCCAAGCGTCACGATAAAAGCATCTACCCCGGTCTTCCACACGATCAATCCATTGATCGCGCCGAGAACAAGACCAGTCAGTAGCGCGAGACACCAAGCCACGGGAATGACCCAGTTTCCAAGGCCCGCGAACATCGTCCAAGTCATCGAATCCAGAAGGATAATGGCGCAAATCGCATAAATCGCCCCGACCGACAGATCGATGTTGCCGTTAACCATGACAATGGTCATCCCCATGGCGATGATCCCGATCGGTGCCGATTGTTTAAGCAACAGCAGCATATTGTCGGCGTCCATGAAGGCCTTGTCGCTGACCGAGAAGAACTCGCCGGCGACCGAGAAGAAGAACAACTCAAGGACTATGAAACCCCAGATGGCTCCACCCGCCAAGTATTTCGAGAGTTTTCCAGCTTGCATGTTTTCCTCCCTTACGCGATCGGCGACATGAGCTTGCCGCGCTTGGCTGCAATATCGAGCCAGACTGCAAGGATGATGATGATCCAAGTCACAACGTACTGAACAGAGAAATCGAGCCCGACCAGCAATAGACCATTTTGAATAAATCCAAGTATCAGAACGCCGATCACCGTTTTGAAGATCGTCCCCGATCCACCCAGCAGCGACGCACCGCCAAGAATGACAGCGGCTAGCACTTCAAGCTCCAGACCCTGCCCGACTGTGTTTTGTGATCCCATGGATCGACTCGCCTGAATCAGGCCTGCAGTCGCTACGCAAAGTGCGGACATGATATAGCACAGAAAAACGACGCGTGCGCGCCGGATCCCTGAAAAGGTCGCCGCCGTACCGTTGCCGCCTACCGCGTAGACCTTGCGCCCAAAAGGTGTCTTGGCCAAGATGATGCCCAGCAAAGCTGCCAGCGCAATAAAGATCAGAATTGGCGTCTGAATTCCGAGGATGTTGCCCTGCCCGAAAATGGCAAACCAGGTCCCCTCCTTGTCAGCGATATCCATGTTCTTGCCGCCTGAGTAGGTCAGCGTTAGTCCGTGGATCGCGGACAGCATACCCAATGTCACAATCAAGGAATTGAGCTTGAGATAGCCGACAAGAATCCCAATGAGCGCCCCCAAGCAGAGCGTAATCGCGAACATTGCAGGGATTGCAAGGGTCGGACCGAGCTTGTCGTGAAGATCAAGAACAACGATGGTCGAGAATGACATCATTGATCCGACAGAGAGATCCAGATTGCCGCTGATCACGACGAAGGTCACTCCAAGCGCCATTACGCCCAGAATGGCGGAAGACCTGACAACGTTCTCGAAATTGTCGAGTGTCAGGAATTTCGGGTTGGCAATTGTGAACCCGATTATGAAAAGTGCGAAGGCGATCAGAATGCCCTGCTTCGCCAGCAGCTTTCCGATATCCTGCTTCGTTAGCCCCGTCATCGTTTCCTCCCTAAAGCCGCGCTTGGCTGTTATTCTCTCGTACTATCTGTCGGTGACTCACAACCCTACCGTGAGTCAAACCAACGTCATGCCCCCATCGATCATTATGATCTGACCTGTCATGTAGTCGCTTTCGGGAGCGGCCAAAAACGTTGTAGTACCTGTGATATCCTGCGTCTTGGCCACCCGGCCCTTCAGGATATCAGCAGAAAATTCTTCCATCGCCTGTCCCGGTCGTTCTGCGGCTCCTATGTCCATCAGATCCTGATCAACCTGCTCCCACATTTCGGTGTCAACGACACCAGGCGCGAAACCTGTTACAGTGATGTTGTGTTTCGCCAGATCGCGTGCACCAGATTGCGTCAGCGCGACAACGCCGAACTTTGAGGCGCAATAGGGTGCAACGTTGTCAAAACCCTGCCGCGACGCGATCGAGGCGGTATTGATGATCTTTCCGAAAGTGCCCTGACGGATAAACTGCTTTGCGGCTTCCTGCATCCCGATGAGACAGCCAAGACCATTCACATCGTTGATAAAGCGCCAGTTTTCTTCGGTTACATCGAGAAAATTCATCGGCTTGTTGACGCCGGCATTGTTGAAATTCACATCCAGTTTACCAAACGTGGCGACTGTATGGTCAATCATGGCGCGGACAGCTTCACGGTCTGTAACGTCCACCTGGGCATGCGTTATCCGGCTTTCGCCGTGCGCTGACCGGCTCAGATCCGCGACCGCCGCAACCTTCTTGCCATTTAGGTCTGCGAAACAGACGCTGGCGCCCTCGTCCAGCAGTGCCTCCGCAATAGCGCGTCCAATACCTTGTGCTGCACCGGTCACAATACACGACCGACCAGAGACTCGACCCATCGGTCTTCTCCCGTACCTAAATGTTTTGTTGGAAACCAACTAGAGGTAGGAAGGGGGGCCGAAGCCCCCCGCCCGAAAGTTTGGACTTAGAAGACGGGCTTGGTGAAATCGCCCATATTGTCCTGAGTGATCTTCGGTGTGTCGAAGTAGTTCAGGAACGGCAGTTCTTCTCCGTTAAGCAAGTCTATCGCGGATTGAAGCGCGGCTTCGGCGTCATCGACTGGGGACTGGTAGATTGAGCCCCAATAAGTGCCCGCGGCCATAGCCTCATAGCCAACTGCAAAGTTGGTGGCGCCGACGAAAGTGATGCCTTCGACACGGTCAGCCGCGATCGCAGCGTTCATTGCGCCAACACCCATGTTGTCATCGCCGGAATAGACGCCGTCAATGTCATCATACTGGACAAGGAAGGCTTCCATGACCTGCTGCGACTTTTCGCGATTCCAGTCGCCAGGCTGCTCGTCGATCTGCTCAACGTTCGGGCAAACCTCAGGCAAACGGTCGTTGAAGCCCTGTGCGCGTTCGATGGCAGTTGTGTAACCCGGCTGGCCCGTGATGTGAACTACCTTGGCTTCGTTTTCGATGCCCAGTTCAATGAAACGGTCACACATGATTTCGGCGGAACGGGCACCTTGAGTGATGTTGTCGGGGCCAGAGAACGTCGCGACGAACGGGAAACCTGCTTCGGCGATGTTCGAGTTGGTCACGACAACTGGGATGCCAGCCTGATGCGCCTTGCGCACAGCGGGGATCACGGCTTCGCCGTTTGTTGGCCAGATGATGATCGCGTCAACTTCTTGCTGGATCAGGTCTTCCATCTGAGCGATCTGGCGAGCAACGTCACCACCTGCGTCCAGAACGACGACTTCAACGTCTGCGTTGGCTTCTGCCGCAGCGATAAAGGCTTTTTCGTAGGTGGTCTGGTAGCTGTCGACCCCCACGTTGTTTTGTGTGATTCCGATCGTCATGGTTTCGGCGGCCGCCATACCGGCGACTGCCATAGCTGCCGTCGCTGTCGTGGTCGCGAGAATTCTACGGAGTTTCATTTTAGCTTCCTCCCAAGAAACTAGTCTAAGTTCAATTCATTCGACTCCCGCCTCCTGCTGGGAATCATTGTCCGGCGGACTGAAGCTACTTTGCGGGCCTGCCGCAAATAACGCGCCACGTAATATATCCACTATGATTATTTTTTTATCCGATTTGGACATTTATGAGATACTTTTTGATCACTTACATTCGCATCCTACGGGGTAAGTGCCGATGAGCAAATCCGATTCGTCCAAAATGAATATTTCGTTCGTCGATCGCAGAACTCAGTCGTCACAGTCAGTGAGAAAGATAAAGCATATTTCTATGAATGCGATGAACAGAGTTGAACCAGCCCGGTTTACCCCCCCGAGGGCCAAGACCGAGATGCTTCAGATCATCACCTTTCTTGAGGAGTTGGGCGACGAACTGGGAGATACGGTGGAGCTTTCCGCACCGAATCCGAATCTGCGGATGACCCTTCATTTGCTGCGTGGGCACCTCGAGGGGCGCCTCATCACTACCACCGCTCTGATTGGCGCTAGCCTTGTGCCATACGCCACCGCAAACCGTCGCCTGAAGGACATGCTCGAAGCGGGCCTGATCGAACAACGCCCTCGAACCAAAACCGGCAGGAGCTATAGCTTGCACCCGAGCGAAGCTCTGATGGAGCAATGGACACAGCTCTCGAGCCGTGTAGCTCGACTGGCCGGCGGCCGTTTTGGCATGGGGAAAATACCGGGGGATGATACCAGAGATTACTACTTTGGCGAATCCTATATGAGCGCCAAGTCAATCCCTCCGCTTCAGGTGCTGTCTGAACCACTAAAGCTGGCAGGCGGATTGCGGGTGCTGGTTCATGGTGACCCAACCTTCATGGTGATGGATAATCTCAAGCGCCAGTTTGAACATTCAATCGGCCTACAAATTCATCAGCGCGCATTCTCCATCGACCGCCTCCACCAGGAAGCCGTTCGCAATGCAGAACGTAAAGCAAGTAGGTATGATATTGTTGCGGTGGACCTCCCCTGGGTTGGCGAATTTGCAAATCGCCAAATACTGATGCCGCTAGACGACGCGATGGATGTCGCGCGTCTCGACCCAGCCGACTTTCACACCGCTGGCTGGCAGGCTGCGCATTGGGGCGGTCGGCCCTATGGTGTGCCAGCGCAGACGACACCGGAACTTCTGTTCTACCGCAAGGATCTGTTTGCGGCAGCCGGGCTGGAACCGCCAACGACTACCAACGCGCTTTTGGCTGCCGCAAAGGCCTTACACGATCCCCAAAGCGGCCAACACGGAATTGCCTGGAATGCTGCGCGTGGGACAGCTCTTGGACATACTGTCCTGATGACGCTTGCCGACTTCGGCCAGCCGGTCTTCAATCTGCCACCTATCGCAGGCGGCTTTGCCACGGACCATCTGGCGGACGGGCAATACAATGTAACGATCGACACCGATGACGGCCTCCGCGCCGCTGAATTTTTACTGGAACTTCTAAAGTACTCACCGCCCGATATCTTGTCGATGTCTTGGTATGAACGCGTGCGACCCTACGCAGAGGGCCGTATCGCAATGGCTTATGGCTATACATTGCTCGCCCCGTATTTCGAACTGGACGAGGACTCACCCGCTAACGGTCAGACGGGCTATCTGCCTCATCCCGCAGGTCCCGAGGCCAGCCCGATTGCGCCTGTCGGCGGGTACATCATGGGCATTCCTGCTAATCTGCCGCCCGACCGCGTGCCCGCGGCCGTAGAGGCGCTGCGCGTTTTTACGTCTCCCGAGGCACAGAAACTCTACGTGCAAAACGGCAGCCGCACCAATCCTCGTTACTCGGTAGGAGCTGACCCGGATGTGCGCCGGCAATCGCCGATCTTCGAAGCGGTCGATGCAATGTCGTGGCGGGACGAGCTGCAATTCTGGCCGCGTCCACCTGTGCCTGAGATCGCCGAGATCATCCAGATTTGCGGGGAGGAATTCCACGACATGCTGCGCGGGTTAATCACACCGTCAGAAACACTGCGTCGCACCCAGGACCGCGCCGACGCAGTCATTAGAAAACATAGGTCTACGTGACATTAGGAGGAGACAACCATGGACCCCGACCGCCTCAAAGGTAAAAACATTCTTATCACCGGTGCCGCCCGCGGCATGGGCCAGGCCAACGCCGAAAGCTTTGCCGCCCAAGGCGCGAATGTCTGTCTGGGCGATCTGGACGGCGACGAGGCGCAGAAGGTTGCCGATGCGATTAATGCAGCGGGTAATGGCACCGCGATCGCCGTTAGAATGGATGTAACCAAGCGCGAAGACAATGCTGCCGCTGTGGCAGCCACGGTTGAGGCCTTCGGGTCGATCAATGTGGGCTTGTTCAACGCGGGCCTGAACAAACCTCGGTTTTTCATGGACATCGATGAAGACAATTGGGACATGATCATGAATGTCAACACCAAGGCAATGTGGCTGGGCATGCAGGAAGTGGCCCGCCAGATGATCGCCCAAGGCCCGATGGATGATCACCCCTACAAGCTGATCAATGTCGGCTCTATTGCGTCGAAAAAACCGCTGGTTGATGTGACAGTCTACTGTACCTCCAAATACGGCTGCCTGGCGCTGACGGAATGTGGCGCTCTGGGGCTGGCAGAACACAATATCACCGTTAATGGCTATGCGCCGGGTGTGGTGGTCACACCGCTGTGGGAACAGCTGGATAAGGATCTGGTTGAGATCGGCTTTAAGGAGCGCGAAGGCCAAGCCTATGAGGATATCGTTGACGGCGCCCTCGTGATCAAGCGCGTGTCCTACCCCAAAGATATCGTTGGCACCGCGTCTTTCCTCGCATCGGACGACAGCGATTACATGACCGGTCAGATGATCTCAATCGATGGCGGTTGGGCCACGACCTAAAGCCCTCACCCCAGCATTTTCAAAACATGCGGGTGCGCTTGGCGGACCCGAAAGGAGTTTCCAATGTCAGAACGTCCGGGCAATGCCCTTATGCCGAACCTGCTTACCCCGCAGGATCTTGAAACCAATTGGGAATGGCGCGACAAAATCCCTGCTTGGGGTCATAGCTCTGTCGATTTCGAACGCCGGGTCGATCACGATAGGCTGCGACGCTATCGTTTGGCCCGCACGCGGCAGTCCCTGCAGAATTCCAATGCCGGATCGCTGCTTTTGTTCGACGTAAACAACATCCGGTACGTGTCCGCGACCAAAATTGGCGAATGGGAACGGGACAAGATGTGCCGTTTCTGCCTGCTTACCGGCGATGACAGCCCCTACGTCTGGGATTTCGGCTCGGCTGCAGTGCACCACAAACGCTATTCCGATTGGCTGGAGCCGGACCACTGCCTTGCCGGAGTTGTGGGTATGCGCGGTACAATCCCACCCGAATTCGGCCTGATGAAAAAATATGCCAAGATGATCGCTCAACTGATCAAGGATGCGGGCATGGCTGATATGCCCGTGGGCGTCGACTATGCAGAGACCGCGATGTTCCACGCGCTGCAGGAAGAGGGCATTCACGTTGTTGACGGCCAACAAATCATGCTGGCAGCGCGTGAGATCAAGAACTGGGATGAAATCCAGCTTTTGACGCAGGCAGCCTCGATGGTCGATGGCGTCTATCACATGATCTACGAAGAGCTGAAACCGGGCGTGCGCGAGAACGATATTGTCGCGCTTTCGAACAAGATGCTCTACGAGATGGGCTCAGACGATGTGGAGGCTATCAACGCCATTTCCGGCGAACGCTGTAATCCGCACCCGCACAACTTCACCGACCGTTTGATCCGCCCCGGCGATCAGGCGTTCTTTGACATCTTGCAGTCATATCAGGGCTACCGCACCTGCTACTATCGCACATTCAACGTCGGGCGCGCGACGCCTGCGCAGAACGATGCCTATGTGAAAGCGCGCGAATGGATCGACGCTTCGATCGCGATGATCAAACCTGGTGTAACCACCGACAAGGTTGCCGAGGTCTGGCCAACTGCCCAATCTCTCGGGTTTGACAACGAAGATCAGGCTTTTGGTCTGCAATTCGGCCATGGCTTGGGGCTGGCCCTCCATGAACGGCCCATCATCTCACGCGCGGTCAGCATGGATCACCCGATGGAGATCCAGACCGGCATGGTCTTCGCGCTCGAAACCTACTGCCCGGCGACGGACGGGTATTCAGCCGCCCGGATCGAGGAAGAGGTCGTCGTGACCGAAACAGGTTGCGAAGTCATCAGCCTGTTCCCTGCTGAAGAGTTACCCATCGCCAACCGCTACTGAACGGCGACAAATCTCCGCTTTGCGTTTTCTCCCGGCGCAAGGCGGAGACGAGCCCATCGCCCACGAGGACATCATGGTCAAAAGAAAGACAAACACAGAAGACTACTTGCGAATGTACCGCCAGATGGTCCGCATCCGCACCTTCGAGGACAATGCCAACCAGCTCTATCTCTCCGCTAAAATGCCGGGTCTGACCCATATGTATTCCGGCGAAGAAGCTGTGGCCGTTGGCATCTGTGAAGCCCTGAAAGTGACCGACAAGATCACCTCAACGCACCGTGGGCACGGCCATTGCGTCGCCAAGGGTGCCGAGTTCAAAGAGATGTTTTGCGAACTTCTGGGGAAAGAAGAAGGGTACTGCCGCGGCAAGGGCGGCTCAATGCATATTGCCGACCAGTCCAATGGAAACCTGGGGGCCAACGCCATTGTTGGCGGGTCGATGGGAATCGCGACTGGCTCAGCCTTTACGGCCAAGCTCTTGGGTAAAGATGACGTCACCGTTTGTTTCTTTGGCGACGGGGCCACGGCGCAGGGACTGATGTACGAGGTCATGAACATGGCCGCGCTTTGGAAATTGCCTGTCATCTACGCCTGCGAAAACAACGGCTATTCCGAATACACCAAGACCGAAGAAATCGCAGCCGGTTCAATAACTGCGCGCGCAGAGGCTTTCGGCATCGAGGCGCATCAGATCGATGGGCAGGATGTGCTGGCCGTCAACGAATTGACACAGGACCTTGTTGCCCGCGCACGTAAGGGCGAAGGGCCTTTCTTTATGGAACTGATGACATACCGTTATCACGGTCACCATGTGGGCGATATCAACCGCGAATACTACCGCTCCAAGGCAGAAGAGCAGGATTGGAAGGAAAACCGCGATCCGATCATCAAATTCCGCAGCTGGCTCGTTGAGCAGGGCATTGCGACTGAGGATGAGATCGAAGCCACGAATGCGGAGGTCAAGAAAGACGCAGAAGAGGCTGTCGCCTACGCCGAAGCCGCGCCTTACCCCAACGAGACCGAAGTCGACATGCACGTCTTTACCGACGTCAAACACGCGCTGGCTTGAGGAGAAGGACATGCGAGAGATTACACTGTCCCAGGCGGTTAACGAAGCCCTGGCCGAAGAAATGCGCCGCGATGAAACCGTGTTCATCATTGGCGAAGATGTCGCCGAGGCCGGAACGCCCTTCAAGGTCCTCAGCGGTCTTGTCGAGGAATTCGGCACCGATCGCGTTGTCGATACGCCTATTGCCGAACCCGGTTTCATGGGCCTCGCTGTTGGTGCCGCAATGACGGGCACACGCCCCGTTGTGGACCTGATGTTCGGTGATTTCATCTACCTGATCATGGATCAGCTCTGCAATCAGGCAGCCAAGACGCACTACATGTCTGGCGGCAAAATGAGCGCGCCTTTGGTTCTACGCACCAACATGGGCGCAACCCGCCGCTCAGCCGCGCAACACTCGCAGTCGCTGCACGTGCTTGTCGCCCATATCCCAGGTCTCAAGGTTGCAATGCCGTCCTCTGCCTATGAAGCCAAGGGCCTGATGAAAACTGCAATCCGTGACAACAACCCGGTCGTGATCTTCGAAGACAAGCTGATGTATAACGACAAGGCCCCCGTTCCCGAGGAGGAATTCCTGATTCCCTTCGGAGAGGCCAACATCAAGCGAGAGGGCCGCGACATCACACTGATCGCCACGTCCTCGATGGTGCAGGTGTGCGAAGCGGCAGCCGAAATTCTTGCCAAAGACGGCATCGACGCCGAGGTGATCGACCCGCGCACGATTGTGCCGTTGGACGAAGAGACACTTATCGCATCGGCCAAGAAAACCTCGCGCGTGATCGTGGTGGACGAAGGGCACCAAAGCTATGGCATCACGGGCGAAATCGCGGGACGGATCAATGAAAAGGCGTTCTATCATCTCGACGCACCGGTCGTGCGGATGGGCGCGATGGATGTGCCCGTGCCGTTCTCGCCCGCGCTCGAAGACATCACGGTGCCGACGCCCGAAGCCGTGGCTGAGAACGCGCGCAAGCTCGTGTCGGGGGAGATGATCCATGGCGCATGAGGTCATCATGCCCGCCCTGGGCATGGCGCAGGATACCGGTAAGATTGTTAGTTGGCTTAAGTCTGCTGGCGATCCTGTGAAAGCCGGCGACGCGCTGTTCGAGGTGGAAACCGATAAAGCGACGATGGAGGTTGAATCCCCCGCCGACGGCTACCTGACGGATGTGCAGGCCGAGGCCGGGGCCGATGTGCCCGTGGGCAATGTCATCGCTCTCGTGTCGGAGACGGCTGAAAGCAGCGGCCCGAAGGCCCCCGTTGATACATGCAAAGATGATGCCGCGTTGCCAGAAGGCACGGCCGTCATCATGCCTGCGCTCGGTATGGCGCAGGACACTGGCGTGATCGTCGCTTGGCACAAAGGACTGGGCGATGCCGTGGCTGCCGAAGATATCCTGTTCGAAGTGGAGACGGACAAGGCCACCATGGAGGTCGAGGCAGGCGCCGATGGCTTCGTGGCAGCATTGCTTGCCGAGGCAACTGAAGCCGCACCTGTCGGCGATACGATTGCGATCATATCTGCTGAAAAACCTGCCAATCCCGTGAAACGCAGCATTGCGGATGGTGGCGCAGCAAACCCGGCTGCATCGCCCAATCCGGCCCCCACAGAAAAAGACGAACCCAAACCTGCGCCAGGGAAGGTGCCCAAAGCGCAGGCTGCCACATCCCCTGATGGTCGTATCCTCGCCTCCCCTAAGGCACGGCGCTTGGCGCTGGAACAGGGACTGGACCTGAACCGACTGGTGGCGACCGGACACCCCCAACCCTTCCATGTTGCGGATCTTGAAGTCCTCAGGGCGCTGCCCGCAGAGACTGTCGGTCACACAGCTAGATCTTCGCGTCGCCTAACCGCTGACCTACCCACTGATGGCTTTGGTGCGTTTGCCGCATGGGCTGCCGAAAACATCGACCTGAAAGACGCCAACGCCCTACTCGCGGGTCTGGCCGCCGCAAGCCTTGGACGCGAAACGGCAACGATTGCCGTCGAAAGCTTCGGGCAAAGCCGCGCCTACAGGGTTCCTGCTGGCCCCTTCAGCGCCATCACCAAGGCCGAGGATGACAGCGCGCATGACCTCATCCTGCGCGATCTGCGGTTGAGCCGCATCAATAGAGTCGATCTCGGGGCGGAAGACGCACCAGTCCTCACGTTGACGCAAGCCAGCAGCGGGCTGTCCATCACACTGGAATGCGCGGGCGATCACCTCTCCGCCGGCGAGGCCGTCAACCTACTATCAGAATTCGCAGGGCGCATGGAGCAACCGCTCCGCCACCTGCTCTAAGTCTTGGAGACATCCATGGAATATACCGATCTCTACATAAACGGCACCTGGACAAAGGGCACCTCGGGCGAACGTTTCGACGTCGTCAACCCGGCCACCGAAGCGGTCCTTGCCTCTGTCGCCTCTGCCGATATTGCCGATGCAGACGCAGCACTGGATGCCGCCGAAGCCGCGATGAGAGACTGGGCGGCACGCACGCCGCGCCAGCGCTCTGAAGTCCTGCGTAAAGCGTGGGAGCTGATGACAGCACGGCTTGATGAGTTTGCCCATCTCATCACGCTGGAAAACGGCAAGGCCCGCGCTGACGCACTCGGAGAGGCCACCTATGCCGCCGAATTCTTTCGCTGGTTTGCAGAAGAAGCGGTGCGTACCGATGGAATGATCACCCATGCGCCAGCCTCTGGCGCGCGCATTGTCGTGCAACACAAACCCGCCGGGCTTGCTGTGCTTGTAACACCATGGAACTACCCCGCCGCAATGGGCACACGCAAGATTGCCCCGGCCCTGGCGGCCGGATGTGGTGTGATCATCAAACCTGCTTCTGAAACTCCACTGACGATGCTGGCCTTGATGCCCTTGTTAGAAGAGGCGGGCGTGCCTGCTGGACTTGTCAATGTTCTTCCATCACGGCGCACGGGCGCTTTGGTTGATCACATCATGCACGATCCCCGCGTTCGTGTTGTCAGTTTCACCGGTTCCACTGGTGTTGGCCGAAAGCTTCTGAAAGGCGCCGCCGATCAAGTTCTGAAACCAGCGATGGAACTGGGCGGCAACGCCCCCGTCATCGTTTTTGACGACGCCAACATGGACACTGCCATCGAAGGCACGATGCTGGCGAAAATGCGCAACCTCGGCGAAGCCTGCACCGCTGCCAACCGCATCTATGTGCACAAGGATATAGCCGATGAGTTCACCAAACGTCTGAGCGCCGCGATGGCCGCTCTCAAGGTGGGCGACGGCACGGACCAAAGCGTTGACGTCGGTCCTCTGGTAAACGCCGATACGCGCGACAAGGTCGCGGCCTTCGTGGCCGACGCTGTCGCCAAGGGCGCCAAGGTCGAATGCGGTGGGACCACACCGAACGGCAAGGGCTTCTACTATCCACCGACAGTCCTGTCGAACGTGTCCGAAGATGCCAAATGCGTGCGCGACGAGATTTTTGGCCCCGTTGCGGCGATCCAGACGTTTTCCGACCAGGACGAGGTCATCGCACGAGCCAATGACACCGAATACGGCCTTGTCGCCTATGTATTCTCAGAGGATTTCAAGCGCGCTCTACAAGTCTGTGAACGGCTCGAATACGGTATGGTCGGTCTGAACCGTGGCCTTGTATCTGACCCCGCCGCGCCCTTTGGTGGCGTCAAGCAATCCGGACTTGGCCGTGAAGGCGGGCATGAAGGCATGCTTGAATTCATGGAAACGCAATACATTTCGGCCAGCTGGTAAGGGGGCGGACATGAGCGACGTCATCGCAGCACCATCGGTCCGGGCGCTGGCCCTGCAAAAGGGAATAGACCTCGAAAAGCTGGCCAGGGATCTGGGCCGCACCTCCATCGCACGAGAGGATCTCGAAGGGAAAAGGCCTACCTCTAGGCCGGCCGGAGACACATCGTATTGGGATGTGGATCACAGCCAATTCGGCCCCGTGACCGAAGAACCGATGAGCCGCTTTGCGCAGCTGGCTGCCGCCAACCTTGGCGCGGCCAATGCCCTGATTCCGCAAGTTACGCACCATGATCGCGCCGATGTCTCTTCCATCGAGGCGCTGCGCAAAGAGTTAAAACCCGAAGCACAGGCGCGTGGCGTTAAGCTGACCGCGCTGGCGTTTCAGGCCAAGGCATTGGCTCGCGCGCTACGTGAATTCCCACGGTTCAATTCCTCGCCGTCGCCTGACGGCAAGACCTTGACGCTCAAGGACTACGTTCACATCGGCATCGCCGTGGACACAGCCCATGGCCTAATGGTTCCGGTTGTTCGCGATGTGGATCGCAAAGGGCTTTGGCAAATCGCGGCAGAGATTTCTGACCTCGCCACGCGGGCGCAGAACCGCAAGGTTGGACCGGATGAAATGGGCGGCGCGTCGATGACGATCACCAATCTGGGCGGTATCGGCGGCATTGGCTTCACGCCGATCGTAAACCCACCTGAAGTGGCAATTCTTGGCATCACGCGTACAGAAATTGTCACGGTTTGGGAGGGCGATACACCCCGCCCCTTGCCGATGGTCCCGCTTGATCTGAGCTATGACCACCGCGTGATCAATGGTGCCGATGCGGCACGCTTCATCAGCTACCTTGCCGGGCTGATCGCCGATCCGCGCCGGATCATGGTCTGAGGGGGCCGATATGTCTGACAACCACGCCGACCTCATTGTTTTGGGTGCGGGCCCAGGCGGCTATGCCTGTGCCTTTCGTGCCGCCGATCTAGGCCGCAACGTCGTCATGGTCGATCCACGCGACACACTTGGCGGCGTTTGCCTGAACGTCGGCTGTATTCCGTCCAAGGCTCTCTTGCACGCCGCAGAGGTGATCCGCGAAACGCGTCATGGCGATGATTGGGGGATTTCAACCGGCAAAGTCTCTGTCGATCTGGATAAGCTACGCGCAAAGAAAGAGAACATCGTTGCACGGCTAACCTCGGGTCTTGTCGGGCTCGCCAAACGCCGCAAGGTGCAGACGATCCGTGGCACCGCTCGATTCACAAGCGACAAGAGCCTTGATATCGACGGCGAGGCCTGGACTTTCGATCAAGCGGTGATCGCAGTGGGCTCCGCACCCGTGAGCCTGCCCGGCTGGCCCGAAGACAATCGAATCTGGGATTCAACCGATGCGCTTGAACTGCGTGAAATTCCCAAACGGCTTTCAATTGTTGGCGGCGGGATCATCGGATTGGAAATGGCCACGGTTTACGCGGCACTTGGCAGCAAAGTAACCGTGATCGAATTCATGACCCAGATTGCCCCCGGCGTGGATGCCGACGCAGTCGCGATCCTGCGTGCCGCGCTCGAGGCGGAAGATGTCACAATCCACACAGGCACCAAAGTGACAGAGGTGAAGGCCGCAAAAACCGCCCTGACGCTTACCTGTGAAGGTGGATTTGAGGGCACCATCAAGGCGGATGCGGCAATTCAGGCGGTGGGCCGTCGCTCAAACGGGAGCCTGGTCGATCTGAGTGCTGCGGGGGTCGAGGTTGACGAAAGCGGCATCATCCCGGTGGATGCGTCCTGCCGGACCAACGTTGCGCCCATCTTCGCCATCGGTGACGTCACCGGAAACCCGATGCTGGCGCACCGCGCCACCCATCAGGGCCATGTGGCGGCCGAAGTCGCCTCGGGCCATGCCGCCGCTCTGGATACCGATCTCATTCCGTCGGTCGCCTACACGGCACCGGAATTGGCCTGGGCCGGCCTGACACAGGCCAAAGCAACGGAACGCGGTATCCCGCACAAAGTTGCCAGTTTTCCTTGGGCCGCGAGCGGGCGCAACCTGTCATCGGGCGGCGCGGATGAGTTGACCAAACTGGTCTATTACCCCGAATCCCACCGACTGCTTGGAGCGACCATCGTGGGCCGCAATGCAGGAGAACTTTTGGCCGAATGCGTGCTGGCAATGGAGATGGGCGCAACACTCGAAGACCTGGCCCTTTCGGTTCATGCCCACCCGACCTTGTCGGAAACTGTAGGCTTCACCGCTGAATGCGCCCT
>Ga0213868_10002080_pt1 | contig 19241 bp, 17 predicted proteins | sample PICome_9_FD_160087 | JGI IMG/M metagenome (GOLD analysis project Ga0213868, IMG submission 160087) | Coastal seawater microbial communities near Pivers Island, North Carolina, United States - PICO127 | ecosystem: Environmental > Aquatic > Marine > Coastal | place: USA: North Carolina...
GCTCAAGAGAACGCACCGTCGACTAACATCCACCTTATAGTAACTATTTCATTAATATATCTTAACGATCTGAGTAGTTACGATTTTTCCGTGAACTCGATAGAACAGAGCTGCGAGACCAACTCAACTTCTTCCTAACTTTGATGACAAGCGATACCCTAATCTTCATCATTCCGGCCTTTGGCATATTAGCGCTGATCTACACGTTTTGGAAATCGTCATGGGTGGCTAGGCAAGATCCTGGCACTGATAGAATGAAGCGGATTGGGGCGAGCATACAAGAGGGGGCCATGGCTTTTCTCAAGGCAGAGTATCGCGTTCTCGCGATCTTCGTGGTGATTGTGGCGGTACTCCTGGGCTTTGCCGGAATGAGAAGCGAGCATTCTCACCCTCTGGTGGCTCTGTCGTTCATTGTGGGGGCGGCCTGTTCGGCATTGGCTGGGTATATCGGTATGAAAGTGGCGACCAAGGCCAATGTGAGAACGACGAATGCTGCGCGCGACGGCTTGGGGAAGGCCTTGGAGATCGCCTTTGCGGGTGGTTCAGTCATGGGACTCGGTGTCGTTGGTTTGGGGTTGTTAGGATTGGGTTCGCTGTTTGCTATTTTCTCCACCATCTATGGGCGAGGTGCTGCTGATCTTCCTGTTGTTATGAGTATTGTGACAGGATTCTCGTTTGGAGCATCCTCGATTGCTCTCTTTGCCAAGGTTGGCGGTGGCATCTACACAAAGGCTGCCGATGTAGGAGCCGATCTGGTGGGGAAGGTGGAAGCGGGTATTCCTGAGGATCACCCGCTGAATCCAGCGACGATTGCGGACAACGTCGGTGACAACGTCGGTGATGTGGCTGGTATGGGAGCCGATCTTTTCGAATCATACGTAGGCTCTATTATTGCGACCATGGTGCTCGGAACGGTCTTTGTATCGCTTCCAGAGTGTCAGTCTGAGTTCGGGGGGCTTGGTCCTATTCTCTTGCCGCTACTATTGGCAGGCTCGGGTATTGTTACCTCGATTCTAGGAACGTTCTTGGTTAGGGTAAAAGAAGGAGGCAGTCCTCAGATGGCACTGAATATGGGCGAGTTCGGTTCTTCACTTCTCCTGCTTGCTGTAATGGCCTTCCTCACCTCAGCGATGCTCCCGGACACTTGGGGCACGCTAAGAGAAGGGGTGCCTTACACACCTAGTGGCGTGTTTTACGCGATCATGTTTGGCCTCTTTAGTGGTTTGGCGATCGGCAAGATCACTGAGCATTACACCGGTTCGGGCACGAAGCCGGTTCGAAGCATTGCCGAGCAATCGCTGACAGGTTCGGCTACAAACATCATTGCCGGTCTCGGTGTTGGAATGAAATCGACCGCGTTGCCAATCATCGTGTTGGCCGCGGGTATATTGGGAGCTCATCACTTCGCTGGCCTCTATGGCATCGCCATTGCTGCTGTAGGAATGTTATCGAATACGGGTATTCAACTCGCAGTGGATGGCTACGGGCCGATCTCAGACAATGCAGGTGGCATAGCGGAAATGTCAGAGTTGCCACCTGAGGTGCGCCAACGCACGGACAAGTTGGATACGGTGGGGAATACGACGGCTGCGATTGGTAAAGGGTTTGCCATTGGTTCCGCAGCTCTCACAGCCTTGGCTCTGTTCGCTGCTTTCAAGACGTCTTACGAAGCGACGCATGGGACGGTGCTTACGATTGAGATCACGGATCCTAAAGTCATGGCCGCGTTGTTTGTCGGTGGCATGTTACCGTTCTTGTTCTCTGCATTCTCCATGGAAGCAGTCGGACGCGCTGCCATGGCGATGATTAGTGAGGTTCGTCGTCAGTTCTCTAGCATTCCCGAACTGACGAAGGCTCTCGAAGTGATGCGCAAGAACGAAGACAAGCCCATTGCTGAGTGGTCGGAGGCAGACCGCGAGACCTTTGAAGCTGCTGATGGGAAGCCTGAGTATGGCAAATGCGTCGAGATTTCCACCCAGTCTGCAATCAAAGAGATGGTCAAGCCGGGCCTGCTTGCTGTGGCTGCACCGGTGCTTGTCGGGTTCCTTGGGGGAGGCGCTATGCTTGGTGGGTTGCTGGCTGGGGTCACGGTTTGTGGAGTGCTACTAGCACTCTTCCAGTCGAATGCCGGTGGCGCTTGGGACAATGCCAAGAAGATGATCGAAGAAGGTGTCAAGGTGGACGGCGAAACTCACGGCAAAGGCTCAGAGGCTCACAAGGCATCTGTGGTGGGCGATACGGTTGGCGATCCTTTGAAAGACACCTCTGGCCCGTCGCTCAACATCCTCTTGAAGCTGATCTCGGTGGTGGCGCTGGTGATTGCTGGGCTCATCCCTTGAGGGGATTTGCTTTCTTCCCGTTCTCGGGCTAGGCAGATAGCTGAGGCGGTCGTGTTGTGCACCGTTCAGAAAGTCTAAGATGGGAGAGGGATATTGATCTAGAAGACATCACCGCAAGTTGCGGTAACCGCGGGTCGCCAAATTCGTTGTGGTCTACCTATGTAGCGAAAGCTTCACAAAGGAGCCCATGCGGCCCGTGGAATGCTGTACATGTTATAAAAAATGATTACTAGTGCTTGTTTGCCTATGACCGCTGAAACCCATATTGAAGAGTCGCTGCCACCGATTGGCTTTGTAGCAGATCTGGAGCCCGATGTACGTGCTCGCCTAACTGCGGCTGGGCAGTTTACGGAATGTCCTGTTGGTTCCTTGTTGGCCGTCCAGGGGCGAGCCCATAACGTCATGTCATTGATTCTTTCTGGTCGTGTCAGTGTGATCGTTCAAGCGCATGGAGATCTTGTTGAGCTTGGTTTGTTGAAGTCTGGAGACGTCGTCGGTGAAATGAGCCTCATTGATCCGTTAGTAGCGAGTTCCACCGCGCGTGTGACTGAAGGATCTGCACGTCTCTGGACGATCGAACACGAAGCGTTTGATTTGTTTGTAGAAGCAGATCCCAAAGCTGGGCGTGAGTTGTTCAAAGCACTGGGAAAGGTGCTTTGTCGCCGCGTCCGCATGGATAGCGAGTTGATGCTGCGCAAAGCTGAGGAGCTTCGCTCGCACTTCCTGGACATCGACTACTAGAGTTCTCCTTGATTCACTGGAGGACTGGCTTGTCATGCCGTTTGTAGGTGCATAGATTCGCCGCATGGCGGACCCTTCATCTTCTCCTCACAAGCCCTACATTCCGGCATCGACGACGTTGCCAGAGATCACGGTCAAGGCGGTGATTCTTGGTGCCGTGCTCTCGGTCGTCCTCGCGAGTGCGAACACTTATCTTGGATTGTTTGCTGGAATGACCGTGTCGGCATCGATTCCGGCCGCCGTCATTTCGATGGCTATTCTCCGGGCGTTTAAGAATCACAACATTCTCGAGAATAACATCGTGCAAACGTCGGCCTCGGCCGGCGAAAGTCTAGCCGCTGGGGTTATCTTCACGTTTCCTGCTTTAGTCATTCTGGGTGTGTGGACCGAGTTCAAATACTGGGAGGTGACCGCCATCGCGGGAATCGGTGGATTGTTAGGCGTGCTCTTCACGGTGCCATTGAGGCGGGCTTTGATTGTGGAGCAGCCTTTGCAGTTTCCCGAAGGATTGGCGACTGCCGAGGTGCTTAAGAGTGGCGAAGCCGGAAAGGGGAGCATTAAAGCTATCCTGTTCGGAGGTTTGGCCGGTGCGGTCATGAAGTTTGGAGCCGCTGGTATGAAGCTCTGGGGAGAGATCGCGGAGAAAGCGAGCTACGTCGGAAGCAGCATTGCCTATTTCGGTTGCAATCTATCTCCCGCCTTGGTTGGGGTTGGCTACATTGTGGGTTTGAACATCGCCGTTCTGGTCTTTATAGGCGGAGCGCTCAATTGGTTTATTGCTATTCCTTACTTGGCCTCACTTGACCCCGTTCAGGGTGAGTCTGCCGTTGATGCGGCCTACGGAATTTGGTCGACCAAGACACGCTATTTAGGCGTTGGTGCAATGATTGTCGGTGGACTTTGGGCTTTGATACAGCTTCGGAGCAGTCTTGTTAAAGGAATCAAATCGGGCTTCGCTGCTTACAAGGCAAAGGCAGCAAGTGGCGAGGATGTTTCTCGGACGGAAAGGGAGTTTCCGATGAATCTCGTTGTGATTTGTGCCGGACTTGCGGTGATTCCATTGGCAATCGTCTTCTGGATGATTACAAAGAGTGTCGTTATCTCCGGATTCATGGCCGTTGCGATGGTTGTTGCAGGTTTCCTTTTCTCTGCCGTGGCGAGTTACATGGCTGGTTTGGTTGGGTCCTCTAATAATCCGATATCGGGTGTGACCATCGCGACGATTCTGACATCAGCACTCCTCTTGTTAGGCCTGCTCAACATTCTAGGCCATGACAAAGAAATTGGTGCCGCTGCAGCCATTCTGATCGGTGCTGTGGTGTGTTGCGCGGCTGCGATCGGAGGAGACAACATGCAGGATTTGAAAGCAGGTCACCTGCTAGGCGCTACACCGCGAAATCAGCAGATCATGCAGGTGATCGGTGTTCTCTCAGCAGCGCTCTTCATGGCACCCGTGCTCGGCCTCATTCAAGAGGCCTACGGCATCGGAGTGCCAACGGCAGAGCATCCTGAACCGCTGTCAGCACCTCAAGCTTCATTGATGGCCGCAGTTGCCAAAGGCGTCTTCGCCGGCGGCTTGCCTTGGGGCATCATGAGCGTGGGCATGGGGATCGCGGTTGCGGTGATCATTCTCGATCAAGCCCTTGCTGCCCGAGGATCCAGTTTCCGAACCCCTGTGCTTGCAGTGGCCGTCGGTATCTACTTACCGTTTGAACTTTCTGTTCCGATCTTGCTAGGTGGCCTGATTGCTCACTTTGCTCGGCGTGGTCGTACTGAGCCGCATCGGGACGGGCTCCTCTTTGCTGCGGGCCTAATAACAGGGGAGGCTTTGCTAGGAATCCTGCTTGCCATTCCGATTGTCTTGTTGGGCAAAGAAGCGCTTGCTGTCTTTGGTGTCCACAAAGGGGCTCTTGCCGGTGTTGTCTTGCTAGCTACCGTAAGTTACTTGATGTATCGCCACGGATCTCGCCAGGAGGAGAATACAGTGTAACGGCCTCAAGGTGGTTCCAGCTCCGCTGTGGGCTCCTCCGCAACAATCCAGAAACCGCGTTCGTCGTTGCCGTAGTCCACGGGCTGCTCGATGACTTCTTTCCCGTCAGCCGATCTCGTACGTAACATCGCCGTGTCTTTCCAACCACCGCCTGGATGCATGCTATGTTTGACAGTGTAGACGTATCCTGGCGCGCCCGCCCGTGAGGATGATAACTCCTCCTGTTCCTGAAGGGTTACTCGTGAGTTCCGGGAGCACGTCCGCTCCTGGTGCAGAGCTGATGGTTGGCCCAAAGTCTTCGTAGGCGTGACGCCAGAAAGCGTAGTTCTCGATATGCGCTTCACCGTGTGCGGTTTCGAGCGCCACCATGGTTGATTCGAAGATGGGGTAGGTTGGCCAGATCTCGCCGGGACCGACCTTGGGCTGAATTCCAACGTGGACGTTTCCTCCAATGGCCATCCCGCGTTCGTAGGCTGTGGCTGTTTCAAGGTCTGCAAAGTTGTCCTTGGAGAAGGTCATGATGGTGAGGCCATCGACGACTGTTAGGACATCATTGAACCAAGCGTCGCGATCGGCCGGGCTGGTCCATCCAATCGATCCTGGAATCTTGTCCCAAGTGAAGGGGATGTCGGCATAGATCGGGAGACTACCGTAGCCACCTGCATCCAAAGCCGCTCTGATATCGATGAAGGCATCGAGCAGATGATCTAAGTAGACGCGTTTGCCAGCGTCAGAGGCCGTGCCCCAGTCATCGAGCGACTGCGGCACAAGGTCTAAATGAAGCGCGTCGAATTGTGCGGCAGCCGACGGTGCGGTGTCGTTGAAAGTGATCAAACGATCTGTCACTTTCCCGACGAGCGAGGTGTGTAGGGGATCAGTGAGCGGTGTAGGATCGGCAGCGTCGAACCCTGAAATGAGAAGTTGAGAGTCGATGCCCGCGGCATCCAGTTTCTCGTTCTATGGCCAGATATCCCCGGGATCGTTTTTGGGACGCTGCTTGTAGCTGCCGTAGACTTCCTTGATTCCTTGGAACGTCATGAAGGCGATCGCTTCATCTTCAGCGCCGCCTGTGGCAGGGCCAACAACCAACTCGGAGCTATGGGGACTATCAGAGCCATCGACCTCTGTTGTGTTCCAGAACCACACGCCGCGATGAGGTGCGGCCGGGGCAGCAGTGGCTGAGATGAGGAGGATTCCGCCGATGACGAAAGAAAGCTGTTTCATGGTCTATGAAACGCAATCCTAGGATCTTTGGTATACAGATTTGTGCCAAGCTATGTCCGCTTGGAGAACAGCTTGAGGCAGGCCTGGAGGCGGGGGTGCCGTGCGCGCACGCGGAGAATGCTCTTAGCATTGAGATCTTCGATGATTGCCTGGTGGCCATGGCGAAGACGCCTTAGACAGGCGATGGCGCGGGCTCGAGAAGCGACCCAACTCAACACGAGCACGAGCCACAAGAGCATTGGGAAAACAGCGAGGAGAAAGCTCGTGCCAATAATGGAGAAACTGTCTTTTGGAAAGATTGTGTGGTCGACTGGCTTACTAACAAAGTCATTCACCGCATTGAAGTAATCTTTGTAGAGTGAAATGAATGGCCAGATAAAGATGCTCCAGAAGATGGCCAGGCCAATCAATCCTGTAATCCACGTTGCCACGCGACTCGGTGCTTGAGCATCCAATACTTCTTGAAACAATTCGCTTGAGCGGCTCTGAAGACGCTCAAGTCCTTCGAACTCAACCTCAAGACTATCGTAGTCTGCTTGCTGCGGGCTACGAAGATCACTGCGGATGGCGGCTTCCAAATGATCCACCCGGGGATGAAGTGATTCTTTTACTAACAGTTCGGCATGTTTGCGAAGGCCTTCACTTCGACTTTCATTGAACTCGCGCCCTTGCGTGACGTTCTTCACCGCCGTCATGGCTGAGCCGACAAGGGAGGGCAGGCTGCCGACGAGGAGAAGGGGAACCTTTTCAAGTGCCCCGTGGAGGAGATTCGCCAGACCGACAAAGGCTCGCCAAGGAAAAAAGAGAACGGGGCTTCGCTGCTGAAAGAGCCCGCGTAGTTGCTGGCGTAGCCCGGCGATTACGGCGCGATCGCGATCATCTGCACCTAGCAAACGCTCCAGGGCATCGACCGCGAGGTGGCTTTCGATATGCTGCAGCTCTTGCGCGGCTTCGGCGGTCGCGGGAAGGGCTTTTGAAAGTTCTCCATGCATCTCATCCTGAAACCGGGTTTTCATGCGGAGAAGTTGTGGCTCGAGTAGTTCGTCGAGGTGTTCCGCGCGGACCACATCACGTAGGCGACGTTGGAGTGCCTCAGCAGCGTCAACGGCGCTTTCAGTTTGGCCTGCGAGCTGGAAGTCCGGCACTCGAAGCGGAGAGAGAAGACGAGAGTTTGGAATGGCAGATTGAAGGCGATCGAGAAATCCGCTGATGTCCTGATCTTCGGTGCCAGGCCGGATCTGATTGATGACTGGTAGAATCGTTGCCCCATCGGCATCTTGCAGGTAGTCTAGCAGTGAGGCATCTTCGATGGTGCGGGCTTCGGCGACGAGCACTTTGAGATGGGCGGTCCGCAAAGCGCGGGCCGCGGCTGCTGCTCTGAGTGGGTGGGCCTCGTTGGCACCTGGAACATCAATGAGTGTGTAGTCGCATCCAAGTTTGGCGACATCGCTAGGAACGATGTGGACGCTTTCTTCCACCCGGCGATCGAGATCAGAAATAGGTTCAGAGCTAATCCATTGTATTTTCTCAGTCGTGCCTCGGATGCCTTCGCCGGAGGCCAGTTGCTCCTTAATCGTCTTACTGCGAAGAAGTAGCGAAAGCAGCGTTGTCTTGCCCGCGTTCTTTGGGCCAATAAACGCTATGGCGAATTGATTCAGGCCTTTCTGTTCTGCGAGATCACGCGCGGCGTAACGAAATTCTGCGCATCGTTGGCGCAAGGCGTGATCAGCAGGCCATTGCGACGTGTCGCCGAGGCTGTTCAGCGCCGTCTCGAAATCGTTGGCTACATCCAGGCAAGCATTCAGTGTGGGATTGTCAGAGACCATGAGATCGCAGGGCGTTGAGAGAGGTTTCGTTCAATTGATGGAGAGACCAGTCGCGTTCAGTCACCCCATAGCTGGGCTGATTCAGTTTCGTCTCAACTGTTGGAATCGGGAGATCGCCATTGTCACGATCACGAGGAAGGCCGATAATATCACACACGATGGCATGGAAATTGGAGACTTGCCGAAGACCCAATTTGGAATCGAGCATCTCTTGGAATTCACGTAACTCTTTGGCGCCCAACCCGAGTGAAGCAAGCATTCCCGACACGCCGATAGCATCAACCGTCAGGACCACGAGCGACGTTCCGCCGTCGACCACGACGAGAAGCAAGCCTACTAACATAATGATAACGGATTTAGTGATTCCTCGCTTCGGTGCCTTCTTCCAGAACTGCGAAGTGAGTTCGTCCCACTCGCGGCGGGTGAGATCGCTGCGATCTTCGGCCTGAAACCGGGCCAATATCTCTTCTGCCTCGCCCTTCCAGCGTTTGGCGGGTTGATAGTCGCTGAGGCTTCCGCTCCAAAGCGCGATCACGCGTTGCACATCTTCCGCCGTGATCTTGCTGGCGGCGACGCCACTCTTGCTGCCGCCCAAGGAGCGCTCCAACTCGGCTTTCTTCTCCTTCAGCTCTTTGCCTGGGAGTATCGAGAAGTCTTTGGCCTTGGCGATGAATCCTTCGCAGCTCTTAAAGACACGTCTCACTGGAAGAAGGAGGATCTTCTGCATACGTGGCGCGGTGCGGGTAAGGCTGGCCTCGACACTCTGCAGAATCTCAGGGCTCATGGTGATGCGGATACGGCCACCTTCGGTCAAGAGGCCCTGACACGATGAACGTAGCTTCAGTGAAGCCGCGGAAAGCTCGTTGCTGCTTTCAGTGAGCATCGTCTCCAACCGATGCACGCCGGTTTCAAGATCGGCGTAGAACTCGCTGAGAAGTTCTTGCATGCGTCGACTCTTGATTGCGTGCGGAGTGAGCTCTTTAGCCAGGGCTCTAATGGATCGGTCTTCAGTAATGACGGTGGGCTTGTTAGATTCGGGCTGAGAGTCTAGCTTGAAAAAGCATGGGGAACTAACATCGAGGCGTTCTAGCGAACTGAGCGGGCGATTGGTATCCCACGTTGGCGTGCGCGCGTCATAGTGAGTGGAGAGAAAGTCATACGCGCCGTAGATCAGGGCATCGTTCTGAAGTCCTAGCACCTCGGCGACCTCATTGCGCACGATTTCCGCGGGATCGTCTTTGATCAGATTGACGGCATGAATACGCTGTGCGTCTGGCATTGCTTCGAGAATGGCCTGGAGAGACTTGATCTCCACTTGGCTGCGCGCAAAGACCACAAACACGGCAGCGCAGATTTCTGAAGCGCGACGAACGACTTCCAGTCGAGACTTGGTGGCGTCATCGTTGTTCGCTCGCTGAATGTCTGGGCAATCGAGGATGGCCAGCTTGAGTGTTGAAAGGGCCGTGTCCGTACCGATCAGGGGACAGGCCAACTGGGTGAGGTCATTCTGCTGCCTCCTTGCTTCCCCATCTTCATCAGAAAGAGTTTCTGGTTCGCATTCGAAGACGCGTGTCAGCAATTCCAATAGATTTGCGAAGAAGGATTGATCATCTTTCCAGGATTGCGGGACCCACAGGGTGAATCGTTGACTGCCCTCGCATTGGCCCACACCCCGGAGGACGCGATCACGATTTTTCTGCGAGAGGAAGGAAGCTGTTAGGGACGATTTCCCACTGTTGAGTAAGCCGACGACTGCGGCGATGGGCACGACTCCGAATTTGTGAATGAGCGTGTGTTTCGTTGTGAGCCGTTCGTGAATCTCAGGAGCCCAACGAAGCAGTGCCTCACACGCAGGGATGGTGTCGTTTGTCGGCCAAGTCTGCTCGACGAGAGGCAACGAGCGCAGGCCTTCCCAGCAAGCGTCGACCGCTTGGCTTTGGAAGGCCATTTCCTCGTCTTTGGTGGGCATGGAAGTCCTTAACCGGGCGACTGGTAAGAATCAACCTAGGCTTCTTCTGGAATGGCGCTAGTTGACGCGCCGCATAGGGCCTCCTAAGCGTGGTGGATGCCTCCTCTGTCTGCTGAAACCCTTTCTGCCAATCTGGAGAAGTGGTTTGGCTTTGGCGTGTTTCGCGATGGGCAAGAGAAGGTTGTGCGCTGTTTGTTGGAAGGGCGATCATCGCTGGCCGTCTTTCCAACCGGTGGCGGGAAGTCGCTTTGCTATCAGTTCCCGGCGATGATGCTCGAGGGGGTCACCTTGGTCATCTCTCCCTTGATCGCTCTGATGAAGGATCAGGTTGACGCGCTTCAGCAGCGTGGTTTGCCAGCTGCGCGACTCGATTCGAGCCTCTCGCTTGAAGAGACCCATGAGATTTATGATCAGTTAGGCGCGGGAATTCTCAAATTACTTTACATTGCGCCCGAGCGGCTTTCCAATGAAGGATTTCTGAATCGTCTTGATGGGTTGACGATTGCGATGCTAGCTATCGATGAAGCGCACTGCATTTCAGAGTGGGGGCACAATTTCCGTCCAGACTATTTGAAGCTCGCCCGCTTGGCGAAGACGCTGAAGATCCCGCGTGTCCTTGCGCTGACGGCCACGGCCACGCCGCCCGTAGCCGAGGATATTCGGAGTACTTTTGACATCGCTCCCGGGGATCATGTTCAGCTCAGTTTCCATCGGAGCAATCTAAAGCTGAGGGTGACGCCGTGTAACGAACAAGCGAGACGAACCCTGCTGTTGCAACGTCTTCAAGATAGGCCTGACGTATCCACCATCGTCTACGTGACCTTGCAACACACGGCAGAATCCGTGGCGACATTCCTTCAGAAAGCGGGAGTCAAGGCGCGTGCTTACCATGCAGGTTTGCAGGCAGAAGTGCGCGTGTCTTGTCAGGAAGCGTTCATGTCGGGAGAAATGCCTGTCATCGTGGCGACGATCGCCTTTGGCATGGGGATTGATAAATCGGATATTCGAGGTATCTATCACTACAATGTGCCGAAGAGCCTCGAGAATTACAGTCAAGAAATTGGACGAGCGGGGCGCGATGGTGGCGATGCGGTGTGCGAGATGTTTGCTTGTGCGGATGATCTGATCACATTGGAGAACTTCGCCTATGGAGACACTCCATCTCCTCTAGGATTGCGACATCTGGTAGATCACTTGCTGCGCCAAGGCGATGAGTTTGATGTTTCTTTCTACGACTTGTCCGTGACCAATGACATCCGTCCGTTGGTAGTTTCCACCCTGATGACCTATTTGGAACTGGAAGGGGTCATCACGGCAACGCGTCCATTCTACAATGCTTATCGGACGAGGTTTGTCCGAGGGTTAGAGTTCCTCGTCAACGGCTATGATGAAGAAGAGCAAAGCTTCCTCCGTGAGATGTTCGGCGCAGGGAAGTCTGGATGGGGATGGCTGACGATTCAGCCTGATGAAGTGGGTGCAGCGATTGGTCAGCCGAGGGAACGGGTGGCCAAGGCGGTGAGCGATCTTGAGTCGGCGGGTGATCTCATCGTGAAGCCGACGGGAATTCGGCAAGGGTATCGGGTGCTTAAGCGAGTTTCAAATCCTCGAGCGCTCGAAGACCGCCTGGATAAACTATTCAGGAAGCGGGAGGCGCAGGACATTGGTCGATTACGGCGGGTCGTGGCTCTGGCCGAGGAGTCTGGTTGTCTCACTCAGAGCCTCTTGGCCTACTTTGGAGAGCCTTCGGAGGAGTCGTGTGGGCATTGTTCACGATGTCATGGCGAGTCGGCAGGTCCGCTGCCTCGTTCACCCACTCATGAGTTTTCCGAAGGTGAGATTGAGGCGGTTCAGGGAGTCATTCGGGACAAAGTGCCCGCCTTGAGGTCCTCCAGACAGCTGTCTAGATTTCTCTGCGGCCTTTCTAGCCCAGCAGGGACGCGGGCTCGTTTGTCCCGGCGGGAGGAGTTCGGACTTTTTGACCAGGTGCCGTTTGGACAAGTGCTCGACCTCGTGGAATCTCTCATTCTTGAGTGATTCCGGCCTTGCTGGTTGGAGGATGTGTCCTAGGTTTGCCCAGTCCCAAGCGGAGATTTGGAATTCCGATGACGAATGCACCCTCCCTCAACTCTGCGAGCCAATTGGTTTGGAAATACCTCCAAATGCTGGCCGCAGCTTTCACTTCTCCCCCAGTTGATTGGTCTCTGGGAAGGGTGGCTTCGAATCGCTTAGACACGCATGTCGGCCTGAAAGGCACGTTGATCCCAGTTCTTGCGGGACGTCCTTCCAGTCGGCACCTAACCTTAAGCTTACACAAACATGTCAACAGCAGACTCATCCTCCTCCGGCGGTTCGAACCGTCGTGGCGGTGGCCAGAATCGAAATCGCCGCCGCAGAAGAAATTCGAATAACAACCAGGGCGGCGGTAATCGCCGAGGCAACGGCGACAACCGACGTGGTAGTAGTGGCGGAGCTCGGAGCGGAGGTGTGGAGTATTCAGCCATGCCCCGGCGCAAGCCTAAGCCGAGTCTTTGGAAACGTTTCCTTAGTATCTTTGGACTAGGCGGTGGGAGTAAGCCGACAGGCCAGACCGTGCCGAAGGGCAAAGGCAAGGTCAAGTTTGGGGATAGCGTCAAGGGGCGCAAATCTGCGGCTCCAAAGAAGAGGGCGCCGAAGAAGAAGTTGGCTAAGAAGCGGACACCAGAACGTGTCGAAGTGACGACACCTCGTCTCTATGTTGGAAATCTCTCCTATGATGCCGCGGAGTCAGATCTTCAGGAACTCTTCAATGGCTTGGGTACGGTTGAACAGGTGGAAGTCATCTACAACTCACGCACCCAACGTTCCAAAGGGTATGCCTTCATCAATATGATGAGCGTGGACGAGGCCAAACGCGCAGTCGATGAACTCCATGATAAGGAATACATGGGGCGCAAGATGGTCGTGTCTGGAGCCAAAGCACCGCGGCAAGAGCGTGATCGTGATGTCGCCTAGGTACGCGTGCACTGGCATGAGAGTGCATGGAGTTTACGGAAGAAGAACTTGTCGAATTCGGATGGCACGATACGGCGACCCATGACGCTCTGTTAGAAGAGGTGGCACGTTTGTCGGCCAAGGGGAACGACCATGCCTACATACTCAAACGTTTAAGTCGGATTCATCCACGCCACGAGCCCACCATGGCCATGCGCGAGGAGGCGATTGCCTTTAAATGAAGCGGTAGAGGCGACCACGAAAGACGAGGAGAAGAATCTCAAAGCGGCGCGTCGAACCATGCGGGAGCTAATGGGCTGCCCGGTTGTTGAGGCAGGGGATCTGATGCCGGATACCTGTCCAGCTGGAAGCGCTATTGCATCGATCCCGGTTGGAGGTGCGATTGCGGTTCGAAACGCAATCATTCCAGCGGCGCATGGTGGAGACATCTGTTGCTCCATGCAAGCGACGGTCTTCAAGGCTCCAGATTCGCATTCAGTGAAAGAGCTCATGGATCAGTTAGTCTCGGTCACGCGCTTTGGCCCGGGTGGGCGTCCAGTTGGTGATCAGGTCGAGCATGCGGTTACGAGCGAGCCTGTTTGGGAGAATTCCTTTCTGCGTGGCTTTGAAAACTATGCCAGGATTCATTTGGCGGACCAAGGGGATGGCAATCACTTTGCCTTTCTAGGAACGCTGGAAACAGCGGCCGAATGGCTGGATCACCTCTCCGCTGCTGGGCATGGTGAGACGTTTGCTCGGCTCGAGCCAGATCAGCGATATCATGTTCTCATCACGCATCATGGCTCGCGTGGACTTTGGCCATTCGCACGCGAAGGCCCCTCGGCCCGTACACGGACCGGGTACGCTTTCGACTCATGGACAAAGGTCGCCCCGCGCTTCTTGTCCGAGCGTTTATGGTTCTGAACGGCCTGCCAGGTCGCATTCTCAAGCCACAATCGATAAATGGGCAGAGACCCTTTCAATGGTCTATCATTGATGGGAACTACGTAGGCAGTTGCCTGTTCGTTAGGACTTGGAAAGTGGTATGGTGATCCTGGTGCCGCACTTCGAACGGTGAACCAGTAGCGGACCAGGGTGCCCGGGGGCAGAGCACCGATCGTTCCGCGGATCTCCTGTCGCGACACGCCTTTCTCGTTCTCGACCATGAGTGATTTCTCGAATCGTTCGTCGTTAGCTTTGACATGCAGTGTTAGTTGAAGGATCGGATTGTCGGCTCCGGGCGCCAGCCAAGCAGTGACGACCGTCGGTTTCCCCGGAAAAGGAGCTTCGGGTATATGCGAAATCTGATAGAGCGAAAGTGGGAAAGTTTCGGGCGTCACCGAATCGACTGCCTTGCCTGGCGAAGGTTCTGCCGCTGCCCAGTTGACGGGGTCATCGACGTCGCGATGGAGGTCGATGCGTTGGATAGAGTCGGAACCATCGGCAACTGCTGCGGGCCATGGCGCTGCCGTAGCATAGTGGACGTCAGTGATGGTTTTATCGTTAGCATCAACAATGCGAAGACGTTCTCCACGGCGTTTCAGTCCACCGTCAAAGGCACCTAGCACGGTTCCATCGGTTTAGAAGGCGCGAGCGAAAGCGGTTGCGCCACGAACAACCAGGACCGGCTTCCCAGGTTTCAGTATGGTATTGTCAAGAAAGGTGAATTTCACGCCTTTGTCCAATCGCCAGCCGGAAACATCGAGCTTGTTCATTCTATTGTAGACTAGCTCAAGAAACTCACTGATAGGGGTAGACTTGGGAGCCTGGAAGTAGATCTCCGTGATCTCCAGGTGGGTGGCCTTCTTTCCTCCAGCTTGTTCAGGCTCGGTCTCGAGTTTGAGGGCGCAGTCTTGGATCGAGGCAAGGCCTGGAGTCGGTATCGCTGGCCGGTTTCCTTGAGATTGGGAATGGCCGACAGAAATTCCGAGGAGCAACCATAGGCTGGCGACACCTTCCAAAGCACACAAATTGGAGTTCCTACACATCTCAATCCTCACGATATCCAATAATTCGCGGCGTGCCAACGATGGAGATGAATTGGCCAGGAGATCCTATTGTCATTCGCTTCGAAATCCTCTAGTATCCTCAGGGAATGAGAATCTCCCTGGCTGTGAACCTCCTGATCGCTGCTGGGCTGTGGTCAGCTTCGGCTGCTGATCGTTCGTTCTGGTCGTTCAAAGCTCTGCAAGTCGTCGAGCCGGCGAAGGATCCTACAGGTTGGGCGGAGACACCGATCGATCAGTTCATCGCGGCCAAGCATCGGGAGCACGGGGTGGCCCCGAACCAACCGGCCGAGCGACTTCGGTTGGCACGAAGGGCGTCTCTCGATCTCACGGGCCTGCCTCCTACGCCCGAAGGCATGGAGGGCTTTCTTTCTAAGGACAAGAGCGAGCGTGCTTGGGGAACCTGGATTGATGATTTGTTAGCCTCGCCTCACTATGGCGAACGGTGGGCACGGCATTGGATGGATGTGGCTCGCTTTGGGGAAAGCGATGGCTTTGAGCACGACTCGGACCGTCCCCATGCCTATCATTATCGTGATTTCTTGATCAAAGCCTTTAATCAAGACATGCCCTATGATCAGTTCGTTCGTTGGCAATTGGCGGGCGATGAAATGGCACCCGATGATCCACTCGCGCTTATGGCCACGGGCTTTTTGGTCGCGGGAGTGTTTCCTACCCAACTGACCGAAGCCGAGTTTGAGTCCGCTCGGTATGATCAACTCGATGACATGAGTGGGACCACGGGCGTCGCGTTCCTCGGACTGTCCATAGGCTGTGCACGTTGTCACGATCACAAATTCGATCCCATTTCAGAGGTAGACTATTACCGACTCACCTCGTCGTTCACGACAGCTATCCGCAGTGAGTCTGAGGTTCCGCTCAATGGAGAAAACACCAAAGTCTTGCTTTGTTCCGAGGGCGTCAAACCGCTGAAACACCACGCCGATGGCCGCGGCTTCCCGCACTTTTACAAAGCGACACACATTCTGAAACGCGGCGACGTGAAGCTGAAACAAGAAGTGGCGACGCAAGGTTTCCTACCCGTGCTCATGCGCCCGGGTAGGAAGGCCTCCCATTGGCAGCGCGAAGCTCCTGGCAAAGACTCCAAATTGAGTTATCGCCGTTCGGCTCTTGGTCGCTGGATCACCGATCCCATCGATGGAGCCGGGCATTTGGCTGCACGGGTGATCGTCAATCGAATCTGGCAGTTTCACTTTGGGCAAGGTCTGGTGACGACTCCGAATGACTTTGGAACGCAGGGCGAGCTGCCGTCCCATCCCGAATTGTTGGATTGGCTCGCGCATGACCTGATCACCCACGGTTGGAAACTGAAACGCCTACACAAGCAGATCATGATGAGTGCGGTGTATCAGCTGAGCACGGCGCATCAATCGCGGGCTGCTGCGATTGATGATAACAACACCTATCTCTGGAAGTTTGCCACCCGTCGCTTGGAAGGCGAGGCCATCCGTGATTCCTTGCTTTCGGTATCCGGCTTGCTTGATGCCAAGCTCTACGGTCCAGGCACGCTTGACCCGTCCATGAAACGACGCAGCGTCTACTTCACGATCAAACGCAGCAAGCTCGTCAGCTCGATGTTAGTCTTCGACTGGCCGGAGCATCTTGTCAGTATTGGTCAACGCGCCTCCACGACCATCGCACCGCAAGCACTCTACTTTCTCAATAGCCCGCAAGCACGCCAGTATGCGAAGGGCTTGGCCAAGCGGGCCAAGGATGTTCAAGGCGCCTATCGCATCGCTTTCAATCGGCCTGCCACTGCTGCTGAGATCGATGGTGCCGAGGGCTTTATTCGCTCGCAGGCTTCGCATCACCCACTTAGCCATGCGAACGAACGTGCCTTTTTCGATTTCTGTCAGACCCTATTAGCTTCCAACGAATTCCTCTACCTCCCATGAGCCTTTCCTCAACGATCACTCGTCGCGATCTTCTTCAACGCGCGGGCTGCGGCGCGGGGCTCCTCGGTCTTGCTACCCTACTGCAGGATGAGAAACTGTTGGGAGCCGCGATCGATGGCAATCCACTCACGCCTAAACCCTCTCATGTGCCTGCACGCGCCAAGCGCGTCATCTGGCTGTTCATGAATGGCGGGCCCAGTCAGGTGGACACCTGGGACTACAAGCCCGCCCTCGCCAAGTACCATGGGAAAACGGTAGAAGGCTTTGACAAAAATACCGGCTTCTTCGCCAATGCTGTCGGCGGGGTGATGCAATCTCCCTTCGCCTTCCGGCCGCGTGGGCGCAGTGGCAAGATGGTTTCTGATCTCTTTCCGCACCTGGGCAAGCATGTCGATCGCATGGCCTTCATCCACTCCGGCCACACCGAGTCGAACAATCACAGCCCGGCTTTGTTCATGATGAACTGTGGCTTGCCCCGCATGGGCTTCCCCTGCGCGGGTTCTTGGGTGACTTATGGTTTGGGCAGCACGAGTAGCGATCTACCTGCCTTTGTTACGATGTCAGATCCGCTCGATCGAGGCTTGCCCAAAGGCCACGCGGCCAACTGGAGTTCAGGATTTCTGCCCGGCGTCTATCAAGGCACCTGGCTCAAACCGAAGGGCAAACCGATTGAGAACCTCCATCGTTTGGAGAACATGTCCTCAGGGGCGCAACGTGGACAACTGGATTTCCTAGCACAGCTCAACAAACACCACCTTGTCCAGCAACCTCAAGAACCGGACTTGCAAGCGCGTATAGAAAGCTATGAGCTGGCCTACCGCATGCAGGCGGCGGCTCCGGAGGCTTTCGATATCGAACATGAGACTGACAAGACAAAATCCCTCTACGGCTTGGATAAGAAACACTGCAAACACTTTGCAGCTCAGTGCCTCACAGCTCGGCGCATGGCGGAGCGTGGGGTGCGTTTCATCCAGATCTACTCCGGTGGCAACGAGAACCAGCGCAGCTGGGATGGCCACCAAGATATCAAAGGGAACCACTCTCAGTTCGCTGCTGAAACGGACCAGCCGGTGGCAGGCCTTCTCACCGATCTTGAGCAACGTGGTCTCTTGGAAGACACCCTGGTCATCTGGGCCGGAGAGTTCGGTCGTCTACCGCTTACTCAGAAAGGGAAGAAGCCCGGGCGCGATCACAACCCCCACTGTTTTACCGCGTGGATGGCTGGTGGCGGAATCAAAGGAGGCGTTAGCTATGGCGAATCTGACGAACTCGGGCACAAAGCAGCGATCAATAAGGTTCACGTCAACGATTTGCACGCCACTATCTTGCACCTGTTAGGGCTCGACCACGAGAACCTTACCTACACTTACAACGGGCGTCGCTTCCGGCTCACCGATGTCGCTGGCCGGGTGATCCATGCGATTACGGCGTGATGGGACGCTTCCGAAAGCAGGGATTTTTTAGACAGAATTGCAGAATTTGGGGAATTAGTAGAAGGAAGTGGATGAGGATGTGAATGAATATCTTCCATGTGACAAGCGAGAGCTTCACTGACGGATTACAATGTTCAAGGCACTGACTCAGGCACTAGTCGGCAGCCAGCGGCTCAATGAGAGGAGGGAGAAATTGGCTGAACTTAGCGAGGTGCAGGAAAGCGAAGCTTTCCATGGAGTGTGCGTGACTTGTCACCGCTGTCCGCGTCAGGGACTTGTTCCGGCTAATGGGATTGCTAGGAGGAAGATCTCTGTCAATCCTTGTGCTATCGAAAGTCCACTCCCCGCTCAGCAAGCTTTGACGAGGGGAAAAGCGGTGACAAGTCACGCGCACTCCACGGGGCTTTCGCCCAGTAGTCTGTTTGTTGGAGGCGACTAGTAGACTGCGGGGGGGCTCCGTTTGACACCGCAGCCGTAGCTACCGGCCTAACGCACTCTTAATCTGGTCCCAGCTCCTTCTGCCAGACGGATCATCGTTCAGTTCTTTCTTTTGAAGAGATACTTCTTCGTCACTGACCTAGTAGAGCATCAGTATTGAGTTGATGGATAAAGCCGGTGAAGCTTTGTGCGAGCATCGGCGGTAGAGAACTGCCAGTTCGTTATCACAGCGGCATCGTTTCGGCGTTCGACACCAAGGGCACACAAGCGTCGCATCTCATCGATATTTTTGACTCGATCTGTTAGGGTAGTTCGGCACAGCGCAGATATTTCCATTTCAGCGAGGTTTAACCATGATCCGTGGACAGGCGTGTGATGACGCTCAATCC
>Ga0213868_10002084_pt1 | contig 19221 bp, 13 predicted proteins | sample PICome_9_FD_160087 | JGI IMG/M metagenome (GOLD analysis project Ga0213868, IMG submission 160087) | Coastal seawater microbial communities near Pivers Island, North Carolina, United States - PICO127 | ecosystem: Environmental > Aquatic > Marine > Coastal | place: USA: North Carolina...
ATTTTTCTCCTTGGATAAAAAATGCCAGACAAAACAACAACTCTTGAGAGACTTTGTTTGCCTCTCTCTCGTTTAAGAAGAGGAAGAAGAAGAAAAAGCGGAGACACAGAATCTCTCGCTGCTCTCTGATATACGATAAGCTCTTTCTTTTTTTGTGCGCGAAAAGATGGCGACGAAAACGACGACAAAGAAGAAGTTAAAGAAGAAGATTTCCGCCGATGAAAATGAAAGCTTTTCCCTACAAGCGCTCGCTTTGGTTGTTGTCGGCGCGGCGTGGTGGGTGCTCAAAAAGAAGAAAGATGGAACAGGGAAGGAAAAGAAGAAAACGACGAAGACGAAAGGTGGACCCGCGTTCAACGTAGAGAACATTACTAAGAGATCCGTGAATTCATCAACGAAGAATTCGACGAACGTGTTACCTCGAAACAAGCAACAATCGAACAAAAAATCGAAAGCGAGACGCGACGCGTCCAAGGCGAAGAAAGAACAGAAAGCAGAACAGTTGAAACGAGACATAGAGCAGGCGAAGAAAAGTTCTTCCAAAGGAGGAGGAAACCAGGTACCGAAAAGTAACGACATGATGGGCGGGGAAGCCGGGAAGACGTTCACGACGACGAGTCACGTGAAAGTTCCTGTTTGGTACGCCGAACATCGCGACAGGACCGGTAAGAAGGACATGTGATACATGAGATAAAGAAGAAGAGCAAATCCGCGTCGTCGAAAGAGGAGGGGGAGGATCGACACATCGCTGGTAAGAAAAGCCGCCTTTTGACGAAATAACAACGCTCATCGGGGACTTTAACATAGTCTATATAATAGTTTAGGAGTAGAGGAGTTTTTGATGATAAAGTTGTTTTTGGATAAAACCGCCGCACAAAAAATCAAAATGACGCTCTCACTAAACAACTTCTGTCGCGCGTTTCCTTCGCTTCAAAACAATTCGACGAGCACGTCTTTCAGCAGCAGTGCTTCTTCTTTTTCTGACTCGAGAGGAGGGTTCATCGTCAGAGCGAGTCTTGGGACGAAGAAGAAGAAGAAGAATCATCTCGTTGCACATTTCCACCGGGGAAAAACCCATCGTCAACAAAGTCATCACCATCGTCGTCGTCGTCGCGGAGTCGGTGTCGCCGCTGAGCAACAAGAGAATAACAATGAAAAGAATTTCCAAACTGGCGAAAGATTGGACGAAAAAGTGTCCTTGTTCGGCATCACGCACACGCAAAAGGAGTACGAAGCGGCGGAATATATCATGAAATCGAAACCGAAGTTCGTGGTGTGCGAAACCGCCGTCTCGGCGGGCCACGGCGAGCAACACGGGAACATGGTCACGTTCGAGCAAGGCGTGCAACAGATGATGATAGATCCGACGTTGGACGAAGCGTTAACGTTTGTGACTCGATTGGCCGGGGAGATGAAATCAGAAGTGGATAAGGACGCGTTGGTGGGAGATTTTTGGATGTCCATGCGAGAACAGTTGCCGGCGGAACCGCTGGTATACGCCGCGGCGATGTACGTGGACGCGAAGATTGTCTTTGCGGATAGACCGAAAAGAAGCACGTACGGGAGGTTAGTCACTGAACCAACGTTAGAGGAGTTGGACGAGGCGTTTAGCAAACAGTCGGAGAGAAATTATAGGTTGTTGTTGCCGGAAAGTGATAAGCTGAGACAGGAGTGCGATTCGATTATAACCGAGAACGACGCGTTCCAAAAGTACATCATCGACGAACGCGATCAAATCATGACCTCGTGCATTCGTAAGTGCGTGTCTAGTGAGGACGGACAGAGCGCGAATTCTGTGGTTGTCGTGGTCGGTGCGGATCATTTCGAAGGGATTAAAAAGTGTTATAAAGACGTGTTTGGTGCGAGCGAGGTGGAAGCGAAAGTGCCGGAACTGTTGGAATGTAAAGACGTGTCCTCTGTAGATAGTCCAGGTTTAAGATTAGCCATCGCGTTACGAATGCTCGGTTTGCGATGCTCGCCAGATTTAATAGACGATATCATGCGTTCTTTAGAGAAAGACGTCGCGGGATTAGACAACGCGGAAAAGGAAAAGTTTGAATTGAATTCGGAGGCGTTTGGGTCGACTCGCATGTTGTTGGCGTTGGTGGACGACCGCGAAGTGTTCGACGCCACGGTCGCCGGCCTGGGTAAGAGCGACTTTTGGGAAAAGTTGGCAAAATTCCGAAACATGCGACCGAAATACGGCGGAAGTGGTATGGATGAAGCGAACATTAACGAGCTGCGTTTAGCGAGCATGGTTGGTTTCTAATTTTTATTCTTACACGAGCACTCGCACAAAAACGAGAAATGATGCAACTACTTAAGTTCTACGCGACTACTACTCATCCGTTTCATTCCGCCGCCGCTTTGCGTCTCTCGACGACTAAAACAACCTCGTAGTCACCGGCTTTACTGTTACTCTGTATAGCTTTCAAACACGTCTCGAATTCCACATCTATCAACCGTAACAGCCTTTCTTCGTCTTCCTCTTCTTCTTCTTCTTCGCGAATCTCCAACGCCGAGCGCACGGTACACATGACTCTTTTAAACCCAGGTCTGCCATTACCGCCTAATAGTAAGTTCCCTTGCCCATACTTCATCGTCGGTATCATCCCTGAAACTGCTCTGATTATGTCGTTCGCTCGAAACGGCGACGACGCGTCCGTCACTTCGGTTATTTTCACCCCGTCTCGAGTCGGTTCTACAATCACTCCGAGCGGAGGATATTGAGAGTAATGCACGACTCGAGAGGATGCCGAGTCCACTCGGACGGACACGTTTATCGCCGTCTCTTCGTCCAAATTGACCGTAATATCCCTAACCACCACCACCGGTTTCGTCGTCATCGGTTTCTTCTTCTCTGCGCTTTGCTCGTCCTCGTTCTCGTCAGACGAAGAAGTAGACATAGTCGCTTCCTCTCCTCGTCCTCGCAAAAGCATATCCAGCGCGTTCAACTCATCATCACCACCTCGACTCTTCGCTCTTCGTCCTCGTTCTCCATTCGTTTTCCCCGTTAAAGTTCGACCAAAGAAGATATTACTTCTCGACGACGACGACGGGAAAGAACGACGACAAGAACAACACGACGACGACGACAAAAAACGAACCTGTGTCGGAGGAGACAGAGGAGGAGGAGAAGGAGCCTTCAAAGAAGCCGCCATTAAAGGCATTTATTTGATCGACCGAGAGAGAAAGAGGAAGAGAGAAAGTGAAGTCACATTCGCCCCTAAAACCTCATTTGAACACACGCAATTCCAATTCATTTACCTACGAACAATATGGATAAACTGATGAAAAACATCGCCATCTTCTCCTCCGCGTTTATCGTCGTACCCGCCGGGAGAGATATTGTCGCACCTTTATACGGTTTACCTCTTTTAGACGACGGAAAGATGTTACAACTGATGAACCCGCAAGGGAAGGATGCGCAAACTATGATGTGGGGATTGTGGGGGATCAACCACGTGTTCGTGTCGATTTTGAAAGTCATCGCGGTTCGTGAAAACAATCAGAGACTGATGAAAATGCTCCTGTGTACGGTCGTGCCGACGCTGTATTTCCTGGTCGCGGGTAATGCTGGGATGAAAAAAGCCGGGGGCGATATGACTGGGTTCGTGATTATCATCGCTTTGCAATTGGTCAGTTTAACGTACTTGGCGTTTAAAAGCGACGGAAGAAGAAGAAGCTCGAGGAAAACGAGATAGATTTTGAGTATCTAAAAGTCTACTCATCACGACATTCCTTGTCGGCATATATATATTATTACACGAAGCGCCGCCGCGCGGTTGATGCGGAACACGATATACCGAAAATGCTCCTCGCGCGAAAGACGAATATTACGTTTTGAGTGAGAAACCAGTTAAGCGCTTTTACATTCATTTGTTGTACATAAAATACATTCATCTCTCTCTCTCTCTTCTCTTTCTATCCCTCTCGGGAGAAGATACAGAGAAGAAAAACTACTATGTATATAAACTAATAATAAGGCTTCTCCTTGAATACTTTACTTCTTCGAAGCACCCTTCTTGGCGCCGTTGGTCTTCTTCTTCTCCTTTTCTGCTCGTTCGTTACTTTCGGCAAGCTTCGCGGCGTCGAGTAGGTTTTGATAACTCGACGTCGGTCGAAAAGGCACGAAGCCGCGAGGACTGGCGCCGTCTTTGCTCGCTCCGTTTTGCGGCACGCCGCCGCCAGCCATGAGACCGGCGGCGTTGGAAGCCATCTGCGCGGCGATGGCAGCTTGTTGTTGCTCGAAATTCGCCAACGCCTCGGAAGATATCGTTCGTTTGACTAAGTCGCCGACAGATGAAACTCTCGGCATGGACGGAACGCGAAGCATACCATCGCCTACGTCGGCTAAGTTCACGTTACTCGGCCCAGCGGACATGAGGAAGTTGCTAATACTACCGGAACTTTGTTTTGGCATGAACGTGTTCGCCCCGGCGGCTACGGCGGCAGCAATAGCGGCGGCGTTTCCAGCCGAATTGTTTGCTAAGTTCTCTGCGCTTGCACTTTCACGCATGCTTGTCACGAGCATCGCGTTGACGTCCACACCTTTCTTCGTCAGCTCTTTCTTCAGGACAGAGTTTTCGCGAAACACTGTTTCTCTGGCTTCTTCGCTTTGGCGATATCTTTCGAGTAACAGCGCTTGTTCTCGTTGTAAACTCGCGATTTGACCTTCTAATTGCGCCACGTGATCTAACTTACGTCTTCTCGAACGTCTCGCGGACTCTCTGTTCGACAACATACGTCTTTGTCGGCGGATTTCCGCCATCTCCGGGTCGTCGTCCTCTTCGTTTTCACCCAGTTGCACGTGGCTGTTTTTCTTCACGAGCTCCGCGGTGTTATCTTCCTCAGACCCGGTATCTTTATCTTTGCTAGTTTTACTCTTCTTGTTGCTGCTATCGTCCTCTTTCTTTGGACTCGTTTCATTTTTTCCTGAAGTTGTCGCGCCCGGCGCCGCTCTTTTGTTGTTTGTAGCATCTGCTCCTTTTTTACTATTCTTCGCATCCGAGGCCGCGGTTGCCATCGCCAACGCTTCTAAACCGTCGTTCGTTTTCATCGAACCTCTCTTAGAGTTTTGCTTTTGTACAGCTCCTTTTGCCGCCGATTTTAATGCAGCTGTCGTCGACGCGTTGCCGTTCTTAGTCGACCCTCTCGGTCTCCCCGGCTTGCCGGTCCTGGTCGTCGGCGCACCCCCGTTCGCCGCTCCACCCACGCCCGGTGGCGTAAACCCTGTCGTCGTGTTGGCCATATTTTGCATAAACTGCTGCCCCAAATTCGCTAAATTCGGGTTACTCCCCCCGTATGGATTTTGCATCAACCCGAGCATGTTCCCTGGCGTCATCCCGGGAACGCCCGTGGTTCCGCCATTCGCCATACCGGATTGGAAAAACATCGTCCTCAACATATCCAACGACGCGACTTTCGGGATCCCTTTCGGCGGTTGTTCCGCGGACCCCCCAACGTTCGTATTATTCGTATTCATCATCATCTCTGTCGGGCTCAAGTTTGTAAAATCTTGCCCGGATCCACTTTGTGTCATCCCGCCCCCGCCACCAGAGGGTGTTTTGTTCCCTTGCGCCATCATCGCTTGCGCTTGCGCCTGAGCGTGCGCTTGAAAAAACTGCTCAAACTCCGCTTGACTCGGCGTCTTTGCGATCGAGTTATTGCTGTTACTGTTGAACATGACCGATGGGGACTGTCGAACGAGCTGCGCGACGAGATCTTCGTGAGACGCTGTCGGTGTTATTTTGTTATTATTTGTAGTATTTGTAGTATTCGTCGCCGGGGTAGTTCCTCCTCCTCCTCCTCCTCCTCGATGATGTTTCTGATGCGAGGACGACGACGGGTCGTTCATGGCCACGTATTTCCCGTCGTTTAGAATAAGATAATTTTAATAAACAATAATCGGATTGCTCACTCCTGTGCGACTTTTTGATCCTCGATGTGCGCGTCGTTTTACGTGAACGAGATAAAACTAAACGCGATTAGTATTAAGTAGGACGAGTTGGAGGAGAGCGTCGCAAGCAAGGCCAACAACACTCGCGCGCGCGTCGACACAAAATGTGCGGTGGTTGTCTTTTGTACAGAAAAAAGTGCAGAAAATGATGACGAATTTCCTTTATTGTGAGTCACAGAAAAAAACAAGAGATGAGAGGAGAGAGATGAAGGAAAGAGACTGAATGGATGAATTGTGTATTACCAAGGGATCTCATCGCCTTTATAATCGTACCAGCGCCCGTTCAAAGATCCGTATTTACCTTCCATGGCTTTAATCAGACCTTTAGCACACTCTGGAGTTTCAATCAGACCTCTCTTTTCGGTCATGTCCGTTTGCACCCACCCGGGATGCAATAACATACACGTCACGTCGAATTCTTCTTTCAAGTCGATGGACATGCTCTTGTTGATTATGTTCAGCGCCGCCTTGGACGCTCGGTAGGCGTACCCTTTCCCGGACCCGTTATCGTCGACGCTGCCTACTTTTGAAGTCACGTTTGCAATCAACGCTGGGCGGTTCAAAATTTTATGTTTCAACAGTTGTTGCGACACCAGGAGAGGGCCAACAGAGTTCACCTTGAAGACTTCCATCATCTCGTTCTGATCGACGAGGTCCCACGTCCATTTTTTATACCCGGGTTCGTTACCGATAATCCCGGCGTTGTTTATCACCACGTCCAATTTGATCTTCTCCAAGGCTAACTGACTCGCCCACGCCTTAATACTGTTTTCATTCCCGACATCAAGCTCGGTTATTTTTACTTTTCCTTCGCCGTATTTCTTTTGCAACTCCAACAAATCCTTCGCTTTCGATACATCTCGCGCGGTGGTTATAACCGTGTTGTCATTTTCGAGCAACTCTTTCGCCAATTGTAACCCGATCCCGCGGTTGGAACCGGTCACGCACACGGTCACGTTCGTCAGCGCGTCCCCTGGCACGTATTTATTATTGTTACTACTACTACTCATCGCGGCAGCAGCAGCTGCTTTTGTTGTTGTTATTGTTGTTGTTGTTCTTCTTCTTCTCGTTGTCTTTGCACCGACGATGTCTCCGATGACGATGCGTTGCGTCCCGAATCCCTTCCTCCTCGTCGTCGTCGCAGTATTGAAATTGAGAGAACTTCTTTTCCCAAAACCACCAAAACCAAAACTCCTCTTAATGAAGGCGCTGCTTTTCAAAGAAGAAAAGGAAGACAAAGAAGCCGCTTTCGTCGTCAAAGTCGTCGCCTGGCGCATATCTTTTTGTGCGTCTTCTCTGCCTTTTACGCAATCAAAAGTACAAAAAAAACGTTTAGGGTGTCCAAACCTAACAAAAAAATAGAGACGTTTGTGGTCCGATTTTTATCTCTTTCGTCGGTACTTTCTTGACGCTTGGGAGGAAAAGAGCAGCGAAGAGAGGAGATGTGAGATCTCTCTTTGATCTCTCTCTCTCTCTTTCTCTCTTTCTTTCTCTCGCGGAGGATGGAAAGGCACAACAACAACGAATCAGCTGCACCCAGAGTATTATTACTACTGCGACTGCTTTCCTCTTCGTCCACTTCTTCGCCGTGTTTTCCACTTGTTTCACGCATCAAAACACGTAACGCTCGTGTGATCTCTACGATCTCCGCTAGGGTAAGATCTCGACGATTATTCTATTCCATTTCGAAGACTGACGAACAACTCTCTCATAATATCACGCAGGGTAGAACACCAGATATAGTATCACGCGCATGTACGCTCGCTTCATTCTTATACGAGAGAGATCTATTCGTACCCAAAAAGAGAAGAAGTTAAAGGAAGGAAGAATTGCCCGCGTTTTCTATCGATTTCGTGAAAAACGACTGTACCCGCAGAAGTACGCGCTCGAATGAAAACGAATGAAAATGAATCCAGAAGAAATCCGAAAAAGATGTTTACGCGCGCGCAAGAAGACAAATATACGACGATTATTATTACGTACACGACGAGACGATACGCGCTGTATTCGCCACGCGCGGCTTCGATACGCGACATCCCCCCGATGAGATTTTCCAGATGAACCATTCCCTGCCTGCATCGACAACAACAACAGTACGCTTGTACGCTTTGACGCATTTACACACGCACACACCCTATTACGCTATTAGAAATAGAAGTGAGATGTTTGATTTATCACGTTCGTTCTTAGCACAGATTGCAGCGGAGCAGAAAAAGGTTTGGTTTCTGTACGGATTTTCAGTTATGTTTATAGGAGGAATATATCGTATTAAAAGGAATTGGAAGGACACAACGACCAAAAACGGAAGCTTTATTATCTATTGATTACATGGAGGAAAAGTGAGAATTACACATTCAAACTGTATTTGTTTTCTACAGCAGCAGGAAGGATAAAAAGCTCTCTTACGGAGGATTCAAAATATACATACAGGAACGCAAGGACAGGCGCCAAAAGCTGGACACAGGAATTTTTTTACCCCAGAGTAACGTCGTAACTCGATCGTCAACTGACACAACACAAATCTTTACAGGTGGAGCAGCAATCTCATCATCAGAAAACGAGAAGATTCCGGATAAAGATACGTTCTATGCGCTTTACATTGTCTTTTATATCCGTTTGCCCACTCAACGAATTATTATGTTCGATCGTCGTCGACAATCGCTCTGCAGATTTTCCGTTCTCAAAAATTGGATGCTATTATATAGAATATTTTACACACTTGGTTTGCATTATTGGTTTTTTCTTTGTTTGATTTCGTTCAATGCCCATGGGATTAGAAAAGTACACGACAACAACAACACACATAGATACGCCTCACAGGAAACAACAACACACGTTATTATTACGCTTTATGCGCTTGATTTATAGTATTAGTACTATCGGGTATTGCTTTAGAATTTTATCTTGGATGAAGTGGTGTTTAGTAAAGGTTTCAAAACAACAAATGATGGTTGGAATAAAGAGAGAAAGAAATAATGTTGTGGGGTGAATTAACAACAGACCGTGAGGATGGGTATCCACGGAAGTATTATGAATTGACAATCGGTAAAAGCTTGACGTTTTACGTCTCATTTTATGGTTTTTTAGGAACAATACACAACGCAAGACAAAAAGAAGCGAGAAAAAGAGGGAGGAAAAAAGAAAAGAGGAGACTCTGGAAAGGAGAAAAGAGAAGATTATCGAAATTATCGTATGCGACAACGCTGCGCTCGTAAGTTCTGTTTTTGACAAAAAGATCCCGCTTGACAACGCCCGATGACAATCACTCGCGATTCGAGGGCAAACATTTCATCACCGTTCTCGTAGATTTACGCTCGTAGTAGTTGTCCCAGTGACAATCACTCGCGATTCGAGGGAGTTCCTGACAAAAAACTTTACAAAATGTCCCCGATGACGACTTGCGAAATGCAGTCAGAGGGGCTTTCTACATCTGAAATGGTTGCGACGGGAAAAATTTCCTTCGTCGCTGAGTTTCGAGTACTCATCGGATGCCAAAATACAAACACTACGTACAACGTATAAAATAACACGACATTTATTTCTACTAGGTGCTAGACTATTTTATCACTACTACTTCTACGCCTGTATCATCTTCTGTCCTTCTTCTCCGTCACCGCCGCCGTCGTCGCCTTCTTCTTCTTCTTCTTCTTGTTCGACTTCGTTTAAGAATCCAATCGCCGCGAGCGGCAACAGCGTGGTGAAATTACATATGGCGACCAACTCGAACAAGTTGTCGAAATTATCAGCGGTAACGCCTAGCTTTTCAGTCAAACCAGCGCCGAGAAATTGCGAGGTTACGCCACCAAAGTTGAACAACGACATCAACGATGCAAATAAAGTCGCTTCGACGCCTTTCGGACAGATTTTCGCGGCTAAAACCAAAACCGGCAAAAACGAAATCTCGCCGAGCACGGTCAAGACGGCGCTGTCCGTTAACGCAAAGAGCTCGTCGCTAATCCCAAGCTCGCGGTTATACCCCGAGACCAGCAAAAGTTGCGTCGATCCCAGCGCCGTCGCTAAAATCGCAGAGTACGTAAACATCTTCTTTAATGGCACGTATTTGAAGTAGGCGTTGTACAACCCGACGCCGCCTAAAGCCGCTAACGAACGCGCGAAGGAGACTCGGCCTAAAAACTCCGGGCTGAAGTGTAACTCGTTCGTCGAAAAGTAAAACATGGCCGATCCAGGGGACGGCGTCGCTTGCCATAAATACATGAACAACGCCGGTCCCCATATTTGTTTCTGTTTCACCACAGACCATAACGTTGAAAGCGTTTCCTTCCCAGCTTCAACCACGCTTCCGTTCTTCTCTTCCTCTCTCTCACCACCCGAGACGACGACGTTCGCAACCATCTCACTACTCGTCGAAAAATCCTTTCTCTCTTCCTTGACCAAAAATGCCGCACCGGCAATCAGCAGTGGAAATACCGCCGTGCACGCAAACACGAACGCGCTTCCTTTCTCCTCCACCAACTCGCCGCTAAAATAGCTACTCGCTATGCCGCCAAACGCAACCATTCCCCAACACAAACTTTGCAACGACCCAGTCGTTGAATTATCCTCTGACTCTCTCGCTCTCTCCACGACGATCGAATCAATCAATACGTCCGAAAAAGCAATGCTCAAAGACCCGACTGCGAATAGAAAACTAGCCGTCCATCGATTATCGACCACCGAAACGCCTTGACTCAACGTCGACCACGCGACGCATCCGACGACGCCCATCAAACACAAATACGATTTCCGTTTATACCCAAACAAAGGCACGGTATCCGAAATAAACCCCCACAAAGGTTTCACCAGCCACGGTAAAGACGATATGCTCATCACCACCGCCGCTTCCGCCGGCGACAAGTGTAACTCGTCCTTCAAGAAAAAACTCTTCGCCAACGAGGCGAGACCGATGACGCCTTGGACGAAATACACGAGAGCGATGGCGGAGGTTTCCGGAGTCATCGGAACCCCGAACAGAGTTTTTACGGTGACTTCTTTGTCGTCATCATCGTCATCGTAAGAAGAAGAAGAAGAAGGAGAAGGGAGCAGTTCTTCCTTCACCGCTTTTACTAAAAGTGGTTTTCCTCCTCGTACTCTTTTGACGACGAGTGAAACATCGTCCAATCTTTTCGACGACGTAAACGACGAATTCTCCGCCTTCCTCCTGAGAGTGGTCGTCGTCCTCCTCCTCGAAAAAGCGCTCTTTCTCTTACTCTTCCTCGTCGAAATCGAACAGCACCCTCTCACACCTCCTCCTCTTAGTATTTGATGCGTCGTTGTCGTCATCCCTGCTCAACTTTTTTAATAAGAGAGCAGAGTGTTTGAGGCATAAATCAAAGCTTGAAAAAAAAAAGGAAAAAAGACGATCGAAAAAGAGTGTTTTTCATCTGTTTTTTCGCAAAAATTTTTGCTTGTTTTTCTGTCTCCCATTTTGTTTCATTCAACACACAGACAGACAAAATTGACACATCAAATTCCTCATCATTCATTCGTCGCACGAAAGACACATATATATTTATTATTACATAAATGAGTTTCGTGGTGCACAAATCGGTGTTACCACCCACCGGCGCGGACGCGTGCGTGTCGTGCTTTTTCACCCCCTCTTCGAATTCTAATAATACTAACGACTTTAAGGAGGCGTTTGAAAATGGTGATGAAAATGATGAAAACGATGATGAAAATGTCATCGTCGCCAGTGGCAACCGTTTGACGATCTACTCGGTGAAGAGACGACGACGAAAAGAAAGAGGGGAAGAATGCGACGACGAGGAAGAAAAAGAGGATTTAAACGAGGACGAGGAAATTGTCCAAATTCGATTAGAAGTGATTTCCGAATTCGACGTCAACGGGACGATATCGGATTTGTGCGTGTTGAAACATCCGAAGCGATTTTTGATGGAGACCAATACTACTACGAATAATAACAATACTAACGTTTCGTCGAAAAAAGGAACAAAGACGCGGTATTTAGATGGCCTTTTAATAACTATTCGCGAGTCGAAAGCGGTGTGCGTGTGTTGGGACCCGGAGACGAGGAAATGCGTCTCGACCAGCTTACATTTTTGGGAGGACTTCGCCGGCAACGAAGGGAGCAGCGCGGCGACGACGAGCATAGACGGAACGAGTTCCGGGTTGAGGATTGGAAACGTGCCTATTATTGGGAGAGCAGATCCAGAGGGTAGATGCGCGGCGGTGTTGCTACGGAACGAGGAGAAGGCGAAAGTGAAGATTATGCCGGCGAGCGAAACTTCGACGAGTAGTAATTATATCAAAGAGAGTAGTAACGGTAGTAAGAAAATGACGACGAAGAAAGAGGGAGAAGGTACGGTATACGTACCGGCAACGATGGGAAGCTCGTTCGACTTAGACGTGAGGAAAATATTAGGCCCATCGGCGGCGTTTGTTCGCGATTGCTGTTTCTTACACGGATACGGCGAACCGGTGTTGATGATTTTATACGAATCGAATCCTCCGACGTGGAGCGGTAGATTGTCGTTAAGAATGGACACGTGCAAGTTAGTCGCGGTATCAATCGATTGCACGAAGAAGAAATACACAATCGTGTGGACGAGAGAGAAGTTGCCGTCGGCGGCGTATTCGTTATTCCCGGTGCCGAACCCGCTCGGCGGCGTCCTCGTGCTCTCCTCCGGTCACATTTTATACGAGTCGCAATCCTCCTCGGCGACGTATATTAGCGATTTCTTAGGCAAAGGAGGACCGCAAGAAGGAAACTTCGCGGAGGAAATTGCGCGGAACAACGGCGTTGAAGGTCAAGCCGCGCATGCGAATCCAGTACCTCACGTGAACTCAAACAAAAACGTGTCGAGTTACGAGACGACGCAGAACGAATTCCAAGTGCAACTCGACGCGGCGAAGATTGAAATGATCAGGGAGAACGTGGCGATTATCAGTTCAAAGACCGGTCAATTGATAACGGTTATTTTAGAAACCGTGGGTGGTGCTGCCTCGGTAGGAAGTAAAGTTGGTCGCAGGTGTAGACGCATACGCGTGCTAAAATCCGGGAACGCCGTTTTAAGTTCCGGCTTGGCGGCGGTTGGTAAAGATCTACTCTTCATCGGCTCGCGCGTCGGCGATTCGCTTTTAATCGGGTACGAACGAAAAGAGAAAGGAAAGATTGGAGATTTGAAAATGTTGCCGGCGAAGGAGAAACAGGGAACCGAAGAAGAAGAAGAAGAAGAAGAAGAAGAAGAAGAAGATCCGTACGCGGACCCGGAAGAAAACGCGAGGAAGCGCAAAGCGTCGAAAGGTAAAGGCGGTGTTACGAAAATTGCTAAGAAGATGTCACCTCCACCCGCACCAGAACCAGCGACAGAGGAAGAGAAGGAAAAGAACGAAGACGAAGAGTTAGAAGCACTGCTGTACGGTACATCCGTAGAGGCTGCCGGCGGTGTCGGTTTGAACGAGTACGAAAGAGCAAATAAATCGACGACGACGACAGCCGGAGGCGAGTCGAAAACGTTCGCGTCTTACGTCGACCGCGACGACACGTTTGAATACAAGTTTTCCGTGAAAGATTCTTTGCTTTGCATCTCACCTGTTGTTGATTTAACTGTTGGTGCGAGCGCTCCAGTCGGAACGGACCTCGACCCGCGGACGGAACTCGTCGCGGCTTGCGGCCACGGTAAGAACGGCGCGTTAGCGATTTTAACCAGAGGCATCACCCCGGAGCTCGTCACCGAGGTCGAGTCTGGCGCTTTGCCTGGATTGCGAGCATGTTGGGCGACTCGGACCGAGGATGATAACGATGGCACCGTTCGACCGAAACGCAAAGACGAACTGTTTGACGAACACTTAATCTTGTCCTTATCTTCGACGAAAACGACGATGGTTTTAGAAACCGGAGAGGAGTTGAGAGAAGTTTCCAAGGAGGTTGATTTCATCGTCGACGAAGAGACGCTGGCGTGTGAGAGAATATTCAACGGAAGAGCGATCGCCCAAGTGACAAAAACGAAGATCAGGTTCACGAGGAAAGGGAAGAAGTTCGCGGTGGACGATATCGATTTAGCGTTTTTAAAAGGCGGCGAGGGGGCGCAGATAACTTTAGCGATTATTCAAAACGACGCGATTGCGTTGAGACTTTCGGATGGGTCGATCAGAATTATTCTTGGAGACTCGAAGACGAATACGTTTACACTACTAGAGAAGGTTGGGGAGTTGTTCGCATCCGACAATCACTCGAACACGGGGAGCGACGTGACGGCGTTTACATTGTACGACGATTCAGTAGCTTGCACGGACTCTTTCGGTGGTGGTGGTGGTGGTTTGAACAGAGCACCCGGTTGGCTCGAGCGAACCGCTTGTGGTGATCGCGAGGAAAAAGATGAGAGCAAGGAAAATAACAACGTCGTCTTTGCGACCATCTCTAGAGACGGTACTCTCGCTTTATACAGTCTTCCGTCTTTGAAGAAGCTTTGGTCCTCAGGCGGCGTCTCGGATGGTCGCGAAATACTCGCACCGAATTCTACCGGCATCGACAGCATTGATTTCAACGACGAGTGCGAAGTTGAAAAGTACACCGTCTCGGACATTCGACTCGACGCTTTCGCCAACGCGGCGTACGAACGACCACTTTTGACGTGTTTCCGCGCCGACGGCTCAGTCTTGGCGTACCAAGCGTTCAAGTCGCCTTCATCGAACGAACTCCGCTTCGCTCGCGTACCGATTGAAATCGAAACTGCAGGGAGTGAACTCACGAATAACGACGTTTCCGTCCAAGGTGGCTCGCGTTTGACAAGAATTGAAAACATCGGCGACGGAAGAGGTATCGCCGGCGTCTTCGTTTCCGGTTTGAATCCGATCTGGTTAATCGTGCGCAGAGGACGAGTTCTCGCGTTACCAACCCGAGGTGAAGGCGGCGCGCGAATCGCGTTTGCACCCTTCCACAACGTTAACTGTCCCAAAGGTTTCATCTTAGCCACGAACGAAGGTGGGATCCGCGTTTGTCGTCTTCCAGGTAAAATGCACATCGAAGCTCAGTGGCCGGTGCGTAAACTCGCGCTTCGATGTACGCCGCGGGCGATTACATACATGAACGATTTCAAGTTGTACGCCTTGGTGACTTCCGCGTCAGTCCCGTGGAAAGATTTCGAGATCGACGAAACAGACTCGCACGCGAGAGCGTTGTATCGATTTCGCAAGGAAAAAGCAAAGTCGGAAGGCAACGTTGTGCAACAATTCGCCATCCGTTTGTTAGTCCCGGGCACGCTCGAGACGGCGTGGCAGAAAGCAGTCGAACCTGGTGAACATATTTTGTGCGTGAAGAACGTACAAATTCGCGATCAATCTACGGGCGCGCTACTCTCTATGCTTGCTATTGGTACCGCCATGCCTGGTGGCGAAGATACTCCCTGTCGAGGACGAATCTTACTCTTTGCAATCATGTGGGAACGCGCTCGCGACGGCGGCGTTCGGTGGAGAGGCGAACTAAAATGCGAAAAACCATCAAAAATGGCCTGCTCGGCGATTGAATCCGTCGATGGAACGTTCATGGTTGCAATAGGAACAAAATTAACCGCGCACTCGTGGGATGGGAAACACTTAAATCCGATCGCGTTTTACGATACGCCGTTATATACGACCACCTTGTGTTGCGTCAAGAACTTCCTCTTGTGCGGCGACTTGCACAAATCTATCCGCTTCGTTCGATGGAAAGATTCTCAGGGCGAGAAGACCTTATCGCAGCTCGGGAAAGATTACGAAGTTCTCGACTGCATAGCCTCTGAGTTCATGATTGACGGTGGAACCTTATCCTTATTAGCCGCGGACGCCAACGGCAACGCGCACGTTTTTCAATACGCGCCGAAACTCGCCGAATCGTGGAAAGGCGACAAGCTTTTACCGAAATCGGCCTACCACGCGGGTAGTTTAATCCGCAAAATGGTTCGCTTTCAAATCGGTGTCGGGGAACAAAAACAAAACAGACACGCGGTTTTCTTCGGGAGCTCCGACGGTGGCTTAGGCATCTTCTCCCCCGTAGACGAACACACCTTCTTGAACTTGGAAAAGCTCCAAGACGCCATGCGTTCCAACATCGTCGCCTCTTCCAACTCCATCAACCCGCTCGGGTTGAACTCGAAGACCTACCGAGCGTTGAAATCTTCCGAAGGTTCCGTCGCGAGACAAACTCCGCCGAGAACGATCGTCGACGGTGGTTTGCTCTCCAAGTTTGAGCACTCGTTGTCGATAACGGCGCAAACGAGAGTGGCGGCTAAAGCCGGCTTAACTCGAGATCAAGCCTTATCCTTAGCGCGAACGATCATAGCCGAACAATCGTTCATGTAATATAGAATATATATAACTCTCTCTGGTTATTTGTTTTACTACTACTAGGTGGTAACAAACAATAGTATCTGTGTTTTGTATGCGCTCTCTTTTTATTCTGCGGGATTGTTTCGTGGTGGTTTCTGCGAACAGATAATTCTCACCAGTCACACACAGCAAAGATATTTCCGAAGCGTTTCCTCATTAAAAATACACTTTGTAACACACGTCCAGTCGTCGTTTTGCGAAGTATCATTGCATCTGTTTACCGAATCGATCGAGTAAACGAACATCTATTCACAGCTTTCACTTTAAAGCTTTCACTTTTACACGCGTTCAAGCCACAAGCGCTTTATTGAGAGAATCATCAACCTCTCTGTTGTTTTTTGCCATACGCCGCAAAAACAAAAATCTCATCCACGGGAACATCAATCGCGAGAAGTACTACTCGTCGCGAACATACACACGGGAAATAAACTCAGTTATTGATTGAAGTGATACTTGTTTTACGCTTTAATCGCGCGTTTTGATTCATTACCTTGATTCATTGCATTTTATACTTGGTGATACATTTATAGAGACCACATTTACGGAAAAGAACCTCCGACAGACAAAACTCATTTTCAGTTTTATATTAAGAAGAAGAAGATTTATTAAGATGGAACTCGACGGTGGAAGCGATAGCGACAATAGCGATAATATATACGGTAAAACTAATTTCGTGGAAGAAAACTGCTCGTTTAACTTTGTCTCGGACATCCGATTTTGGGGAAGTTCAAGCCGAGCGGAAGGATTGAAACAATTTTTCGACGTGTTGACTGTGCGACGAAAGTGCGCCTGACATTCTTTACCTTTTTTGAATAAAAGAAGGAGTGAGCACATCGTCATCCTTCGTTAGAGAGCAGCAGCAGAAGCGTAAGAAACGCTAAGAGCCGCCGCTTACTGATTACGCCCGCGCGTCTGTGTGTGCGTATCATATTTTGTTGAGAAATACAAAGAAAACTTTTCAAGAATGCAGAGCGAACTTTACCCGTCGCCGCACTTTGAAGGGGTCGAGAAGCGCATCGAAATCAATTTTCGCGTTGCCGCTGACGACAACAAAAGTACTGGTGGAATTATTCCAGTCGCAGGTGGTCTTCGCTGCTTATCGCGCGCCGCGCTCGACGTGTGCATGACCGCCGCCGAATGCGAGATTGTTTCCGTACGATCGAACGAAAAGTTTGACGCGTACGTCTTGAGCGAATCGTCTTTGTTCGTCTTTGCGGACAAGATTGTGCTGAAGACGTGTGGGACGACCAAATTGCTCTCGGCTGTGGATCCTATTTTGGAACGCGCGGCTTCGATCGAACGTTTGAAATTGGTTCCGTCCTCGGTGAGATTTACGCGCTCCACGTATTTGTTTCCGGAAGAGCAGCGCGAGCACCACGTTTCTTTTACGGACGAGTGCGAATTTCTCGAGGGCAGGTTTGGCCACTTGGGGTCAAACTCGAGCTACGTCATGGGTTCAAACTTTGACGACGCGCAGTGGCACGTCTACGTCGCCGGAGATTTCGTCGAAGAAACGAAATCTGAGGCTTCGTTATCGGTGGAATGTTGCATGACCTCTTTGCACCGAGAGCACTCGCAACACTTCTTCCGCGAGAATTCACAAGAGGAAGGTCTAACGGCCGTTCCTTTCGTGAGTTCCGAGAAGACAACGCACGACTCTGGTATTCAAAGTATCTTTGAATCGTTTTCGATCGACGATTACGTCTTTGAACCGTGCGGGTACTCCATGAACGGCTTGAACGAAGAATATTCCGGCGAATACTCTACTATTCACATCACCCCGGAAGACGGATTCAGTTACGCCTCCGTGGAGCATTCTAACGTCGATTTGAACGCGAACAGTGCCTTCTCCGTGTCAAACTTTGTCGAGAAGTGCGCGAACGTGTTCCAACCGGGCAAGATGACTTTCGCGGTGACTTGCCACGGCGGCCGGGAAACGACCAACGCGTTCTTTTCTTCCTTGACGAGTACGAACAAGGATTTGTTTTGCGTGGGAGAAACGTACTCGAGACCGTCCATGTGCTTTCAGCAGTTGCCGAAGGACCAAGGCTTTGTCGCGTATTTGACGTTTGTCAAGACTTGCGACGAGGAAGTTCCTGGCCGTGATAAAGGACTCAACATCGGCAGCGTCGTCGTTTCGGAATCCGTTAACGTTGGTAAAAAAGTTGCCTACGATCCTCGCAGCGAAACGCCAATGTGCATTTTAGACGCCGCCATGAGTTCAGGCGACTCCTCTGAAACCGACGATTCTTTGAGAGACTCGTCCACGGATGAGTTTGTGTCGTACGACCAACACGACGAACTCGCCGGACAACTTTTACAACGACAACAAAGATCGTCGTTCGTTTAAACAACGCGATGATGATGATGCATCATACGTCTTCGCGAATGTGAAAGAGAGAGAGAAAGAGAGAGAGAGAGAGACTAAAATCAATCCTACAAGCGATTGTATTAAATCCAACGAAAGTAATCACTGTCTCCTAGTTTTTTATCAAAAGTGTGTGTTTTTATTATTAATTGAATTATTACCGAAAACTTCTCGAAATTTGAACACCCTAAACACTTCTCAAGAAAAGAAAGGGCGCGTCTCAGGGGAAAATTTCTCTTCAGAATTGGAATTTACACCAGACTCTCCGACTCTCTCTTCGCGCGCGCGCAAATCAGTATTCCACACGTATTGTTGAGTACCTCTCTCGTACGGACGAAAACAGAGCAGCGAAAGAAAGGAGCTTTTTTTGAGCACTACTACTCATAATAATGGTGCTTGTAGTAAAAAACGACATGGAATCCCAGTCGCTGTTGAACGACCAAAATCACCACGCGGCAAATGACATTACGGAAGGAAACAAAAAGAAATCCACGCGAGGCTTCGTGAACTCGTTCCTCCACCAATCTCGCATCGCGACGAGCGGGTTCGTCATGTTTGCCATCTTATC
>Ga0213868_10002085_pt1 | contig 19214 bp, 18 predicted proteins | sample PICome_9_FD_160087 | JGI IMG/M metagenome (GOLD analysis project Ga0213868, IMG submission 160087) | Coastal seawater microbial communities near Pivers Island, North Carolina, United States - PICO127 | ecosystem: Environmental > Aquatic > Marine > Coastal | place: USA: North Carolina...
TTATATATATAAGGCGTGTATTTCTGATTGGATAAAAAGGTTAAACTTCCTTCAACTCCCTCCTCTATTTTAGAGACTGTTTGAACCTCCACGTCTGGGTTGCCCTCTACTTCACCTTCTAAGATCGTTGCAATTTGGCGCGCTGTAAATTTCATAGTGCAAAAGTAAGAAATAATACTTAAAAGCCTTTTTTAGGATAGCATATATAATGCTTCTCTACTTTGTGGGTCAATGCTTCGAAAAACGAAGGCGCTAATTGGGTGGCAATATTGACTTTTTTACCTGACTTTTTGACCATATAAATAGGCGTATTTAAAGGATTATAAGCCAGATTAGAAAAGGTTCCAGAGAACACAAAATAAGGCCATGTATCTTTATCGTAGCCTGCAGCCTCTAATAGTTTTGTTTTTGTAGTTTTTTTTGTTTCAGAAAATGGGGTTTCTTTAATTTTAATTTTCAATAAACTACGGTTTAATATCATAACACATAAATGCGACAAAACAACATCCTTATGGTCGCTCCAAGTTTTTATAGCTGCGTAAATATCAGTGTCGTCTAATTTTGAAAATTGCTCCATAGTCTCCTCTGACAATTGTATACCATCTTGATGATTTAAAAAATACATTAAAGCGTTTGTTGCATGTAAATGCTCTCCTTGCTTAAGTAAGGTCTTTGCCCTTTCAAAAATTTTAATCAATATGGCTTCTGCTGCAATACCTGTTTTATGTAAATATACCTGCCAATACATAAAACGTCTGGCCATGAGGTATTTTTCCACTGAATAAAGTCCTTTTTCTTCAATCACTAGCGTCTGATCTACCACATTAAGCATACTGATCAATCGTTCAGAATTAATATTTCCTTCAGCTACGCCAGTATAAAAGCTATCCCTTTTCAAATAATCAAGCCTATCTACATCTAATTGACTTGAAACAAGTTGATTAAAAAACAACCTTTCGCTTTCTCCTTTAAAAATACTAATGGCTAAATTTAATGCGCCATTAAATTGATCATTTAAAATATGCATAAACTTTAGAGAAAGTGTTTCATGACTAATCTTGGGTATTATGCTATGCTCCATGGCATGAGAAAAAGGACCATGACCAATGTCATGTAATAAAATTGCAATTTGTAAAGCCCTTGATTCTTCACTGTTTATAGTAACGCCTTTGGATTGTAAAACACTAATAGATTGCTGCATGAGATGTACACAACCTAATGCATGATGAAACCTTGTATGGTGTGCGCCAGGATATACTAGAGAAGATAAGCCCACCTGAGCTATTCTTCTAAGTCTCTGGAAATAAGGAGTTTCAATAAGTTCCAAAATTAGGGGATCATTAATCCTGATAAAACCGTAAATTGGATCGTTGAATACGTATTGTTTTAAATTGGTTTTCAAAAGCCAGATTGTTTTAAACAAATATACACACTTAATGAATAAACACTGCATTTTATGGGTAGATGATGAGGTAGATTATCTAAAACCACACTTCCTTTTTTTAAATCAAAAAGGCTATGATGTTATTGGCTTAAACAGTGCCCATGAAGGCCTAGTTTATCTTGAGCAAAATAAAGTGAGTATTGTTTTATTAGATGAAAATATGCCTGGCATATCTGGTTTAGAAGCCCTAACAATTATAAGTGAAAAGGGAATTAATGTTCCTGTAATCATGATCACTAATAACCAGGAAGAATACACTTTAAACCAAGCGCTTTCTAATAGTGTTGCTGATTTTTTACTCAAACCCATACACCCTAATCAAGTATATGCATCTGTTAAAAAAGTATTGGAACAAAAACTAATCGAAAACGACAAAAAGCAAGCAGATTTTCTAAGCAGTCATTTGAAAATAACGGAAGCTATTTATGAGGCCAATAGCATTGAAGACTTTTATCGCTTGTATCAATCCCTTGTAGAATGGCAAATACAGTTTGAAAATAGCCGCAATAAATTGTTGTTAGATATGCTAGAGGGGCATTTCCAAAATGCCAATTTAAAATTTTCAGAATTGGTGACAGACTCCTATGAATCATGGATTCAACTAGCTAATGGTCCAATTTTATCTCATCAATTATTAGACAAGAAAATCACCCCTTTAATCAAAGAAAAAAAAACATTAGTATTGCTTTTAGACAATCTAAGAGTAGATCATTGGCAAACCATTAAGCCTGTTTTAGAAGCACAATTTAATGTGGTAAAGGATGAGTTTTATACAGCTATTTTACCCACAGTGACACAATACGCTAGAAACGCTATCTTTTCTGGATTACTTCCTATTGAAATTAAAAACAAATATCCCAAACAATGGAAAGAGGACACTGAAGAAGGCTTGAAAAATGAATTTGAAGCTTTATTTTTTAAGGAATATTGTGAAAGAAAAAACTTAAAAATATCCCATTCTTATGTGAAAATTAATCATAATAAACAAGCTACTGATTACATAAGAAATTTTAAAAAAATAGCAAAAAATGATTTGAATTTTGTCGTAGTTGGTTTTATAGATCAGCTTTCTCACGCCAAAACTACCCATCAAATCATAAGTGACATAACACACAACAATAAAGCCTACAGGGAAACTACATTGAATTGGTTTTCAAATACATATCTACAAGAAATTTTAAAGCTTACTATAGATCATAATATTCAATTAATTATCACTACAGATCACGGAGCCATTCAGGTAGAACATCCAAGCATGTTAAAGGGAAATAGAGACCATACAGATAATTTGAGGTATAAAAACGGACATAGAATAAATAGCAGCGCAAAATCAAGCTTCCAAGTAGATATTCCAGAAAATATTGGTCTTCCGAAAAGCAGCTTGGCTAGCACCTATGTATTTGCTAAAAACAAATCTTTCTTTGTTTACCCTAATGAATTTAACAAATTCGCAGATAAATACAGAAATTCATATCAGCACGGAGGCATTTCCATGGAAGAAATGATGGTGCCTTTTGTGGTGTTAATACCTAAAAAAAACTAATAAAAAATACAAATGGTTTGGATAATTAATAAGGCTATGGTGATCATACTAAAGAAATTATAATACTTTAAAAACTGTTCCTATATTTGAATGTTTAAACAATATGGCATATAATTATTCAATTCCATCATAAAAGCACATTTTTTCGATTAAATGCTAGATATTATCTATAAAGAGACCGATTTAGAAAATCTTTCTCGAGTTCTAATAAAAGAATTGCCCTCCAAAATCGTTTGTTTTGAAGCTCCAATGGGAGCTGGAAAAACAACACTTATAAAAGCTATTTTGAAAGCGCTAGAGGCTTCTGACAGTGGTCAAAGTCCCAGTTTTGGGATTGTCAACGAATATCCAGATGCTAATGGAAATACCTTAGCTTATCACTTTGATTTTTACAGGCTCAACAGCTTAGAGGAAGCCATGGACTTTGGCATAGAAGAATACCTTGATTTTGATGGATGGATTTTTATTGAATGGCCTGAGATAATTAAAAGTTTACTCCCTAAAAATGTTACTTTTTTAGAAATAAGTATCTTGGATCACACAACAAGACAACTTTACATACAATAACCATGAATCCTACCTCACCTTTTAGTATAGAAGAACTCAAAACACAAGAAGAACGATTAGAGATTCTCAGTAAAAAAGGAGACTTGAATATTGGGGTTCCTAAAGAAGACACTGCATTTGAAAAAAGAGTTTGCCTTACTCCTGACGCAGTCTCTGCTTTAATTTCAAATAACCATAGGGTTCTTATTGAATCTGGCGCTGGCTTAGCTTCAAGCTTTTCAGATGAAGATTATGTTAAAGCAGGCGCATTAGTAACTAAGTTCAAAAAAGAAGTATTTGAATGTCCACTTATTTTAAAAGTGTCCCCACCTAGCCTTTCTGAAATAGATTTGATTAAACCCAATAGCATTCTAATATCTGCCATTCAAAAAAAAACACAAAAAAAAGCTTATTTCACTGCTTTAGAAGCTAAGAAAATTACTGCTATTGGATTTGAGCTAATTACGGACAGAGACGGAAGCTTTCCTGTTTTAAAATCTTTAAGTCAAATTGGAGGAACTGCTGCTGTTCATATTGCGGCTGAACTAATGTCTTCTTCCAACAACGGGAAAGGACTGCTTTTTGGAAATATGAGCGGAATACCGCCAGTAGAGGTTGTTGTTTTTGGTGCAGGCACTGCTGGGAGTTACGCAGTAAAGTCTGCCCTTAATTTTGGGGCTTCAGTAAAAGTATTTGATGCGTCTGTTTCAAGACTAAGGGCTTTACAGGACCGTTTAAATGTCCCTATTTTCACTTCTACCCTACAGCCCAAAAACATACTCAAAGCACTTAGAAGATGTGACGTAGCTATAGGGGCTCAAATGGGTAAAAACTACAGCCCCATAATTGTACAAGAATCTATGGTATCTCATATGAAAAAAGGAGCCGTCATTATAGATATGAGTATTGATCAGGGAGGTTGCTTTGAAACTTCTGAACTCACCACCCATCAAAAACCAACCATTGAAAAGTATGGTGTAATTCATTATTGTGTTCCAAATATTCCTGCCAGGTACCCTAAAACAGCCTCTGTTTCAATAAGCAACATTTGTCTTCCTTACCTTTTGCAAATTGCAGAAAAAGGCGGTTTAGAAAATGCCCTCAGATATGATAATGGTCTAAGAAATGGCTTGTATCTTTACCGTGGTATTCTAACCAATGCAGCTTTAGCAGAATGGTACGAATTACCATTTAACGACATTAATTTTTTAATATTCTAATATGCCCTTCATAAAAAGATTAGGTTATTTCTTGTTTGGATTATCTATTGGTTTAGTTTTTTTAGCTTTTTTTTTAAACAAAAAAACCAAGGAGACAGGCACCTCATTTTGTTACCTACCCAATTGTAGGGTTTTAAAAGATATGAGGAGTAAACCTTTGTACTTTTCTGAAAGTATTGACAGAGATTTATTAAATAAAACTATAGACAGTCTTACCATTAGTTACTTTTTCCTAGAGGGAGATGTGAATTTCTCTTTGAGCGACACAAAATCTGTTCCATGTAAAACCTATGTCATAGAAGCTGAAGTTGACCATAAAGAGGCAGTACTAACTGTTAAAAATTGTCCCTCTAAGTTAGAAGTTCAAGACTTTAAATGGACCAAAAAAGATTAATCTAGATCTATTGAATTTTTCTTCTTTTTCGCTCTGCAGCTAAAAGATCCAATTCTCTATTTGTTTGCCCAGCTACAGAAGTATTCTCTTCCGCACGTCTCATCAAATATGGCATAACATCTTTAACGGGTCCAAAAGGAAGGTATTTAGATACATTGAAGTTGTTGGCAGCTAAATTGTAGGATATATGGTCACTCATTCCATATAATTGACCAAACCATATTCTTGAATCATTCTTTGGAATACCATTTTTCTCCATTGCATCCATTAATAAATATGTGCTTTCTTCATTGTGAGTTCCCAAGAAAATAGCTATTCTATCAATATGAGATAGCATAAAACTTACAATCGTGTTAAAATTTTCATCAGTAGCGGTTTTATTCTCACAAATGGGACTTTTATACCCCTTTTCTGCAGCACGAATACGTTCTTTCTCCATATATGCTCCTCTAACTATTTTAATACCGATTTTAAAATCATGCAAAGTAGCATATTCGTATAAACCTTTAATATAGTTATGCCTATCCCATCTATATGCCTGTAAAGTGTTATAAATTAAAATTTTATCTTTATTAAACTCTTGCATCATTTCGCAAACCAACTGATCAGCAGCATCTTGCATCCAACTTTCTTCTCCATCTATCAATAATGGAATGTTATTATTACTAGCTGCTAAACAAATAGACCTAAATCTAGCCTTGACTAAAGACCAATCATGTTTTTCCTGATCTGAAAGAATCGCGCTTAGTCCTACTTTTTCATACAGGGATATGCGGCCTAATGCCGTAGGTTTAAAAACCACAAAAGGGATGTGTTTTTTTGTAGTTGCAAATGTTATAAGTGATTCAATTTTTTGTTGGACCTGATCAAAATAAGCATCATTTGACTTACCTTCTACTGAATAATCTAACACAGAAAAAACATTTTTTTCATGCATTGCATCCATCACTGGCTCACAATCGTGCTCATTTACACCACCGCAAAAATGATCAAATACAGTAGCACGTATTAAACGCTCCACTGGCAAGTTAGCCTTTAGTGCAAAATTAGTCACTGCAGTTCCAATTTTAACTAGAGGCTCTTTAGATATTAATTTAAATAAAAAGTAAGCCCGTTCTAATGCAGTATCTGATTTTACAGAAAAAGCAGTTGCAGTATCCTCAAAAATTCGCTTCATTTATAACAATTTGTCAAGTGATCAAATATAAGTACAGAATTTATAATCCATAGTGATTTTTTATCTTTATTTTGCACTTATACTCATATTATGAAGTCCATAAAAACCCCTAATTCAGTAGTCCATTTCTTAGATGTTGCTATTGAAAAATTGAATGATCATCTGCGAGAGACTGATTATTCATCTGTTTTTATTCTTGTAGATGAAAATACACATGAGTACTGTTTGCCCTTATTTCTTCCCAAAGTGGCGTCAAATGCAGTAATAGAAATTATTGAATTAGAATCCGGAGAAGAAAATAAAAATATTGAAACCTGCAGTCAGGTTTGGAGCGTGCTTTCGGAATTAGGCGCAGATAGGAAAAGCTTAATGATTAATTTAGGGGGTGGCGTTCTGACTGACATGGGTGGTTTTATTGCAGCTACATTTAAACGAGGTATACAGTTTATTAACGTACCTACTACACTTTTAGCTATGGTAGACGCTTCTGTAGGAGGAAAAACTGGTGTTGATCTTGGTCCTTTGAAAAATCAAATAGGGGTAATTACTGAACCTGAAATGGTACTTATATTACCTGAGTTTTTAAATACCCTAGAAGAAAAACAATTGAAAAGCGGGTTTGCAGAAATGCTTAAACATGGACTAATCCAAGATCCTGCGTATTGGAAAATTTTATCTAAAACGAACCATTACAAAGATTTGTCTGCATTAATAAAAACATCTGTTGAAATTAAAGCAACTGTTGTTATTGAAGATCCAACAGAGCAAAACAAAAGAAAGATCTTGAATTTTGGACACACCTTAGGACATGCTATAGAGTCTTACTGTCTTGAGAACGATGAAATACAAACACTATTACATGGTGAGGCTATTGCGATTGGAATGATTTTAGAAGGTTTTATTTCTTACACTTTAGTTGGCCTACCACTAGAAACCGCATTAGAAATCAAAAACGTATTTGACACCCATTTTAGTAAGGTGCATTTTATTGAAGAAGATATAGATCAATGCATTGATTACTTGAAATTTGACAAAAAAAACAGCCATGGAGAGGTCAAATTCGCTCTTTTATCTAATATAGGAGCACCAGCTATAGATATTTTGGTTCAAGAAGAAACCATTAGAGAAGCATTTTCATTTTATTTAAAGAACTAAAATAGCTTACTTTTTAAGGTAACGCGTTTCAATAATATTAAAATGATGGGTCAAATGCCCTGATATTATAAATCCTATAGCAGCTACAGCCATTTCAGAACCACTAGCCAAACCCTTGGCTTTGATTTGATGAGGTGAAAAACTCTTAAAAAGAGAAAGGGTAGATTTTCTTAGATCAATAAGCTCTTCTTTTATTGAAGCTAAACTGCGGTGAGTAGCATTAGAATTTGGTACATATGCATTTTCATCAAATCCAGGAAGGGAAGTACTTTCACCTCTAGAAAAACACAAAGACCTATATTGAAAAATTCTTTCGGTGTCTGCCAAATGAATTAAAACTTCTGCAATAGTCCACTTTAAGGGTGCATAGGCGTCTTTCAGATTAGATTCGGTCAGTTTTAAAAACAAATCATCAATATCAGAAAGACCTTTAGATAGGCTTTCTAGAAGAGTATTATCCCCATTATTGTCTATATAGGATTTATAAAAAGGATTAAAGTCTTCTGAATTTAAATCAGAAATTGTAATCTTGTTTAGCAAACACATTACAATTCATTGAATATGGTATGCATTAAACGCTTTTTATCGTTAATGCTCTCTTCTAAGGAAATCATAGTTTCTGTTCTACTAATACCATCTATATCATCTATTTTAAAAATGATGTTTTTTGCATGGTTGGTATCTTTTGCTCTTATTTTACAAAAGATATTGAATTTTCCTGTGGTAATATGAGCAACTGTAACATTAGGAATAAGATTTAATCGCTCTAAAACAAATTTAGTTTGGTGTGTTTTTTCCAAGAAGATTCCTACATATGCAATGAAAGCATATCCTAACTTCTCATAATCTACTGTAAGCGAAGACCCTAAGATAATTCCACCTTCTTCCATTTTTTTCACACGTACATGCACTGTTCCTGCAGAAATAAGCAGTTTTTTAGCAATATCTGTAAATGGTGTCCTAGTGTTGTCTATTAACATATCTAGAATCTGGTGGTCTATTTCATCTAACTTTATCTTACTCATCGGTAGGTGCTTAAATTACCATGCAAAAATAATACAGAAATAGATATAATTCAATGAAATATAGATTTTTTTAATAAAAATGCAATACTCTTAACTATTTAGACTCATATACCAGCTACAATATCCTTAATATTTTGAAGAACAGTAACTTGCAAATCAGAATTAATGACAGCTAAATCTACGATTTTATGAAAAGAGAACTTATTTTCTTGATCGATCGCATAAAATTCAGGGACAAAAATAATTTTATTAGATTCTAAGACCTCTTTATATTGAATGCCCACCATAGCGTCTTGTGAGATATTTTTATTCACTAAATGAGGGTGTTTAACACCAATATCTAAAAAGAATTTCTGATTTTCTGGAATACCAAAATAGGGGTCTATTGTATAATTTAAATATGATTCACTAGAAATAGAATGAACAGCAGAAAATAAGGCGTGAAAAACCATTGCTCTACTTACTTCTCTTTGATAGTCATCTGGATAATGGCCTGCTTCAAATAGTATTGTAGGCACACCAAGTTCTTGAAAATAATCACCTGCACATTGGTTGTTAAAAGCGTCGTCGAACCTTCCTATTTGATTCGGGATCATTTGTTTCAATGTGTCATTCATGACCGCTATGAGCTTCATAGCTATTTCTCTAGACGGTGTTAAAGAACAATTCTTGTCTGCAGAAGGCGCCAGAAAAGACATAGTTGCGGGCTTTGCTGGTGATCCAACGCTAAAAATAGTTCTTTGGTCGTGAAGATTAAAACAAAAATCAGGAGATACATGATCAAATACTAATTTTAAAAAAACACTTTCTGGTTGAGAAAAATCATGAAAGTCTCTATTTAAGTCTACTTGATTCTTATTAAATCGTGTATATAAGCTTGCTCCATCTGGATTGAGAATTGGAATAACAACAATGGTACATTGCTGAAGTATAAGATTGGATACTTCTGAGGGAGTGTTTAGAAAATTTAAAAAATCTACCAAACCTTTGGTAGTGGTAGATTCGTTGCCGTGCATCTGAGACCACATTAAAATCTTTTTATTTCCAGATCCAAAGCTATAAACAGGAATAGGAATTCCATTTACAGACACACCATTAAGATCTTTGACAACAAAACTATTCCAGTAATCTGTGATTGGCTTTAAATCTTCTAATGTCAGATAGCGGCCTTTAATGGAATGATTTTTATAATTGAGATGTGAAAAATAATCTTTCAAAATACAGTTATTAATCACAAATGTAACGAATAGAATAATTACAATTGTAAAAGCTTTTTGTTTACATTTGTAATGAAAAATAATGTTCGAAAATATTGTTTTAATTACATTTGTCAATAGGCGTTAAAGCATTAATCCTATTATTTAATAACATTCTAAAAATCAAATATTTAAAATATCTAATTTAAAGTTTTAATTTCATATATATACTCTTAAATAATTTAAATAAAGCTTCAAGATTATCGATATACAAATGTTTAAGTTACAATGATAAACAGTCAAGATTTCATAAAAAGATTACAAATAATTATTGATCATTACCAACTTTCTGCCGCCTCTTTAGCAGATAAAATAGCGGTACAAAGGTCTAGTATTTCACATTTATTGTCTGGAAGGAATAAGCCTTCACTCGAGTTTGTTTTAAAACTTGTCAGACAATTTCCCGAGGTGAATTTATACTGGCTACTTAATGGAACAGGAAACTTTCCTTCTACCCTATCTGAATTAAACATACCTAAAGAAATTATTTCAGAGGGAAACAAAGAAAGTGAACGCTTGAGCGATGAAAAAACCACAGAAATATCCAAAACCTTAAAAGAGCAAATGCTCCATTCTAATCACTACTATACTCAAGATGAAATAGACACTGTTATAATTTGCTATAAGAATGGAAATTTTAAATCTTATAAAAACTTAGATTAAGGACATTTGTGCTTATTTTTATAACATGAAATTTACTTATATCCTATTATTTGCATTTGTTGTTCTAGCTTGTAACCCTCCTCAAAGAAATTGTACAGATTTTAAAACGGGGCGTTTTGAGTTTACTGCAGATATTAATGGCAAAAAAGTGACCACCTCATTTTTTAGAAACGACACCTTAGAAGTTGAAAACTTCAATGGAAAAATTGACAGTAGTAGTATTAAATGGGTCAACGATTGTGAGTATATCCTAAAAAATCTCCATCCAGTCAATGCTGCAGAAGAAACACCTCTATTAATAAAAATTTTGACCACATCAGACAATGGTTACACTTTTGAGTATGCTACAGTTGGAAGTGCTCAAAAAGCTCGTGGAACCGCAGTAAAAATTGACTAAGTATGTTTGAAATTCTATTAAGTCCAGACGCCTGGATCGCATTATTAACCCTTACTTTTTTAGAAATTGTTTTGGGTATAGACAACATAATTTTCATCTCAATTGCTGCTGGAAAACTCGCAGATGGAGATAGAAAAAAAGCAACAAACATAGGTTTGGTTCTCGCTATGGTGCTTAGAATTCTTTTACTGCTGGGTATTTCTCTTCTAACGGCTCTAAATGAACCACTATTCCACTTAGACACTAAATGGGTGCAAGGAAGTATTAGCGGGCAAGCAATCATATTGTTTCTTGGAGGATTGTTTCTTCTATACAAAAGCACCAAAGAAATTCATGAAAAAATTGAAGACAAGTCACATGATGCCAATCAGGTGGCATCTAATCAGACCAAATCTCTAAGAGCTGCTATTGTTCAAATTACAATCATTAACATTGTATTTTCTTTTGACTCTATACTCACCGCTATTGGAATGACCAATGGGATTTCTAGCAATCCCAATGATGCATTAATAATTATGATCATAGCTGTCGTAATCTCTGTGCTAATTATGATGTTATTTGCTAAGCCAGTAGGAGATTTTGTCAATAAAAACCCTACCATACAAATATTAGGCCTATCGTTTCTTATCTTGATAGGCTTCATGCTAACCACTGAAGCGGCACACCTGTCTCATTTAGTTGTATTTGATCAAAGCATAGGAAGTATCCCTAAAGGATACCTCTATTTCTCCATTGCTTTTTCACTCATGGTAGAGTTCTTAAATATGAATATTCGCAAGAAACATTAAAACAAAGTTGGCTGGCTTCCTTCTTTTCCATCACTAGATGCAGAAGGCTTTATGTTTTCAGATATTCCGTCAGGATTTTCAGATACTTCCTCCGGATTTTCTACTTCTATGTCTACTGCTTCAAGGTCTTCTTCAAGCTCGTATGGTAGTGGGTCTAAGGCTGCTGAATTTTTAATTTTTTCAGTACTTAGCTGATTCCCTAAGGCTTTAATTCCTTTAGGAGCAATAAATTCCTCCATATTTATCTGCGCAGCAGGCTTGGCTTCTTTTCCCCTAGGTTTATTGAACTCTATTTCAAAAACAGGCCTCCAATCAGTAGACACTATCTCCAAATAAGAGTTTTCGTGTTCGGTAATAAACAAGTCTTCCCTGTTAGATTGCTCAATTAAGAAACGCTTACCAAAGTATTTGTCCTTTTCACCATCATAATAGATGGCCGAAATTGGTTTAGATGGGATCCATTTTTCCAAAACAATCATATCTTCATCAAAGTGAAGGGAAAGATCTGGTGACATAGTTTTCACCACCCCTTTTTGTGTGATCACTAAAAGTAAGTCGTCTCCTTTAAATGCACCTAGTAAAGTACCTCTCCCGTCTACATTAAGACGTTGAACAACCTCATCGAACCATATATTTCTAGGCTTAAGGGTAGAGACTCCTTTTTCTTTAAGTTCTATACGCTTCACCGCGTATTTAGTCACAAGATTTCCCTTTGAGCTTCTTCCTTTGATCAAAACATCAGAGAAGTCAATATCCCATTTTAATTTCTTTATACTACCGACCTGTCTCAATAAAACCGTAATAACCTCTGCCTCTCCATTAGGGTTGGCACTAAAGTAAAGCACTTCAGAGCCGGAATTTCCATTAGTAAGGTCATATGCTCTATCTCTAGTAACCCCTGTTATATTAAATCTCTTAATATAACTAGGGCCGTTTTTACCGTCTTTATAGACTAAATTATAGGTGGTGCGTTTGTCTTTTTTCTTAAACACGGCTACGTGAAGGATGTTTTTAGCTATAAAAGTCTTGGTGTCTACTTTTGTTATCATGACATTCCCGTCTGCTGTAAAAACTATCACGTCATCAATATCACTACAATCAGTCACATACTCTTCTTTTTTCAAGGAAGTACCAACAAAGCCCTCTGCCCTATTGACATAAAGCTTTGTGTTCCTCATCACTACTTTGGTCGCTTCAATGTCGTCGAATACTCTAATTTCAGAAAGACGCTCCCTGCCTTTTCCAAAGGTTTCTTTTAGGTTTTTAAAGTAATCAATTGCAAAGTCTATTAAATGAGCCAGATGGTGTTTTATTTGGGCCATTTTATCTTCTAAACTACTAATGTACTGCTGCGCTTTGTCAATATCAAACTTAGAAATTCTTTTGATTCGAATTTCTGTTAAACGGGCAATATCTTCCGTTGTAATAGCTCTTTTTAGATGGGCTACATGAGGCTTTAACCCTTTGTCAATAGCGCTAATTACACCTTCCCAGCTTTCTTCTTCTTCAATGTCTCGATAAATTCTATTCTCAATAAATATGCGTTCCAAAGAAGAGAAATGCCACTGGGCTTCCAACTCTTCTAATTGGATTTCTAATTCAGCTTTTAACAAGGCTACCGTTCTTTCCGTTGAACGCCTTAACATATCACTCACTCCAATGAAAAGTGGTTTATTGTCTTCAATTATACATCCCAAAGGAGATATAGAAGACTCACAAGCTGTGAACGCGTATAAAGCGTCTATGGTTTTGTCTGGTGAAATACCCGCAGGAAGATGGATTAAAATCTCTACCTGAGCGGCTGTATTATCTTCAATTTTCTTGACTTTTAATTTCCCTTTCTCATTGGCTTTTAAAATAGAGTCAATTAATGAAGATGTATTTGTTCCAAAAGGAATCTCGGTAATCACCAGGGTGTTTTTGTCAATTTGCCCAATTTTAGCCCTTACCCTAATCTTCCCTCCTCTTAAACCGTCATTGTATTGACTCACGTCAATTACTCCAGCAGTTGGAAAGTCAGGTACTAAAGTAAATTTTTGTCCCTTAAGATGCTTAATAGAGGCGTCTATTAATTCATTAAAGTTATGAGGCAAAATCTTTGTAGACAATCCTACTGCAATTCCCTCTCCTCCCTGCGCAAGTAATAGAGGAAATTTTACAGGTAAATTAATAGGCTCTTTTCTCCTTCCGTCATATGAGCTCTGCCACTCAGTTATTTTTGGGCTAAACACCACGGCCAAAGCAAACTTAGAAAGCCTAGCTTCAATATACCTAGAAGCTGCTGCACTATCTCCTGTCAATATATTACCCCAGTTACCTTGGGTGTCAATTAACAGATCTTTTTGACCTATTTGCACCATTGCATCAGCAATACTAGCATCTCCATGTGGATGGTATTGCATACAGTGGCCCACAACATTTGCTACTTTATTGTACCTACCATCATCTAATTCCTTCAAAGCATGCATTATCCTCCTTTGAACCGGCTTAAAACCATCTTCAATAGCAGGTACAGCACGTTCTAATATCACATAAGAAGCATAATCTAGAAACCAATCTTTGTACATACCAGAAACCCTTGTAAGGGTTTCTTCTGTATTTAGTTCTTCTTGTGAATCAGGAAAATTTTCTTGCTCAAATTCTTCCATAAATTATTCGCTTAAGGATGCTATTTCAGAGATAACATCAAGCTCTACCTTAAGGTTGTCTATTATAAATTCTTGTCTTTTTGGGGTGTTTTTCCCCATGTAAAACTCAAGCAGCTGATCAATGGACATTTTCTTATCTAACATGACAGGCTCAAGCCTAATATCTTGACCAATAAAATGCTTAAACTCATCAGGAGAAATTTCTCCTAAACCTTTAAATCTTGTGATTTCTGGCTTAGCCCCTACTTTTAGCATTGCAGCCTCTTTCTCTTCGGGAGTATAGCAATAAAAAGTTTCTTTTTTATTTCTTACTCTAAACAGTGGCGTTTGAAGGATATACAAATGATTGTCCTTTATCAGTTCTGGGAAAAATTGTAAAAAGAAGGTGATTAACAACAACCTAATATGCATGCCGTCTACATCTGCATCTGTTGCAATAACAATATTGTTATAACGTAAATCCTCCATGGAGTCTTCAATGTTTAGGGCAGCTTGCAATAAGTTAAACTCTTCATTTTCATAAACAATCTTCTTACTCATCCCATAGGAATTAAGTGGTTTTCCCCTTAGGCTGAATACGGCTTGGGTATTCACATCCCTAGACTTTGTTATAGATCCAGAAGCAGAATCTCCCTCAGTAATAAAAAGAGTGCTCTCCAAGTAACGATCATGTTTAGTGTCTGTTAAATGCACTCTACAGTCTCTTAGCTTTTTATTGTGAAGATTACTCTTCTTTGCGCGATCTCTAGCGAGTTTTCTAATACCAGAAAGCTCTTTGCGTTCTCTTTCTGCTTGAACAATCTTTCTTTGTAATGCTTCTGCTGTATCAGGATTTTTGTGTAAAAAATTATCTAAGTATTGACCTATAAAATCATTAATGTAGGTTCTTACAGTGGGCATTTCCCCTCCCATATCAGTTGAACCAAGTTTGGTCTTTGTTTGACTCTCAAAAACTGGCTCCATGACCTTTATGGAAATGGCAGAAATAATTGATTTTCTAATATCTGCTGCCTCGTAGTTCTTTCCGTAAAAATCTTTTACCGTACGAGCAATTGCCTCTCTAAAAGCAGCTTGATGAGTACCCCCCTGAGTAGTGTGTTGTCCATTCACAAAGGAGTGATACTCCTCACTATACTGTGTTTTACTATGGGTAATAGCCACTTCAATATCTGGACCTTTAAGGTGAATGATTGGGTAAAGCATGTCTTCTGCAGCATTGTTATCTTCTAAAAGATCCTTAAGCCCATTTTCGGAGAAATATTTTTCTCCATTAAAAACAATCGTTAAGCCTGGATTGAGGTAAACATAGTTTTTGAGCATGCGAATTACATACTCAGCCCTGTATCTATAATTTTTAAATATTGCTGCATCTGGAATAAAACGAACTTTAGTTCCCTTTCGTTTAGAAGTTTCTAAAGGGCCTTCCTCTGAAACTAAATTTCCAGCCTCAAATGTGGCGGTCTTTAATAAATTGTCTCTACAAGAAGAAACCTCAAATATGGAAGAGAGCGCGTTCACCGCTTTTGTCCCAACCCCGTTGAGTCCAACAGATTTTTTAAAAGCCCTGCTGTCATATTTACCACCAGTATTCATCTTAGAAACCACATCTACCACTTTTCCAAGTGGAATACCCCTTCCGTAATCCCTTACAGCAACTTCAGTTTCTTTTATGGAAATTTCAATGGTTTTACCAGCCCCCATGACAAACTCATCTATACAGTTATCTATAACCTCTTTTAAAAGGATGTAAATACCGTCGTCTGCAGAAGAACCATCTCCCAACTTACCAATATACATACCAGGACGCATACGAATATGCTCCTTCCAATCTAAAGAACGAATATTGTCTTCTGTATATTGAGTTTGTTGCTCCATAATTTATAGCAATAGGATAGGGAGCTAATATAGTGAGGTCTTTAAAAAAATAAAACCCAATCAGGCTAAAGTAATTAACAATAGTGATTGGGTTATTGTTGATAGGTATTAATGTGAACTACACATTAAATCTAAAATGCATGACATCTCCATCTTGCACAATATATTCTTTGCCTTCTACACGCATTTTTCCTGCTTCTTTTACTTTGGCCTCACTGCCATAAGATTCGTAATCTGTGAAAGAAATAACTTCTGCCCTAATAAAACCTTTTTCAAAATCTGTGTGAATGACACCTGCTGCTTGGGGTGCAGAAGCACCCACAGGAATGGTCCAAGCCCTTACTTCCTTAACGCCTGCAGTAAAATAAGTCTCTAGATTTAATAATTTATAGGCACCTCTAATAAGTTTTGCAGACCCTGGCTCATCTAGACCCATATCTTCCAAAAACATTTGACGCTCTTCGTAGCTTTCTAGTTCGGTAATATCCGCCTCTGTTCCAACCGCTAAAAAAATCACTTCTGCATTTTCATCTGCAACAGCCTCTTTGACTTTGGTTACATATTCATTCCCACTAACTGCAGCGTCCTCAGATACATTACAAACATACATCACCGGCTTGTCTGTAATAAACTGTAGGGGTTTTACAAAAGCCTCTCTGTCTTCTTTAGAGAACTCAATCGCTCTGATAGACTTGCCTGCCTCTAAACCTTGCTTGAGTGATAATAAAACGGCCTCTTCTTTCTGAGCTTCTTTATTACCTGTCTTAGCAGCACGTTTTACTTTTTCTAATTTTTTATCTACTGTTTCCAAATCTTTGAGCTGCAATTCCATATCTATGGTTTCTTTATCTCTGATCGGATTTACATGGCCGTCTACATGAACAATATTGTCGTCGTCAAAACAACGAAGTACATGTAAAAGGGCGTCTGTTTCTCTAATATTTCCAAGGAATTGATTTCCCAAACCTTCTCCTTTACTTGCTCCTTTAACAAGCCCAGCAATGTCAACTATTTCAACAGTTGCTGGAACAACACGCTCTGGATCTACTAAAGATTCTAATTTTTCTAGTCTTGGATCTGGTACATTGACCACCCCTATATTGGGTTCAATAGTACAAAAAGGAAAATTGGCACTCTGCGCTTTAGCGTTTGAGAGACAATTAAAAAGGGTAGATTTTCCTACATTAGGAAGGCCAACAATACCTGCTTTCATATGCTTGGTTTTTAATTGGTGGCAAATATATGACTAAGCTTTTAAAAAAGCCTACAAAAAAAGGGAAGTAAAATTCAGATGTCCTATTCAGGATGCATAAATCGCTGTTTCTCTAATAAAACAGCCTCTGTTTCTACATGAGACTCATCAGGCACACAACAATCCACAGGGCAAACTGCGGCACATTGTGGTTCTTCATGAAAGCCCATACATTCGGTACACTTATCTGGCGAAATATAATAAATTTCATCTGAAATAGGATCCTGAACCGCATCGGCGTCAGCCACAAGGCCATTGGGTAAAACAATGGAACCTTTTAACGAGGTACCGTCACTGTAACGCCATTCTTCTGCGCCTTCATATATGGCGGTATTTGGACATTCTGGCTCACATGCGCCACAATTAATACATTCGTCTGTAATAATAATTGCCATAGTAAAAATTTAAGTTAATCGGGTGTATTGATTACTTTTGCACAAAGGTAAAACCTAAAAACCGCTCAAACAAATATTATGCCCACATATCAAGATAGATTTAATGCTGTTGTTGCTTTTGGAAAAACACTCCAAGCTATGGTCCAGGCTAAAGATGAAAATAAGCGCAATGCCCCTCATCTGGAAGATTGGGAAAAACTCATTGCTCATGCGGGTCATAAAAATGGTTGGTTCACTGAGGAAAATATTTGGTTCGCCACTGCACAGTGGGCCAATGAATTAACTAAAGAAAAACTTGAAAAATGGGTAGCTTCTTACCCCTCTCCCACAAAAAAGCCCATAGTGCTTTTAATCATGGCGGGGAACATTCCGTTGGTGGGGTTTCATGACTTTCTGACGGCCTATCTGGCCGATGCCAAAATTCTAATAAAATTAGCCTCAAACGATCAGGTTCTCCTCCCATGGATTTTAAACTTCTTGCAAGCACACACTCAAGAAGACCCAGATCATGTAAAAGTATTGGAGAAAATAAATGCGCCATACGACGCTTTAATTGCTACAGGTAGTGACAATACTGCTAGATATTTTGAGCATTATTTTGGACACAAACCTAATATTATTAGAAAAAACAGAAATTCTGTTGCTGTAATTACAGGAAAAGAAAGTACTGAAATGCTTCAAAAACTCGGGGAAGACATCTTTAGGTATTTTGGTTTAGGTTGCAGGTCTGTGTCTAAAATATATGTGCCTGAAGGATACGATTTTGACACACTATTCAAAGCCCTTTACGGGTATAGGGACCTTATTGAATATGAAAAATACAGCAATAATTACGATTATAATAAAGCGGTATATCTGATGAGTTTATTTAAGATACTGGACAATGGTTTCTTAATTATTAAAGAAGACACCGGCCTCACCTCACCTATAGGCTCACTTCATTTTGAATACTACCAGACTTTAGAAAAATTGGAAAAGGAGTTGGAGGCTAAATCTGATTTACTTCAATGTATTGTAGGGCCTGCTGGATTCCTAAACAGTATTGGTTTTGGAGAAACCCAAAACCCAAGCCTGACGGATTATGCAGATGGAGTAGACACTATGGATTTTATTTTATCCTTATAAAATTCTCTTAAAGCACGTACTTTTTAGATTAATTATAAGACCTTTGTACGCTGAATTTCTACTAAAGAAACTTTGATGAAAAAACATAATTTTAGTGCTGGACCCTGTATACTTCCAAAAGAAGTTTTGGACAAAGCAGCTCAATCTGTATTGAATTTTAACGATTCTGGGCTCTCCTTAATTGAAATCTCTCATCGCTCAAAGGATTTTGTTGCGGTAATGGATCAAGCACAAGAGTTGGCCTTATCACTTTTAAATCTTGAAGGCAAGGGGTACAAAGCCCTATTTCTTCAAGGTGGTGCTAGTTTGGA
>Ga0213868_10002089_pt1 | contig 19202 bp, 15 predicted proteins | sample PICome_9_FD_160087 | JGI IMG/M metagenome (GOLD analysis project Ga0213868, IMG submission 160087) | Coastal seawater microbial communities near Pivers Island, North Carolina, United States - PICO127 | ecosystem: Environmental > Aquatic > Marine > Coastal | place: USA: North Carolina...
CGGCGGTGGAATGTTCTGCGGCGGCGGTATAGGGGCGCTTGGAAGAGGTGGCGCTATAGGTGGGCCCGGAATTATTTGTGGAGTTGCGGGCACGGGTAAAGGCTCGGGAACTGTGGCTACAAGAGGTGACGGGGCCAGCGGCTGACCGAGTTGCTGCTGTGCTGCTGGTTCGGGGATTGCCAAAGGTGCTGCAGGATGGGGTGCGGGCAAGGCGACTGGCGCAGGAGGCGGTGGAGGGGGGGTTGCAAGGCTTGCATGGAGTTCCTCAACCGCTGAAGTTTCAAGAATCCCTGTTCTCAAAAGACCCGCCATCTCTGAACCAAGGTAAGCCATGCTTGCCCGGAAAAAGGGGCGGTCTGTACCGTAGCCACGAAGTGTATGGGTGAGAACACCGCCGGAATTGGCGAATTCCAACCGATGTGTCTCAAGGTGCATCTTCGTCCAATTCCATAAGCCGGCACTGACAAAAACAAGGCCCAATAGAGTGAAAACGAGGATGTTTGACAGTAAGAGCACGGCTCCAAGGAAAGCCGATCCCAACCACAGGTACTGGTGCTTGTGCATCAATTCATTATGATGGTGTTTGAAACCTGTCAACTCTCTCTTCATTGAAAGTGAAACGTTCATTCGACGTTGTCCATCGGCATCTAAACGCGTTTCGATAATCCGCAGAAGATCCTCATCGAGAACCAATGAGGTAGATTTCATTCCATCTGAAGTTTGCAGGAGTGGGTATTCGGTGACTGACTCGTTATGAAACTGTTCGAGTAAGGGTGCAGCGCGAACGGGGAGTGTCCATTGCACGCCTTCTGGCGAAGGCGCTCCTTCCAAGGGAACAGGTGTTAATTCATCGCCGGAGTCTTCAGCCTCAATCGAAGCAAGGGGCTCCTCAACTGCTGCACTCGATTGTTCGGTCGCTTCCTCGTTCGATGTCTTGGCATCAAACGGGTCTGCATCATCAGGCCACTCGGTTGCCGCGTCCTCGCCCATGCATGGACGAGAGTTAACGCATTAGATGAAGGTAGCAGTTCTCAGCGATGAATTTCTGCCAACCAAGACTTAACGTCTTCACGCTCAGCGTATCCTTTACCCGCTTTCGTACCGATAACAGTTTCAATAGCAGATTCGGAAGCAATCTCCAGAGTGCGTTCGCTCACTGGCCCGTTGAACACGATGGCAACAGCGCCGTCTGCACTGCCAGCAGCCTTCGATAGAGTCGATGGGCCGACCGGTTCTGAAACGGTACCGTCAACCATAACGAAAACGGCTTTGTTCTTGTCAAGAGCATCGAGGTGATCGAACATTTCTTGAACTTCAGCAGGGGCTTCAGCTACTTCGTAGACTTCGCCCATGTCTTCGGCCCAGTTCTTGTCCGGTACACCCGCTTTCTCATCATCTTCAGCTTGTTTCTTGCTGAGTGAATGAGCGAATTTCTTGGCTTCCACTTTCATAGAGAGGCACTTTGTAACGGTCTTTTGAGGAAGTAATTCCCATTCTTGCCCAACTGGGGCTTGAGCGACAAAGTCAACTTTCATAGTGTCCATGAGTTGGCTGAATAACATCTCGCCACCACGGTCACCGTCGATGGCAAGTATGACGGTTTCCTTACCGTTTGCCAAATCGATCAGTTCTTGCTTCATGGTTCCTGCACCGTCTGCACTAATGGCGTTCTTAACGCCGCAGTTGAGGAGGTTGCGAACATCGTTTCGACCTTCGACAATAATCAGTGAAGATGAAGATTCAATGTTTGGTCCACAGGTTAGTCCGTGGAAATTGGTCGCCGTTCCAGTCGTCATTACTGAACGAACTTCTTCAATAATTGTCTTGGAGGCTGCTTCGCCTGAATTCACGAGGTTGAGCAACAGTTCCTTTGCTCTGTCAACGACAGCGGTTCTCTTAGTTGCTCGAATATCTTGTATTTCGACAACTTTGATAATAGCGTTGCATGGGCCAATTCGGTCAATTGTTTCAAGTGCTGAAGCAATGATTGCTGTTTCAACATTGTCGAGGCTGCTCGGAATCAAGATGAGTCCGTGGACTTTTCCACCTTTGGATTCTGTTTCGACATCGACGTGTCCTATTCGTGCAGTTCGTTGCAGTTTACGCAATTCAAGTTCGTCGCCAAGAAGGCCTTCTGTTTGACCCATGATGGCGCCAATAATGTCCTTGCGCTGGACAGTTCCGTTTACTTTGATATCGGCGCGGATTTGATATTTCATTGCCTTGCCTTGCTTTTGACCGCCTGAACGGCCTCCTGAGTTGTGTTTTCGAGCCATATGTATTTCTCCTTCTATCGACACCCCGTTCCAAAAAAGATGGGCCGAAGCCCATCACATATTTGCTGCATATGCGACGAAGTCACAATGCGTGAAAGGGAGGTTGATGGTTGCTCCACGGGCCGACTCCTTTTCAATGCTCTTACATATTTCGTCAAAAAATGAAATTTTTACCATACAAGAGATTCAAGAAGAGGAGGGTTCTCCCTTAACGCGTGACGACCTCGAATTCTCGGAATTTAGATGTCTTCCGCAGCACCGTGGAAGTGATGCTCGGAGACGGACGTCTCACACGAGAAGAAAAAAGGCTAACCATCAAATTAGCAAGTGCGTTAGGACTCACCGAACATCAGCCTGCTGAAATCTACAAAGCGATTCAAAACGGCGAAGAGTCCGAGCCTGGCGAACTTGTGACCATTGAAGAAGCACGAGAAGTCTATACCAAAGTCTTCGAAGTCGCTATCGTCAACGCATCCCTTTCAAGAGACGAGTTTCGAGTCTTGGCCCATCTACGTTCAGCCTTTGAGATCGATGATGAGGAACACGAGACAATCGAAACCACTCTCCGGGAAATCGTCAAAGAAAAATTCGAGGACCCCGGCGTTGTTGACAAGATGCTCCACACACTCCGCGATTCGGTAGGCTTGGTTGGCGATATCTTTGATACGGTAAGGAAAAAGACCACTGATGGTGGTCGAAGTGAATGAAAAGGTAGCGCTGTACCTCGGTGAGCCGCAACCAAAACTTCTTCGCTCAAAACGGAAATTACTCAAATTTTTGAGAGGGGCGTACGCTGCAGGCGTACCGGGAATGATGGCCAAACCCTCGACGGACTTGCTCGCTAATACTGGTGGTTACGCTTTCCACTATGGCTGCCCAAATCCAGAATTACGAGATATCGCCTCTTGGGTCCTTACAAGTGGCGAGGGGCAACATCGTCGCGTGGCCAAACTCATCCCGGCGCTGTGGAAACGACACGGTCAGGAGGATTTGGTCATGGTGGGACTTCTGTTGGCAAATATGTCTGAAGAAGAATTAGGCGATTCACCATGGATTGCCCTCATCCATATGCTCGGAGAAAGTGAACCCCTCGGTGCCTTGCTTGAAATCGGAGAGGAAATGCTGCGAGGAGGCCATGAAATACCCGACGATGAATGGATTATGGCTATGGCCGGTCAAAGCAAGCTATGGCACCAAGTGGCGGTCTTGTTCCTTTCATTACGAGCAGAAAAACTCGGTTCTGTCCGAGGAGTGGTAACGACCGCTCCGGGCGGAGGTGAACTGTTCGAAAGGATTCGTAACCGTTTGCTTTCACAGGAGAATTGAAGCCCTTCCTCGTTTAGGATTGTTGCATGAGTGAACGGTTTCTCCCTACCGAAGACCCGGTCCTTGAAGCGGTTCTGCAATGGACAGTAGCTCGAGATGCTCAAGATGTTCGCAGATTGCTTGAATGGTTACCAGAGGCGCGCTCAAGCCGTGAAAGAAAGGCATTGCTGGACAGGGTTCGAAGCCTCTTAGCAGAATTAGAGTCGGCCCTCGATGGGCTTGAAACACTCACTTGAGGTTGTCAGATGGTGACGGTGTTACTGCTCGCTGGTGGGAAAAGTCAGCGCATGGGCGCAGACAAAGCTCACATGCGTGGAGGAATTGCAAGATTACGTCAATTGGCGGTTCAATGCAATGCTAAACGGGTTATCACGTTGTGTGGAGGTAAAGAGCGTGAACATATGTTTGAAGGTGAAGTTTGGACAGACCCCGTGTCTTGTAACGTATTGAGCGAGGTATTGGAATGGGCGCTTTGTTCAATTGAAGGGGCTGTTCAGCTCATATGTTGCGATGCTTTTAATCTCGAAAAAGATGGCCTTGATCTCTTGCTTGCAAGCAAAGGCTGCGTTCCTCTGGACGAATGTGGGCTGCGGCAGCCGTTGTTGGCCAATTGCCCAGCTGATTGGTCTGCTGCAGAGAACGACGGTTCTGTCTCCTCTTTATTTGCCCATCTACCAAGCCTTGACTTGGGCCCTTTAGCCCGTCAAATGAAAAACTTCAACAGTCCAAACGATTGAATTGTTACTTCACAAGTTGGTCGATGATTTTTGGATAGAGTCGGTGTTCTTCATACTTCACCCGTTCTGCAAGCGAGTGCTCGTCATCATCAGAAAATACCGGCACTCTGCACTGGCCGAGTATCTCGCCGGTGTCCATTCCTGCATCGACATGATGGACCGTGCAGCCTGAAACATGAACTCCCGAATTGATGACATCGCGATGCGCATGTGCCCCGGGGAATGCTGGAAGAAGTGATGGATGGATATTAATCAGATAAGGGGACCATTTCTCCACAAAACGAGGCGATACTAATCGCATATAGCCGCTCAAGAGAATCAGTTCAATATTAGAAGCATCGAGAAGTTGTTGAATGTTTTCTTCATGGGTCAACCGCCTTTGATTTGCGTCAGTTTTGTCTTGAGGGAGGGGGATGCAGGTTGATTTAACGCCCAATGCTTCTGCACGTTCAAGTCCCCTGACGCCTGGGCGATCGGAAATGACCAGGACCGTTTCATGGCCGCAAGCAGAATTTACTTGCTGATGACGAATCATGGCCTCCATACCAGAACCTGAGCCCGAGATGAAAATCGCACACCGTATCGGCTCCTGGGCTGAGCCTTGTCGTAACGCCCACTGGCTACTGCCCATGCCTTGCGGTGGAGCGAGAACAACTTGAGGTCTTCGGATATATCGCCCATGCTTTTTTGTGGGTTGGCCCGCAGGCGCAGTTGAGGGGGAATGGCACATGGTGGAGGTTCCTCATTCCCAATCTACTGACGATTTAGAGGCCCTCAAAGTAAATCCCTTCGAGGGTTTATCTGAAGAAGCAATAATTAGAGCGGTCTTGGATGAACACAAGCCATCTCGTAACCCATTTGTGCGAGGTCTATGGATTACGGTCGGAAGCATAGGTGTTCTCTTCGCCGTTATTGGAATCTTCGTGCCAGGGTGGCCAACGACCTCTTGGCTCGTGCTCTCAGCCTACTGCTACGCCCGGTCGAGTAAAAAAATGTTCAAATGGTTGCTTACAAACCGACTGTTTGGTGCGGGTTTACTGGAATATTACAGAACTGGAAGGTCTTTGCCATTTCATTCAAAGGTCGTCATTGGCGGCATCATTTGTATCGCCTCAACCGGTTCAATTTACATCATCACAAAAGCAGGCGACCCGGGGTTTGGTCAGGCTTTGATTGCCGTCGTCGCCATTATTGGAATTTGGTGGGTCGGTTGGAAAGTTCCAACCACCGCTTAATCTTCCTTGGGCGTGCCCGTATATTTCTGCACAGTTGAATAGCCGGCTTGAATGTCAAAGCCGGGTATGATTCCGTGAAGGATAAGACGAAAAGCCCCCAATCCGAACCAAAAAGCCATCTTCCAAGCTTGGAGGAGATGCTGAAAATAAGAAATATTCAAGTCCTTAAGATGGCCCATGTTCTAAGGGGCTCGTACCCCCTCCTTAACTGAGTGGGGTTTAATGCCGGAAAAGGCGATGTCCTGTAAACAGCATAGAAATGCCTTTCTCATCTGCAGCATCAATGACTTCTTGGTCTCGAATTGAGCCTCCTGGTTGTACAATAGAAGATGCTCCTGCATTCGCTGCTTGTTCTAATCCGTCTTTGAAGGGGAAGAAGGCGTCTGACGCAAGCACGCATCCTTGGGCCCTATCTCCGGCTCTACGTGCAGCAATTCGAACAGCCTCAACTCGACTGGTTTGGCCCGGGCCAATGCCTACAGTTGCTGTGCCTTGAACCATTACAATAGCATTCGATTTAACTTGTTCACAGATTCGGACTGCGAATTTCATACTTGCAATTTCAGATTCACTCGGAGCCTTTTGAGTGACGACCCTCGCTTTTTCCCAATCGATGACCGGTGCTTCCTCAGTCTGAACCAACCATCCGCCCTCAATGGGCTTACGAACCAATACTCGCTCCAAGGAAGCAAGACGGTTGTTTGGAGAATCGATGGTCAATATACGACGGTTCTTCTTCTGCATCACGATTTGTTTTGCTTCTTGGTCGTAGGCAGGGGCCATAAGAACTTCAATGAATAGCCCAGACATGGCTTCCGCCGTATCGGCTTCAAGAGGTTCGTTAAAACAAATTATTGAGCCAAAAGCAGATTCGGGGTCGCTGGCTAATGCTGCCTCATACGCTTCTTTTTGGGTTGCTCCAAGGGCTGCACCGCAGGGGTTGTTGTGCTTGACGATAACGCAGGCGTGGGGGGTCTTGGGCCACTCATCGGTCGACAGTGCACGGCATAATCGGAGGGTGGCATCCGCATCAGAATAATTGTTGTACGACATGTCCTTTTCACCCTCAACGTGCGCTGTAACGAGGGTGGTGTGGCTGCCAAATTCACGCGGGTCAGTATACATTGCAGCTGCTTGATGGCTGTTTTCACCGTAACGGAGCGCATGCGTTTTGACCGCTGAAGCAAGGAGAGTTGTTGGAAGGCGCAAGGTCTGGACATCGGTCTCATCGCTGAGCTCAGGCCTCCCAATCCATCGGGCATGAAGTTCATCTGCAATGGCTGAATCATATGCAGCGGTGTGTTCGTATGCATCAAGTGCAAGGCTGCGGCGCATGTCGATGGAAACTCCATCTGCTGAACCGGAAGTTTGCAGTGCGGATACAATCTCATTGTACCTTTGCGGGTTGCATGCAATAATGACGTTGCGATGATTTTTGGCTGAAGCGCGAACCATCGTCGGTCCGCCAATGTCAATCATTTCCAAAAGGTCTGAATCTTCCAGTGGGGGTTGTTGGGCTGCGGCGGCTGAGAAAGGGTAGAGGTTACATGCGACGATTTGAATCGGAGGATAGCCGAGTTCTTCCAATCCTTTTTGATCTTCTTCGGACTCAAGTCGAGCGAGAAGTGGGCCGTGAATCGCTGGATGGAGTGATTTCACTCTGCCGTCAAAAATTTCCGGATGGCCGGTAACTTCTGAAACTCCAATCACTTCAAGTCCAGCGTCACGTAATGTACGAGCGGTTCCTCCAGTAGAAACAATTTGAAACCCAAGTTGGGAAAGTGATGTTGCGAAGTCAACGATTCCTGTTTTATCAAAAACGCTGAGGAGGGCTCGGGGTGTTGGATTTGAGGTGCTGCTCATCGAGATTCCCGTTATCGAATCCATCGGTCCGATGATATTGAACATAGCGACGAAGAATGTTGGAACTTCGAAGGCTTCAATCGCCACGAGACGAAATCACCTGGTCCACACGAAGCAGCCCACAAGCGGTTTCACAGGCCGCTTCAAACGCATGCGCAAGTGTTTCTGCACTCGCCCAAGCCTCAGTCACAGACCCACATAGACCAGAGTGTGTCACGCCGTAGTCACTGTTGCCTTGGCGATGCTGTGAACGGAGTTCCAAGAGCCGGTCCAATTGATCGTTGCCGGAATTAGAAATCAGTGTCGAAGGGATAGATTCCAAAGCGCGAGCGAACGCTTCCATTGCGAGTCGCTCTCTCCCACCGCGTTCCTCTGCTGCATCCTTGACGGCTAAACTTGCTGCGATGTGCAGGCTACCGCCGCCAAGCAGTACCTCGCCTGTTTCCATAGCACTGGTCACGGAACACAAGGCATCGTAAAGACCGCGAATAATCTCTTCACTGGCCACACCATCGCCACCGCCAACATCCACAGTGGCAAGGCCTGCGTTGAGGCCGAAGTCAAGATGGAGGCGTTCTCTCCGAGTTTCATCACCCTCAAAGGTTTCAACACGCATGGATTCGAACGTTCCAAGCGATTGAGCATCAAGGTCCTCAAGATGGTCAATAAGTTGGGCTCCAGAGGCTTTGGCCACATCTTCGGCACCGGACCGTTCCAAGCCACCTAAGGCAAACAAGCCCGAATCAACGAACTTGTGCAAGATTCTGGGGTCAATTTCTTCAGCGCAAATAACGATGGATGCACCTGTTGAGAGAACCATTTCTGCTTTTTTATGCAAAAGTGCTTCTTCAGCATCCATGAAGGCGACCCATTGGTCGGGAGATGAGATTTCAATCTCGGAGTCTCTGCTGCTCTGCTCTACAGCGATGGGGCAAGAAAGCACTGCGACGCTGCCGGAGGGGAGGTGCCGCGGCATTCGATCCAAGTCGAATCGGCGCTCAAGAATGAGGCCGCGAACCATTTCGGTATCTGCAATACTACCTACGCCTCGCTTCGTCATGCGAACATCTTGAGTGCGTACGTGCAGCACGCCGTTCATCTCGCCAGCCACAGTTTGAGCAGCGTCGACAATACAACGAGCCAACTGTTGACCGCCTGATTCAGCAGAAGTCCCAGTCATTGCGGTTTGAGCGACGAGAATTAATTGGTCGACATCGGTTGGGTTGAGGCGTTGAACGCGTGCATCCAAAACACCGAGGGTTGTTTGCAAAGCCGCTTGATAACCTTCAACCAAAAGAAGTGGGTGAAGGCCTTTCTCAAGCAACCGCCCAGCCTCACGCATAAGTTCACTGGCAAGAATGAGGCAGCCAGTAACGCCATCTCCACATGCGTTTTCTTGAGATTCTGCGAGTTGGACAAATGCTTTTGCCGCTGGGTGTTTAACCAGGAGTTCTGCAACAATTTTTGCACCATCGTTTGTGACTGCTGTTTCGCCACTGGTCTTGTACATCATCTTGTCAAGACCGTTTGGGCCGAAAGTTCCCTTGAGTAGATCTCCAAATGCAACCGAAGCGCTGACTAATTTTTGCGTGACTGCTGGACCGCTGGTGATGGAAGTGGTTGGGCGGACAATAGCAACGGGTGCGCGTCCAGAACCGTCGTTCGGTTGAGCCATTGTTTTAACCGGAGTGAAGCGTATAGATGAACCCTTTCTTCACCAAACTGAGTGGGAATGGAAGGAGATTTTCAACCAAATTCACAACAAGAATACGGCAGCGAGCCCGACAACAACAACCAGTCCAACAGCGATAAGGATTCGAGCCATGTTATTCGATTCTTCCACAACAGGAGGAGGGAGTGATGATGCATCTTGAAGCGGTGGAAGGTCAGGCACCAGTTTTCCGCCCGAATCATCAATCTCAGGCTCAGGCTCAGGCTCAGGCTCAGGAGTGGTGAGGGCCTCGAGTTTCAAGCGTTCAATTTCAGCTTCTCGTTTTGCCTGTTCAAGTTCCGCTTCAGCCTGACGTTTGGCATCTTCAAGTTCAGCCTCTGCAAGGCGCCTCGCTTCATCAAGTTCGGCTTGAGCTTGCTTTCGAGAGGCTTCTTCCCTCTCAATCTCCGCTTGTGCTTGTTGGGCTGCTTCTTGAGCGGCAACGAGTTCTTGTTCAGCCTGTCGCTTGGCGTCTTCAATTTCCTGCTCAGCCTGTCGCTTGGCGTCTTCAAGTTCCTGCTCAGCCTGTCGCTTGGCGTCTTCAAGCTCTTGCTCTGCTTGCCTACGGGCTGCTTCTTCCGCCGTTCGTGCCGCTGCTTCTGCAGTGGCTCGTTCAGTGGCTTCTTTAGCTTCTTGAATTTGTGCAGCTGTCTCTGCTTTGATACGTGCGGTTTCTTCCTGTGCCGCGACTTTTGCCGCTTCAATCTCAGCCAGCGCCTTGTCATGTTCGTCTTTGCGGAGTTGTGCACGAGTCTCTTCTTCGGCTTTATGCGCTGCCGCTTCAGCCTCTTTGGCTGCTTGCTCGACGGTCGCTTTGGCTTCTTCAGCAGCTGATTGTGCTTTTTCTTCCAACAGCGAGTCGATGTCAACCGGGGTTGGTTCTTCTACGACAACTGCTGCTGCTTTTTCACGCGCTTCTGCTTCTGCTTTGAGACGATATTCCTCTTCGACTTTCGCACGAGCTTCTTCCTCAGCAACACGAACCATTTCAGCAACTTTTTCCGCAGATCGCTTCTCTTCTTGCTCTTTGGTCTCGATTTCGAGAAGTTCTTTCGTGCTTATCTTAGACAAGACCGCCTTTGAAAACAATTCAAATTCTTCATCCGTAATCTCTCCGGCCATTTCTGTGCGAGCAACCTCCATCAAGCGCTGGATATCAGGGGCCATAAACGCCCCTGGATGGGCATCCAATTGCGCTCGGAACGATGTATAGAATGAACGGTGCTCGGTTGAAATAGCGCCATCAACAGTGATTTCATCTTGCAGCGATGAAAGTATCTCTGTAAGATTGAGGGCGGCCGACACGTGTCATCAACTCTACAATCAACGAGGTTACTTCTTCAATCCGTGAATCTTACGGGATTCATCATTTGCCCAATGGAATGCGAGTTTCAACAATCGCAAGTAGTGTCCAAGTCCATCTTTTTCCATGCGTGAATGGAGTGTTTCGTTTTCGATGAAAATATCTCCCCAAAGGTTTGCTGCAGTTCCTTGATTACCTTTCGGCAAGTCGAATACTTCCTTCGTTGCGGGTTCAAGCAGAGAGCGCCAGACGAGGGCTGGGTTCACGGCCATTGTCACTTCAACGATGATTTCGTTTTCGTTGAGGCCTGTACCGGTTTGCCATGAGTCTTCACCCATATCAGCAAGGAACGGTAGACAGACATCCTGAATCGATAGGCTGGTCATTGGGTCGGCGTTGGTCAATGCACTGAATGCCTCACGCATACGTCCTCGGTCTGCTCCTCGTGCGCCGGTAATGTTTCGTAGCTTGTCAATCGATGTAGGTACGATGAAACGGATGTCTGTGTAGTAGACCATTGGGTTGTCGTCCTTTGATGCAAAGATGTGCGAATATGGTGCAGCGTCCGCCGTTTCTCCGAGTTCAGAGAGTGGGTAAATTGTCTTGAGAGCATTGGTCGCAATCGATTGAACGCAGCGACGCATCAAGCGGTCAGGTGCTGCGGAAATATCGTTGAAGGTCTGTATGTACTCATCCATACTCATAACATCATAACCGCGGACTGAAAGAATCGAGTGAACGTTTGGTCCAACTTGCTTCTTCTCACCGTCATGGAAGTCGGCTTGACTGATCCAGCGAGAACCTTGAGCGACATCGCTTGCAGCAACGAGGTCTGCATACGCCTTGAACCGGCGAGTGACTCTGTTCATGAAGTCAGCCTGATCCAGTTTCGTGAACACGGTCGATTCATAGTTCGATTTGAGGGCGTGGTCTGCAACTTGGCTTGCGTTAACGCAGGTCAACAGGTTCCCTTGGTCACGAGGATAAACAAGAAGACGTCGTCGCTTTGCTCCGCCACCAAGTCCACCAACCCATGGGTCGGTCAACATGTATCCAAAGGAGGCACAGACCTCAAACAAACGAGCATATTTGTCTTCATCGCTAGCACTTGCAATCCATTCGTCCAATCCAGGTTCGATGCAATGGAATTCAAGTGGGACCATCTCAGATCCTGCACCAAACATTTGGCGAACGGTTGAAGAGCTCATCATGCCCATCAAACTGTAAAGAGAGGTCTTTCCTGTCGTCATGAAGACATCGGTAATTCCTTCTTCCCCGAATGAGAGTCGGCGGTCTGGAAGATTGACAAGCAAATTGAATGCTGTTGGAGATTCCCGGTTGCCATTGACAGCTGGCCAAATCCAAGTTCCAGGTCGAGTCATGATGTAACCGCTGGCGTCCTTGCCGAAACCGGCAGGAGAGTAACGTGTCCATCCAAGTCTGTTGTTGAACGATACGCCTCTGTGCATCAGTGAAGGATAGTAACATTGGTCCAACGGGTCGGAGTCAGGCACTACACCTCGGTGACCTAAGCCCCAAAGAATTGGTTCCCATTCAGCTACTTCACCCTCTTTTGCCCCGAGGAATGGGTGGTCAACACCAGGCCCGTCTCCAGTTAGGAAAGAGCCCCCCATGCGTTCTTCATCTCCAGTGGAACAGAAGATGAGCGTCTGAGTTGTCGACAATTGTTTAGGAGTCCACATGTTCGCGTTGATGATTGTCTTCTGTTTGAGAAACTCTGAAACGTTCGAAATCCGTCGTTCGAACTTGAAGCGTTCAGCTTCTATCCATGTTGAGCCAAGAATGAGGTTTGTATTGAGCAAACGTGCTCTTGCAGGGCCAATGTAACGGACTCGTGGGTCTGATTTTGTAGTGTCGGAATGTGGAAGTTCTTCCCAAGGCCCTCTTCGTGGGACATACTTGAGGAATGCTTCATGGTCAAATTCGTCGACTTGAGCCTTTGAGACTGCTTCTTCGACAATGTCCATCAAGCGAACATATGTTTCGCTTGGTCGCATTTGCTTGGTTTCTACGTACGCTTTATTTGATACTGATCGATGTTCCCACATATTTTTCACCTTAGAATTTCTTTCGTTGTTCGTCTTCTTCTGTCGACGATGGAGTGTCGACGGCCTCGATTGCAGTTTCTTCTGTGCCTTCTTGTGTTTCGGTTTCTTCTGCTGCTGCTTCTGCTGCTTCTGCTGCTGCTTCTGCTGCTTCTGCTGCTTCTTCTGCCGCTGCTTCTTCTTCCGCCTCAGCAACCATTTCGATGGCGAGTTTTTCTGCAGATTCTTGGATTTCTTCTTCCTTAACCGCTGAAATAATCAATGCAGCTGTTGCTTGCATGGATGCGTCGACATATGGTGCCGCCCTGTAGAAGTACTGAATCATAGTACCGACCGTGCCGAAAATAGCGCCTAGACCAATGACCCAGCCGTTGTTGATGTTTTGTGTACTGTTATCGCTGTTGAACAATTCAGATGCTGGGATTCCGGTTTCAGGAGGCCACCATGTTGCACCTGAAGCATTGGTTAGAACTTCGATTGTTGCCCAGACTGCATAAACAATCATGAGTATTGAAATCCAGTTCACCATAGCACGGTTTTCTAAAAGGAACTTAATCAGCGCCCTTTGGTCGCTTGATGTCGACTTATTGCCATCGGTCATAGTAATCCTAAACCACTTCTACTTAAAAAAAAGACCCAGTAGATAACGGGTAACGGTCCTTTACAGAACCAATTTCTACTTGCGGTTTTTCTTCGATTTGTTCTTGCGGCCTTTGTTGCCCCGATTGCTGTATTCCCAAGCTCGGCTATCACGGCTGCGTTGCTCGGAAACATCTTGCCAGTGTTTGTTTTTAGGCATGGATAGAGATTCTGGCATTTCGTCAAAGGATTCGATATTGAGTTGCATCCCTCCAAGTTCGTCTTGAAGTTGACGAACGTTTTCGCCACCTTTGCCGATTAAGGTTGAAATCATATTTTGGGGTGCGTAAATTGTCGCACTGGATTCTCCTTTGAATTGGACTTGGCACTGAACACCAACCCATTGTTGAATGATGTGAGTCAATTGGTCTCTGGCGAGCATCTTTACAGGAGAAATTGCGCCTGCTTTGCGCCCTTCAACCGGGACGACAGCGATTTCTGAACCAAAAGCAAACATTTCGTGGGTGGTTTTACCACTTGGAAATTCGACCACCTCGATCACGGGGCGTGCAAGCTCTTCCTGCATCCCAGTTGGAGGTTTGACCGTCATGCGCAGTTCGAGAACCTGTTGAATCTGCCCCGATTCGACATGAATGATGGTGTCAAGAACCTGGCTTACCAATCCGAGTTCAACTTTCCCAATCAATCTTTGAATCGCTTCAAGAGCAGAATTTGCGTGTGTGACGCCAAGTAAACCGACGCCAGCAAGTCGAACATCGGCAAAAATTTCAAAGTCTCTTGCTCGCCGAACTTCATCGAAAATAACGAAATCTGGACGCACAAGGAAAATGATTTCTGCAGTTTTTTCAAGGTCGCCTTCCAGCGGTGCATACTGGGTAATTCGGTCTGCTAATTGCAAATCTCGAGGCGCTTCCATTGTCTTAACCATGGCCCCGATGTCCGTGTCGAGGTACTCTGCTATCGCTTGTGCTAAAGTGGTCTTTCCGGAACCCGGGCGGCCACAAATAAACACGCCTCTGTGGTGGTCCGAAAGCCGGTCAATTAGCCGAGAATCGAGTTCATAGTCCTCCAAAGAAAGTTTTGCAACGGGACGAACAATCGTGATTTCCCGAGCATCGGCAAAAGGAGGCCAAGCACAGGAAATACGCAAGTCACCCAACTGAATTACTTGGCAACCTTTTCGATCAATTTCCAAAAAGCAATCGCTGCGACTGCGGTTATCTTCGACCAGTTCAACCAATTCTTCTTGGAAGGCCTCAAGTCGTAGCGTATCCCAATTTTGTTCCGATTCAACTTCGACGAGCCTGAGTTCTCCAATGGAGCCCTGTTTAACCCTCGGGGGGCAATCGGCCTTGAGAAACACCGTGTGAACCTGGTCCATGAGCAGGTCTTCCAGTGCTTGAGGTAACGCGGGGTGGTCTCCAAACTTCGCCATTGCAATCAGACAGGGTCGAGGAGGGGGGCCTTTCACCCTTCGCCTCAAAATTGCACTTCATTCAGTTGTTCTTTGGTTGAATGAGTGCGCCGGTCCACCAAAATGAACCGATGAAACACAGTGAAAGAGCGTAAGAGCCAACGGTCGGGAAGTCGAAAACTCGAATACAAATCTCAGCAAAAATAGCGATTGATGCAATGAAGCTGAACATGACCAAGACCCCTTCAGCATTCAAACTCAGGGTACTGAATGTAAGGTCTTTTTCTGAGAGACCCCAAACGACAGCCACTAAGGATGAAAGGCCAATGAATGTCATTGCGGCGTCCATGGCGCTGTCTTGCAAGAACCAAGTCAGAGCAGCGACAACAAAACTACCGAGGAACATGCGTTGAACGGCGGCGAAAGAAAGGCCCATGATTTTAGCGAAGCGTCAATGATTCTTGAAGACTCGCAAGAACGAGGTTCAATTTTCTGCGTATTTGCCGCTCCACTTTTCAGCACGGGACATTGTATAATGGAGAACCTCTGCTGTTTGTAAGTGAGTTTGAGAATGCAAAATCGACTGTTCCGAACGAGTGAGTATCTGCTCATATTGGGATTCGAGAGGAGTTTTAGCTTCAGCCAATGAAACGGGTTTGAATCCCCCTTCCAGCGAACCAATTTCAAGTGCATTCGAGCGTCTAAAATCAAGGCGGAGGCAATTCCTTGAGCCTTCAACGGTAATCAACGAACGGTCTGTTTGCTCCCATCCAACACGAATTTCAGCGGTTACACCGCCCGTATTGTCATTGCGAGGATACCGCATATTGAGGTGGCATTCAGAAGCATCGGCAAGATAGGTTGGTTTCTGCTGATTAAATACGGCGATGTTGTTGAAAAAAGGCTTCGGGCGAACTCCTACTAAGAACGGTATTGTGTCAAGGGCGTGGGATGCAAGTCCATCGATGACGTTGGCAGTTGAGTTTTTGTTACGAGAAGAATACTTGACGTACCGTATTGACTTCAGCAAACCGATCTGCCCTTGTTCAATAATCTCTTTCGCAGCAAGAATACTTGGATGATAGCGCAACAGATACCCGGAGTGAAGCGTTCCGTTGCTGGCATTGGCTTGGTGGATGAGTTCCTTGACACCTTCAGGTGAGATTGCTATGGGTTTCTCAATGAGAACGTTGAGACCTCGCGACAACATGGCTTTGCCCAGAGAAACATGTGTTCTGTTCGGTGTAACCAGCGCAATGAGGTCGAAATGAACCGTGTCACACATTTCCATCCATGCAGTAAAACAGCCGTCAATGCTATCAGGTAGTTCATCGAGTCGTTTTTCATCCGCATCGCACGCGTAAATCTCTTTCACAAAGCCTGATGCCTTGAGTTTCAACAGCGTTCGGATGTGAGCAAGGCCCCATCGGCCGCAACCAACAACGCCGACGGTGTAGGTCATGACAAATCCTCAGCGATAGAAAGTTAGCTTCAAAGTGCGGTTTGGAACGCAGACAAGATGGCCCGATGCATGTGAGGTGTTGAACTGCAATCGGCTCATGTTGTGAACAACTTGTCCTTGAATATCAATCAACCGTTGAGGTGGATTGCATCACGCTTGATTGGGACTGCTGCCAGAAGATTCGGTGGGTTCTGTTGATTGGCCTCCGCCGCCATCACTGGAGGAGGTGGATTCGCCTTCCTCGGAGTCGGTCGAAGTGGATTCATCATATGCGTAGTACGATTGGTAAGGATTTGTGTAAGCCAGTTCGATGCTGGCGGATTGTTCCATTGTCGTGAGGTTCGTAGAAGTGACTCCAGAGGACGATACAGCGTACACGTAGTCGCCCATGAAGATTGAGCGACGAATATTATACTCGTTCCACCAGTTCGTATTATCGCCACGGTCGTAAAGGCTAGAATGGTCGACTGTTCCATGGACCGATAGATTTCCTGTCTCTTCAGATACATTCACCAAAATCAATTTTGAAACATACTGATAACTCCAATGATAGCCGCCGTTCACGTCGGTCCAACTGTTGTATCTGTATGTTGAAAGAGGGATGGCGAGTAAATCCTTTGGAGCCCAATATTGGAAGGCTTTGTGTTCATACGATGCTTCAGAATACGACCAAACCCAAGCATTGTCTGACGGGTCAGTAACGGGTATGAGCGTGAGCGTGTCATCAACTGCAGGTGCGGAAGGGTCGCTGATATTGAACAGAGAAAGCCGGGTACTGGACCAATCTAGACCGATTCCATCCTCTCCAGGACCCATTCCAATGGTGAGTAAGTGATCTCGGGATAGTGGGTGAATGTAGGTTGAGACGCCGGGTATCTCGAGCTCGCCAAGGATTGTCGGGTTGGTGTGGTCCGACATGTCGATGACCCAGAGCGGGTCAATTTGCCGGAAAGTAACCAAATAACAGCGGTCGCCATCAAAACGAGCGCTCCAAATTCGTTCTTCTGGAGCGATGTTGTCAACTCTGCCAACTTCGACAAGAGTCTGCTGGTCGGTATTTGTATCGGCGTTTCGAGTAAATGTAACGACGCTGGAACTCATCGGTTCAGGGTTTTCCATCCACCATCGGGCCCATTGACCTGAGGTGGTTGCGATCCGAACAATTCCTTCGTATTCTGAAACAGAAAATTGATTGAGAACTGTGCCGTTCACGCGGCCCGATCCTGTGTACAAGGTATCTCCAGGGTTGGAAATATCAAAACTGTGAATATTGGTTGCTTCTGTCATTCCATCGTTGCCCCAAAACCACCACCAATCCCACGCATTTTCTGTGAGGATGAGAACATCTTGTGAAGCGTAAACCATCGGGTAGTTGCCAACAATGTGGTCTGCTTGAAAGTCAAGGTTTTCAGTTGACAAGTCAAAGGTGAATATACTGTTAAATCCTCGATTAAAACCGTCTTCTGGCGCTGCAAAATCCGTACATTCGTCATCGCTCATGGTATGGGTGAGCAGTGCGCCATTGACGCGCTCATACACCTTTGGCAGGAGGTCTTCGAGTGCCATTGATTCGAGTGCTTCGACGTTATCCAACATGGTTTGATACGCCACTTTCTCGCGCACTTCACGGCGAATTGGGTCGTAGTAATCGAGATTCCAATATCCGGACGGCAAATCCAACCAGTTGCTCACCCCTGGAATATCAAGCCAGGTATGTGTTACCGTTCGGACGGTTGCGTTCACTTCTCGGGCCGTCATGTAGTATCCTTCAAGATACAATTCCTTGCCTTCATCCGGAGATGAACGGTTCGTGATATCGAATACTGTAAATTTGGTGAGAGAGGTTGTTCTCCAAGACCCGTATCCGTCATCCCATCCCATGGCTTGGGAAAGAGGGTCTGTATCCGGCAGATTCCATGTTGACACTGTGGAAATGACAACCAGCCTATCAGCGTCAAGCATCATTGCCTGAGGTTGCCCTTCAATCGGAGTAGTCGAAAGGTGAGTCAATTCACCAAATTCCGGCACACCAAAAATTTCGAGATTTTTACCGTTCAAGAAATAGATGTAATAACCGTCTGTTTTTACAAAGTCTGCTTCATCTACACCTTGCTCCTGATTGTTTGTACCGGAATAATCGGTACCTTCTGTGCGACGCTTTGTAGGTGCCGAGTTTCCACCTCCGTCAGCCGATTCGGCCATGACCATGTCATCACCCATCCACATGCCGCCGCCATAGTAGTATTCATCTTTAACCGCTTGAAGAAGTTGAACTCTATACTCTTCTGCTATTGATGATTTAATTGAGTCTTCCAAATCCTCGCAGCTGTCATAGTGTGAAAGGGTTGGGCTTGCAGCAGTTCTTTGAACAACTGTCGACCAATCATCGGGCAGCGTCACATCAGGTACTTCGACCTCTGCCTCGGGATTGACCATACCCAAGCATCCTGAAAAAAGAAACAGGGAAACTAAAGAGAGAGCAAGTGCTTTATGTCCTTTCATGGAGATACTATGGAACGCTTGCCTATGAAGGAATTGGTAAACTGGTTTTACATTAAGCGATGTTTCGTTGAACGAGAATCTCTTGGCCATTCGTTGTTAATACCCAAGGCGATCGTCTTTTCGGCAGAACCTTCTCGATGAACGATTCTTCACTTAGAGATTTGATATGGTACGACAGGAGTTGACGGGATAATTGAAGTTGCTCAGCTATTTGAGCATTGGAAAGTCCGAGTTGTCCTGCTTGAGAAAGCGTTTCCAATATAGCGAGGCGGGTGCCAATGACTGGGTGGGCCACCGCTGCTCTTTGCTCGTTCGAAAGATGTGCTGCAGCGTATCGTCGGAGTTTACCGTCGCGCCATGAAATAATTTTGTTTTGTGCTTCCAACATTTGCAAATGATGTGCAGTTACTCCATTCGCCAGCCGTAACCCATCACGCAACGCTGAAAAATGAATGCCTGCGTTACCTTCAACAAAACCGAGAATTCTTCCCTTATTGAGTTCATCATTCCTTGTTTTTTTACTAATGAGTGGTGTAAATAAAGCCATCAATACGGCGACTTTTACGACCTCAATGATGCCCGTCCCTAGGAACAAAACAGCGAGAATCCCACTCCCTAAACCAATGAAAAGGCTTGACCCACTCCCCCGTTCGTCCTGTCTTTCGCTGTACCTTTGTTCAAAGTCACCCTCAGAGGTGGAATCTGCC
>Ga0213868_10002091_pt1 | contig 19190 bp, 14 predicted proteins | sample PICome_9_FD_160087 | JGI IMG/M metagenome (GOLD analysis project Ga0213868, IMG submission 160087) | Coastal seawater microbial communities near Pivers Island, North Carolina, United States - PICO127 | ecosystem: Environmental > Aquatic > Marine > Coastal | place: USA: North Carolina...
ATCCCGTCGAATGGTCGGTTGGTGTCAGAACGCACGGTTCCATGAAGTTGGCGAGCCCCATCGCCTGCAGACGACCTTGGTTTATGTTGAGGTGCTGTAGCGCTGTGTTCATGGTGTGAGACGTCATGGCCAGAGCCATGTCCACAAAATACGGAACTTCGCTGCTTGTGTACGAGTATTCGTAGTTGCTCTCGTGTGTCGATATGTAGTTTCTCACGGCCTCTGTCACGATGATGGCTTCACGCACGCCCTGAAAGAACACCGATTGAGAACGCCCCGACGGGACGGCGATCGTAGGCAAATTGCCCGTCAGAGACATGGCCTTGGCCGTGAGGAATTCCTTGCCGGTGTCGTGGCTCTGACCCCACCAGATTGTCGTCATCTTGTCGAGTACGCCCGCGCGCTTGGCGCTTCTCAGCACTGCTTCAACCATGCCACCCCAAGGATGGCAGTAGATCTCAGACACCCCCTGTGCGACAAACTCGCTGAATATACCGTCGATTATGGTGGCGTCTGTACATGGATGCGCACACGGGCGTGTGATGAGGGTTCCGTTGTACGTTTGCAACTGTGTGATAGGAACGAGTCCATATGGACTAAACCCCCCGCCTAATTCGGGTCCGTGACCAATGTATCCAATCGTCATACCACTCTGCAGAGATGAAACCCATTTTTTCGCTGCATCTTCGTATGTAGGACCGACCGTGATCGTGTAGTTCGTCGGAGCTGTCGCCAATGCCTCGTTGCCGTACCCGGATAGAAGATTGTTGACACCAAGGTGAGGCGCAATGATTTCGCCAGCAGCTGCGAGGCTCGTTGACAACGTAGACACCGAGACAAACTGCCCCGCGTTATCATACATGCACTTGACACCGATCGACGTGTTGTATCCGGATTCACACTCTAGCAAGTTGACCTGTAGCTGTTTCCTTCTGGAACTTGTGATCAAACTGTACACTTTCATTCCAGCTTGCATTCCGTCAATAAACGAGCCTCCGGCGACTTCATACGGACCTGTGCGGTACGTGAGTACGAGGTGATTCACCGTGTTGTACGCGGCGGATCCCCTGTTTGAAATCGCAACTCCAAACGCGGTCGATGCCAATGCCATTGAGACGAGTGCGACTACGCCTAACAGGGACACCAATGAGGCCGCAGGCATACGAATGCACCCGCAGATCGTGTACGAGTAGTCAAACGCTTGAGGTGCATACAACAAACGTTTTTTAGTCGCGTCTGTCATTATGTACAAACGGCTGTGTCACACCTCACATCTAGACGGTAACGGTTGTATACTTATGATTTGAATACGGGCCTGTACGTCGTCACGCGGCGGCGACGCAGTTATCCGGATGGGTGTCCGAACTGCAGGTCGGTTGCACGAAGTCGGAGCGGTACTCGTCGGCGGACACGGCCTCGACGTGAATCGAGTGCGTGGGTGATTAAACTTGCAGGTGGTGGATAGTTGCGCTAGAGACCCAATCGGTGAAATTCGTCGTGATAGTTCCGTAGGATGGTGGTGTGCCCGGCACTGCCATAATTACTCTCTGGCCTAACACAGCGTTCATTGCACTCGCTGCCACCGGCGGTGCCGTGGTGCTATCTGGATATTTGCGCATACGGAAAAGTTTGGTTGTGTTTGCTTTACCAGAAAATGTCCACTTTGTTGCATCAAACCCATCAACTTGTTCGGCTCGCATCGTCAATCCATAACCCATTGCACTCAAGCCCGCTGTAATACCCGCGCCAAACATGTTTTCCATCGGGTTAGAGCCACCGATATCGTCGATCTCGTACATTTCAAAGAATATTACCTGGAACTCAGCATTTGTCTTCACTAGGAATGTCGTTGCCTCAACTTGGAACATTGTTGCTTTGTGCGGACGGGTTGCCGCCGAGTAGACAGCACTCCCAGCATCGTCCAAAAGTGCACTGTTAGCTGACTCGATTATGCCCGGCCAATTCTCAAAATCGTACATCTGATTCGATCCATTTCGTTCAAACCTGTTTCTGATGTAGTTGTATTCTGAATTTTGGATGGCAAGAAGCAGTCCCTCGGGAGCGTCAGGATTAAAAAGATTCCCCTCCGCCTCGTTTGCTGTGATCAAGTTGTATGTTAGGTTGTGTGCAGTATCGCTTTCAACAAATCGGACAACGTTTGATGCGTCAGTAGTCGATCTCATAACTTCGTTGTTTTCCGTGTGTACATGTGAAATCGTTCCGGCATCTTCGTCTAAAAGAGCAATTTGTCGTATTTGGCGCGTGTGCTCTAAGCCCGGCTGTATTGAGCCAGTGCCAAAGACGATGTCGACGTTGCCTAGTATGAGGTACATTGCGTTGTGGCCGAAGCCCCCCAATCCCGGAAATGCCGTGCTTAACACCACTGACGGGATCGTCGGCGTCAGCGCGACAAACTCCGCCGCGGTGGCGACCTTGGTCGCGAATGCCGCAAACTGGGCGGTATCGGGCACGTTGTACCGCATAGCGTACCCGTTATCATAGCTGGTGTACCCGGGATCAAATAATGTCTTCTGATAGGAAAGCGTAACGTTCTCCGTGGCGGACCCGGTCGTCACCATTTCCATGTGCGTCGTGAAGTCCGCGTAGCTGGCAAACACCTCGTACAGGTAGATTTTGTCGTCGACACGCAACGGGTGGAAGAGGAGGAGCGGGCTTGTGCTGGCGGCAATCTGCCCCGGGTACGTGTCCATCCACGTCTGCAACGCGGTCTCGTCGGTGCCACTGTTGATCGTGTACCGCCAGCGGAAGACCATGCGGTGCGTGTAGCTCGGGGCGGGGCCGCCGCCTACCCTCGCGAGCTTGTACGCCAGCATGCTCTCCATCATCGCCCGCGCGTCGGCGTCCGCGTCCGCCAGCTTCTGCTGCGTATTCGCCGCCGCGAAGCTCACGAGACTGGCCTCCACATCTGCCGGGAGCGCGCGAACGGTGCCACCCGGCACGGCGTTCGATACGAGGTACGCGGCGTCCTTGGACCTCATCAGCGCCATCATCGCGCGCTCGGCCTCGAGGCACTTGGCCTCGATTTGGCTCTGCTGCGAGGAGCTCAGCGTGTCCCACACACTCTGTTTGACCAGGAACCAATAGGTGCCGCGCGTCTCCTTGGTCACGTTGTACGTGTGCGTCATGCGCGGGTACCAATCCAGGTCATGGTCCATGTACGGGATCACGTACTCCGCCACCGTCGTCTCCGGGTTGCTGTTGTTACTCGAGCAGGTCGCGTTCGGGTCGACGGTGAGCAGCCAGTCCTTGAAGTTGCCCACTGCGCGCATGTGCGGCTGCCCTTTGAGGTCGTCCAACGAGTTGATCGGGAAGGACGTGTATACGTTCCACTGAGGCGGCGTGTTGGCCGCCGGGAACCCGACGTACCCCGCGTTGCCGAGCACCGTGTCCACCAGCGCCTTGCCGCCAGCCCCCGAGTACCACCCGATGAACTCGTCGGCCGTCATGTTGATGCCCTCCCAACTCGTGAGCGCCGCAAATTGCGGACGGTTTTCATGGTAGTACGGCGGCCCGAGGTAGAAGTCCCACTCGTCGTCCCACGGCTTTGCACGCCCTTCGGGGACGACCGTCAGGTCGAGTCCGATGCGTTGCAATTCTTGCAGCATGGTGCGCGAGGCCGACGCGAAGTCGGCGAGCCCTGGCCCATAACCGGCAAAGGGTGCTAGGAAATCGTGAATGTCGGCCGAGACGGGGGCTACTGTCATTGTCGAGCGAGGCAAGATGGTCAATGTATGTGTAAAAAATTGCAATCCATTCGCGTCCATATATCCGGCAAAACTGGGCGGTACGCCTTGAAGCAAATACTTCGGCCCAGTCAGTCCGTTTGCTGCAGTGATGATGGACTCCAAGTCTCGTGCGTACTCTTCGGAATACCTTGATGCATAGCCGCTTCGAACGCCAGTTGTCGAAGTTTCCCATGCATGTTTGGTATACCGGGTAAGCCACATGTTGTCATAGTTGTACTGCTTCATCTCCACAAGGTCCAAAACAGTGGCCCTGCGTTCAACAAATTGCTTGATGTACCCATCGTTCGTAACATGCATTGCCTCTGCCACATCGAACGTAATACGGTTGCCCACGTGGGACGTAATGGTAACATTGGCGTCACCTTGCTGAACCCAGGCGTTGGTATAGTTGACGAACCACTTCGCTTTTTCAGTGTCTGTATATGTACGCATGTCGATTGCATTTATTGGTTGATACTGGCGAAGCACAAAGCGCCCATCTTCCTTAGCATACACGACGGTTGCAAAGACGTGCAATTTACTCGCCATACTGTAATGAAATGCCCAATAAGCGCTTGTGACACTAAGGGGCGACGCGATTACGGGTGTCGGTGGCGGTGGTGAAAACACCTTCGGGTCGATTGAACTTGCCGATCCAGTGTTCGCAATCGCCAGCCCAAACGCGGTCGATGCAAATGCGAATGCAACGAGTGCGGCTACGCCTAGCAGTGCCAACAACGAGGTCGCAGACAGACGAATGCAATTGCATACCGTGTACGTATATTCGGGCGCTTGTGGTGTATACAACAACCGTTGTTTAGCTTTGTCTCTCATCATCATGTTCAGCGATTGACCGCCCCCCCCCGCACCTCACTGATCGATCGTACAATGTGATCTAGTTATCGATTAGCGACACAATATGGAGGGTGCAGTGATTCGATAAGCCGTCTTGAGTTTCCTGTATAGGTGAGATATGTCATTTCATACGCCGACCGTTTCAACTAGTGGAATTCTATTGAATCGAAAGGAGCCTCGCAACGCCGATGGCGAAGTCCAGCCAATCTTGAATCGACGCCTCGAATCGCGCGATGGTGTGAAAAATGCGATTTTCAACGACGGTAGCGACTTCACGTCACTGGGCGACCGTCACAAATGGAAATATAGGATCCCGGTCGAATCGGTCGTCAACAAGGTCGGCGACTGTCGGCTCGGGCTCTGTTTCGGGTATCGGTTGACTGCAGCCCAATGGATTTGGACGCTGAATTTGATCTGTTTTATCTTACACACATCAATGGTCTTCGTAGTCGCGTATTTGGCGTGGTGGCAAAAAGATATGGAATATCTCTATGGCGACGAGAATCCGTATTTGATCAAGATTTACCGGATTTCATCGAATTGGACGGATTTGGGCCCTCAGGGCTACACGTTCAGCGTTGAAGAAAACGGTAGACCAATCGATATCGCCTGGGCCACCATTGCATTTTTCGCGATCTCCGCTGTATTTCATCTTTTTGCCGTCATTGTCGGCCTCTTCGAACATTCATGGGTTTTGTACTGGCGCCAACTCGACGATGCTTTTTGCTGGTGGAGATGGCTTGAATACTCCGGCTCAGCATCGCTGATGGCAATGCTGCTTGCGATTTCCGTTGGCATTCGAGAGCAAAACACACTCGCACTGATTTTCGTGTCAATTTGGACTACTATGATCCTGGGATGGATGACGGAGCTATACTCACGTCCGGTCATCGTTGTCGATCAAACGAATTACAAAACTCCAGTCGGTCGCTTGGGGTTCATCGAGAAGACCGACTACGTTCGCAGCCCCAATGCGTTGCACCTTCTGTCGCAGAGCCAGTGGGAAGGCGAGCGGCCGCTGCGCGATGCGGAGGGCAAACCGGTTCCGTCGAGCAACTACGATTACCTACACGCACACCGAGTCTCGAACTACGTCCGCCGGATGCTACCGCACATCGTCGGTATGTTCCCTTTCACAGCCGTGATGGGCGTCATTGTGTATCATCTCGAGTACGCGAAGTGGCGGCTCCGCGAGGAGACCGAGCTTACGATGCCGTGGTTCGTCGATGCCATAATTTACGGCTCGTTGACGCTCTTTTCGGTCTTTGCGCTCGTCCAGCAAATCTATCAATATATTCCTCCTGGCTATTATTTTGGTTCTGAAATTTGCTATTGCATGCTTTCTCTCGTAGCCAAAATGTGGCTCGGCACGCTTATTCTGTTCAATGTGATCATGACGGAGGCGCGCGCGGAGGACGCGCTCGGCGGCGCCGCGCTGGAACCGGTTCGATGAGTCGTGGGTTTTGGCGGCAAAGCGAACGGCCGTGGTGGGATGTGTTAATTGAATGCGAACGCGTACACTGGGCGTTCACCAAACGGTGGTCTGGTGAACGCCTCGTGTACCAGGAATAAATCGAATCTTTTTTACATTTTATTACATGTACACGGCCTTAAAACTCGATCGAACGCATCACCGACGATGCCAGCGGATCGCAAAGTCGCCCGACGTGGCGCTTGCGTGGCAGCGTCGTCACTGGGTCGTCCGATGCGCGTTCACGATCGCGCTTGCCAAGTATTCTGTCGAACTCATCGTCCAGCTCGTCGTACACCATACAGTCCGACTGCAATTCAAACGGCATCTCCACCGCATCAAGATCGACAAACATCGCGGCAGCGTCGCGGTCTTCGAGAAAGCCGACGCCATCTGGTGCATATTTTTTCGCAATCGTCGTCTTCCACAGCCAATTCCGAAGCCCCCAAATCGGCATAAAGTATTGCTTTACGACGTACCACCCGTACGATCGCGGCCGTTTGTGGATACGTTTTGCCAGCACGTCCGCAAAAATACACTTTGCAACTCGCTCCCCTACCGTCGCGGTGCCCATATCGAGCTTCTCGAAGACCAAGTTGAACGCACCAAACAAGATTGAGTATCGATTTGCGTAATATAATCGAATCGTGGCTAGATCGATGGGCATCGTATCGATCAGTGCAGTGGCCGCCGTTTCGGCCACGATACTGCTCAGATTGATCGAATTTGTGGCGTTCCATCTGCGAACGAAACGTTTAGCGCCGACGATGGATGTGGAAAACGCGTTGAATGCGTCAAACACAACGTCCTTGACCACTTCCCGTCGCTGAATATTTTTCGATTCGGGGCGCGACACGTACGACTTTTCGCGATACGACGAAACGTACATCCCACATTCGCCGTTTTCTGCACCGTTTTTCATCGACCGATTCCATATGCCCGTAATTTCCTCCGAAGCGGGTGCCGTCCGAAAGACCGCCCGTAGCAGTGGGAAAGGCACGCTCTCGTCGACAACGCCGCAAATGTGCTTCTCCGGATTCTTGACTCGATGTTCGTTCTCACTGGTCCAGACGATTGCTGAACACCGAACGTCCGCGTTCAGTAGGTCGACCGTCTGCATTGCGTGTGTTCTACTACACCTGCGCACTGCATATGCAGGCCGCTGCCCGCATCTCGGCCAGACGCACCCAAGAATTTGTTCACACAACCGCTAAAGGCGGGATAAGAGCGCAACGCGTCGTCTACTATTGGAGCCCTTGCGTACGACGCTGCCGTTGGAGATGGAGCTCCGCAAAGCAGGAAATGCCTCGTTCAAGACACCGGCGCGCAAGATGTCCACTCCATATTCCGCCTTCGAGCAAGGAAGCGCTGGAGAATGCCGTATCAATCAAACCCAGATGGCAGCGATACAGCACTTGTACAATACATCGCCGTCGTTGCAGGCCGCTCGTGCGATCTTGGTTGGACAGCTCTTGTCGTCTGGACTCTCGTTGATTCGGTCTGGTGAAGCCGTCAAACTGACGGCTACCTTCTCGAAGCACCTAGAGGCGAAATGGATGCCATTTGCGCGCACCGTCGTCGACCAAATTCTAATGTTTGGGTTTTGCGTAGTCTCAATCGAAGAGGATGACCCGTCACAATTCGGCGCCTTCTTAAACGCGCGTTCCAGCGACGGGCCGCCGGCCCCAAAGCGCGCTCGGATGGGCGTCACAGGGACGGGTGGCTCCAACAATATCGGTGATCCACAGCTCAAAATGGACCGTGAAGCCGCCGAAGTCGTCTCCAAAGCGCCCGCGCCTGTACACAACTCGCCCAATCTCGTGCCCGTGGTGCCGATTATCGGCTCGTACGAAGTCGCGCTCACGCCGTCGGGCCGTGCCGGCTACAAACGCACGCCGCGTATCTTTACAACTGCACCCGCACACGCATACACCCAGGACGAATTTGCCGCCATCTTCTTCCGAACGATGCCCGATCAGCATGGAAACGTGGTCTCTCCCGTCTCATCCGCATTCGAATTCGCGAGCTTTACGAATGCACTGCGCGAACTCGCGCTGAGCGCCGAGACCATTCGCGCTACGCCAACCCTCGTGACGCAGTCGGCACCCCGCGGAAACCACGCCAGCAACGCCGGCGGTGTCGATCCGTCAAACCTCTTCTTCGATTCGGAATCGCGCGCGATTCAACAACAATCGGCCGATGCGGAGGCATCCGAACGAACCAATCAATTGGCACTCTCGACACGCCTGGCCGCAGAGCTCAACCGTGTTCGAACCACACACGATCCGAATGCAGGATCGTCGTCATCGGCTCCTGTGAATCTACCGCCCGAGATCCCACCAAGGCTTTTTGCACTGCCGGAAAAGCAAGTGCTGGTCCCAAACGCGCTTCAGCCGAACGCCCGCACCGATCTGGAGGCACTGATGCGCATGTCCAATGAGAATATCGCATGTGCGATGGGCGTGCCCGCGTCGGTCATTTTTGAAGGCAAATTCTCGTCGAATTCAATGTCGCAGTACGTTGTTGCATTCGACTCGAACCCATCCCTTGACTTGTCTCTTGCATCGCATGCATTTCTCACATTTTGTACGCCGTTTGCACACAGACTCCAACTGCTCAATACGACGGTGGCGTCGATTGGGCTCACCGTCAACGACATTTTGACCCAAACGTACCGCGCGGTGTATGGCTCTCCGGACGAGGACGAGCTGATTCTGATCACGGCACCGCTCGCGGCGTGTGCAGAGGTCCAAGCGCTCTATACCGGCGGACTGATCGATTTCGAAAGTGCAATGTAAACTAGCAAACAAACTACACACCACGATTCACACCGGCAACTTACCCATCCGTGCATGTTGTGTGTTCACAGGCCAGCCGCCCTGCACTCGCTCGGGTGCTCGGCGGAGGAAATCGCGTCGGCCATCGAACGCCGACGCGCCGTCGAAAAGGCGGCCGAAAAGATGAAAGTACTCGAAGACACGACGACAAAAGCCGAATTGAAGCGCCGCGAGCAGGACGCCGTGAATCCACCGAAGCCGGCGGCACCGTCCGGTGGCGGAGGCGGCGGCGCGGCCGCCGCCACCAAGCCGAAACCAAAAAAGCCAGAAAGCGACGATGGCAACTAGCTTTCACACTGGACCTGCTGTGGATTGCGTGAACTGGGTGGCGGTGTGTTTTGTAAACGTACATAGATTTTATATACAGTAGTTTAACTTAAGTTTAGATCACGTTTGGGTTTTGGGGAGGGGATGGGACGGGGGGGCGGGGGACGGGGACGACTCGTCGTCTCGGCATCGCGTAAAACTTGTGTTTCTACTTGCTGAGGAAGTTGTACTCGATGTCGATCGTCGCAGAGAAATTGTGTATGCGGGAGTCGATCTGGTGCTCGATCAGGCGCTCTTTGCGTGAGAATCCAGTACGGAGGAGCTCGACGGCGGCCTCGTCGGGGGCGGCGGCGAGCTCGGTCTCGAGCTCGGAGCGCAGGAGAGCCTTGTGCTCGGCGATGAGCTCCGTGCGGACGTCCGACCACGAGGTCGAATCGGCCGGCTCGATGGAAAGCTTGGTCGCGGACAGATCACGTACCTTGATCTGTGACTCGACCTGGCTGCGAACCATGGGCAGAATCGTCTTGTACCTGCAAACGCACACACACACACACATGGAGTCAAACCCGAGTTCGGACGACGATGAAGCGTACGAACGTGGGTCCCGGGAAAGGTGACGCACAGATCGGTTCCAATCTTGACGAGTCCCCTGCGAGCAAACAGAAGCATGGATGGATATATCAGATACGTTTTGGGACAAGGGAATTGAGGGTTTCGTGCGTTCAAGGAATCCAGAAGCGCGTACTCTGGCATCTGCAGTTTCCACGGATCGTGCACACGCGCGAGGAACACACAGGGGTGAGAAGCGGGGGACGGGAGTGAGCGAGTCGTAGACGCGTGGTCGTAGGAGCGGCAAAACTCACCATCGATATGTCGCCCACTGCGAAAACGGGGAGACGCGTGACAACAGTGAGCAATCGATCTTTCAAACGGGGGAGGGGTGTCGTATACGTGTTCGGGTGTTATCGAAGCTCACTCTGAAGCTTGTCCGCATTTTCCTGGATCTGGTACACAAATGGACAAAGTTGGTCAATGGCAAAGGGTACATTGGCAAGGATTGTCAAGGTGGAGGGCACTGCTTACCGCCGAGACGATTGGATGGTCGGATGCGATCAAACAGAAGCGACGGGCCTGGACCTGCGAGCAAGCCGACGACCGATGGGTCAAAGAGGCAAGGAATGGATTTGTGGGAAGAATTCCATGAACGCTGGCTTGATGACGCTTCGTGGAATCTATGGGTTGGATCAGATGCGGCAACGTTACCTCGTGCACGCCCTTCTCGGCAATGTTCTGGCTAGTGTAGCCGGGGAACTTGCGTGCGAACTCGTAGGCGAGCGACACGTCATCCTTCTGGAGGGTGCGTGCCGTGTTCGACTCGGTCATTGGCGCGCAAATGTGCGAATACGACGCTCCAGTGAGTGAGTAGGTGGTGTTGTCAACGCCGGTGACCTTGACACCGAGGGCTGCGGACGCGAATCACAACCCGCTGATCAGACACACACGGTCTATGCGAGCGAGCGCAAGCAACTTACGGATTTCGAAATCGGACTTGACGGACGACATCGTCATCGAGTGGAGGACGATGCTCTTCAGGTCGCCGCTCGCCTCAGCCGTGCCGGAGAGATCGGTGAACTTCTTTTGCCTGTGCAACAAGACGGATGGCTCCCAAGATTGTTCGACTCTGTGAGTCAAAAATGCAAGGGAATGGGAGGCTGTGTTCGGGTGTGGCAGTTCGTACTGGAGGATCGAACGCATGGCTTCGGCCGACGGTGCCCATGTCCCCTTGGTTTTGCGAAGGCAGAGATCTCCGAGGCTGGCGCGAATGTTGGTGACAAAGGTGCGACGAAGCGGGTGGTCGGGGTGGTTTGTGGACAGTGAGTTGGCATCGCCGAGCGCGGCGTCGGCGTTCTGTGCGGCGTTGATCGTCGCGGTGACGTGGTCACCGCCGACCGCGAGTGCGGTATGCGAGATCTCCATCCCAGCCATGTGTGGCGCAAGTGAGTTTGGCTCGGACCTCACGGACATTTGTATGGTGTGTTGGTGAGTGAGTTTAAGGCGCTCGTAACAATACCAACCCATTGACCGTCTTATGATTACACGACACTCCACCAGCACACACAAAACATACCCACCCACAGACCGGCGGCCTATTCGTCGTCCTCTTCGTCTCGGAGGCACCCAAAATTTTGGCCAATCGACCGGAATACCGGTAAGGAAGTTTGAATAGGCCTTACAATTTTAACAGGTTTTACAAGTTGATCTACCGTCCACTCCCGCCCACACGCCCACGTGTCCACGTGTCCATCTATTCAAAATCGCATTCCATGCAATCGGGGGGGGGGCAACGCCGCCTCCAGCCACTGTCACGCGTGGAGGTGGCCGGCCGCGAATTCCTCAAACTCGGCGCGATCGCGAACGCGACCGCGGCCGTTTTCGCCGAATTGGGTCTTGCCCATTTCCGTAATCCAAAACGACGTGACCGATAACAGCACAAGAAAGTTATGGGAGGTCTTCAACTTGTAAAATCCATAATTGATTGGACGATCGTCCAGAAAATGGTCCGCGTAGTATTGCGCAAAGACGCGATCGTCGAGATCATCGATGGACGAATTCTGGTATGTCGTCCGAACGTCGATGTCGCGATCCTCGATTCGATCCAGAATCTGGTGAACGGTATCGTTCAGCTCCGGATCACGCAGCATCCGTACAAACTTCTGACAGTCAAACCACTGACGGCTAGATCCAGCTGCCGACGGTTCTTCGTATGAGAGGAGGTGGTCGATATACGCTTCGATGTCCTCATCATCGTCGAGATCGTCCATAAAATACGTCGAAGTGATTTGCGCATCCATACCATCGATGCAAATGATGTAAAATCGTTTTCGTGCACACGTCCAATGCTTTTTCGTTTCGGTGGTTTCGATCTCGATGGCCGATTGGATTGGTGTGGCGGTCGTCATTCTGGATGCGTGTGCCTGGGTGGGTGTTTGTCGACCTATGCGCGGTCGATCGCAGGCCGCTTCCCGTTGCTTGCTCGGAGGCACCCAAGAATCCGGTCGACCGGAACGCAAAATAAGGAGTGTGCTCCCGAATAGTAGTAATATAATTAATGTCGGTCCGCCGCCGTAACGAGCACAATTCGACGGATGTCGTGCTGCCGAGCACGGTGGTGCCCCGCGGTACCGCACCGGCACCACTGCCTGCCGGTCCTCGGGGTGCGCTGGGCCCGCGCACGCACCCAGTGACGATCGTACCGCCGATCGTCGTGGACCGCGCGTCGCGCCATGGATCGATCGTCGTCGCCACGCTCGTGAGCAGCACCAAGCTCTTCGACGTGGTTGTGAAAACAACTGGCTTCGAGCCTGTCACGACTCTTTCACAGCTGACGTCACTCGTGACCGGCAGCTGGATTTTTTACAAGGCGACACTCGATTTATTGGCGACGCACGGTGTGGAGCGTGAGTTGGTGATCGCGGCGAAGCGCGACACCGCCATCCTGGTGCGCGCGGTGGTGTTGTTGTTGATTCGACGAATCGTCAAATTGGACGGATTTTCGCGCGTGGGCGACGTGTTGGCACTTTTTCAGTTTGTAAAAGTAGGCGCCGCGATTGCGGAATCGCAATTTGCCGGCAAGCGAGCCTCCCAATTCCTCAACGACGTCGCATCGATCCCTATGAAGGTGTTCTCTGCCGTTGCGACGCTCGTGAGCGACGAGGTGGACACGGATTTGCGGAACTCGATCGCGCTGGCGATCGGATCGATGCTCAAACAGGCTCAAAAACAGTTAAGTTTACTCGACACCATCGGTACGCTTACCTCAAAAACGGCAGAACGTCTATTTTACGATCGGTACGGTCGGTGGACGCGGGTCCTTGATATGCAGCTCGGGGTGCCGCGCGGCGTCGATGCGCGCGAAGTCCTTTTGGAATGGAAGCGCTCGGTCTGAGCGCTCGCGCTTGACCAGCTCCTACCGGTACGTTGGTCGATCGACCGGATTCTTGGGTGCCTCCGAGCAAGCAATGGGGAGCGGCCTGCGATCTACCGCGCATAGGTCGACAAACACCCACCCAGGCACACGCATCCAGAATGCCAGTCTCGTCTGCGTCGCTCCCTGCGGTCATCTCCTGCACCAAGCAGGCACATGACGATTTCATTGGCCGCTTGTTTTCAAAAGTGACCGAGGAGCGCGACATCTCCACATGGGAGAACACCCTGCGTCAGATGGAAGAAAACAGCATTCCGAAAGCATTCGCAGAAGCAAATGACGGATTTGTGGAATTCGTAAACGATCCGACCAAGGAGAAATTCGATGCCTGGGGCGATGAGCTTGCTCTTCGCATGGAGGAAGACGGCGTGATCGACGACTGGAATGCATCCGCTGTTTTCATGGCGTTGATCATGACCAAGTTTCGCGACTTGAACATCGCTGGACCAATCGAGCCGTTTGAGAATGTCAAAGACGTGGAAGACGCCCAATTCCTCGATCCAACGATTGGTCTCTGCCCTCGGGCGTTTGCAACCGTCGTATTTGCGGTCGCCGAGCTTGCAAACAGCCAGTCAACAATGCTGCAGATTGCCGAAGCTCGCCTTGCCGAGGCCGAAGAAGGCGAGGGCGATGAGGACGCCGAGGAGGAGGACGACGAATAGAATGCCGATCGGTGGAGGGTAGGTAGTAGGTGGTAGGTGTTATTACGGGAGTGTACGGTAGAGCGATCGACGTGACCGGTACAAATTGTAAACCTGTCCAAACTTACCTACCGGTATTCCGGTCGATTGGCCGGAATCTTGGGTGCCTCCGAGCAGCAAGTGGCAAGCGCTCGACGACCGGTGGTCCTTGGGGTGTGCCAAAACGGATGGAAGAGGGGGGCGGGGAATGGAGAAAGCCTGCCTCCCATGCAACATTTCCGAGCCAACCAATAACGAGCTATCCACTCCTGAGGAAAGCACACGTGGCACCGGGAGGATCGCGGACGAGAAAGAAGACGCACTGATGGCAATCTTGAGAAGGTCGACCGAGCGAATGCGCGATGACGACGCCATGGTAAAGACACCGAGGCCTAGGGAAGACGACACCGCCGACGATCAAAGCGGACAGAGCGACCTCGGTAACATTAGACGTTCAGACGGCTTTCGCCTGAAAAAGCGCGCAGCCGTACGCATTCCCGAATGGCGAAAAGATAGTATGCTCGACTTCACTTTTGAGAACCCATTGGACGGCAAGTTCAAGGACCTCCCCGTTGTAAAGAAGCTCATCGCCGACTACCCTGGCATGGTCAGGAAAGTCGAAACCAGCTATTGCCACTACGGGTATCTTTACCAGAAACGCACCATCGTGATAGGCACACTAACAGGCTTGAATCTCCGGCCCGCTTGCCCACACAACCCGTGTCGGTTTTTGAGGCTCGGCGCTCGCCATCCGGAGCGGTCTGCCGAGTGCGGGAACCAACAGAAAAACTCGCTGCCTCCAGGCTTGATAGATTCGATGATTGGCTCATGGATAGAACTACACAAGGGTAGAGCGAGCAAGTTCTTGCTGATTGACGTCTTCTCCGGCTGGGGATCCATAGAAGCTAGAGTGAAGGAGCGTTGGCCGCAGGTCCTTACATACGCAAACGACATCGTGTCGCGTGAGCACACCGACAGCAGTCTGGACATGGCTGCTGATTCTATCTACTACCCGTCGAGCTTGCTCATGTTTGCGGTACGCAAGCTCTTGCCATACGACGAGAGAGGCATCCACACACACCCCAGAGGTGCGATTGGGTGGGTGCAACAGGAGAAGGTTGCGGTTCTATTCCACTGCTCTACGCCGTGTCGCACTTACTCGACGCAAGCTTTGGCCACGCACCGGACAAGGGGGACGGCGGAGCCCAAGACACAAGCCGCAGTACGAGACGATGAAATGAACGCCTCGCTCATTGCCTTTTTCAGGAGGGTCGTGCTGACACAACCCGGTGAACTTTCAAGCACGGGTTCGTCACCAGATGTCGTGCCTGTCGGTGGAACCCGTTGAATCGGTGTGAATTTTTGTATGTTGGTAATTTGGTCGGATTCTTGGGTGCCTCCGAGCAAGCAGTGGGGAACGGCCCGTGGCCGACCGCGCATAGGTTGACAAACACCCCAAGCACATCCATACCTCGATGACGACCAACCCGTGCGGCGCCCGCGATCTCGCGAACGAGGTGTATACAGTAACGTTCGGGGATGTGGGAGAAAATCAGCCGGGCATGCAGATGTTTGGGAAATTAGCCGAATGTGGCATGTCTGTCGAGCATCTGGAATCGATCGCACCGCAGCTCGCCGTGGGCGGGCAGACGGAGCTTATTTATCTATCCGAACGTGCCGGATTGACGGAGTCGGAGGGGATACCGCGGGCGGCAGTCTTGGTACTCCGAGGGGGTGTTGATCGTTTGACGGGAGGGAAGAAGGAGCAGGCGCAGGCTGAGCTGGCGTCCAAACTCACCGACAAGCATGCATTAATGTACGGCGAAGTGAGAAATAAACATGTGCGCCACAACTTTCTGTTTGGCGACGGAGCGCAGCAACCCGACTATGCCGCCGGAAAAGGAACAATCTATGACTTTTCGAGCAATCCAGTCCTTGACGGGTTGCGCCGAAGCATTTCGCTCTGGGCCGGGATCGAAACGCCCGAGAATGTGCTGCCCGTTGGTGAAGTCAATCATTACTTTGATGTTACCAAGACATATATAGGATTCCACGGCGATGCGGAACGGCGGATTGTGGTCGGCGCCCGGTTCGGGGAACCCAAGTTTCCGCTCTGGTTTCGTCTGCACAACAACGGCGTCCCCGTAGGAAAAACAATCAAATTAACCTTGGGCGACGGCGATGTCTATTTCATGTCGGAGCTCGCCGTTGGCCAAAAATGGAAGTCTAAGGGAGGCCACTGGCGCCACGCGGCAGGCCAGGATGGCGTCGTTCCCGATTCGGATGCTGTATATCAAAAGAAGCAGCGCGCCAAAGATAGCAAAGCGGCAAAGAAGCAGAAACTGGCGTAGATCGAGTGGGGGGGGCGTGTGTGGGCTGGAGTGGACGGTAGAGCGATCGATGTGACCGGTACAAATTGTAAACCTGTCCAAACTTACCTACCGGTATTCCGGTCGATTGGCCGCAAACCTTTAAAATTACTACCGGTATTCCGGTCGACTGACCGGAATCTTGGGTGCGTCCGTGCAGCCAGTGGCCAGCGCCCGGAACTCGGTGGTCCGTGGGGTGTAGGACACCAGAAAAGACAGCGCGACGAACATGCCATCGGCGGGCGAAATGCTCGCCCTGATGAAAGCGTGTGGGCGCAACGAAGTTCCCATCTGCGAGGTTGACGAAAAAGACGTGCTTGATCCAGCCTGGTATGCGAGGAATAACATCACCGTGCAAAAATCGATGCCACGCGGCAGCGTGAACCCCGATTCGCCGCCGGAGATTCATGAGCTGTATCGTTTGCAAAACCTGAAGAGCATCGATCCGGAAGTTCCCAAACACCACCATCGCTACTTTGACGACATACACAACGGCGTGACCATTTGTGGCCACCCAGTCACGGGAAAGGTCGTCTCTGGCTTTTGCAACGTAAAAACGATGCATCAATTCCAGAGTACCGTGGCAGCCATCAACGTGGCGTCGTACCTCCGGCGACTCGGCCCCGAACGACGCGCGGAGCTTTTTGAAGAGGGCGCAATTCAAGTCTTTTTAAGCCCCTCGTGTCTCGAGCACGAACCCAGCGACGAGGCGGCACAGCGCCTGAGACGATGGTACGTCGGCGACGGCGCCTCTAATGTGGGAGTAAAAAAGGTAATCGAGCAGGCGATCATCACCGGAACACTGCAATTGGATCCGGGGGTGCACGGTAGCGTGTTCTACGAAGGCGGACTCGTCGGCACAGACGATGTTTACTCGTCCCATGCATGCTTGTCTGTTTTCCCGATTGCAGGGACAGTGGCAGGAACCGGCGCCACGCGCGACTTGTTTTTGAAAACCGCGGTCCCTTACTATGACTACGATGGAACGCCGATTCTTCCTGAAGCCGGCGCGTCGCTCTTGATCGCACTCGATTGTCAATCACAGTCCCTGCAGCGGCTGACCAATCGGCAATCAACCATGGTCAAACGGCAACTCAAAGCCGAACAAGAGCGCCTCAGGCAACAGGCTCAAGCTCGCGCAAGGCCCCCACCGACTGACCAGTCTGACCGCAGCGAATACGACCGAATGTGCGCCGCACACGACGCCCGCGAGGCTAGGGAACTCGAACAACGCCGGGGGGAGGTACTGGCGCGCCGCATTGAGATAAAAAAGCATCGCGAGGCGGCGGCGACGCAAAAGGCAATCAACTCGGCAATTTACACACCGAGTGGGCCTTCGCATAAGAAAAAGGAGGCGTCTATCGCGGCGACTGCGGGCCTAGACAAGCAGGCCAAGGAGGCCTCGCGCCGATCAAGTAGCATTGAAGATGCGGCACAGCATGAGCTCGAGCTCAAGGCCGCCGAGGGCGCGCGAGTCGCCGCACTCGAGGCGAAGCGCGATGCGCTGCGCATCGCAAACGAGATCGGTGGATCGCGTTAGGGGTTTTGTACACGGCGGATTCTTGGGTGCGTCCGAGCAGCAAGTGGGCAGCGGTAGGTGTTGTGGTTTGTGTGTGTGTGTGCACGTCTCGATAGCCAGATGCTTAGAAGACACCTTAAAAATCTCGATTCCGAGTACAACCAGGCGGAGCAAAGATGGAAAAAGCACCCATCGTTTGAAGAAGCCGTTTCAAATCTCGCCTGGTGTAAAAGGGCACGCGATCGCTTCGACGAGGGGTTTGATCAAGCAGCCACGGAGCCGATGATTTGCCGTGTTGATGTGGTTGCTCACTATGAGAAGTGGGAAGAACGCGTGTTAGTATGGAGAGCGCGCTTTGATACTACTCGTCAGTGTGCGCCTTAATAGAGTCGTGTACAAACTTAATAGTTTCGGTTTGTTTTTATAAGTAAACTTGTGCCAATTACATATAAACTTAAAATAGCACTATGTGTTTGCGCGCTGTACACGAGCGGTACACGAGCGGTACACATATGTAGTTCGTGTGAGCACTCCGAGCAGCAAGTGGCACAGCGACCGGTACACGGCACGTCTCGAGGGGCACGCCTCCAGAAAACCACCTACGCGCACACCTACACGCACACCTACACGCACACACACCCACAACCAATGGATTCGGACCGGACGGATTCGGACGACGAGACGACCGACGCACCGGTTGCGTTGCCCAAGGGGGTGTATTTTAACAAAAATTTGGGCAAGTATCGCATGAATTTCAGGCGCGGTGGGAAACTACACTGCTCCCCGTGCAGCATGGACATGGCCGTGCTCGTCAAGTGGCGCGTCGACACGGACAAGGAGCTCGACGCCGCGGGGGTGGCCCCGACGCGCAAGCAAAAGGAACGGACGCCCGCGGCGCACCAATCGACGACGCCCGGGGTGGTGTGGGAGTCGAAGAACAAAAAGTGGCGAGGTAAGTGCGCCGACCGCCTCGTGACGGCGGCCGATGGCAAGCCCAAGCACCTGTACACGCCGAGGTTCGCACTGGCCGGCGAGGCGGAGTGCGCCGCCGCGCTCAAGACGCTGCGGGCCGCCGAAGCCACACGCTTCGAAGCCGAGATGGCCAAACGCAAGGCGGCCGACCGCTTGCTCGACGGCCTCGAGCGCGCACCCGGCGCCAAAGACGCCGATGCCTCGAAAGTCTACTGGCACGTCGACGCAAACACCAAGTACGTGCCCTTTCGCGTCGTCGTCGGTGGGAGCGAGTACCATCGCGCGTGCAACGAGTGCTCCCAGCTGGCGCACCCAAACACCCCCGGCGGCGCACGAACGCACTGCAAGCAGCACGGCGGCGGCAAACGTTGCCTCGGTCCGGTTGGGTGCGGCGTGTGTGCCATGGGCGTCTCCGTGCACCCCGGCAAGGCCGACCGCTTCGACGGTCGGTGCGCGAGCTGCTTCGTGGCCTCGTACCCCGACGACCCC
>Ga0213868_10002092_pt1 | contig 19189 bp, 16 predicted proteins | sample PICome_9_FD_160087 | JGI IMG/M metagenome (GOLD analysis project Ga0213868, IMG submission 160087) | Coastal seawater microbial communities near Pivers Island, North Carolina, United States - PICO127 | ecosystem: Environmental > Aquatic > Marine > Coastal | place: USA: North Carolina...
GCCATTCCCAAGGACAACGGAACCCTGGTGACCACCGGCATCTACTCTCGGGTTCGACACCCGATTTACTTTGCCCTGCTGTTGATGAGCTTCGGCATCATGCTCGACGCTGGTTACTGGCCACAGATCATTGTTGTAATGCTGCTTTACGCACTGCTTAGCAACAAGGCGGATTTTGAAGAGTCATTGCTTCGCGAGCGTTACCCGCAATACAAGCAGTACGCGGAGAGGACTCCTAGGTTCTTCCCGAGGCTTGGTAGGTGAATCAACAGACGCCTAGTCGTCACCTTGTCGCTATTGCCCTGGTTGTTGTTGCGGGGCTAGTTAGCGTTATTGCAGGGTTGGTTGTCGGCGGCGGCGCTGACCCGCTGCAGTTTTCAGACCCAGGTCCGGTGGTCCGATTCGGAGCCCCGTTTGCAAAACTAGTAATGAATTTCTCGATGGCAACCGCTGTCGGATCGCTGGTGCTCTCTGCCTACGCAGCCGACTCCAAGGAGCGATTGAAGTTAGCGCCAGTGGCAGCATGGTCCGCCGCTATTTGGGCGCTGGCGGCCGCCGTGAACTTCGTGATGACCTACCTGTCTGTTTCGGGTTCAGAGATCTCCTACGGTCAAACCTTTAGCGACAGCCTCTGGTTGTTTGCAACGGACATTGAGCTCGGGGTTCTTTTGGTTTGGAATCTTGGGATTGCCTTTATGCTTTCGCTTTCAACGCTGGCCTTTGTCGGGAGGCGGATGACCGCCATTAATGCAGCAGTCGCAATCGCCGGACTCTATCCGTTGGCTGAGTCGGGGCACGCTTCCTCAGATGCCGGCCACGCCCTCGCGGTGAACTCACTTCTGATGCACCTGGTTGGCATCAGCATTTGGGTGGGGGGGCTGATTGCGCTCTATGTCGTATTCAAAGGTCAGTCAGAGCGATCTGCTGTTTTGGTCTCGCGCTACAGCTCGCTCGCGCTGGTTGCGTTCATCATGGTTGCCGTTTCGGGAGTGACTTCCGGGGTTATCAGGCTTTACGAACCAGCCGACCTCTTTTCAAGTTATGGCCTACTGCTGATCGGCAAGGCTTCGCTCTTGGTTGTGCTCGGCTTGATTGCAGCACGGCACCGGCTGTCGCTCGTGAGGCGATTTAGCCAGAAGGCAGTTGGCTTTTGGCGGCTGGCTCTGGTTGAGATAGCGATCATGGGACTCGCGATTGGGCTTGGAACGGCGCTCGCTAAAACTCAAACTCCGCTGGACAAGGCCGAGTTTGTTCCGCTGACGCCAGCAGAAATCCTCACCGGTGACAAGTTGCCACCGGAGCTAACAGATGCGTCGTGGTTCACCGTTTGGGACATCGATGTGCTTTGGATAAGCGTTTGCCTGGGTGCGATTGTTTTCTACCTCTACGGGGTTTGGGTTCTAAGAAGGCGTGGCGACCGCTGGCCAATTGCAAGGACCATGTCCTGGATTGGCGGGATGCTCACGCTGTTGTATGTCACCAACGGTGCCCTCAATGCTTACCAGGAGTATCTATTTAGCATGCACATGATCGGCCACATGGTGCTTTCCATGATGGTTCCGGTGTTGCTGGTGCCTGGGGCGCCTGTCACGCTGCTAGTTCGGGCACAGCCTGCTCGCAAGGATGACTCCTGGGGGCTAAGGGAGTGGGTGCTCTGGGCTGTTCATACACCTTTTGCCTGGTTTATCTCACACCCCCTGTTTGCCGGATTGAACTTCGCGCTGTCGCTAGTGATGTTCTACTACACACCATTGTTTAGGTGGGCAACGGAGGAGCACTTAGGCCACCAGTGGATGCTGATTCACTTTCTGATCACCGGCTACCTGTTTGTGCAGTCGCTGATGGGGGTTGACCCGCAGCCACACAAGACCGGCTACCCGGTCAAGCTAATGCTGTTGATTGGCACCATGGCCTTCCACGCATTCTTTGGGCTGGGACTCATGAACGAGAAGAGCCTGTTGCTTGCAAACTGGTTTGGAGCGATGGGCCGAACCTGGGGCGATGATCCGCTGACGGATCAGGCGGTTGGCGGCGCTTTTGCCTGGGGTGTTGGTGAAATCCCCACTATCGTCATAGCTCTGATAGTTGTCACCCAATGGTCCAGATCCGATGATCGAGAGCGCAAGCGCTTGGACAGAGCATCAGACAGAACCGGCAATAAGGACCTCGAGGATTACAACCAAATGCTGCAGCAGCTAAGTGACACAAAGGACCAGCGCCGGTGATTATTGAACTTTCCAGCGAGCAGCAGGCGCTGTTTGAATATATTGAGCAGTCCCAAAGCAATGTCTTTGTGACAGGTCGTGCCGGCACCGGGAAGTCCACGCTGCTTTCTCACCTGACTGCAAACACCGAGAAGTCTTTCGCTGTTTGCGCTCCGACTGGAGTTGCTGCTCTAAATGTTGGCGGAGTAACTATCCACTCCTTGTTTACTTTCCCCCTTGGTCTCCTCGGTGAAGTTGAGATCGCCAGGCACCTGTCACGCCGAACCAGAGAGGTGCTCAGGGCACTGGACATGCTGGTTATCGATGAGGTGTCGATGGTTTCGGCAGACCTGATGGACGCAATCGACAGAGCACTTCGAATTGCCAGGGGTCGAAAGAACGAGCCTTTTGGTGGGGCTCAGATTGTGATGTTTGGTGACCCCTATCAGCTGGCGCCGGTGCCACCGCGCGATCCAGCTGAGCGCACCTACATCGCCGAGAACTACCAGTCGCTCTGGTTCTTCGATGCTCATGTTTGGCGCAACACCGACCTGGAGCGGTTCGAGCTTTCAGAAATCTTCCGGCAGTCAGACGCTGACTTCAAGGAAATCCTGAATGCCATCCGCGATGGCTCTGTCACACAAGAGATGTTGGATGCACTGAACACGGCCGGCAATCGCTACCCGCCTCATTTGGACGTGATTCGCCTGGCAACAATCAATGAAACCGTGAACTCGGTGAACCACCAGCGCATGAGTCTTATCGAAACCGAGCCAAAGGTATTCAGGGCCGTCTACTCCGAAGGCGCCGAGAAGGCATTCGGCAGGGCATTGCCTGCCGAAACCGACCTGGCCCTAAAGGTCGGCGCGCAGGTGATGTTTATCAAGAACGATGATGCCTCCAGCACCAAGGGGACCAATGGTGCGATGGTTAGGCGCTGGGTAAACGGAACCATCGGCCGAATCGTTGCCCTTCCCAAGTCCGGCCTGGTGGTGGTCGACGTTGATGGCGAAGAGCTTGAGGTTGGACCAGCGACCTGGGAAAAGGTTCGCTATGAAGTTGAAGAAGACTTTGATGAGGCAACCGGCAAAACCAAAGAGGTTTTGGTTCCGGTAACCCTGGCTGAGTTCAAGCAGATTCCGCTGCGGCTTGCCTGGGCAGTCACCATCCACAAGTCACAGGGCCAAACCTATGATGAGGTTCAAATTGACATGGGCAGGGGTGCCTTTTCACCGGGCCAAACCTATGTTGCGCTCAGCCGAGTGCGGGCACTCACCGGCCTTTATTTGACCCGCGCGATTTTGGTTCGGGATGTGATGGTTGATAAGGACGTGGTGAGGTTCATGTCCGGTGCCAGCACTACCCCTGATCTCGATCAGGAGCCCTTAGCCACCAGTTCAGAGCATCTGCCACCCTTCTAGCCCAATAGCTTTCGTGGTGCCCAGTGTTTGGGTAGGTGGCGGCAACAAGTGAATCTGGCTCCGAGTAACCTCGAGCTTGAATCTTCTCAACCGCAGCCTTATGGAAAGGCGGGTAGTACTGATCAAGCTCAATGGTGCCAGTGTCGGTCCAAATTCTGTGACTGCTGGCATCTGGCAATAGTTCGGTTAGCTCATTCACCATGTCATTGCCACCAAATGGCCAGTGGGTTGAAAAGGCTATTGCCGTTCCAAAAACCTCAGGTCGTTGTCCGAGTGCATAAAGTGACATCAACCCACCCATTGATGAGCCCATGACCGCGGTTCGGTAAGGGTGCAGCTCGAGACCGTGTTTGTCGGCAACGAATGGCAAGATCGCATCCGCCATCAGCGACACATAGGCATCGCCCATAGATTCACCGGGGGCGTCGGCATACTCGGCAGGCATGCCATCCCAAATTTCCTGGTGGTTATCCAAGATCTTTTGTGGGGCAAGCTCACGCAGTCGAGTGAGGTCGCTAAAGCCCCAAAGTGCAATGACAACCGGCTTTGGACCCCGAACCTCATCACGAATCGCAGGCAAAACCTCCCAGGTCTTACCGGTGTAGGAGTCTTTTTCATCAAAAATATTGCGGCCATCGTGCATTACCAGCACCGGGGTCTTTGGGTTTAGGTCTGCGGGCAGCCAAACGTCAACGATGTGGTTGTCGAATACGTAGCGCTCGATGCTGCCTCCAGCAAGCCGCAGCTGCAACAGCTTTCGCTCTCTAAAAGCCATGAACAGCGGGAAGGTGAAGGCCATGGCAGTGAAACCAGAAAGCAGGAAGTAGATCCAAACTCGCTTCATGCCAAGCCGTTTAGCCTCCACCAACATGAAGGTGATCACACCGGCACCAACAATCAATAGATCTAAAGAGAGGACCCAATCCACATATGAGCCAAACCAAGCCCTGAGGTAGTCTGCTTCTTGGAAGACAGCCATGGCATTGAACCACCATGCCGTGATCAATCCCAAAGCTGCGATTGTGAAATAAATTCTGGATCGAATCCTGTGTTTTTTGAACATAGGGAAATCCTGCCACGAAGTTTTTGGTTGGCAACACAGGTGGGGAATATAGGAAACAGATGTTAGCTCTTGGACATTTCATAGTCAGGCATGCCAAATGGGTGCTGTTTGGCTTCATTGGCCTGATTGCACTCAGCAGTGTTTGGGGATTTCAGGTCTTTGGAAACCTAAAGGGCGGCGGTTACGACAACCCAAACTCTGATTCGGCAACCGTCACAGAGCTGCTTGGCTCCGAGTTCGCAGTCGATCCAGCCGAGGTAATCGTGCTGGCAGATCTTCCCGGTCAGGCCAACGACCTAAATGCCGACGGCATGCCAAAGTATTTCGAGCTGGTCACTTCCCTGTCTGATGATTTGAGTAAGGTTTCGGGCGTGAAGTCGGTGCTCAACTACTACACGCTCGGCTCTCCGGCATCACTGGTTTCTGCCGACGGCAAGCTGATTTATCTGCTGGTTGATTTAGAAAACGGGATCAGTCAAACCGAGGCCGTGGCAACAATTGTGGATGAGTTCACCGGTGACTACCAAGGTGCCAAGGTTCACATAGCTGGCTTTGGTGCTGTCACCAAGGCCATCAATGAAACCATTGAGTCAGATTTGATTCGAGCCGAAACCATCGCGATTCCAATTGTTTTGATTCTGCTTATTTTCGTATTCGGTTCGCTGGTTGCAGCAGGGTTGCCGTTGTTTGTGGGTGGTCTTGCAATCGTTGGTTCATTCTTTGTGGTGTGGGGCGTTAGCAACTTCACAGACGTTTCAATCTTTGCGCTGAACCTGATTACTGGCCTCGGTCTTGGCCTCGGAATTGACTACAGCCTGCTGGTTGTGAACCGGTTCCGGGAGGAACGGGCTGCCGGCAAGAGTGTTGAGGAGGCAACGGCAATAACGGTCGCTACTGCCGGAAAGACCGTGGTGTTCTCAGGACTAACCGTTGCGCTAGTGATGCTGTCGATGTGGTTTTTCCCGCAGTACTTCCTGCAATCCTTTGCCCTGGCCGGCTTCACGGTGGTCACCATCGCGGTTGTCGGTGCTGCGATTGCTGTTCCAGCTCAGCTCAGCCTGATCGGAGACAAAGTCAACTCAATCAGGGTCTTCAGGCGTGACCTAACGCCAAAGGACAAGGGAGTCTGGGAAAAGATCGCTCGCTTCACGATGCGCCGTCCCCTGCCAATTTTGTTTGTCACAGTCCTTGGTCTTTCCGGAATGTTCTCACTTTCAACCGATGCCGTTTTTGGTCAGGTGGACGACCGAGTGCTGCCGAAGGAGAGCCCCGCATTGGTGGCCTCAAATCTTTTGCGAGAGCGCTTTGATGGCAGAGAGTCATCACCCATCGAAATCCTGGTTCAGGGCAGCGACAGCGCAGTGAATGAGTATCTGGACCAGCTCCAGGACCAGCCAGATATTGTTCGGGTCGCGATTGTGCCAACTGATCAGGACACATCCTGGGTCAGGATCAATGCGATTACTGATTTGGAACCAAGAAGCCCAGAGGGGTTAGAGCAAACAGTTTCGTTGCGAGAGCTGGACAGCAAGCTGGATCAGGTTCTCATTGGCGGTGGTGGTGCCTACTACACCGACTCTCAGCAGGGAATTGAGCAGGCACTGCCGCTGGCAGCGCTCTGGATCTTTGTTTCTACCTACATTTTGCTGTTCCTATTCACCGGTAGTGTGCTGCTGCCACTGAAGGCGATTTTGCTGAATGTGCTCTCGCTCGGAGCAATCCTTGGTGTTTTGAGCTACGTCTTCCAAAACGGCCACCTGCAGTGGTTGCTCGGTGAATACTCGGTCACCGGAACCATCGACACCTCCTCGCTGGTTATGGTCGCGGTTGTGGCATTCGGGTTGTCGATGGACTACGAGTTGTTCCTGCTCTCAAGAATCAAGGAGCAGCATGATGCCGGTATGAACACCGTCAACTCAGTTGCCATTGGTCTGCAGCGCTCCGGACGAATCATTACTGCCGCGGCCTTTATCCTCGCGGTCACCTTCGGTTCCTTTGCCTCATCTGGGGTTTCGATCATGAAGATGCTTGGGTTTGGAATTGCGTTTGCGATTCTGATTGATGCCACAATCGTTCGAGCACTTTTGGTGCCGGCGCTGATGCGACTGTTCGGTGCTGCCAACTGGTGGGCACCGAAGTGGCTGACAAGAATCTATAAAAAGGTGAACCTCACCCACTAGTTTGCCTGGGTTTGCCCAGAAACCTGGTTCGAATAGGTAACCTTGAGACCATGCTGCTTTCAGACAGAGACATCAGAGCCCAGATTGACGCGGGCCGGATTGGGCTAGACCCACTTGACCTAGGTTTGATGCAGCCAAGCAGCATTGACGTCAGGCTTGATCGCTTCTTCAGGCTGTTTGATAACCACAAGTACCCATTCATTGACCCTCGTGAGCAGCAGGACGACCTAACCCGATTCGTGGAGGTTGAAAGCAATGAGGCTTTTATTTTGCACCCGGGCGAATTTGTGCTCGGTTCAACTTTTGAATACGTGAAATTGCCAGATGACATCGCAGCACGGCTTGAGGGCAAGAGTTCGCTTGGAAGATTAGGTCTTTTGACTCACTCAACCGCAGGGTTTGTGGACCCGGGCTTTGAGGGTCATGTCACCCTGGAGCTCTCGAACGTGGCGACGCTGCCAATCAAGCTTTGGCCAGGCATGAAGATTGGTCAGTTGTGTTTCTTCCAGCTTTCAAGTGCGAGCGAGAACCCCTATGGCAGCTCCGCCTATGGTTCTAGATATCAGGGACAGCGTGGGCCAACCGCCTCCAGAAGCCACCTGAACTTCCACATCACCGACACCGGCAACGAGCCACTAGCCAAATAGCCTTCTGGCCTCGTTCAGGTCTTTTGAATAGACGCGTTTGAGCGCGTAGTTGTCAGCGCTTAGTTCACTGAGCCGATCAATCTCATAAACCAATGCTCTAGATGCCGCCACCCATGGCAGCAGCTGATAGATCAAGTAGGCAAACTTCTTTAGGTTCTGGTGCCCGAGTTTGATGTGGCCATATTCATGCCGCAAGATCGCCTCAAGTTGCTTGGCTGGCAACTCAAAGACGCTCTTTGACAGGTAGATGGTTCTGTCTCTAGTCAGGGCAAAATAACCTGGAATTTCCAGCTCAACAATTTTTGCCCGTCGATACTCCATTATTTCCCTGGCCAAAAGGTCTACAAGCGGATCCACCCTCTGGCCAAGGGCGAACAGCGGAGCTAGTCGCTGATTGGCAAGCGCCAACAAAATGCCAGCAACCCCAAGCAATACCCAGGGCGCAACACTGAAGGCAACCGTGAACAATAGGTTTTGATCGCTGGAGAGGTTTTGCCAGGTAATAAAGATTGAAATAGTGGCAATCGCAACGGCTACTGCCGTTGCCAGGATTGCCGAGAGCAGGCTAATGAACCAAAGCCAGATTCCAAGGCTTGGGTATTTATTGAAGCGGCCAGCAAAGAACATCGGTGCCGCGACAGTCACCAGCATCACCCACTCGATCAGCACAATCAGCAGGTAGAGAAATCTCTCCATATTCGAAGACTACTGGTCTAAGGATGCTTTTAGTTTTTGAAGTTGGTCAGCCGAGAGCGAGCTGGCGAAGTGTGAGAAAACAAGAGCCGGGTTACTCGATTGCTGAACTGCATCCAGCAGCAGCGACGCGGTGTGAGCCTCTCTGGTCTTGGTGGCAACAAACAACAGTTTCCTGCCGCTGTCTTGTTCTTTTGTAACCAGACCCTTGTCGCTCAGCCTGGAAAGAACGGTCAATACCGTGGTGATTGCCAGCTCATCATCGCCCAGTAGGGCCAAAATTTGCTGCGAACTCAGGCCTGCTGGTCGATCCCAGAGGCAGCCCATAATTGCTGACTCGAGCTCTCCCTGCTTGCGTTTTGACATGAACCCTATTCTACAGAATGTAGAGCAAAGTTACATAGCGGCTTGTGGCGCAGCCTCTGCCCTGACAGAAATCAGCAACAGCAATCCGATCACCAAAATAAGCATCAATCCGATGATTCCGTAGATCGGAGAGAACAGACCAACGAAGACAGTCCACGCAGCTGGTGCCAAGAAACTCACGGCGCGTCCAGTCGTTGCATAAAGACCAAAGGCCTCACCCTGCTTGTCATCGGCTGACAGCCTGGACATCATGGTTCTCGAGGCCGCCTGAGCAGGACCGACAAAGGTGCAGAGGAACAAACCGAAACCAAAGAAGGCAATGGTTCCAGCGCTCTCAAAAGCAAACACTCCAGCGCCACCAAGAATCACGCCAACCAGGGAGATAAAAATGATCTTCCTAGAACCAACCCGGTCCTCGAAAGCTGAGCCAACAAAGGCTCCGATTCCCGCCACCAAGTTTGCGGCTATTCCGAAAAGTATGATTTGGGTCAAATCCAGACCAAAGGCAATTCCGCCAAGGACCGCACCGTAGGCGAAGACACCGTTCAGCCCATCACGATAAACAGCGGAGGCAATCAAAAACTTCAGCAGGTTCGGGTTTTCCTTGCCCATCGTTCGAAGCGAGCGAAACAGTTTCTGGTAGGCAGCGAACACGCTTTCTTTTTCAGTTCCAGGAATTGCCTTGGCTTCTGGAACCCTCAGCATCAGTGGAATCGAGAAGAGAATCACCCAGAACATGCTGATCACCATTACAACTCGAACCGACAGCGCATCTGAGTCTGGAATCCCCAAGAGCTCAGCGCCTCCAAACTGAATAATCCAGAGTGCAACCACCAACAGGATGATGCCTCCGATGTAACCAAGGCCCCAACCCAGCTGACTGATCTTGCCGCGCTCGTGTGGCCTAGCAACCTCATTCAGCATTGAGTTGTAGTTCACGGTTGCGAACTCAAAGAAAATTCCTCCGGCTGCAAGCAGCACCAGGCCGAAGAAGAAGAAGTCACTCGAGGGTGCTACGAAGAACATCAGTCCGATGGTTCCGGCAAAGAGGTAGGTGTTGACCATCAGCCAGAACTTCTTGCGACCTGAGGTGTCGGCCCGACGCCCGACAATCGGGGCAATCAGAGCAATCAGCACTCCGGCGATCACGCCGGAGATACCAAGCCAGAACGCTGTGTATTGTCCGGCTTCCTCTATGGAGTAACCGGCAGGAGCGAAGAATTCACTGGTTATGTAACGTCCGAAGATGAATGAGGTGACTACCGTCGGGAAGGCTTGTGATGCCCAATCCCACAGTGCCCAAGAGAAGGTGCCTTTCGGCTTAGCTGCTGCAACGTCGTTGTTGGTCATGCCAACAGGCTAGCGACTAAACGTGAATCGGTGAATAGCGGAAGGTAAACAATTGATGTGTCATGTGGTTAGACACAAACTTGAGTCATTCACACTCAACTTTCAGGAATAGATTCTTGACAATTCTGTTGCACTTAACAAGACTTGAGTGCATGTGACTCAACTTAAGTCACAAGAAGCACTTCAAGACCTAAAGATTTCATTAGAAAAGGAGAAACAAATGGGTAGAGCAGTAGGTATTGACCTCGGAACCACCAACAGCGCGGTAACCGTGCTGGAGGCGGGAGAGCCAAAGGTTATTTCAAACGCAGAAGGATTCAGGACAACCCCATCGGTTGTTGCGTTCACCAAGGATGACAACGTCCTAGTTGGAGAAACCGCGAAGCGCCAGGCAGTTACCAACGTGGACAGGACCGTTTCATCGGTCAAGCGCCACATGGGAACCGACTGGAAGTTCAAGGTTGAGGAAAAGGAATACACCCCGCAGGAGATTTCCGCTCGAATCTTGATGAAGCTAAAGCGCGATGCAGAAACCTACCTGGGCGAGTCTGTAACCGACGCAGTAATTACAGTTCCTGCTTACTTCAACGACGCTGAGCGTCAGGCAACCAAGGAAGCCGGCGAAATCGCCGGCCTAAACGTACTTCGCATCATCAACGAGCCAACCGCTGCAGCACTTGCCTATGGTCTCGACAAGGGTAAAGAAGACGAACTTATCTTGGTGTTTGACCTAGGCGGTGGAACATTCGATGTTTCATTGCTTGAGGTTGGAAAAGACGATGAGTTCTCAACAATCCAGGTTCGTTCAACCTCGGGTGATAACCGCCTGGGTGGAGACGACTGGGATCAGCGAGTAGTTGACCACCTGGTTACCAAGTTCAAGGAAACCACCGGAGTTGATGTCTCCAAGGACAAGATTGCCCTGCAGCGACTAAAGGAAGCTGCTGAGCAGGCAAAGAAGGAACTGAGCCAGTCGACTTCAACCTCGATTCAGCTTCCCTACCTGTCGCTAACTGACGCGGGTCCTGCGAACCTAGACGAGACCCTAACCAGGGCTCAGTTCGAGTCACTGACTTCGGACCTACTAGAGCGCACTCGCAAGCCATTCGAAGATGTCATCAAGGAAGCCGGAGTGAAGGTGGGCGACATCGCTCACGTCGTAATGGTTGGTGGATCAACTCGTATGCCTGCGGTAACCGAATTGGTAACTAAGTTGCTGGGCGGAAAAGAGCCAAATAAGGGCGTAAACCCGGATGAGGTTGTTTCTGTTGGTGCTGCACTACAGGCAGGTGTTATCAGGGGTGAGCGTAAGGACGTGCTTCTTATTGACGTGACCCCGCTTGCTCTTGGTATTGAAACCAAGGGTGGCATCATGACCAAGCTGATTGATCGCAACACTGCGATTCCAACCAAGCGAAGCGAGACCTTCACCACAGCTGACGACAATCAGCCAAGTGTTTCGATTCAGGTCTTCCAGGGAGAGCGCGAGTTCACCCGTGACAACAAGTCACTTGGAAACTTCGAGCTAACTGGAATTGCTCCTGCACCACGCGGCATCCCACAGGTTGAGGTCACCTTCGACATCGATGCCAACGGAATCGTTCACGTGTCAGCCAAGGACAAGGGAACCGGCAAGGAACAGTCAATGACTATCACCGGCGGATCCTCACTGTCTGAAGAGGACATCGAGCGCATGGTTAAGGACGCCGAAGAGCACGCAGCAGAAGACAAGCTGCGTCGTGAAGAGGCTGAAACCCGCAACCAGGCCGAGCAGCTTGCCTACTCAACTGAGAAGTTGATCAAGGACAATGACGACAAGCTACCTGAGGACGTAAAGACTGAGGTTCAGGCCGATGTCGACGAACTAAAGGCGGCGCTCGCAGGTGAAGATGCTGAAGCAGTCAAGGCTGCTCAGGAGAAGCTTTCAACTTCCAGCCAGAAGCTTGGCGAGGCAATCTATGCCAACCAGAGCGCTGAGGGTGAAGAAGCTGCCGAGCAAGCTCCTGAAGAGGATGTAGTTGACGCTGAAGTTGTTGAAGACGACGAGGCAGAAGACACCAAGGATGAGAAGTAATGTCCGAGGACAACATCCACCACGATGACCCTCAGCATCACGAGGGCAACCAGACTGAAGAGATGAAGGAGGAGGGCTCACCGGTTGAGCCCTCTCCGGAAATCTCTGAGGATGAAAAGGATGCAGTTGATCGTGAGCTGGAGATTTTCCAGGACCTACAGCGACTGCAGGCCGACTTCGTAAACTACCGCGCTCGCGTTGAGCGAGACCGCGGAGCGGAGCGCCAGGCGGCGATCGCAGAGGCGATCAGAGCATTCTTGCCAGCCCTTGATGACCTAACCCGTGCTGAGGCACATGGCGACATGGCCGAGGGAACCCCAATGGCAGCTGTTGCTCAGAAGCTGAAGGCAGCCGGCGAAAAGTTTGGCCTGGTTTCATTTGGGGCAAAGGGCGAGGACTTCGATCCCGAAATCCACGACGCACTCGTGCAGAACCCAAGCCCGGATGTAACCAAGCCACAGGTCGCAGACGTGATCGAACCCGGCTACAAGATTCAAGATCGACTGCTGAGACCGGCGAAGGTCGCAGTGTTTTTACCAGCTGAATAGGAGGTGTTAGATGGCGTCACAAGATTGGGTAGAAAAGGATTTCTACAAGATCCTGGGAGTAACAAAGGGCGTCGCCGACGCTGACCTTAAAAAGGCTTACCGAAAGCTAGCCAAGGACAATCACCCTGACCTTCACCCAGGAGATCAGGCGGCTGAGTCCAGGTTCAAGGATATTTCCGAGGCCTACGACGTGCTCTCTGACCCGGCACAGCGTCAGGAATATGACGCGGTTCGGGCGATGGGTGGCGGAGCTAGGTTCCAAGCTGGCGGCCGCGGCGGCCAGGGCGGATTCGAAGACGTGTTCTCGAACCTGTTCGGCGGCGGGGGCTTCCAGGGCGGCGGTTTCCCCGGTGGCGGAGGATTTGGTGGCTTTGGACCGCAGCGCGGTTCAGACCTAACCACAACCTCCAGCATTGATTTCATTGATTCGATCCAGGGAACCAACATCAAGCTCAACGTTGCTGGCAATTCAGTGACCCTCAAGGTTCCAGCAGGAATCCAGGATGGTCAGAAACTAAAGCTGAAGGGCAAGGGTCAAGCCTCTCCTAACGGTGGTCAGGCAGGAGATCTGGTTGTCACCATCAAGGTGAGGTCACATCCTATTTTCACCAGGGACGGCGACAACGTTCGGGTTGTGGTTCCAGTGACCTTCACCGAGGCGGTGCTTGGCGCAACAATCCAGGTTCCAGTGCTTGGTGGTGAGCCTGTGAAGCTCAAGGTCTCTCCAGGAACACCAAACGGCCGAACTCTTCGAGTTAAGGGCAAGGGTGTTCAGGGCGATGGCAGACAGGGAGACCTGCTGGCAACAGTCGAGATTCTGGTTCCAAACAGAATCAACAAGAAAGCCGAAGAGGCCCTGAAGGCTTTCGACGCTGAGATCCCAGAAGAGGATCCAAGAGCAGAACTCATCAGCAAGGCAGGACTTCTGTAAGGAGGGGTTGTGGAAATAAGTGAAGACACACCACTATTTGTGATTTCAGTTGCCGCAGAACTAAGCGGCATGCACCCACAAACCCTGCGCCAGTATGACCGGATGGGCCTGGTTTCACCAACTAGAACCTCAGGCAAGTCTCGCCGCTACACGATGCAGGACGTTGCCAAACTAAGAGAAGTAGCAAAGCTGAGCACCGAGGGCGTTTCGCTCGAGGGGATCAAGCGGGTGCTTGATCTCGTGACTGAAAATGCCGATTTGAAGGCAAGGGTTCGAGGTCTGGAGCGAGAACTCGCGAACCAAGTAATGAGCCAGCCAGGAAACCGTGTGTTTGCCGCCGGCGATCAAGGAGTAATAAGACTAAATCCCGGTCAGCGCCCAGAGCGTTCCGGGTCAGTGGTCTTGTGGAGGAAGAGATAAATGAATCAACAACCACAACAAGAAGAGCAAAAAAGTGCCCTCGAGCAGTTCGGTATTGACCTAACTGCTGTTGCAAGAGCAGGAAAACTTGACCCGGTTATCGGCAGGGATGCTGAAATCCGGAGGGTGAGCCAGGTGCTGTCACGCAGAACCAAGAACAACCCGGTGCTAATTGGTGAACCAGGTGTTGGTAAGACTGCGGTGGTTGAGGGCCTAGCCCAAAGAATTGTGGCGGGAGACGTGCCGGAGAGCCTCAAGGGCAAGACGCTAATCAGCCTTGACCTCTCGGCGATGGTCGCCGGCAGCAAGTTTCGTGGTGAATTTGAGGAACGGCTAAAGGCGGTTCTAAAAGAGATCCAAGATTCTGACGGACAGGTCATAACTTTTGTTGACGAGCTCCACACCCTGGTTGGTGCCGGAGCGGCTGAAGGTTCGATGGATGCCTCGAACATGCTCAAGCCAATGCTCGCTCGCGGTGAACTGCGCCTAATTGGTGCCACCACGCTGGATGAATACCGCGAACGAATCGAGAAGGACTCAGCCCTTGAGCGCCGTTTCCAGCAGGTCTTTGTTGGTGAACCATCAGTAGAAGACACCGTTGCAATCCTGCGCGGTCTAAAAGAGCGTTACGAAGCTCACCACAAGGTCACCATCGCAGACAGTGCGCTTGTTGCTGCAGCCTCGCTTTCCAATCGCTACATCACCGGCCGCCAATTGCCAGACAAGGCAATTGACCTAGTCGATGAGGCAGCTTCCAGGCTTCGCATGGAGATCGACTCAGCTCCGGTTGAGATCGACGAGCTCAGGCGATCAGTTGAGCGCCTAAAGCTTGAAGAGCTCGCCCTAAAGAAGGAAAAGGACGATGCCTCAAAGCAGCGCCTTGAAAAGCTCCAGGAGGACCTTGCCGAGAAGCAAGCAAAACTAAATGAACTCAATGCCCGCTGGGAAAAAGAGCGCAGCGAACTCAACAAAATTGGTGACCTAAAGACCAAACTGGATTCGCTCCGCATTCAAGCCGAGCGAGCTCAGCGCGAGGGAAACCTAGAGGCAGCATCCAAGCTGCTCTATGGCGAGATTCCAGCGCTTGAAAAAGAGCTGAATGAAGCAGAGCGTGCAGAAACCGAAACCCAGTCTGCTGACCGGATGGTTGGCGATCAGGTTTCCGAGGATGAAATCGCAGCGGTTGTTTCGGCCTGGACCGGAATTCCAACCGGAAGGTTGCTAGCTGGCGAATCCAAAAAGCTTCTGAACCTTGAGCAGGAACTGGGTAAGAGGTTGATTGGTCAATCAAAGGCCGTAAAGGCAGTTAGCGATGCGGTTCGCAGAACTAAAGCCGGAATCTCTGACCCAGACCGACCAACCGGCTCGTTCTTGTTCTTAGGTCCTACCGGTGTTGGTAAGACGGAGCTTGCTAAGTCGCTTGCGCATTTCCTGTTTGACGACGAGCGCTCCATGGTTCGGATCGACATGAGCGAGTATGGCGAGAAACACAGCGTTAGCCGGCTAATCGGAGCTCCTCCGGGCTATGTCGGTTATGGCGAGGGTGGTCAGCTAACCGAAGCGGTTAGGCGTAGGCCCTATTCAGTGGTGCTTTTCGATGAAATCGAAAAGGCCCACCCTGAGGTCTTCGACGTGCTGCTTCAAGTTCTTGATGACGGCCGACTAACCGATGGCCAGGGCAGAACGGTTGACTTTAGAAACGTGATCATGATCATGACTTCGAACTTGGGCTCCCAGTTCTTGATCGATCCAGAGCTGTCAGACGATCAGAAGTCTCAGGCGGTGATGGACACGGTTCGATCTGCATTCAAGCCGGAGTTCCTAAACAGGCTCGATGACATTGTGCTGTTTGATGCTTTGAGCGTTGAAGAGCTTGGTTTCATTGTCGATCTAAACATCGAGAAGCTAACTTCAAGGCTTGAAGACAAGCGACTAACCCTCGGCGTTACCCCAGCTGCAAGATTGTGGTTGGCAGAGCACGGTTACGACCCTGTTTATGGAGCAAGACCTTTGCGCAGGCTCATGCAGCGAGAGATTGATGACCGATTGGCAAGTTTGCTGCTTGCAGGTGATATTTCTGAGGGCTCACAGGTTGTGGTTGAAGTGAACCCTGATAAATCGGGACTGTCGGTAACTGGATCAACTAGCTAAGCGTTAGGACCACTGGAACGTGGTCGCTCGGGAGCTCTCCCTTGCGCTCATCCCGCTCAATTGAGGCGGCGGTGATGCGCTCGGTGAGGGCTTCTGAGGTGAGCATATAGTCGATCCGCATGCCGTTGTTCTTGGGAAAGCACAGGTCCTTGTAGTCCCAGTAGGTGTACATGTCAGGAACTAGTTCCCGCACCTTGTCGGTAAGGCCAATCTGCTCGAATGCTTCGAAGGCGTCCCGCTCTGGTTCTGACACGTGGGTTTCGAAAAGACTTAGGTCGTAGACGTCTGAATCCAAGGGCGCAACGTTGAAGTCGCCAACCAGGGCGATTTCAAGCCCCGGGTCCATTTCCAGCTGCTCTGCGGTAGTCGCAGCCAGCCGATCTAGAAAATCAAGCTTGTATTGCATGTGTGGGTCATCTAGCCTCCTGCCATGAGGAACATAGAGCGACCAGATTCGAACCCCATCAAAAGTTGCGCCAAGCGCTCTGGCCTCCACTGTTTCTTTGAATTCTGGTTGACCTGAGAAGGAGTGCTCGATGTCCTCTGGGTTTAGGTGTTCCTTATAGGCAAAGGCAACGCCGTTCCACTGGTTTAGGCCGTGGGCAATGACTTTATAGCCAATTGCCTCAAAGGACGCGTAGGGGAATTGCTCCGGTTTGCACTTGATCTCTTGCATCGCCAAAACGTCAACTTGGGTGCGAGTGAGGAACTGAGTGATGCGCTCGGCTCTTGCTCTTGCGGAGTTTACGTTCCAGGTGGCGATTTGCATCTCTAAACTCTAACTATGAGCTTTGAATCAAATAACAAGCCACGTCTAGTTGAGCTAATAAAAGAACTTGCCATTGTTCACGGCAAGGTGACCCTTTCTTCAGGGCTTGAGGCCGACTACTATGTTGATCTGCGCCGTGCCACCCTGCACCACGAGGCAGCGCCCTTGATTGGCAAAGTAATGCTGGAGCTCCTGGAAGCAAACGGCTTTGGTGGTGTTGATGCCGCTGGCGGACTGACCATGGGTGCTGACCCGGTTGCAACCGCCATCCTGCACCAGAGTGCTGCCCAGGGAAAGACCATTGACGCGTTCGTTGTCAGAAAGCAAGCCAAGGCCCATGGCATGGCAAGGCAGGTCGAGGGACCAAGCGTTGCCGGTAAAAAGGTGGTTGTTCTGGAGGACACCTCAACCACCGGTGGGTCGCCTTTGACTGCAGCAGAAGCGCTTGTTGCAGCTGGAGCTGAGGTGGTGGCTGTGGCAACGGTTGTTGACCGCGACACCGGTGCACGCCAAGCAATTGAAGCGGCAGGTTATCCTTATCTAACGGCGATCACGCTAGGTGATCTCGGTCTTTAGAAGAGGTGAAAGTGCAGCGTAGAGTTGCGCCTTTTGTCCTAACCCAGCTTGCATCGCTCACAAGCATTACTTCGGGTTCAATGGTGTTTATCGCCATTCCATGGATAGCGCTTGAAATTAGCGGCTCTGCCGCATCCGCAGGTTTAGTTGTTGCCCTAACGGCAATCCCCGGTCTGATTGTGATTCCAGTAATTGGTTCAGTGATCGACAAGTTTGGCCGCAGAAGAGTAGCAATCTGGGGCGAGTGGATAACTGCAACATTGACGCTGCTGTTGCCACTGGTTGCAAACCTCTGGGGGCTCAGCTTGATCGGGTTGATTATTCTTGCGACCCTGAAAAACGTTGTTTCCCCTTCTGGTTCAACAGCTAGAAAGTCGCTTGTTCCAGACGTTGCCAAGCCAGCCGGCATGACTTTGGATCGAGCGAACTCAATCCATGAAGCAGTGTTTGCAACAGGTTTTGCGTTGGGGCCGGCGCTCGCAACTTTCTGCATCGCCCTAATTGGTTCGGCAAATACATTTTTTGTGGTGGCATTCTTTGGAGCACTCAGCGGCCTGTTCGCACTCTTGATTCGGGTTACCGAGCAGCACGAGGAAAACGACCAGACCGAAAAGGAACCCTTCATGCGCTATGCGATGCAGGGCTTCAAGGTCTTGTTTGCAACTCCATCAGTGTTGGTGATGATGTCGGCGATTGTGATTCTCGCGGTTGTTTACCTGCCAACCGAGATGGTTGTGTTGCCGGCCTACTACAACTCACTTGCAGACCCAGAGGGACTGGGGCTGTTGATTTCAGCCATGGCCGCTGCCTCAATCTTGGGTGCGTTGTTTTTTGAGCAGATCCACAAATACTTGAGCTACTCAAAAATCCTGAGAATCGGAATCCTTGGTGTTCCACTTGCCATGTTGCCAATGAGCCAACTGCCTCCGCAGTGGGCAATGCTCACAGGAGCACTGGTTTTGGGTCTGGCCTGGGGTCCACTGCTGCCACTTCTAAACACGGTGATTCAAAAGAAGATCCCAGCAAATAAACGCGGGCGTGTATTTGCTCTGGAAATGACAATTTGGAATGCCGGGCCACTTATCTCAATGGTTGCCGTTGGCACTGCCGTTGACGGAATTGGTGTCAGGCCGACCTACACGGTCCTGGCAGCAACGGTAATGATCGCTGGGGTGATCGTGTCGTTCAACCGACACATCAAGAAGCTGGATGGCTAGTTAGAGAAGGTTTGCAACCGAGTCCATAATCTCGGTTGGCCTGAATGGGTACTTTGCGATTTCCGCATCATCCGAGATTCCGGTTCTAACCAGGATGGTGTGAAGGCCAGCTTCAATTCCTGCCACTACGTCGGTGTCCATTCGGTCACCAATCATGGCGGTGGTCTCAGAGTGAGCACCAATCTTGCGCATCGCAGAACGGAACATCATCGGGTTTGGCTTCCCAACTATGTAGGGGTCCTTGCCGGTGGCCTTGGTTAGAAGAGCGGCCACTGAACCAGTTGCCAACATCACGCCGTCTTTGCTTGGGCCGGTTGGGTCTGGGTTGGTAGCAATGAACTTCGCACCGTTGTTAATAAATCTCGCTGCCTTGGTGAGGCTGTCAAAGCTTAGGTTTCTGGTTTCACCCAGCACCACATACTCCGGGTTTGATTCAGTCAGCACATACCCGATGTCGTGCATTGCGGAGATCAGACCATTTTCGCCAATTACGTATGCGGTGCTCTTTGGTGACTGGTGGTCCAAGAAGTCAGCCGTTGCCAGCGCTGAGGTGTAGATCAGTTCCTTGGGAACATTCAG
>Ga0213868_10002095_pt1 | contig 19178 bp, 15 predicted proteins | sample PICome_9_FD_160087 | JGI IMG/M metagenome (GOLD analysis project Ga0213868, IMG submission 160087) | Coastal seawater microbial communities near Pivers Island, North Carolina, United States - PICO127 | ecosystem: Environmental > Aquatic > Marine > Coastal | place: USA: North Carolina...
TGGCGACAACGACACCGCAGGGAACTCGGAGCGTAAAGCCTAACCTATTCCGAACATCCTTGCCGCCGTCTAAAGGAAGTTGTTCTCCAGAGATACGCTTGGCTTCCTCGCCGCTGAGTTCCATGGTTTGCACCGAACGGTCCACTTCCAATCGTGACTCTGGCAGGGTTTTCCCCTCTTCCTTGCTCAAGAGCTCGGCCAAATCTTCGCTGCGTTGCTGGATGAGGTCTGCCGTTCGTCGCAAGATCTCAAAGCGCTCATAGCCGGTCGTTTCCGCCATGCTTGCGGCCCCTTTCACTGCGGACTGGAGTGCTGTCTCGATATCGGCTTCCGTCGCCTTGGGGACGACATCGACGATGCTGTTGTCATAAGGATTGGTAACCTCGATCACCTGATCGCGGCTCTCCCAGTTCCCGTTGAGATAAAATTTCATAGTTAACTAGAGTTCCATGATGGCCTCGACATCAGCCGCCAATGGGTCTGGCTTCGACAGAATCGAAATGCTGATGAAGAGAATGGTTGAGACTAACAAGGCAATCACCCCACCAGCGACCCCGTAGGGAATGGCGCCGCCGGTCATTTGATAAATCACGATGCCAGCATTGATGACAAGGCTAGAGGCGATGGCGACCGTGGCGGCTCGCTTGGTCGCGCTCCGCCAGTTGAGCCCGAGCCCGATCACGGGCACTAACGCAGAAGCGAAGACGCCCCAGCCGAAAGCCCCGAGTTGGCCAATGAGCTTGATGGGTGACTGAAGGGCAAAGAGAGCTGCCAAGACGGCAAGCCCGACCGTGGCGATCCGTGCCCAGAAGAGTTCGCGGGTGATGCCGCGGCCGGTGAAGGCTTTCGGCAGATCATGCACGATGGCAGCGGCGCCGATGTTGAGAAAGCCATCGGCCGTCGACATGATGGCGGCGAAGAGTCCCGCGAAGGCGAGCCCTGCGAGGACGGGATGCGCGTAGTTCTGCAGGAATTGGGCAGCAGCGTCGTCGGCTCGGAGGAGTGACTCGTGGTCGCCATTCAAGACGAGCGCGCGCATGAGCAGGCCGATGCTGATCCAGAGCATCGCCGTGATGGTGTAGCCGATCAAGGTGATGGGGAGTGAAGCGCGAGCATCCTCGACGCGCCGAGTCATCATCATCTTGGTCACGACGTGCGGTTGCCCGACCACACCTAACGTGAATAGTAAGAACCACGAGAGACAGCCCAGCATGCCTAACGTTCCCCACGTGCTTGCGGATTCGGCGTTGTCGGTGTGGATGAGCTGCATCATGCCTCCGATGCCGCGGTCGACATGACCAATGGCGGTGAAGAAGATAAACACGGCCACGACCATCATCATGAGTCCCTGAAAGAGATCGGTGTAGACAGAAGCGATGATGCCGCCGGTGACACAATAGAAGACGAGCACCGCGCAAGAGATGGCGACACAGAAGACGACCGATTCGTGGCCCCAAATGCCATTCTTGGCGAAGATGTCCTGCAAAACAAACGCCATGGCTTTGATCTGCGTTGCGAGATAGGCGACGACGCCACAGAGAACGGCGATCGCCACGAGGGCGCGCACCGTGCGGCTTTCATAGCGCGCGGCTGCAATGTCAGGAAGCGACATGGCGTTTCGTTGTTCTGCCAGGAGGCGAATGCGTTTGGCGACGAGAAAGAAAGCCAAGGCCCAGCCGATCGGTGTGGTCACCAAGATCCAGATGGAGCTTGCTCCCATGCGATAGATCAAGCCAGGGCCGCCGACGAAGCCAAAGCCACTCATGATGCTCGAGAAGAGGGCGACTCCCGTGACAATCACACCGAGGTTGCGGCTGGCCATGAAGAAGTCGTGCGTGTTCTTCGTGCGCTTCATCGCCCAGAGGCCAATGACCAGGCAGAGCAACATGTAGCCTGCCACGCAGCTGAGAATGATGGTGTTAGGATCCATGGGCATCTCCTCCTGGATACTGGGCTTTGATCTCCGCGAAACGTTTGGCGTCCGCCTCGGAGTAGATCCAGGCGCGGAAGTGCGTCGCGTAGAGAACGGAGAACAAGGCGGAGGCTGGCCACATCCCAAAGACTAACACTGCGGTTGGCAACGGAAATCCTAGGATGAACGGAACACCCTCGTGGTCCTGCGCATACGCTAGCATCATCGCGCTAAAGACGGCAAAGTAGATCAGGGTACCTGCGGCAAGCCATCCTCGTCCGGGACGCCCTTGAGGAATGCTGATGCCGATGGCGACCATGAAGAGGCCAATCTGTGCGGCGCCGTAGATCCAGCCTAACAACAACTTTCCCTGATGACGTTCCGGCGTGCCACCTTGTTTCATCTCAGCATGACTTGGGTGTGGGCCTCCGGTCGCATCTTGGGGCAAGGGGCGCGTGATCGCGATCGCCAAGGTCACCGCCGTGACGATCAATAGGCCAAGTAGGATGAGATAGGATTTCATGCGTAGCTTCGTAGCGCTGGCTTTAGCCGGCGTTTCTGTGAGGACAATGGAGAACACCAACTAAAGTAAGCGCTACGTTTCGCTTCCCGTTAGGATTCATGGTGGTTCGCAAGTGCTTCGGTGAGCCATTCTGCTTCCCGATACGAATGATCGGGCAATCGAATGCCAGCTTTATTCGGGTTCTCTTGAATGTAGTTTCGGAAGGCTATCAATTCTTTGGCATCTCGAACCAAGTGATCGTAGTACTCACGCTGCCACAGCTTTCCGCTGCGCTTGATCGCTTTGTTGACCAGAAACGCAAAGCCTCCCTTGATCTTCTGCATGGTCCTTTCCAAATCGAGCCCTTTAATGACGTTCAATAGCAGGTGCACGTGGTTTGGCATGAGGATGAAATCGCCGAGATAATAGTGTGTTCGATCATCTTCGAGAAGTTTCTCCTGAAGGGTCGCGAGAGCAGGATCGGTACGGAAGTGGCAGGCCCCATGCGCTCGATCGAGATGATGATTCAGTTTGCGGTTGAACTCCCTACGGAACTCAAACTGTTCCTTCTTTGAAAGTTTGGATTCAACGTCAGATTGCCAATTTGCGGAGGCTTTGCTGATACCTCGTGCGGCTAAACAGAGCGATTTCTCGGATTCCCATTGTTCGGTGATACGTTTAGGCAAGGCATCTGCTATACGAAATGTGATGAAATACGTCGCTCCTTCTTGGCGCCAATGAGGGAGGTTGCGCCGGTATATGTTAACGGCGTTTTGATCACTGAAAGGTGTGAAAGGTGTGAAAGGTGTGAAAGGTGTGAAAGGCGTGAAAGGTGGGCGATGCATGGGGCGATGGGAGACGCCGGCTAAAGCCAGCGCTACGGATGCTTAATCTTAATAAGAAGCTTTCAATATTTCTAACAAATCGGCTTCTGTTGGACGAACAGGTGAGAGATCCATGAGGCGTTGCAAGGAGAAAGCCGTGGTCGCCAAGGCGGGCAGTTCCTCTTTCTTGGCCCCCACCTCTTGCAGGTTCTGGGGAAGTCCAGCCGCTTTGCGGAGCTGAATCACGGCAGCGATGGCTGATTCTGCCGAGGGTTCAGCACCTAAGAAGGTAGCAATGTTTGCCAAGCGTTCCTCCCGGGCAGGCGCCAGGAAGCGCATCACTTCGGGAAGCACAATGCCATTCCCGGCGCCGTGGGCGCATTGGTAGTGATGGCCGACAGGATACTCTAGCGCATGCGCCAACGCTACACCGCAGTTGGAGAAGGCAAGCCCCCCTAACGTTGCGGCCAATGCCATTTCTGAACGCGCGTCAATGTTCTCTGGTTGACTCATGACGGTGAGGAAATGTGCGCCAATCAAACGGATCGCTTTCTCCGCATAGAGGTCTCCCAAGGGGTGGCTGCCTTCGTAAGCCAAGAGCCCAGAGTCGGGTTCGGCCAAGGAGGTAGAGTCGATGACGAGGTAGGCTTCGATGGCATGTGTGAGCGCATCGATGCCGCTCTCGGCGGTGAGTTTGGGGGGACAGGAAACACTGAGTTCGGGATCCACAAGCGCGATCTCTGGTCTCAAATGAGGACTGATCGCCGCGGCTTTCATCTGGCTTGCCGTGTTCAGGATCACGGCGGACGCAGACGATTCGCTTCCCGTACCTGCCGTGGTGGGGACACAGATGAGAGGGCCGATGGGGCAGGGAATTTGGTCGAACCCTAACAAAGCTGCTGGCACCTTATCCGAACAAACACTGGCACAAGTGAGCTTCGCCAAATCCATGTTGCTACCGCCGCCAATGGCAATGGTAACGTCGGGCTGAAATTCTCGCATCGCCTCGGCGCAACGTTCCACCGCCTCTGTCGAGGGCTCGATCTCGCCGTCAGCATAGGAATGGACCTCGCCCTTCACCGCAGCTTGAGCACGATCAATGATTCCCAGCGACACCATGATAGGATCCGTGATGATCATCGCGCGTTTCCCTTGGAGCCGAGAAACGACGCCGCCCAGCGAGTCGAGCGCACCCGCGCCAAACAGAAGGCGATTGTTAGAGTAGCTGTTCCAGGTCGTTCTCACATCGTCCGCCCTCCATCGACCGTCAGCAGTTGCCCTGTGGTCATGCTCGTTCCGTTCGCCAGATAGCAGACGGTGTCCGCTATGTCTTCAGGCTTGGATAATTTCGGAATCGGGAAACTCGCGACACGATCGGCGATGGCCTCCTCCGTCATGCCTTCGCGTAGCCATCGGCTATCAATGGGCCCCGGACACACCGCGTTCACTCGAATATTAGGAGCCAAGGTGCGCGCCAAGGACTTTGTGAGGGTGTTGAGAGCGCCTTTGCTTGCACAGTAGGCGAGCGACGATCCCGCGCCGGAGATTCCGGCGACGGAAGACACATTGACGATAGCAGAACTTGGCTGCTGCTGCAGAAGCCGAGCTGCGGCGCGAATGACGAAGAATGGCCCCTTCGTGTTCACGGCAAAGATGGCGTCCCATTTCTCCTCGGTCATGCCGTCCAAGTCGGCGTGCTCCACGAAGTGGGTGAATCCCGCCGCATTCACCACCGCATCCAGCCGCTCAAAGGCCTGTTCGACTTTCGCGATCATGGAGATGACTTCTTGATCGACGCTGACATCACATTTTATCAAAAGCGCCTCGCGCCCTTGCTCTTTCACCAAGCGCACCGTCTCTTCGGCCTCTTCGTGATCGGCGCCAGGGTAGTTCACGACCACATCAAATCCCTGCGTGGCCAGCTTCACCGCGCAGGCACGTCCGACGCCCGTGGCGGAACCGGTGACTAGGGCTACTTGCGTCTCATTCATCATGATCTCTCCAATAACATGGCCACACCTTGACCAACACCGACGCACATCGTGCAAATCGCGTAGCGTCCGTTGGACTCTTTCAATTGTCTCGCAGCCGTGCCCACGAGGCGAGCGCCGCTCATGCCCAGTGGATGCCCGAGAGCAATAGCCCCGCCATTCGGGTTCACCTGGGGCGAATCATCGGGCAGACCGAGAGCGCGAGTGACGGCAAGCGCTTGCGAGGCGAAGGCTTCGTTCAGCTCGATCACATCCACGTCACTGATCGAAATGCCCGCACTTTCTAACAAACCTTTCACCGCAGGAGCCGGGCCAATGCCCATGATGCGCGGCGTGACACCGATGCTCACGGTCCGAACCACGCGCGCCAATGGCTGAAGCGTGTGTTTCGAAATGGCTGCTTGTGAGGCGACTAACAAAGCGCAGGCGCCATCATTCACGCCGGAGGCATTTCCAGCAGTGATGGTGCCCTCTGATTTCACAAATGGGCGCAGTTTGGCAAGTCCCTCTAACGTCGTCTCAGGTCGGGGATGTTCATCATCACGGACGACGATAGGATCGCCTTTCCGTTGCGGAATCGTGATAGGAATGATCTCATCAGCAAAGAAGCCTCGCTCCTTGGCGGCTTGCGTGCGCTGTTGGCTGCGATAAGCAAAGGCGTCTTGATCTTCGCGGAGGATGCCGGACTCTTCCGCCACGTTCTCGCCCGTCTCCGGCATGGCGTCCGTGCCAAAGTCCTTCTCCATCTTCGGGTGAACGAAACGCCACCCTAACGTGGTGTCTGTTAGTTGAGAAGATCGATCAAAGGCAGACTCTGCCTTGGGCATAACAAAGGGTGCGCGTGACATGGATTCCACACCGCCAGCGATACAGAGATCGGCTTCGCCAGCTTTGATCGCGCGTGCCGCCATGGAAACGGCGTCCAAACCTGAGGCACAAAGCCGATTCACCGTCACGCCGGGCACTGTTTCAGGAAGTCCGGCTAATAAACTCGCCATTCGCGCAATGTTACGGTTGTCCTCACCTGCTTGATTGGCGCAACCGAGGATGACGTCGTCCAGCATGGCCCAATCGATCTGGGATTGGCGTGCCATCACCCCACGAATCGCGGCCACGGCGAGGTCATCCGGGCGCACAGAGGCCAGCGTGCCACCATAGCGCCCGATCGGTGTGCGGGCCATTTCACAGATCCACGCTTCGTTCACGATGCTTGCCTCCTGGACGCTTCGGTTCGCTCTAACAATTGTCGCAACGTGGTCAATTCTAACTCGGTGGGCGGTTCTGTTTCCGTCACCTGATCCGCAAATCTCAGTTCCCAGCCCGTCGCTTCCTGGATCTGATCGCGCGTCACGCCAGCATGGACTTGGGAAACGATCAGTTCCTTGGAATCGACTTCGGGCACAAGAACACCAAGATCCGTGATGACGGCGCTGGGCCCACCTTTCAAGCCCGCTTTCTTCCTAGCATCACCGCCATCCAGGTATCCTGGTGAGGTGATGAAGTCCACACGCTCGACTAACTTGCGTGGATCGTGGTTGATGATGATGAGCGTGTCTTTGGCCAAAGCGGCGATTTCAGGCGCGCCGCCTGCACCGGGCAATCGCACTTTCGGTGTTTGATAGTCTCCAATCACCGTGCTGTTCAAGTTGGCGAACTTGTCCACTTGCGCGGCACCAAGGAAGCCGACGTCCACTCGACCTCCCTGAAGCCAGTATGCAAAGATTTCCGGCGTCGAAACTACGGTGTCAGCCGTCTCTGCGAGTTCACCATCGCCAATGGAAAGCGGCAAGATGTTAGGCTTCGCCCCGATGGTGCCAGACTCATAAATCAGAACCACATCGGGCGCGTGGGTGAGTCGCGCGAGGTTCGCCGCCATGGAGGGGATGCCGATGCCGACGAAGCAGGTCGATCCATCGCCTAGCAATCGAGAGGCGACGATCGTCATGATCTCTGTGCGGGTCGGTGATTTCATGAGGCTAACTGATGACGAAACTCGGCGAAATTCTCGGTGCCCAACACGTGCTGATCCATCCAGGCGGTGAACTGCTCGCGTGATTTCGAAACGGCATCCCAAGCGAGGTAAGCGGCATTGTCGCGCTCATAGTAGCCATGCGCGTAAGACGGAAATGCCCCTCCTGGAACCTCGCATATGGCATCGATCGTCCAGGCAGGCAGCACGCAGGCATTCGGCGGGGCCTCCAGTTTGTCCACGATCTCCTCGACTGTGACGATGCAGCGCGTTGCGGCCAACGCGATCTCTTTCTGTACGCCCACAATGCCCCACAAGAGGACATTTCCTTGGCGATCAGCCTTCTGCGCGTGAATGATGGCGACATCAGGATTGATCGCTGGAGTCGCCGCCAATTTCTCCTGGGTGAAAGGGCATTCAATGAAGCGAATGTTAGCGTTTTGGTTAGGCAAATCGGAGCCGACAAAGCCGCGCAGCACCGCCATGGGCAATCCGGCAGCGCCTGCCACATACGCAGCTGACATGGCGGCATGGCTACGCTCATCGATCTCCAAAGGCGCGGGCCAAGCTTTCTCCACCGCATCGCGAAACCGATGCAGCGAGCCGACGCCTGGATTGCCGCCCCACGAGAAGACCAGTTTCTTGGCGCAGCCCATGCCGATGAGTTGATCGTAGATGAGATCGGGCGTCAGGCGCACCAGTGTGAGATCACGTCGTCGCTGACGAATGATCTCGTGGCCTGCGGCAAACGGAATGAGATGGGTAAAGCCCTCGAGCGCCACACTGTCTCCATCGGAGACATGCAGGCGAATGGCTTCGGCTAAGCTGATGGAACTCGTTGACAAGGCGGTAGAGATTGTGCGATTATCGCGCAGATTGTTCGTTTAATGAACAATGTCGAACTCACTCTACGGTGTCAATCCCAATCCATGACCACTGACGACTCCATTCTCTTCCGAAGCGGAGATCCGAACTTCATGACTTCATTGGCCCGCGGTCTCGAAGTGTTGCAGGCCTTCTCTGGGCAGACCCGCACGCTCAAGATGGCCGCGATCAGTGAGGTCACTGGCCTCTCTCGAGCGGTGGTTCGTCGTTGCCTCTACACCTTGTCCGAAATGGGGTACGTGCGGCAGTCGACCGACGGTTACCAGATAGAGCCCAAGGTACTGGCCCTCAGTCAGACCTATTTCTCGTCCAGTTCCCTTCCCAAAGTCGCGCAGCCTTTCCTCGACGAGATTCGGGAAACGCTCGGGGAATCCTGCTCACTTGCCGTGCTCGATGGCTCTGAAGTCGTCTACATCGCGCGATCCGCCGCCAAGCGCATCATGACGGTTTCGTTAGGAATCGGTAGCCGTCTACCCGCCTACTGCACGTCGCTTGGCCGTGTGATCCTCGCGGGTCTTGAACGTGACGCATTAGAAGAACTGCTAGGGAAGATGGAACGCAAACGCCACACAGAACACACAGTGATCGCAATCCGCGAACTGAAGCAACGCATCGCGCGAGTGGCCACAGATGGTTACGCTTTGGTCGATCAAGAACTTGAAATCGGTCTCCGCTCACTTGCGGTGCCTGTTAGGAGCCAGCAAGGCAAGGTCGTCGCCGCGATCAATGTCGGCGTCCAAGCAACCCGAATCAGCCAACGCGATATGCGATCGCAGATGCTGCCAGCACTGCAATCGGCTGCCCAACAAGTTGGTCAGCGTCTCCCCGAATAGACAAGCCTCTACTACGAAACTCAATACTCTCATGAAATCCAAGTTCACTCTTACTCGCGTTCTTATGATCTGTCTCTGCTAGTCGTTGCAGGCTAGGAGTCAAACAATCCGGTGTTAGATTCATTTAAAGACAATATCGATGCCATCGAAGTGCTCGGTGGCGGTGGGCGTGCCGCCGAAGACATCACCCCATCACGACACACAAAGGCAGATGCCGAAGATGTCCGTGTGACTCATGGGGAAAAGTGTTTGAAACTCTCACTAGGAGGTTCCCCTGCTTGGAATCCAGATGCGCTCTATACATTCTCCGAAGAGAACAGTGCTCTGATCAAAGACGCTTGGGCGAGCCGCGCCGAAGCGCGCTATTTGCTTCGGTGGGATGTCACGTTCCCCGAGCAGCTTAAATGGGGGAATAACATTGTTCAGCTGAACGGCAATTGGCGATACAGGCAGTGTGAGTAGGGTGGTCAGCACCCACGCACCATGACCATCCCAATTGATCTGATCGATCACGACTTGCTAAGCGAAGACCGCATCACCCCGCGCATTTTGCACAATTTCGGAGTGGCCGAATTCAACGGCTTGGAGATCTATATCGACAACATTCGACTCGTCGACACCTACACCGAAGGCGCTGTCCCGGCCACCACCGTGCTCAAGGGATTCGAAAAGGAAGACGAGATGAATGAAATCATTCCCATCACCGAGCGTTATGAACTCGCTTTGCACGAGAAGTCCGAGCCTGGCGATGTGGCCGTGACAGAAGGTGAGAACTCTCTCGCCATCACCTTCGCAGGCGCGGGCGCATGGAAACAAGATTTCACCATTCCGTTAGCGGGCACGTTGATGGACTCGATCGCCGCCCTGCCTCCTGGCGCTCGCCAACGTTACACCCTACGCTTGGATGTGATCTTTGGGGAAGTCGACGAATCCTGGAACGGTGTTTGGCTGAATTTCAACATCCGCCCGGGAGCAGGCGGCACCAGTCTGGGAAACTATTCGATGTCTCGCGTTCAGGATGAGGCCCATGTCAGGACTTACAGTCTCACCATGGATCAGATCGAGCTTGGAACAGATGATCCCGGCATCAGGCTGGTCAACCAAGCGGCCTGGGGCGACGCCGGCCACACCTTTCACGTGGACAACCTCCGTATCATTGATACCGACAAATCGCCTCTCAAGATCAGCGATTTGAAAGTCACTCCAGAAGGCGACTTTGCCTTCACTTGGAAATCTTCAGATGCTCAGGCCTATGCTCTGGATGCGTCCGCTGATCTGTTAGAATGGAGTCCCCTAGTCACGGGCATCGCCGGATTCCCTAGCGAAACCACCTACCAAGCCGACATAGGCGCCAGGGAGGCGAGGCAATTCTATCGTGTCCGGGTGGCGGGTGCCGCACCTCCTTTGAGTGAGGATTTCGAAAGTGGCTTGGGATCTTGGCGTTCCGTGACCAAAGCTGGACCTGGAACGACGGAGTGGGAAGTGGGCGCCCCTACCGATCCGCCGGGGACGAAGAACGGTGCCCCTGTCGCGGGAACCGATCTGGATGCCGATTATGTCCCGGGCACTCATGTTAGTTTGCTGTCCCCTGAAGTGAATCTAGAGACTTTCACCAAAGGCCCGACCCTTAGCTTTTCATATTATTTGGCGCTTGGCGATGCCTTCCGAGTGAACGTTCTCGACGCCACTGAAGTGCCGATCGCGGAAGCCGAAGAAGGTGGGCCACTCTTCTTCACGGAGAATACAGAGGGTTGGGTGGACGTTTCGGTGCCCCTTTCTGTCTTCGGTCAGAAAGCGATCATCGAATTTGAATTTGTCGCCGGAGGTAGTGCGGCGGGTGCGTTCATTGACGATGTCCTTATTTCCGAGAGTGAGTAGCGAGGCTCAAGGCATCGGCTTCGTAGCGCTGGCTTTAGCCGGCGTTTCCAAAGACTAACAGAACGTAATCTGGCTAAAGCCAGCGCTACGAGTTTGTTAACAAAGTAGAAATAGACGCTACTCACTCACGAGCTTAACACTCCCCCAATAGCCGAACTCGTTCTTCCAGTCGTTGGCACGGTTCTCCAATGAAAGATTGATCGCCTTGCCTGCGAATTTGCTGAGATCGACGTCTACGTTAAGCCATTCCTCTTGGACATTCTTGTAGTTCACGATCTGATCGACGAGGACTTCTTTGTCTGCGAGGACGCGGAGTTGCCAATCGCCGTGCGGGTGGTAGCTCACGCGAATCTTGAGCGTCGTGGCCTTGCCTTGAGGGATCTGCAGCTTGCGTGACAAGCTGCACGGGGTCTTCCGATCGAGCGGGTGCGTTTGCACCGCCGTTTCATTGCGGAAACTGGTGAGTTTGCGGATGCCGCCTTCACCAACATTGTGCGCGGTGAAGCCTGGCGCCATGTCGTGGATGATCTTTCGCCATTTGCGCTTTTCGGCTTGGTTGGGTTGGCCTTTGATCGGCAAATCGCCACTGACCATGCGACGGGCAACGCTTTCTTGGAGAAATGGCAGGCGCCCTTTCATGGATACTTCTAACGCTTTCTCGGGATGCGCTGTGACCATAGGCTCGAGTCCATACCAGAGAACGCGTGGGATATTCGGATCATCGATGTCTTCAGAGTGACTCGCCAAGGCACCAAGAATCGGCCAGCGTTTGTCGAATGGCAATCGCTGCAGTGCGGAAGCGAGGTAGAGACGTACGGTTGGTGAGGGATCCTTGGTCGCAAGCACCTGAAACGTATCGAGAGCCGCCGCACTTGGGGCGTCCTTCTCGCAGAGAAGCTGGATCGCCCATGCGCGCACGTGTTCGTCTGCATGCGAGAGGAGTTTTAACAAGCGGGTTTCATCGAGGCCGGTGACATGCATGGCCCAGAGATAGCGGAGCCGTTTGCCCGAGGTCTTCGCGGCTTCAAACTTGTCGCGTAGCGCCATTTGAGTTTGATTGAGGTCCTTAAGCTTTCCAGCTGCTGCGCGGGAATGCAGTTCGACGCGAGCCTGACGGACGTACCAATCGTTGGGGTGATCTTGTAAGGCGACGAGTTCCCTATCCGTTTGGCCAGGAATATTCGGACGTTTGATCTTGGGAGCATCCTTGGGCAGGATGCGATAGATGCGACCACTGTCAGGAAAGTTGATCGCGTTTCCGCAAATGTCGGTGTCGTGCCAGTCGAGGATATAGACGCCGCCATCGGGGCCAATTTCCACGCTGAACCCGACCCAGGCGAGGTCATTGGTCGGCATGAAATCCGAGCCGTGCTTGCCAATGTAACTCGATCCATTGGGCACCATGTAGTCGGTCAGCACACAATGCTCGTGGATGTTGCACATGAAAAGTTGGTTTCGGTAGGGCTCTGGGAAGGTATCTGCTAGATAGAATCGCGCCCCACCATGCGCTGAGAGATGGGTGTGATCGCGGATGGTCTTGATGTCGTCGTAGATGTAAGGATTGACGTGAGGCTTCGATTGCTTGTGATAGACCCCGCCTTGCACGACGTGAAAGAGATGGGGGATGACACAACACGTGGCAAAACCATGACCGACGTCATTGAAATCGAAGCCCCAGGGGTTGGACAAACCTCTAGCAAAGACCTCAAAGGTTTCGGTCACCGGGTGAAAGCGCCAGATGCCGGCATCGATGAACTGCCGCTCCTCGGCAGGGGCGCCAGGTTTGCCGACATTGGATCGGGTGAAGACGCCATGACAGCCGTAGAGCCAACCATCAGGTCCCCAAATGAAGCTGTTCAGGGTCTCGTGACGATCATGCGTGCCCCAACCATCTAACAAGATTCTAGATTCGCCGTCAGGGACGTCGTCGCCATTGGCATCAGGGATGAAGAGGAGGTTCGGAGGCGAACCGAGATACACGCCACCAAAGCCGACAGCGATGCCGGAACTAAAGGTGATCTTGTCTGAGAAGAGTTTCTTGGTGTCGAAGACGCCATCGCTATCCGTGTCTTCAAAGATCTGGATGCGTGAGAGTTCCACGTTCTCTTTGTGCGAGCGTCGGTTGATGTAATTGTAATTCTCCACCACCCAGATGCGACCACGGCCATCAAAAGTGAAGGCGATGGGTTCACCGATATCAGGCTCAGCGGCAAAGATGGAGACGTCAAAGCCCTCCGGTATTTCCATCTTAGCGACGGCCTCGGCAGGTTTGAGAAACGGCGCATCACTGGTGCGATGCTGCTTGTTGTGTTTCTCGGCTACCGTCATGGTAAGAGTGATCGCGAGGGTGACAATGACGCCAATCAATCGGCTTTCGCAACGGAGCAAGGGCGCAACGAATGGCTTTGAAGGAATGTTGTTCATGGTAGAAAGGGTAGCGGTGATTTTTAGTTACCGTCTGGGGCTTGAGATTCTATGAGTGATGGCGACTGAAAGTCACCACTACGGCTACTTCGGCAGAGGGACTTGTTCTTTGGTTTGGAGATACTTGAGTAAATCTAGCACTTGTTCATCGGTGAGCGTTTGCAGTTGCCCCTCAGGCATCATGGAGAACTCTGAAACGTCTCGCTTGGCGATGTCGCGCTTGGCGATGGTGTTCTTCTGGCCAATCATGCTCAGGACGACTTTGTTGTTATCCTCTTCTGTCACTGTGCCGACGAGGACTTGGCCGTTCTTGGTCGTGATGGTGACCATCTTGTAGGCGTCGGCGATGTCGCCGCTGGGATCCATGGCGTTGAGGAGGACGTAGTTGAGATCCGCCCGGTTGGATCCCGTGAGATCCGGCCCAATGATCCCGCCTTCGCCATACATGAGATGGCACGCTCCACAGAGTTTCTCATAAACGACGCGCCCCTTTCCGGCATGCGCCTTTGCTAGGGCTTCGGGGGTGGCCTTGGCCTTGTAACTTGCCATCAAGGCTTCTTTGTCCTGCGAAAGGGGTTCGACGCCATACTTCTTGGTGAAGGAATCGCCTAACAAGGCGCTCAATGCACGACGCACGTGAAAGGGAAGATCGTCTTTGGTGACCTTCTTAGCATCCAAGGCTTGGTGAAGCGCCTGAGCATAGGATTTCCGCGAGGCCAAGGTTTCAAAGACGGCCTGTTGGGCAGAGGGCTTAAAAGTCGTCCACGCGCCGAGCAGTGCCGCAGGCGCCTCCTTCGATTCGTACGCGCCGTAGGCGCGGATCGCGGGAACACGCAGAGCTTCCTCACCCATTAGACCAGCGAGAAGCGGCAAGAGATCGGGATGTTGCTGGGTGAGGAGCGAAGCTAACGCACGCTGACGATCATCGTTCGGCGCGAGCGTGTCGGCCACGACAGTGAGCGCTTGCTGGATCGCCTCTTCATCACCAAAGACCTGATTGAGCTGATCCGTGAGCTGACGGACATCATCGTTCTCGCTCTGTGAGAGCTTCTTGGCTAGCGCAGACCACCCGGCGGGCGCAGCGACATCGCGTTGACCTTCCAAACCCAGGGCGATTCCTTTGAGGAGAGCCGCTCGGATCGTATCCTCTGAGGTGCTAGACAAGGCCTCGGTGAGAAGTTGCAGAGACTTGTTCGCATCCATCTGCTGCACGTTCTGTCGCCGCACCTCATCGAGCTCCTGAATCTTCGGTGGCTTGGGGGTTGGCGCTGGCTTCTTCTCGCGCTGGCCTTTGTCATCGAGGTTGGCGCGGATTTCTTCATCGGTGGGTCGTTTGGATGAGACGCCACCTTCCGGAACGTCCACTTGCGCCGTCCAGAGGATGGCATTGAGCACCACAGTACGAAAATTGTCGTTCTGCCAGGACACGTGGTTGTGTGCGCCGGTAAAACCAAACCCGCGCCCTTTGCCGTCAGGTCTATTATAAGCCCAGGCAACGTGTTGGCTTTCGCCATTGGCCACGGCTTTCCGCACAGTAGGATTGCCGCTGCGCGCGCCATCAGGACGTTTCAGCGTCTCCGCTCCCGGAACGGCAGAGAGGATTGGTGTGACGCCTTTGAGTTCGGGAACGAAACGCATGTGATAGTACCATTCGTCATCGAGTGAGAACGGAGTGAGACCACGAGCAATGGGATGGTTAGGAAATGTGGTGAAGTTAGGACTCCAATGCGGATTGACCGACCAGTTGAGTGCGCAGTAGCCGCCCATCCATTCGAGAAATTTCTTCCCGGGCTTGCCCATCATCGCTTCGGTCGCCCAATGGATCATGACAACCCCCGTGCCCTTCTTCATGAGCGCATCAAACTCGTCGAGTTTGGGATTCAAGAGATGCCCTTGATGACCCGTGCAGAAGATGACGATCGTGTCCGCATCTTCCAGCACCGTCGGATGACTTGGGTAACCCATTTCCGAAAGGACCTGAGCATCAATCCCAAGATTCGCATCCTTGAGTGCTTGGGCTAATAGGAGCGACCCAGCCCGGTGCTCATGCGCCATGGGACCGTGGCTAGGTTTCCCGTGGATGAAGACGACCTTCGTATCGTCAGCTGCCTGGAGAGGCACGGGTAAGAGGAAAACTAATGTGGCTAAGAGAGCTAATTTCACAGGGTGAGGGTGGATTGAAAATGGCCTGAGGGTCAAGGGCACAAGATCGAAAATAAATCCCCAAACGCTCACACGAGTGTACCGGTGCTGCCCCTAGCAGGGGGAATAGCAACTTCGTCAAATAGGAGAAGGGCTTGAACGGCTTCAGCCGTTGCCGCGTAGGTGCTGCGGAGTCACGCCTCTCTGCCGCTTCAGCACGTAGCCGAGATACTCGTGGTGCCTGAAGCCGCAACGTTCGGCGATGTCGGCAAATGTGAGGTTTGTAGAGCGAATCAAGTTCTCGGCCCGTTGCAGCCGTCGATCGGTCAGAAACTCACGAAGGCTCATTCCGAGGGCCTCTCGGAAGCGAATCTGCAGGCGGGTTTTGGAGAGGCCGGACGCCCTAGCAATGTCGTCATTGGTGATGGACTCGGCCAGATGCTCACGAATGAATTGCATGGCGTTGCGCACGGTCGCATCAGAGATCCCTCGACTGTCGGAGGAGTCACGCACGACGATCTCGTTAGGTTGAACCACGATCGAATTCCCATGAATCCGATCACCGGCCATCAATCTGTCTAACAAGTCCGCCGCCTCAAAGCCAACTCGATAGTGCCCGCCTCGGGCGCTGGAGAGGTTGGGTGTGGCAACCTCACAAAGTGCGAGATCGTTGTCCACGCCGACCACTGCGACCTGTTCTGGGACCGTGATGCCAGCCGTTCGAGCGGCTTCTAACAGAATCAGACCCCGTTCATCGCTACAGACCATGATGGCCACGGGCTTGGGCAGCTCGATGAGCCAAGCTTGCATCTCGGCGAAGTGCGCGCTGTCTCCCTCCGACTTGCCACGCTGGGCGTTGAGAGACGCAAAGCTATCCCCGCTCAAGGTGAATTCACGAAACGCAGCCTCCCTTCGTTGAGACCAGTTCTCGTCCGCAATTCCATAGAAGCCAAAGTGAACGAACTCCCGCTCCAAGAAGTGTCGAGCCACGAGCTGAGAGATCTGTGCGTCATCGACATGAACCAAAGGAAACTGGTTCTCGGTGACCCCCAGCACGTCGATCACAGGCGTTTCGAATTTCTTCAGCCGAGCCATCATTCTTTGATTCTGGATGCGGGCAATGATCCCCTCTCCTTCCCATGAATCGATCCATTCAGGCACCTCATCTTCAAGACCTCGGGCGGCATGAAAGATCTCCCAATCAGTCTTTTCTCGGGCAAATTGGGCAATTCCCCTTAGAATTTCGCGTCCAGACCCTAGAGAGGTTTCGACAAGAAGCGCGATGCGCTTGCGCTTTTGAATGGGAGGCATCACCGGTTCGATTTCTACACGCATTGGCCCGAAATCTCAAGGGCGCACTCTTGCTCATCCTCGACCCATTCCCTTCTGATAGGCCCAATGATGAGCCCAGAAGATCAGTTTCGGTCTCGGTTTGGCAGCGATCCACTCTTGCGGATCGAAGCGCCGGGTCGGGTCAATCTGATGGGTGAGCACATTGATTATCTCGACGGTTGTGTCGTGCCTGCAGCGATCGAGCAGCGCATCACGCTTCTCGCAGCTCCAGGTTCCGAGTCTGGTGACATCGAAATTTGGTCAGCGGCGCAAGGCGATAGGGTCGCTAAACTTTCGACTAGCAATGAAACACAGAGGAAGAATCCTAAGGAGCGTTGGCTCAATTACCCTATTGGTGTGTTAGCCGCCTATGCGGAACACGGGGTCACTATCCCAGGCTGCCGAGTGGCGATCATGTCGTCGGTTCCAGTAGGTGCTGGATTGAGCAGCAGCGCGGCACTAGAAACAGCCATGGCTCTCCTCATCGAAGCGCTCAGCGGGAAGTCTTGTTCGACCTTGGAGCGGGCGCTACGTTGTCAAAAGGCGGAACATGAATGGGTCGGCGTGCCGTGTGGTATCATGGACCAACTATCGGTGGGTGCAGGGGTCGAAGGACATGTGTTATGCATCGATTGTCAATCCCTGGACATTCAAGCGGTGCCTTTCCCTAAAGACATCCAATTGGTGGTGGCAGATAGTGGCGTGAAACATGCCCTAGCAGACGGCGAATACGCCAAGCGTCGGAAGGATTGCGAAACGGCTCTCGATCAGCTGGGCGCCACTTCTTGGCGAGAAGTCACGCTCACATTAGTAGAACAACACCGCGACAGACTCGGGGATCGTCTCTTTCGAAGAGCCAGACACGCAGTGACGGAAATGCAACGGGTCACCGATTTCTGCGCCGCCCTCAAGTCTGGCCAACCCGAGAAACTGTCGGCGTTGATGCGCGCGGGTCACGATTCTCTGCGGCATGATTACGAGGTCACCTGCCCGGAACTCGACTTCCTTGCCGATACTGGGTTCGACTTCAAGTCTCGGGGGCACTTCGGCTCTCGGATGACCGGCGCTGGATTTGGCGGGGCAACCGTCCATCTCGTTCATGAACCCGTAGCCGCTGCCTTTGTCGAACACCTCCAGTCGTGTTATCGCAAGGCCTTCGGGCAAGATCTCGACTGCTTCATGACTCGGGCCTCCAGAGGCGCGTTCGTTTCGAATTCAAACTCGGAAAAGCAATCTAGCCCATTGGCTCTCTCTGCTGGCTAGAAATGAAACCTCTTGTCCGGCTCGAAATACACTTTCTCACAAACTCCAAACCTCGAATAAACTCCACCTGCTCCAGCCATGACCTCATTTAAAAATAATCGATTCAGTTTCTTACCATTGATCGCCTTGCTTGCGGCGTTCTTTGGAATTCAAACCGCCTCTGCCGAGGATCCCTTTGTGGATGACTTCGATGGACCTGAACTTGATGGTTCCTGGTTCACCCTCGATAACGAGGGCGAGACTCAGATTGGCTTCAATGCGGCGGGGGAATATGAGATTGTTGATTCGCAATCGACGGCGGATGCCGGAATCGCGCGCGGCATGTCAGGGTCGGGAGACTTCACCGCCGATGCTTCTGTTAGGTTGGAAGATTTCTACGATGGCAATGTGGACTTCAAGTTTCGCTTTCTGGCGCCTAAGTTCATGGAGCTGGTTTTTAATCAGAACGATTTCATGCGCGTCTTCTCCGGGGAACGCGGCGGCAACACGGTGACGATTTCAGGTTTCGGCTATGAGGAAGGCACACTCATGCACATCCGTTTCTCTTGGAATGAGTCCGAAGGAACCATGCGCATTGGCGTGGGACTCGGCGATGAGCCCATGCAGTTGATCACGACGATCGATGGCTTGGAAGGGTTCCAACCCACGCGCGCTGATCTTGTTCTCTTCAAGATCGGTCAGGGCGAACACACGCCGCGTTTGTTCATTGATCGTTTCGAAATCCAAGACACCGCTCTGCCCATCGGCATTCCTCCTTTCGTGGATGACTTTTCCGGTCCCGAGCTTGCCGAAGGCTGGACCCCTCTCGACAGCGAAGAGGGTGCGACGCAAATCGGTTTTGCTGATGGCGTCTACGAGATCAGAGACAACACCGAGGGTGGCGATGCTGGCTTGCGTCGCGAGGTAGGCGGGGTTGGAAGCTTCACGGCCAATGCCAAGCTCATGCTGGTCGACTTTGCCGGTTCGAACACGGACTTTAAGTTTCGCTTCATTGGCAGCGGCAAGTTCATTGAATTGGTCTACAACAGCTTCGATGATCTCCGCGTCTTCTCGCAGGAAATTGGTGATAACATCGCGCGTTTCAATCAGGTCGGGGTTCAGGAAGGCGATGTGTTAGATCTATGGCTAGCGTTCGACTCGCTCTCCGGCACCGCTCAACTCAGCTTTGCTCAGAATGATGGATCCAGGATCGTCTTGGCAGAAGAGACTGATCTGTTAGAGTT
>Ga0213868_10002097_pt1 | contig 19174 bp, 17 predicted proteins | sample PICome_9_FD_160087 | JGI IMG/M metagenome (GOLD analysis project Ga0213868, IMG submission 160087) | Coastal seawater microbial communities near Pivers Island, North Carolina, United States - PICO127 | ecosystem: Environmental > Aquatic > Marine > Coastal | place: USA: North Carolina...
CCAGTCACCGAACTCCTCCGCGTTGGACACCGTTGCGCTGAGGGAAACCAACTGGACAGAGGAGGGCAAGTGGATGATCACTTCCTCCCAGACTGCTCCGCGGAAGCGATCGGCGAGGTAGTGGACCTCATCCATGATGACGTAGCCCAGGTTGTCCAGAAGGTCACTGTTCGCATAGAGCATGTTGCGGAGCACCTCAGTGGTCATGATGACCACCCTCGCGCGAGGGTTAACGCTGCTGTCGCCCGTGAGCAGACCGATCTCGTCAGCCCCATAGGTGGCGACAAGCTCCTGAAATTTCTGGTTCGACAGCGCCTTCATCGGGGTGGTGTAGAAAACCTTCACCTGGGGCTGGAGCAGAGCCAGGTGAACGGCAAACTCCGCAACGATGGTCTTTCCCGCCCCGGTCGGTGCCGCGACCAGCACCCCTTTGCCGTCTTCCACAGATTCACACGACGCAACCTGAAAGCTATCCAGTTCAAAACCCAAACCTGCGCGAAAAGTTTCCAGCTTGGGGTGGTCCTGGCGGGATCGCGCAGCGTGGAATTTATCGGCGGGACTCAGCGTTGTCATCGGCCAGCGCTCTAGCTCTCTGCACTGTTCTGCAGGAGCTTTGCAGCTTTCTTGGCCTGACGTCGATCGTTGAGGAAGGCGATTCCGGCTGCCAAGAAATACAGAACAACCATGGGAATCGCCAAGACAATCATTGACACCACATCAGCGGCGGGGGTCGCGAGGGCGGTGAACACCGAAATCACGACGACTGCCCAGCGCCACCCACCGATGATGGCTTTGGCGCTGAGGACTCCAATCACATTCAGTAACACGAGGAACACCGGCAGAACAAAACCCACCCCGATGGCGACCACCAGTTTGAGTGCGAAGTCCAGATACACCTTTGCGGTGAGCAACGTGGAGGACTGTTCGGGAGCAAAACCGGTCAGTAACACCACGATGTTGGGTAACACCAGCCACCCCAGGGTGACTCCTGCAAAGAACAGGGGAACAGCGGCGGAGAGAAAACCGAGAGCGTAGCGACGTTCTTTTCTCATGAGGGCTGGGACAAAGAATGCCCAGATTTGATACAGCCACACCGGCGCCGCCATGACAATTCCGAGCACCAACGCGATGGCCACTTTGGTGTCAAAAGCTTCCGTGACCGAGGTGTAGTTGATGTCCGCATCGCGGTCACGCTCACGCGCAATTTCGAGAACTGGCTCACTGAGTGCCGCCCATACCGGGTCTGCCAGGAACCAGCCACCCACACCGGCAGCGACAACGGAGAGCCCGATAATTCCCAGACGCCTTCGGAGCTCCACAAGGTGTTCACCCAGGGACATGCGGCCCTCGGGAGTGCGGCGCCTACTGGCAGCCACGGTTAGCGCTTTGTGGCGTCGGGACCTTCAGAGCCGGAATTGTCAGCCGGGTCAGTGCTGTCATCGCCGGGGCGAACCTCACTCTTGAAGATTTTCAACGACTGGCCAAGGCTCTTTGCCAGTGCTGGCAATTTAGGAGCACCAAACAGGAGCAAGATTACGACCAAAACGATGAGGCCGGTCCAGCCTCCAAGATTTCCTGACATCCGTGAGCCTCCCTGTGGCGTTCAGTGTGGTCAGTGTAGCACCGGGGTGTTTAGGAACCCTGGTCATACCCGGCAAGAGCCTGCTCGGCAAACACTCTGACAGCATCCCGGGCAGAAGCTGGCCCCACGACCGTGACGAGATCCGGATTGGCGCCCACAAAATGGGTGAGAGATCCATAATGTGCGAACGGAATATCGACCTGGAGGGTGTCCTCGCTGCTCTGCGGAGCAAACCCTCGCGGCAGGTAGTCGGCGATGATGGGCAGCGCTCGGGCCGGGCACTCGATGGTGACGACTACGTCGGTGGGAGAAGGGTCGAAAAGCTCGGAGGAGATGTCATCGATGACCGAGGAATGGTCTGCCTGAGCGGCGGAGGTGAGCTCCACAGATTCCATGGAGTCCACTCGAAAAGTTCGAAGCGCTTGCCGGGTGTGGCACCAGGCGCGGACGTACCAGATGGCGTCCCTGGATTCCAGGAGCAGTGGATCGAGGGTGCGCTCCCCTGATTCGCCCCGCTTGTTGTGATACACCGCCGTGATCGATGTGTGGGAGGAAATTGCCTCGGTGAGGAGGCTGACGTGGTCAGCCACTGCGCCTGCACCCACCGCAATCCGAACCGGCGGGGACTCCCCCGTGCCGGCTCGAAGCTTGGCCATGACCTCTTCTAAGTCTGCGCGGGATGAGTAGGCGGGGTGGGAGGCCAGGTATTGCAGGCCGGCCAGTAGGGCAGCTGCTTCCCGGGCACTAAACCGAGGCTTGTTATCCAGTGCCACCGTGTTCCACAAGGTGATCTTCTGTTCGTTCTCCCACAAATCCCAGTCAATATCGAACAGATCCAGGTGAGAGTAGGCCTGGTTTTCTCCGGGGATGCCTGCGCAGGCGATCAGTTCTACCGCCCGAACAATCTCAGATTCGGTCCTCCCAAAATGCTCTGCTGCTTCTTGCACGCTCACCTCGCCTCGGTCCAGTACATAGGGAACGAGGGCGAGGAGCAGGAGCAAGTTGTCCGATGTTGTGGGCCGTGGTGCGGGCTTAGGCATGATGGCCCACCATTTTTTGGAGGTGTCCGATGACGCGCTCTCGCAGATCAGCGGGCTCCAGCACGACGACATCGTTCCCGTAGGAACTCAATTCGCTGGCAAAAATATCAGCGTCCGTGTAATGGACCTCGAGTGTGGCCCCGGTGCTGAGTGTGCCTTGGCGCTGGGAGAGAGCACTCCAGGCGTCGGAATCGGGGGCAACCGTGAGAGTAGCGATTTGGTTGTTATACAGAGCCTCCAAATCCCGCAGTGCATCGCTCGACACAGTCTCCGAGGCGGCAACTGCCGCTTCGGGTAGAACTGTGACGGAGGACACGATGCGTCGCAGCAGGAAGGTTTTGATCTGGTCACTCGATGTTTCGTGGCTGTAGAGATGCCAGCGTCCCTCGTGGTTCACCAAGGCCAAGGGCGATACCTGTCGAGAGGTTGCCGCTGCCTCACCGGGCTTGAGGTAGTCAAATTTCACCCGGACGCCGCTCTCCAGGGCATCCCGCAGTTTTGTCAAGGCAGGGTCCCTCGTGCTGATGAGGGGCGCGAAACCCAGCAGTGGCTCCTCGATCGACACCCCGAAAGACTGAAGTTTTCGAGTGGCGACGTGGGCTTCCTTTGAGAGTGTTCCCTCCCGCCACAGAGTGGCGGCAAGGTTCAATAACGCAATATCGCGACCGGTGAACTCGACACCCTCGGGCAGGTCATAAGCGCCTTTGGGGATTCGATACAGAGTGTTTTTGTTGTTGCCGTCATCCTCGGGGGGAATGGTCGCCTCCAAAGGGATGCCGAGTTCCCGAAGGGCATCCTTGTCGCGCTCAAACCGACGCTCGAGACTCTCCCGGGCCATACCCGACTCGGTGTCCTCGCGGTATCCGCGAACCGTGGAGAGAATGTGCTCTTTCGTGAGACCCGATCGGGTAGCCATCAACGCAAGAATCAGGTGGAAAAGCCTGTCTTCTGGGTTGACGCTCGCCGGGGCTGTGCTCACGGCTTCATCCTAAGCCTGCCCGAAAAGCTCCGCTCTAGTTACTCACGCCCAGAATGTCGAAGACAAAGACAAGCGTGGAATTCTCGCTCACACCGGGGGGAAGATTTTGGGGCAGGTAGCCCAACTCCGGTGGCACGGAGACCAGCACCTGGGACCCAACGGTCTTCCCGATGAGTGCTTCTGCGAGGCCGGGAACGACACCTTCACCCGTGGCGGAGGTGGTCTGGTCATCGGCGATGAGCCCGAGAGGGACTCCCTGATCAAAGCTGGATATAAAGACTTGTCGGGTGTTCCACACGACTCCCGTGAAGTGAGAGGTCACAAAACCTCCCTGCATGATGGGTTCACCGTCCCCCATCTTCAATACCGACACCTGGAGCCCCGCAGGGATGGGGGCGTTCGGGAAACTAAATCCGTGGTGCCCGGTCGGGGCCTGTGTGATGGTGGGCATGCCCGATTGCGGGAGCCTCGCCGACCCATTAGCGCGGCCGGGGAACGTGTCTCGGACGTCAATAACGGCCACCACCGTGGAGGTGTTTTGCAGGTAGTCATCCTCGTCGATAGGCCCGAAGATATCGGCCAGTTCGGTCGTCACGACAATCTGCGCCCCCGGTTTTTGACACTCCATCACCTGGCCGAAAAAATCGGCGGTCTCGGGGTCGACTGCCCGCCGGACAGGATTGGCGGGGTCGTAGTTAGAGCCCGTGAGATACATTTCATCGCTTCCCACAAACACACTCACGTCAAAGTCGACATATCCGCCGGCCCGAGCCGGGTCACCCTCGCCCTCCTGCAGGACTGTGAGCTGACGCTCTGGGGCGATCAGTGGAGTGGGAAAAGACGCCAACGGTTCCCCCGCGTCCCCTCTGGTTGCCCTCACCAAGTCGGAGGTCGAACCACTCTGGTAGGGCGCCTCGCAAGTTCGCTCATTTTCGGCAACCTGCAGAGCTCCAAGAGCTAAAGCTCCCCCTGCTGAGACGACGAGTGCGGAAATTCCAAGAACACTAAGAAGGGTAAACTGAGGCATAGGCTCAGTCTACCGAGCCGTAACTTAGAGATTCTCTTTCTGGGATTTCTCGGCACGCTCCTTCGCCTGCCGCACCGTCTTGCGAATTTTCTTGTCGCTCGCGTGGCGCTGACCGGTTGCGCCGGGCGTCCACGCCTCGACGTCCTCATCGGAATACTCGGGTTTTGCTGCTCGTCGTTTTGTCTCCGGTAGCTCCACTCCAGGAGCCAGCGCGCGCGCCGTCATCAAGAAACCGGTGTGGCCAATCATGCGGTGCTCTGGTCGCACCGCGAGACCCTCTACATGCCAGGGCCGGATGAGCACTTCCAGAGACTCCGGATTGGTGAAACCTCCCGATCCTCGCACCACCTCGACGACCCGAGAAAGTTGGGTGACCGTCGCGACATACACAGTGACCACGCCTCCGGGCACGAGGACGTGGCGAACTGCGTCGATGCACTCCCACGGGGCCAGCATGTCCAGAACGACCCGGTCCACACTTCCAGCAGGGTGTGCGGTGGCGAGATCTTGGAAATCCCCGACCTCGATAGACCACCCCGGCATGGGTTCCCCAAAAAAGGTTTCGACATTGGCTCGCGCAATCTCCGCAAACTCTTCCCTGCGCTCCAGCGAAATGAGGGAGCCCTCGTTTCCGACCGCGCGGAGAATTGACATGCTGAGCGCTCCCGAACCCACACCCGCCTCCATGACAGTGTGGCCGGGTTGGATGTCTGCCAGCGAGACAATCTGAGCCGCATCTTTGGGGTAGATGATGGTGGCACCGCGAGCCATGGAGAGGACAAAATCGCCCAGAAGCGGCCGCACGGCCAGGTAAGACACGTCACGATCGGTCGTGACGACAGAACCTTCTGGCTGTCCAATCAGATGGTCGTGAAAAATCTGTCCCTTATGAGTGTGGTAGCTGCCACCCGGCTCCAGCGTGACGGTGTGCAGAGTACCCCGGGGCCCACGCAACTGCACGTGATCGCCCACCGCAAAGAGTCCGCGCCGGGGTGTCACGGGGACACCTGCCGGCGGTGCGCACGCCAGACACTGGTGAGATCCGCCACAGTCTTACCCTCCAGGGAGGTCCACATTTCGTGGACTGAGGTGTCTGGAATGCCCACGTGCAGGGGTATGCCGATAGTGATGGCGCCCGCGGAAAAAGCACTGGCTGCCCCATAGGCAGAGTCTTCCAAGGCCACAGTGTTCCCCACCTCAACGCCAAGAGCTTCTGCGCCCTTGAGGTAGGCCTCCGGATTTGGTTTCGGTGACTCGACGTCATCGCCGGCCACAATGGCCCCAAAGACCGGCCTGCCCATTTCTTTCTCCACCGCAGCGGCCAAGGCCACCGCATTTTTGCGCAAGGACATGGTGACCAGCGCGCAGGGCACGCCCGCCTCGAGCAGGTCAGCGAAAAGTTCTCGAACGCCGGGCCGCCACGGAACGGCCTCTTCGATCTGAGCCAACACCCGATCACTCAACTGGTGGACGATGTCATCAAGCTCCAAATCGACCCCCGCCGCTTTGAGGAGGGAGGCAGAATTCCAGAGACCACTACCGACCAGGGCGTATCCCTGCTCTTCGCTCCAGGTTCCCCCAAAGCTTTCGACAAGCTCCTTCTCGGCCGTCATCCAGTAGGGCTCTGAATCGATGATGGTGCCATCCATGTCGAACAACGCCGCCTGAAACTGGTCCATATTGGAGAAGTCTACTGGCCTGCCTAAGGGGTAGGCTGGTCCTACATCACCGGAGGTTGCATGTCTCAAAGCCCTATGAGCGACCCGAGCAAGCTGCTCATTGTCGCGTTCGAAGGCTGGAATGATGCGGGCGATTCTGCCACCACGGCGGCCCAAACACTGCTCGATCAGCGGGTTCACGTGGTGCTCTCCCAGATTGACCCCGAAGAGTACTTTGACTTCCAATTGACCAGACCGCTGGTGGAACACGCCAGCGATGGCACCCGATTCCTCACCTGGCCCGACGTTGCTCTGTATGGTCCTGAACCTGGTGATGAGGAGACCCCCTACGTTCTCGTGGGGCAAGAGCCCTCCCGTTTATGGCGATCGTTCGCTGCCACCATGGTGGACCTCGCGCTCACCCACGGTGTTGAGACGATTGTGTTCCTGGGCGCCATGCTCGCTGACGTCCCCCACTCCAGGCCCGTCCGCGTGACGGCGACCAGTGATGACCAGGACATTCGCGACCACTTTGACATTGAAAAATCCTCCTATGAGGGACCCGTGGGCGTGCTCACCGTGCTCTCCCTTGCCGCCGCGGAAGCGGGAATTCCCTCCCTGCACCTGTGGGCGCACGTTCCGCACTACGTCCACACATCACCCTCCCCCAAAGCAACGCTGGCGCTACTGGAGAAGCTTGAAGAGATGACCGGAATCGATACCGACCGCGAAGCCCTCGAGGTGGAAGCGTTGCGGTGGGAGGAAGGCATTGACGCGCTTGCCGCTGAGGACGACGATATGACCGCCTACATCGACCAGCTAGAGCAGGCAAGGGACACGGCGGATGCTCCCGAAGCATCCGGTGACGCTATCGCCGAAGAGTTTGAAAAGTACTTGCAGAGCCGACCTGATCGTCCAGGCTCCACCGAGTCATAGCGGGTCGATAAACCCCGTGCCGAGGGCTATCAAGACAGCTGTTCCCAGTGCCACCCGGTAAATCACAAACGGCATAAAGCTTCTCGTCGCGATGTAGCGCATCAGCCAGGCAATGACTGCGAGGGCCACACCAAAAGCCACAATGGTGGCCGCCGTGATCTCCAGCAAGCTAAAGGGGCCGGCCAGTTCGGGCCGGGTGAGAGCGGTATTGAGTTCATAAAAGCCACTGCCAAACACTGCCGGGATCGCGAGCAGGAACGAGTACCGAGTGGCGGACACGCGGTCATATCCCAGTGTTCGCCCCATCGCGATGGTTGCGCCGGAGCGCGAGACTCCGGGAATCAGAGCGAGCATTTGGGCCACTCCATAGAGCAAACCGTGGGGAACCGTGAGGGCGTCCAGGTCCCGTGTTTTCCTCCCCCACCAGTCCGCAGCGGCGAGAACAAGCCCAAACACGATCAGCACGGTGGCAACGAGCCAGAGGGAGCGAAACGCTCCTCGGATGTAGTCCTGTGCGGTGTAGCCCACAATCACAATGGGCAGTGTCCCCACAATGATGAGCCAGCCGATTCGGGCGTACGAGCGATCTTCGGCGGAAGCGCCTTTCCACCAGCTTCGCCCTTTGCCCAACGAGCGGAACCAGCCCTGGAGGATGCGCCCAATGTCTTTCGCGAAATACACCACCACAGCCAGCTCGGTGCCTATTTGGGTGATCGCGGTGAAGGTCGCCCCAGGGTCTGTTGCGGCAGGAAGAAATTCGCCCGCAATACGCAGGTGGGCGCTGGAAGAGATGGGAAGGAACTCGGTAAGACCCTGGATGATCCCCAATATGAGTGCATCCAGTAAGCCCATGCATTAACGCTAGGGCATGGGCCTGATGCCCGGAGGACTTTAGTGGTAATGTCGTGTCTCGGTCGCGTCGTGTTGTGTAAATGACATGGTGTGCGCGCGGGTGGCGGAATGGCAGACGCGCTAGCTTGAGGTGCTAGTGCCCGTATTAGGGCGTGGGGGTTCAAGTCCCCCCTCGCGCACGCGACAACAGGGTCTTTCACTACGGTGAAGGGCCCTGTTTTTCTGTGTCTGTCAGTGGATGTTGACAGAATCGAACAAATGTTCGAATATAGCTCTATGTCCCCCGCTCTCACTGTGGATCAGCACGAGCCCACTCGCGCTGATGTCGAGGCGTTGCGCCTGCGTATTCAGGCGATGGAGAACACCACGGCGCATCCTCGCGTGTTTCCCGTGCACGAGGCACTCACTAGCCTCTTCCCCCAGGGCGGGCTTCTCACCGGTGCTGTCTATTCTGTGGATTCTTCTGCATCACTGCTCTGGTCTTTACTGGCTGAACCCACCCAAAAAGGAACGTGGTGTGCGGTCGTGGGAATGCCTGACCTGGGGCTTGCCGCCGCGGAGGAACTCGGTGTCAATGTTGATCGGCTTGTACTTGTGCCCTCCCCCGGCTCACAGTGGATGGCGGTCCTGGGGACCCTGATTGATGTGGTGGGTATCTGTGCTCTGGGTTCCTTCCCCCCGCCCAGTGAGCGCTCGCTCTCCACGCTCTACGGACGTCTCAGGGAAAGAGAATCCACCGTGCTGGTGCGCTCCGACTGGCCCCGTGTGGACGCCGCCCTTGCGGTGGAACACCGATGGGATGGTGTGGGGACGGGGAGAGGTCTCTTGCAGGAGCACCACCTGCGCATTACCGCCACTCCTCGTTCGGGACACAGCGCTCGCGTGTGCGACGTGATCATCGACCACACGGGTGCGCGTGAAGTATCTCCGATTGCCCCGGTGATTGATATCGCTCAGCACAGAAAAGCTGGCTAGAGCGTGACCAGAAGCATTGTGTTGTGGTGCCCACGCTGGTCCGTGGTGGCAGCGTATCGAGATGAGTCCTGTGCAGAAGCGTCCCCCGGGGAACCCCTCGCCCTGATACGAGGTGGGGTGGTGACGGAGTGCTCCGCGGACGCTGCCGATGCGGGGGTACGCCCGGGTATGAAGCGTCGCGAAGCTCACACCCTCCTTCCCGGGCTGGTTCTCATTGCCCAGGATGAGCATCGCGATCGTGTGGCTTTTGACCGAGTACTGAGTGAACTTGGGGAGTATGTCCCCCAGCACGCTGTTCTTGAACCCGGGCTCGTGGCGTTGGGGGCTCGTGGCGTGGAGCGCTTTTATGGCAGTGAAGAAGCAGCGGGTCGCATGCTTGTGGATGCTCTTCTGCGCAGCGAGCCTCTCGCTCAGGGTCGCATCGGTATTGCTGATGATCTTTTCACCGCGGTCACCGCCGCCCACAGCACGAGTGTCCGTTATCCCCTGCGCAAAGTGGAGCCGGGAGAACAGGAACTCTTTCTCGCAGAGATGCCCCTTGAGGTTTTGGGTGAGCCAGATACGGTGTCGCTCTTACAACGCCTGGGTTTACAGACTCTGGGCGATTTTGTGGGGTTAGGCCTTGACGCCATCCGTGAACGGCTCGGTGTTCCTGGTGAGCGTTTATTCCAACTGGCTACCGGTAACTCAGGCACTCCCCTCCTGCTTCGAGATGCTCCCGAAGACACCCGTGAACGTATGGAATTACCGGAGTCCTGCACTCTCGTAGAGCAGGTGGCCTTTGGCCTGAAGGCGCGAACTCAAGAGTATGAGAGCAGACTGCGAGCAGCCGGTGCGGTCATTACTCGTCTGCGCATCAAGGTGGGCTTTGATAACGGTGTTGAGCACGAAAAAACGTGGAGTCACCCACGATTTTTCCAGGCGACGGACCTCCTCGATCGTGTCCGTTGGCAGCTGGAACAGGCTTTTCGTGACGTTCCCCATGGTGAGAGCGAAGTGCCCCCAGCTGTCAACTGGGTGGAATATGAGGCCCTTGACCCTGAAGATATCGCGTCCCATGAGCCTGGTCTCTGGGGTTCTGGGCCTGATTCCCGGGTGCACCATGCGCTTTCTCGGGTCCAGGGTCTTGTGGGGGCTCAGGGTGTGTTGACCGGAACGCCCCGGAAGGGGCGTTTGCCTGGGGACACTCACGTCCTGACGGCGTGGGGCGATCATGAGAACCAGGAAGTATCGGGACCGCTGCCCGGTTCTCTCCCCAGTCCCCTGCCCGCCACAATTTTTTCTACTCCTCGAGAGGTCTCGTTACTAGGACAGGACGGTGACGCTGTGGCGGTGTCTTCACGCGCAGAACTCTCCAGCCCTCCCCAATGGCTTATTTCTGGTTCCCGGCGAATGAGAGTGACCTCGTGGGCGGGACCGTGGCCGGTCTGGGAAAAATGGTGGGACCCCACCAGGAGTCGTTTTGTGCATCGCCTGCAGGTGGTCGATGAACAGGGCATGGGCTGGCTGATGTCCCTGTGCGATCAGGCCTGGTCTCTTGAAGCACGGTATGACTGATGGGGTGGAGTAATCCCCCTATTTCCTGGTCTGAACACGAAAGGAAACTGCGAGAAGCATCCCGCCCCGGGAGCTCTCCCCCAGTGGGGGCTGACGCGGGAGACTCACCTGCCTGGTCATCGCATCGTGCCCCGTATCAACCTCCCGAGGATGCTGAGCCGTACCAGGATCCGATTGAGTACGCCGAACTGCACCTGCACAGCAGTTTCAGCTTTCTCGACGGTGTCTCATCGCCAGAAAAACTGGTGGAAACCGGACGCAGTCTGGGTTTGCGCGCTGTAGCCATTACCGATCATCACGGACTGTACGGTGCTGTGCGTTTTGCCGAAGCAGCCGCCGTGCATCAGATGCCCACCGTTTTTGGCGCAGAATTCACCCTCGGCTCCGCTACTCCTCGCACAGACGTTGCTGATCCGCCCGGAGAGCATCTTCTGGTTCTCGCGCGAGGTGAAGAGGGTTATCACACGCTCTCTCGGGCTCTTACAGAAGCCCATTTGTCCTCGGGCGAAAAAGGAGTACTGCGGTGTGACCTCGACACTCTCGCGGAGGTGGGACGCGATCAGTGGCTCATTCTCACCGGGTGCCGGAAAGGCCCCCTTCGGGCGCCTCTGTCTCAGGACAGCGTGCCCTCGGGGACGGAACAGGAGCTGAGCGAGAAAGCTCTGCTCTCCCTGGTGGAGAGGTTTGGTCCCGACAACGTGGTGGTGGAGCTTTTTGACCATCAGCATCCCCTGGACAGTGTGCACAATGACTATCTCGCATCCCTTGCCACACGTCACAGTCTCCCCACGGTGGTGACGGGTCTTGTGCACTATGCAACCCCGGCTGAGGCTGATCTTGCTCAGGCGATGGCTGCTGTTCGAGCCCGAACCAGCATGGAGTCCTTACAGTCCTGGCTCCCCTCCTCGCCTAGTGCCTATCTACGCTCCGGCAGCGAGCAGCTTCGACGGTTCCCTCAGTACGGCGATGCCGTTATTCGCAGCGCCGAGATTGCTCGTGACCTGAGTTTTCCCCTGCAGAAGGTGAAACCCGGTTTACCACGCACACTCTGCCCGGAAAATCACACCACGATGAGCTATCTGCGGGAGCTTATTGAGCAGGCCATTCCTCGCAAATATCCCGGTGCCTCACCGGAGGTGAGGGAGCGGATTGAGCGTGAACTGGACCTTATCGAGCGTAAAGACTTTGCGGGTTACTTCCTCATCGTTCACGACATTGTGGCGTTCGCGCGATCTCGAGGAATTTTGTGTCAGGGGCGAGGTTCCGCAGCCAACTCAGCGGTGTGCTTTCTGTTGGACATCACCGCCGTTGACTCGATTTACTACAACCTCCCTTTTGAGCGCTTTCTCTCAGCGCTGCGCGACGAAGAGCCCGATATCGATGTGGATTTCGAATCCCGACGTCGAGAAGAAGTCATCCAGTATGTCTACGAGCGCTACGGCAGAACTCAAGCCGCGCAGGTCGCCACGGTTATCGAATACAAGGCAAAGAGTGCGGTCCGGGACATGGCGCGCGCCCTCGGGTACAGTCCGGGTCAGCAAAACGCGTTCTCTCGGCAGGTGGAACGATCCGGTGCGCTGCGCGAGAGCAACTCCCATTCGATTCCCCCAGATGTCACAGCGCTTGCGCTACGCACCCTGACTCTGCCTCGTCATCTCGGTATTCACTCCGGAGGCATGGTCCTCACCGATCGTCCGGTGTCCGAAGTGGTCCCTATCGAGCCCGCTCGCAGGGAGAAGAGGACCGTTCTGCAGTGGGACAAAGATGATTGCGAGTGGATGGGGCTGGTGAAGTTTGACCTGTTGGGTCTCGGCATTTTGGAAGCCATCAGGGACACCTTCGACCTTGTGCACGAAAGTCTGGGCGAGAAGTGGGAGCTCGACACCCTGCCCCGAGACGAGCAGGGTGTGTACGACATGCTCTGCAGGGCTGACTCCATTGGGGTGTTCCAAGTGGAGTCCAGGGCTCAGATGGCACTGCTGCCTCGGCTCCAACCTCGGAGGTTTTATGACCTCGCTATCCAGATTGCGATGATTCGGCCAGGCCCTATCCAAGGAGGCGCGGTTCATCCGTTTGTGAAACGTAAAGCAGGGAAAGAGCCGGTGCAATACCCACATCCGCTCTTGGAGGGTTGTTTGGAGCGCACCCTCGGTGTTCCGGTTTTCCAAGAGCAACTCATGCAGATCGCCATGACAGTGGGTGGTTGCACGGGAGAGGATGCTGACCTTTTACGTCGCGCTATGGGGTCCAAGCGAGGTCTGGAACGTATTGAATCCCTGCGCGAAACCCTCTACGCCGGGATGGCGTCGCACGGTCTCGATCAGGCCACCTCGGATCGGATTTACGCGATGATTCAAGCCTTTGCAAGCTTTGGCTTTGCCGAAAGCCACTCCCTCAGTTTTGCCCTCTTGGTCTATGCCAGCGCCTGGCTGAAACTTCACTACCCGGCGGTCTTTCTTTCTGGTTTGCTGCGAGCTTGGCCAATGGGGTTTTATTCCCCCGCGTCTCTAGTCTCTGATGCGGAGCGTCACGGTGTGGAGGTCAGAAAACCCTCGGTGCAGCACTCCGATGTCCATGCTTCAGTGGAGCCGCTCTCGGGACCGCGCGCAGTTCCCACCGGTCTGGATCAGTGCCGTCACTATGAGCAACCGACTCCCTCTTCGGTATTTGATTCGCACCAGGAAGACCCCACGGTGTCTCATCGAAGAGACGCTCAGCTTGCCACCCGTCTCGGTCTTGCCAGTATCAAAGGGATTGGGGAGGAGACCGCCGAGAGGATCGTTCACGAACGCCGCGAAAGGGGGTCTTTTCGGGATGCTGCTGACTGTGCCAGAAGGGTAGGACTGAACTCGCGCCAGATTGAGGCCCTGGCCAGCTCTGGCGCGCTGGAAGACTTATCCATGAGTAGGCGTGAAGCACTATGGTCAGCCGGGTATTTGGCCCAAGAACACCCCCAGCATCTCCCCCACACCACTACCGCTCCTCAGCTACCCCTTTTCTCTCCGATGAGCCAGCAGGAAATCATGATCTCTGATCGGGTCTTCACCGGCACCTCCCCGGGGGATCATCCGGTTCGCTACCTGCGCTCGAGTCTCGAGGCAGACGGTGTTTTCACGGTCGCCGCCATGGGGCAACTAGAAGTGGGTCGTCGAGTGTGGGTGGCGGGGTTGGTCACCCATCGTCAACGGCCCGCAACAGCGAGAGGGGTGACCTTTCTCAACGTGGAGGACGAGACGGGACTGGTCAACGTGATTTGTGGTGTTGGCTTCTGGAAACGTCACCGCCGTGTGCTTCGAGACGCCTCAGCGCTTATCGTCCGGGGTCTCTTGGAGAGAAGCCCTGAGGGTGTGGTCTCGATTGTTGCTGACGGGGTTCAGTCCCTCGACGTTCTCGTCCCAGATTCCGCCAGAAATTTCCGCTAGCGAAGGGCCCACATCGCCACAGCACTCGCCGCCGCCACATTCAGAGAATCAACAGAGCCCTTCATCGGGATCGACACGACGTGGTCAGCGCTTCGCAACGCTTCGGGTGACAGACCGTCACCCTCGGTTCCGAGAATCAACGCGAGTTTCTCGGGAACTGAGGGGGCAAACTCCTCCAGAGCGGAAGCCTCCGGGGTGAGGGCGAGAGCGGCAATCTCAAAACCGGCGTTTTTCAGATCAACCACTAAGTCAGGCCAGGCCCCCGCCCGTGTCCAGGGAACCTGCATCACTGTTCCCATCGAGACACGGACGCTTCGTCGATAAAGAGGGTCAGCGCAGGATTCGGACACGATGACAGCATCCGCACCGATTCCCGCGACCGAACGAAAAACGGCACCAACGTTGGTGTGATCGACAATGTTTTCCAACACCACCACCCGTCGGCAGCCTTCCACGAGGTCCCGAACACTGGGCAGTGGTGGTCTGGCGATACTGGCGAGGGTGCCGCGGTGGACGTGGAAACCTGTGAGATCCTCCAGAACCTGCTCACTCCCCACGTATATGGGCATCTCCGCAGACACGTCGCGGTGCTGTTCACACAACTCCAGGAGGCGCGCGAGCCATTGATCGGTCGTCAAGGCGGACAGAGGACGGTGGCCTGCCATCAACGCTCGCTCGAGCACTTTTAGGGATTCAGCGATGTAGATACCCTCGGCGGGCTCCCGCACGGAGCGCAACGCCACATCGGTAAGGTCGCGATAGTCGCTGAGTCTTTCGTCAGCGCCTGATTTGAGGTGATGGATCATGGTCACTGAGTTGTTCTTTCTGAGAGATGCGAAACATAACCGTAAAGAACGGGGGTTAGTGTCCAGAGTAGAACCTGAGGTCGAGAGGAGCCATCACGGTGTCACCTGTGCCGAGCGCTCCTCCGGTGTCTTCCGAGGTCATTCATCACGCTATTGAGACTCTGCGAGGCCGCTGGGCCGCAGTTTTGACAGGAGCGGGTATCTCGACAGACTCGGGGATTCCTGATTATCGAGGTGAGGGAGCTCCTAAGGCGCACCCCATGACATACCAAAAGTTCATGGAGTCACATCGCCACCGACAACGGTATTGGTTGGGATCCCACCTTGGGTGGGGGAATTTCGCCCGTGCGACACCTAATCAAGGGCATACGGCAATTGCGACCGCAGAAGCCTCGTCTGCCTTCTCTGGGGTGGTGACGCAGAACGTCGATGCGCTGCACCACAAGGCAGGCTCACTGCGCGTGGTAGATCTTCACGGTCGACTCGACAAGGTTCGTTGCGTGCACTGTGGCCAGTCCTTCACCCGAGGCGCCATCGCGGACACTATTGATCGGCTCAACCCCTGGATCGCCGCCACCAACATCGATGGTCACGTTCGCCCCGATGGTGACGTCGACGTGACGGTGACCGATGAGTTTGTCGTACCAAGCTGCGACATGTGCGAGGGCGTGTTGAAGCCCGAGGTGATTTTCTTTGGCGAGTTCGTTCCTCCGTCCGTCTTCGACCAAGCGGCGAGCATTCTCTCTCGCTCAGATGCTCTCATTGTGGCGGGTTCCTCTCTTGTGGTGAACACCGGGATGCGGTTGGTGAGCGCAGCCCACAAGAGAAAGATTCCCATCGTCATCATCAACCGAGGCCCGACGAAAGCCGATCGAATGGCAACCGTTAGGATTGAGGGAGGAACGTCTGAGACCCTTGGCGCAATCGTCGAGGGTCTTGGTCTGTAAAGAATTCCCGAATGCCCCAAGGAACCCGATGACACGCTTTTTTCTTGTGCGCCACGGCGAGACGGAATGGAATCGCCTCCGCAAGATTCAGGGAGTCAGCGACATTCCGCTCAATGACACCGGCCGTGCTCAAGCTGCCGCGCTTGGGGACATTCTGTCGAAACACCGTTTCGACTTGATTGTCTCAAGCCCTCTTTCCCGGGCTCAGGAGACGGCCCGGATTGTGGCGGCAAAGCTGGGAATGCCAGCTCCCCTTGCGATTCAGGACCTGATTGAGCGCAACTACGGTGAGGCGGAGGGATCCGGTGGAGCTGAGTTAGACACCCGTTACCCCGCAGGCATGGAAATACCCGGTCGCGAAGACCGGGCAGACGTCACCAAGCGTGTGGTGAGAACCCTGCACGACTTGGCTATTCGGCACCCTGACGCTGACATTGTTGTCGTTGCTCACGGGGCGGTGATTCGGTCGGTGGTCGAGTACGCCGCACCGGGTGAGTATTCAGAACCTATTACGAACTGCTCTGTTCACAGTTTCTCCCATGTTGCAGGGACGCTGAAGTTGGTGGCTTTTGATGACCCCATGGAGACCCTTTCCCACGAGCTGGCTGACGTGGAATTTGTTGACCAGAACCCTGCCGAAGCAAGAGAGGACTCTCATGGCTAAGGGGGTCGACCGATTCCGTGCCAACACCGCTGGGCTGGGGCTCACGATTGTGGAGCACAGTGCCAGCACCCACACCGCACAAGAGGCTGCGGATGCGGTGGGTGCGCCGGTGGCCGCGATCGTGAAGTCTTTGGTTTTTCTTGCTGAGGGCTCCCCGGTCCTCATTCTTGCCTCAGGACCCAATCGGGTGAACTCGGAGGCGGTGGGCGAGCGCCTGGGCCTGGTGTTGAGTAAAGCTGACGCCGATACCGTGAGGTCAGCCACAGGATTCAGTATCGGAGGGGTTCCCCCGTTTGGTCACCCGGAACCTTTGACGACTGTTATGGATGAGGACTTCTTTGCACTGGAGGAACTTTGGGCAGCAGCAGGAAGCTCTTTGGCCGTTTTTGCGATATCCCCCACCCGGCTCCAGGAGCTCTCTGGCGCTAGAGTTCTCCGGATAACGTAGAGAGTCTGGTTCATGGATTTTAGACTTCCCCCTGCTCACCGAGGGCTCGAGCATGACCCCCAGTGGTATCGCCGGGCGGTCTTCTATGAGGTCATGGTGCGCTCGTTCTATGACTCAGATGGCGATGGGGTGGGTGATATCCCAGGACTCATTAGCAAGTTGGATTACCTCGAGTGGCTGGGCATCGATGCTCTGTGGCTCCCTCCGTTCTACACGTCACCGCTCAAGGACGGTGGGTATGACGTTGCGGACTATCGTCAGGTCCTGCCGGAGTTTGGCACCATTGAGGACTTTCAAGAACTCGTGACACAAGCACACGCGCGAAATATGCGCGTGGTCATGGATTTGCCCATCAACCACACCTCAGTGGACCACGAATGGTTTCAACAGTCCCGATCAGATCCTGAGGGCCCCTATGGCGACTACTACGTGTGGTCTGACACGGACCAGATCCGTCAGCAAATCAGGGTTATCTTCACCGACACCGAGGTGTCGAACTGGGCCTTCGATTCGGAGCGCCGGCAGTTCTTCTTCCATCGGTTTTTCTCTCACCAACCCGACCTCAACTATCACAACCCCAGGGTCCACGAAGAAGTGCGGGAGATCGCGCGGTTCTGGCTTGACATGGGCGTGGACGGCTTTCGCCTGGACGCTATCCCCTACCTGTATGAATCCGACGAGGGTTCGGGCGAGAGCGAACCCGAAACCCACGAATTCCTTCGGAACTTCCGCACCTTTATTGATGACGAGTTTCCCGGCCGGGTCTTGATTGCTGAGGCCAATCAATGGCCGAAAGAAGTAGCCGCCTACCTGGGAACGGAGGAAAACCCTGAATGTCACATGGCCTTCGATTTTCCGATCATGCCCCGCATTTTTTATGCTCTGCGGTCTCAGCAAACCGCAAGCCTGAACGAGGTCCTCTCAGAGACCACGGATGTTCCGACTGGCGCGGCATGGGGGGTATTTCTTCGCAACCACGACGAGTTGACGCTGGAGATGGTGACTGACGAGGAGAAACAGGCTCTCTATGGCTGGTATGCCTACGACCCGAGAATGCGGGTCAACGTGGGAATTCGCCGCCGACTCGCGCCACTTCTGGACAACTCCCGCAAAGAGCTCGAGTTGGCCCACGGACTGTTGCTCTCGCTACCTGGTAGCCCTTTCCTTTATTACGGGGATGAAATTGGCATGGGTGACAATATTTGGTTGGAGGATCGCGACAGTTCGAGAACTCCGATGCAGTGGACTCCCGATCGGAATGCTGGTTTCTCCGCGACCGATCCGGGCAAGCTTTATCTTCCGATTGTGCAGTCACTGGTCTATCACTACGCATCCTCCAATGTGGAGACTCAGCTCGCGCAACAGGCTTCTCTCCTCCATTGGGTGCGCAATCTCGTTCACCTTCGCAAGGAGCACCCTGTGCTGGGAGTGGGATCGTTGCGGATAGTTCCCTCCGATAACCCCTCTGCTTTGGCTTTTGTCCGGGATATGCGGGCGGAAGACTGCCGACCAGGTGAGCGCCCAGAAACCATGCTGTGCGTTTATTCGTTTGCCCACCACCCCATATCCGTCGACCTTCAGTTGCCAGAGGAGTTCAGGGCCAACAAGGTCACCGATGTGATGGGTGGCTCTCAGTTCCCGACCCCGAGCGAACAGGGTCGTATGACTCTCACGCTTGCTGCGCAGAGTTTCTACTGGCTGTCGCTTGCAGGAGTGAAACAGTCCGTGGCCTAGGCTCTCGTTCATGACCCACTGGAGCGATACCCTCGCGGTCTTTGACACCGAAACCACCGGCCTTGACACCCGCTACGCCAGGATAGTGACCTGTTTCTTGGGGATTATTGGCCCGGACGGAGAGGTGCAGGAGTCACACAGTTGGTTGGCAGACCCCGGGGTGGAGATCCCTGAACAGGCAGCTGCGGTCCACGGTGTGACGACAGAAATGGCGCGAGAGCAAGGCCGCAACGCGGCTGAGGTAGTGGCCGAAATCGGCCAGAAGGTCCAGGGTTACTTTGCTGAGGGCGTCCCCGTGGTTGCCTACAACGCCTCGTACGATTTCTCCATCCTTCACCATGAGATGGTTCGATACGGCCTCACTCCACTTGCCGAGCCTCGGCCGATTATTGACCCGTTAGTGATCGACCGCGCTGTGGATACCTATCGGAAAGGCAAGAGAACATTGGGCATGGCGGCCGCGCACTACCTGGTTTCCCTGGACGATTCGCACCGAGCGGATGCTGACGCCATTGCGGCAGGCCGAGTGGCCCAAGCCATACTCAGA
>Ga0213868_10002099_pt1 | contig 19165 bp, 15 predicted proteins | sample PICome_9_FD_160087 | JGI IMG/M metagenome (GOLD analysis project Ga0213868, IMG submission 160087) | Coastal seawater microbial communities near Pivers Island, North Carolina, United States - PICO127 | ecosystem: Environmental > Aquatic > Marine > Coastal | place: USA: North Carolina...
AGCACAGTATGTGGTGACATCACCAACTCTGATTATTTTGGGGAGATTTCTGCCCAAGGTGATACAGTTAAAATCATTAAAGAACCTGAGATTTCCGTAAGCAGCTACGCTCGTGGTACACAAATCTCAGCACAAGATCTTGACGATGAAGATTTTTCATTGGTTGTAGACAAAGCTAACTACTTTGCCTTTAAAATTGATGACATCGAAGAAGCTCACTCACATGTGAACTTTATGGATCTTGCAACCAATCGTGCAGCTTATCGTTTGGCTGACCAGCATGACCAAGAAGTTCTTGGCTACTTGTCAGGTTTCAAACAGTCTGCTCTACATGCAGATGCAGATACAGTTAATGACCAAGTAAATGGTACTAAAGCTGTAACTACTGCAGGTTCAGACGAATTGCTGACATCAATGAAGTTGCGTAAAGATAGCTTCGGCAACATTGAAACCGCTTCTGCAGGTGATCACTCGATCCCAGTAGCTGCTCGTTTGCCCGGTGCTACTGCACTACCAACAGCAACAGCTTCACCAGCAATGGTTGTAGCTCGTATGGCTCGTTTGCTTGACCAACAACAAGTTGATAAGCAAGGACGCTGGCTGGTTGTAGATCCAGTATTCATGGAAATCATGGCAGACGAAGATTCACGTCTTCTGAACGCAGATTACGGTGAGTCTGGTGCACTTCGTAATGGTTTGGTTCTTAACAACCTGCACGGTTTCCGTGTGTACTCTTCATCTAACCTACCATCTGTAGGTACAGGTTCAGGTACAACAGGTTCTGCAAACCAAAACACTAACTATGGTGTTATCGTAGCTGGTCATGACTCTGCAGTTGCTACTGCCGAGCAGATCAACAAAACCGAAACATATCGTGACCCTGACAGCTTCGCTGACATCGTTCGTGGTATGCATTTATATGGCCGTAAGATTCTTCGCCCTGAAGCAATCGTAACTGCCAAATATAACGCAGCGTAAGGGGGGCATAGAAATGGCTTTACAATCTCCAGTTCGTATCGAGACAGCCGTGATTGCTCACGGTGACTTGACAACTAGCTCAACTCACGACATCGGTACAGTTCCAGACAATTGTGTGGTTCTTGCTGCTGGCGCTGAGTGTACTGCAGCCGCTACCATTGGTGGTGCTAACGCAGTAAGCTTTGGTGTCACAGGTGGTGACATTGATTTGCTCGGTACTGCCGACATCAATGGCGCTAAGACATTGGCTGCTACCACTACTTCGGTAAACGGTATCACTAATGTTACTACTGCTGACACAGTTATCACTGCAAAGCTTGCGGGATCTAACGCACCTTCAGCGGGTTCGTTTAAGTTCTTCGTAGTGTACGCCCCAATGGGTGCTACAAAAGCTGCTGCAGAAGTAGATCGTGATCTGCTTGCATAACTAACTTTAGGGGCTGCTTTCGAGTAGCCCCTTTAGACTATTCAAAGGGTTTTATAATGCGTAAGAAAAAAGGATATGCTTTAGGTGGTGTAACAACACCTGAACAAGAAGATAGCAGATACCGTCCTTCTGCTAATCGTGCACCCCAAGGTATGATGTCTTCACGAGGCACTACTGCAGCTATGGGTTTATATAAGGGTGGTGTAGTACGAGTAAACCCCACTAAAATTGTAAATAATTTAGCAAGTAAAAAATAATGGCAGGTATTAATTTTAGGACAGATAGTGCATTTGCTGCAGTTACAGGTAACTCTGCTAGTACAACTGGTAGTCCTAATAATGCCACACTTTTATTTACTTGCCCCGCAAGCCATGAAGCTGAAATAGTTTTTCTTATGGTGGCAAACGAAGACCCCGCCACATCTAATATTGGTATTCAAGTATACCACGCAGATAATAATACTTATCATTTTCTTGTGGGTGAAGAAGCTATAGCAGGTCATGACCACACTCAGTTTATTGGTGGTGGACCTTTGTTCTTACATGCAGGTGATAAGGTCTTAGTATTTAGACACACCTCTTCACAAAACTTTGATGCTACACTTTCTGCTAGATTATATTTTACACCTGCTAAAAGGTTATAACAATGAGTACTTTCCTTAGTCTAACTAACGAACTCTTACGTCGATTGAATGAGGTTCAAATTGACCAAGCAGATTTTGCTAACGTCAAGAACGTTCAGGCACTGGCTAAGGATGCTATTAACTCATCTATCCGTCAGATGCTTCAGGATGCACAAGAGTGGCCTTTTACTTTAGTAACATATGAGCAGACATTAGCTGCTGGTACTAATACCTACTCTTTTCCCGCTGACTATTCTAAAGCAGACTGGGATACATTTTATATTAAACAACTTACTTCAGAAAACAATACACCTAAAAAACTTAACTTAATTACTTATGATCAATACCTGACTTATTACAGAAGCGTAGAAGATCTAAGTGGTGAAACTGGACGGACTGATCCTGATTATGTGTATATGACTCAAGATACAAAGTTTGGAGTTACGCCTGTACCTGATGCTTCTTATGTAGTAGAGTATAGATATTGGAAATATCCAGCAGATCTTGTAGCTTATGATGACACTGCAGTTATACCTGACAGATTTAAGCACGTAGTTATTGATGGTGCAATGATGTACATGATGCTATTTAGGTCTAACGAACAGAGTGCAACTATGCATAGTCAGAAGTTTGAAGATGGAATTAAAATGATGCGTAGGCTTGTAGTTGATCAATCAGTAAATGTAGTATCAACTATTATAACAAAACCTACTTCAACTCTTAATGGGTTTTAAGGTTGGCAGATTCCTTACAAACATATGTCTCTGTCTGTGCAGGGGGGCTTGTTACTAACGTAGATCCTTTGACTCAAAGTGATGCTTTGCCCGGTAGTGCAATACGTCTAATTAACATGGAGCCATCTTTAGAAGGTGGTTATAGACGTATAAGCGGTTATGCAAACTCTTATGGTACACTTCCCGGTACTGGTAAGGTTTTAGGGCTTAATGTAAACGGAGAGATAAATCAAGGAATACTTGGTTGTAGGAAACCGTCCTCTGGAAATAACTACTTACATTGGTATAATCATTACTATGATGTAGCACTAGGATCAGGGCAAGGCTCTGGTTTTTCTGTAGGTGAAACAGTAACAGGTGTGGTTAGTTCAGGTGATGCTACTGCAGTAGCAGCAACAGGTACTGTAATATCTAAAACTTCTGATGCTCTTGTAGTAGACTTTGGTAAATTGCCTAGTAATATTTTTGCTACAGGTAACGTACTTACAGGTAGTACATCTACAGCAACAGGTACAGTAGCAAGCACACCTACAGTCAAGGGTTGGCAAGCAGTATCATCTGCGGGTAGTCCTACCATGACAGGGGTTGACGTTGTAAGGTTTGAGCGTTATAATTGGACTGAAGAAGTACTGCTACTAACAGATGGTATTAATCCTGCTGCTAAGTATAACGGTACTACTTATACACAGATTACACATACTAATGCTCCAAACAACCCACAGTTTGCTAGTGCCTTTGCAAATCATCTTTGGTTAGCTGGAGATCCTGACGAACCATTTAATATTTACTTTTCATCTCCTAATGCTGATACAGACTTTGATCCTGCTAATGGGGCTGGTGTTATCAACATAGGCTTTACTGTAACTCAGCTAAAAGCCTTTCGTAATCAACTTTATGTATTTGGTCAGAATCAGATTAAACGTATTGTTGGGGACAACTACTCTAACTTTAGTGTAGAAAATGTTACTAATGACTTGGGTTGTGTTGCTCCTGATACTGTAGTAGAATTTGGTGGCGACATTATCTTTCTTGGACCTGACGGTGTTAGACCTATTTCTGGAACTTCTCGTATTGGTGACGTTGAGCTTGAAACAGTATCTCGTGAGATCCAAAAGACTTTTGAGAACTACACAGCTAACGAAGATGTTACAAAACTAAAAGCCCTAGTTATCCGTAGGAAGTCACAGTTTAGATTATTCTTTGAAGCCAATACTTCTTTGTCGTTACTAGCTGCTATTCGTAAAAGTTCTTCAGCACAGTCTACATTTGAATACAGTCAACTTGTGGGCATTGAAGCAACAGCAGTAGCTAGTGGATATGTAGGGCAGTTTGAGTTTGTACTGCATGGAGATACTACAGGTAAAGTATTTAAACAAGAAGAAGGTAACTCTTTTGGTGGGTCTGACGTACTAAGTGTTTATCAAACTCCGTTTTATTTTATGGGTGATCCAGAGTTACGTAAAATATTTTATAGGGTTAAAACGTTTCTTAAATCAGAGGGTGCAACTTCAATATCTGTAGGCATAGAGTATAACTTTGGTGACTCAGAAATTGCTACACCAACAAACTTTGATTTAAGTACAGCAGGTGCTGCATCTTTCTTTGACGCAAGTTCAACTCTTTACGATGAAACAGATGTTTATGACGGAAACCCTACACCAATTAGAACTACTAACATAAGTGGGTCAGGCGATTCTATATCAATAGCATACGTTACTAACGGTACAAACCCCAGCCATACCATACAGGCTGTTTCTATATTGTATGGTGCAGGGGATAGGAGATAAAAAGTGGCAGGATATGTAAGACAATCTTCAGCAGATATTATTGCAACGGCTGTTGTCCGTGCTAACCCGCTGAACGTAGAGTATAATGCATTACGAGATGCATTTAACGCAAGCACAGGACACAAGCATGACGGTACTGCAGCAGAGGGTGCATATGTACCACTGATTGCAGACTCAGATGCTTTAAACAAAGTAGTTATTGATACATCAAACAATCGTATTGGTGTATTTGTAGAGGTATCTAGTGCTGCTGTAGAGCAGATACGTATTCAAGATGGTGCAGTTGTTCCTGTTACTACTAACGACATTGATCTTGGTACATCTAGCTTACAGTTTAAAGACTTATTTATTGATGGTACAGCTACAGTAGATGCACTGCAAGTAGATGCTAATGCTGTTGTTACAGGTAATCTTACAGTAAATGGTAATGCTACTTTAGGTAATGCTGCTAGTGATACTGTTACGGTTACTGCTGACGTTGCTTCTCCACTACTACCTTCTGCTGATGATACGTATGACTTAGGTGCTGTAGGTTCTGAGTGGCGTAACTTGTACATTGACGGTACAGCTAACATTGACGCTCTCGTAGCAGATACTGCAGACATCAATGGTGGTACAGTTGATGGTGCTGTTATTGGTGGGGCTAGTGCTGCTGCTGGTACATTTACTTCTTTAACTGCTACAGGTACATCTACACTTACTACGGTAGATATTAATGGTGGTAATATTGATGGTACTATTATTGGTGCTAGTTCTGCTGCTGCTATTACAGGTACAACAATTACTGGTACATCTCTTGTAGGTCCAGTAACAGGTGATGTTACAGGCAATGCAGACACCGCTACTGCACTAGAAACAGCAAGAACTATAGGTGGTGTATCGTTTAACGGTACAGCTAACATCAATCTTCCCGGTGTAAATACTTCAGGTAATCAGGATACTTCAGGTAATGCTGCTACAGCTACAGCCTTAGAGACTGCTCGTTCTATTGGTGGAGTTAGCTTTGATGGTACATCCGACATTAATCTTGCAGGTGTAAATACTGCAGGTAATCAAGATACGTCAGGTAATGCAGCTAGTGCGACTGTACTAGAAACAGCAAGAACAATTGCAGGTAACTCTTTTAATGGCTCTGCTAATATTACTATTGCTGCTACAGATCTGTCTGACACAGACCAGAGTTTAGCTACAAGTGATAACGTACAGTTTGCTTCTGTTACAGGAAATTTAACAGGTAATGTAACATCTACAGGGTCAAACTCTTTTGGTTCTATTACAGTTTCAGGCACATCAACTTTAAATGGTAATACCGTAATCGGCAACGCTAATAGTGATACGGTTACAGTTACAGCAGATGTAGCTTCCAATCTTATACCAAGTGCAGATAGTACGTACAGCTTAGGCGATAGTTCTAATTATTGGTCACATGGATACATTGATGCAGTTACTACAACAGGCAATGTCATTGTGGGCGGTGACTTAACTGTAAATGGTACTACAACAACAGTCAACTCTAATAATATGACTGTAGACGATCAGCTTATTGAGTTAGGTAATGGACGTTCAGGTTCTGCTTCGGGTGATGCAGGTATTGTTATTGAACGTGGTGATGATGCTAATGCCTTTATTGGTTTTGACGAAAGTGCAAACAAGTTTACTGTAGGTACGGGTACGTTTACTGGTGCATCTACAGGTGATCTTACAATTACTACAGGTACACTTGTAGCTAATATTGAAGGTAACGTTACGGGTAATATAACAGGCAATGTATCTGGTGATGTAACAGGTAATGCAGATACTGCAACAGCATTAGAAACAGCACGTACTATTGGCGGTGTTAGCTTTGACGGTACGTCTAATATAAACCTTCCCGGCGTTAATGCATCTGGTAATCAGGATACCTCTGGCAATGCAGCAACAGCTACTGCACTAGAAACTGCACGTACAATTGCTGGTCAATCTTTTAATGGCACAGCTAATATTACTATAGCTCCTACAGATCTTACGGGTGTAAATGCTACCGCTACTGAACTAAACATTATGGATGGCGATACGTCAGCTACATCTACTACTCTTGCAGATGCAGACAGAGTTGTAGTTAATGATGCTGGCACTATGAAGCAGGTAGCACTGACTGACTTTGAAACATACATGGAGACATCTTTAGATACTCTAAGTAATGTGACAACAGTAGGTGCTCTTAACAGTGGTAGCATTACAAGTGGCTTTGGTGCTATTGATATTGGATCAAGTGCTATTACTACTACAGGCACAATTAACTTTGGCTCATTAGCTGATGGTTCAATTACTGCAACAGGTTTTGTAGATGAAGATAATATGTCATCTAACAGTGCTACACTTATTCCAACACAACAGTCGGTAAAAGCCTATGTAGATACTGTAGCTGGTACATCTAACAACGTAACAGGTCTTACTGCCACAGGTGCAGAGTTAAATACAGTAGCTGACTTTTCTGCTGTAAGTGTAGACACAAGTACTGCAATAGCTAGTAATGATGCCTTATTAGTATTTGACAATGGTAACGAAATAGGTTATCGTGATGTAGACTTACTTGATACATACTTCTCAGGTACAACTAAAACACTTACTAATAAAACTCTAACAAGTCCAGTAGTAACTGGTATGCACCTTAATGATTCAGGGTTTACTGTAGAAGGTTCTGGTGCAGACGGTAATGAAACTACTGTAGCCTTTACAAACCCAACTGCAGATCATACTATTACATTCCCTAATGCAACAGGTAATGTAGCTGTATTTACTGCTGCTCCTGCTGCTGCAATTGCTGACGGTTCTAACGGGCAGGTGCTTACAACAAATGGCTCTGGGGTGTTGAGCTTCTCAGACATGGCATCTGGTGCTGATCTTTATGCTGCTGAAACTACAGGCTCTACTGATCCAACTGCTAGTGGAACACTGTCAATAGCTATTGGGTCTGGAACAACTGTTAGCGGAGATCAAGCTGTAGCTGTTGGTAGAGCAAGTACCGTTGCAGGATTTAGAGGAGCAGCTTTTGGTGGCGGTAATATTGCCTCTCAAGAAAAATCTCTTGCCCTTGGTTTTGGAGCGAACTCTACAGGTCTACGGGCGGCTGCACTTTATGGCTCCGTAACTTCTCAAGACGGTATGGCATTTGGCACTAACAGTTATGTTCAAGCTAATTTTGCTTCAGCATTTGGGTATGATGCAGATATTACTTCAGCGGGAAGCTATGGTCTTGCTTTAGGCTATCAAGCTCAAGTTGAAGGAAGTGGTGCAACAGCCCTTACAAAGTCCTACGCCTCTGGCACAGACAGCTTCGCAGCAGCTATAGCCAACAACACCTCAAGCTACGGTGCTACTGGTGCTAATAGTATTGCGATAGGCTATCTGGCTAAAGTAACTACCAATAAAGGCATTGCTATTGGCAAAAATGCTATTTGCTCTGCTGGCGATATAGCGACTGCCGTAGGCCCTAATGCAACTGCTAGTGGTTGGTATAGTACAGTCATTGGGGGATTAAGCTGTTCTGCTACCCAGAACTATGCTTCTGCTTTAGGAGGGCAAGGCTCACAAGCAACAGGAACTAGCTCTACTGTAGCAGGTGGTTTTAGTAATACCGCAAGTGGTTCATATAGTATGGTTACAGGCGGTAGAGGTAATACTGCAAGTTATGATTATACTAGAGCAGGAGGCTACGAGGCTCATTCTGGAACTCGTTGGGGTAAGGATGTATGGGCTTCAGGAGAATTTTCTAGTGCAGGCGATGCTCAAACAGGAACTATGGTTCTTCGGGCAGATACAACAGATGCAACTGCTGAGGCACTAAGGTCTAATACGAGCGCAGCGGGAACAAATAACCAAGTCATCCTACCTAACAACTCTGCCTACAGCTTTTCAGGTACAATTATTGCCCGTGAAAGCGCAGCGGCTGGTAGTGACTACGCAAGCTGGGAAATCAAAGGTGCATTGCTGCGTGATGCTAATGCTGCATCGACTGTGTTGGGCAATGGCATTCAGAATAAACTCTACGCCACATCAGGTGCATCAGCATGGGCAATTGCTTTGTCGGCTGACACTACCAATGGCGGCTTGAAGATAGAGGTCACTGGCGCAGCATCAACGAACATTAGGTGGGTTGCTACGGTCAATACAAGCGAGGTTACATACGCATAATGGGAAAGATTGAATTAGATCACACAGGCTCTGGCGGTGCTATAACCCTTAGCTCAGATGGTACAAGTTTATTATTAGGTGGTAGTGCTGTTGGTGGTGGTGCATCCGCATACACATTCAATAATCAGACCTTAGATTACACGGTTGTTTCTTCCGACTTAGGAAAGATTATTTCGTTTACTGGCGGCGGCAGCAAAACAGCAACCCTTACGTCAGCGGCAACTTTAGGCGCTGGGTGGTATTGTTTTATTACATCAGACAAAAGCACTGGTGGATTAACAATTGACCCTGATGGCTCAGAAACGATTGAAGCGGCAAGTACGTTTCCCATCAAGCGAGGTCAGCGTATACAAATAGTAAGCGATGGCACAAATTGGTTTGTTTCAGACAGCACATTCCCTCGTGGCATTTCATTTGACAATGCTAACAACTCTTCACAGGCAAATGCTAGTGGCTCTGGGGCAGTAGCTCTTGGCTATGGTTCAACCGCAAGTGGGGGCTATACTTTTGCTGCTGGCGCTAGTTCATCAGCGGCGGGTGCAGTTGCTGGCACTGGTGGTGGCGCAGTAGCTCTTGGCGGCTCTCGGGCTTCTGGCACAGACAGCTTCGCCGCAGCTATAGCCAATAACACCTCAAGCTACGGCGCTACTGGTGCAAACAGTATTGCGATGGGCGTTCAATCTAAAGCCACCGCAAGTTCAGCATTGGCACTAGGAAATGCAGCAATTGCTAGTGGTGCTTTTAGTAACGCAATAGGCTTTAATAATACTGCAAGTGGTACAAGGTCTACTGCTCTTGGTAGTAGCTCAACCGCCACAGATACAGACAGTGTGGCTATCGGAAAATCATCTGACTCTAGTGGCGAAGGGTCAGTGGCAATAGGTTACAACTCCGATGCCAGTGCTGATTATTCAAAAGCACTTGGAACGAACTGTCAAGCAACCGCAACAGGTAGTACGGCTATAGGCGAGTATGCACGGGCTAGTGGTGCTAGTTCATTTGTTATTAGTACAGATATTACAGGCGATGGAACACTCGCCACAGCAAGTCAATCTATTGCAATAGGCGCTAACTCTAAATCTGATGTTATAGGTAAGATAGCTCATTCTTCTAAAAGATTTGCAGCTAATGGAGATGCACAAGGTGGTATTTTTGTACTTCTTGCTGATACAACAGACGCAACAGCAACAGTACTCACAACAAATAACAGCACAGCAGCAGCAACTAACCAAATCGTAGCTGCATCTGATACCTGCATTACCTTCGACGGTACAATCACTGCGATGCAAAACGGCGCACAAGCCTATGCTTCATGGAAGATAGAGGGCTTGCTGGTAAATGATGGTGGTACAACTACACTTGCTAACAGTGCAACTACAGTAATCCAGAACTTATCAAGCTGGGGCATGGCTCTCTCAGCCGATAATACGAACAACGCATTGGCTATCACCGTCACTGGTGAAGCGAGCCATAACATTAGATGGGTGGCTAATATTAGAACCACTGAAGTAACTTACGCCTAAAGGAGAAAACTAATGGCTATTCAACATAATATTGCAGAAGGTGCCTCTCAGTACGGCATTGCATTTAATAACGCTTACTACCGCATTGTGACAGCGGCTGTGTCACGCCAACGTGGAACTGATCCTAAGTTCAGCGTCATGATTGACTTGAGTGCTTATGCAACAAGCTCACCCACAGATGACACTCGTGAGGTAGATTTCAAACGCTACAACGCAAACCTTACAGATGTAGAAGCTAAGTCTGGTGCTACGTTTATGGATAAATGTTATGCTTGGGTCATGGACCAAGATGACATGGATGGCTCTACTGCAGTATAAGGTATAACGTATGTCTCTTACCATCAACCATCAGACTAACGACATTAGCAATGCTACTGGTACTATACTTGTTAATGGCGTAGCTGTTGGTGGTGATAATACTCCTTTGCAACATGCAGGTAATAGAGCTTTAGTTGCAGGTGGGGCTAATCCTAGAAATAATGTTATACAATACTTTTCTATTGAAACTACAGGTAACTCAGTAGACTTTGGTGATTTGTCTGGTGCTAATTCTGGTCTAGCTGCGTTGTCTGCAGGAGGACGGGCAGTATTTGGAGGTGGTTTTGTAACAGATGTAGGTAAAGTAGACGTAATGGAATACGTTACTGTATCAACAACAGGTAATGCTACTGACTTTGGAAACCTAGTTGAAATATTTTCGGATCAAGCGGCGGGTTGTTCTAACGGCGTAAGGGGTATTTTTGCTGGTGGTAATAATGCTAGTGCTGCCAGAACTAACGTAATACAATACATTACTGTAGCTACTCCCGGTAATGCTCAAGACTTTGGAGATTTAACCACTGCAAGAATGAGAACAATTGGAGCGTCCAATGGAGTTAGGGGAATCATTCCCGGTGGTGATATTAGCTCTGGTAAAACTGCTACGATAGACTACGTAACTATAGCAACTACTGGCAATGCTCAAGACTTTGGGGATTTAGCTGCAGCTATACTAGGAGCAGCCGCTTCTGGCAACGACACTCGTGGGATTATTGCTGGGGGTCAAGATGCTTCTGGTAATGTTAATACAATACAGTATGTGACTATTGCCACTACTGGTAACTCTACAGACTTTGGAGATTTAACTGTAGCAAGAAGATTGTTAGTTTCAACTGCTAATAAAACCAGAGCTACAATAAATGGCGGTTTATCTAGTAGCTACGATAATACGATAGACTACGTAACTATAGCAACTACAGGTAACGCCACTGACTTTGGTGATCTCTTATCTGCGGATGCTTACTTTGCAGGTTGTTCGGGAACATAATATGGCATTAACATTTAATCATCAAACAAATGAGATTAGCAATGACGGTGTTATAACTGTTGGTGATGTAGCTATAGGTGGTGATAATAGTCCTGTGTGGTATGGTAGTCGTGGTTTATTTGGTGGTGGTACTACAGGCAGTATAGTAGATACTATTGACTATATAACTATTGACACTACAGGTAATGCTACAGATTTTGGGGATTTAAGTAGAACATGCGCTGGGCTTGCTGCCTGTTCAAATAGTAGTAGAGGTGTTTTTGGTGGTGGTATGTCTGGTGGTGCTGAAATCATACAGGATGTAATAGAGTACGTAACTATAGCCAGTACAGGAAATGCTACAGACTTTGGTGATTTGTCTGTAGGAAGAAAATTCCTTGCTAGTTGTTCAAACGGCACAAGAGGTTTGTTTGCTGGTGGTATGGATAGTTCTAATTTTGATGTCATAGATTATATAACTATAGCTTCAACGGGAAACGCTACAGACTTTGGTAATTTAACTTCTATTCGTAGATTTTTAGCAGCTTGTGCTGATAGTACTAGAGGTGTTTTTGGTGCAGGTTACAATACAGCTTATGAAAATACTATTGAGTATGTGACTATAAGTACCACAGGTAACGCTACTGACTTCGGTAATTTAACTACTTCAAGGGCGTATGTATCTTCTCTTTCAGATACTACTAGGGGTGTTTTTGCAGGTGGATCTTCCCCTACTTCAAATGTAATAGATTATATTACGATACAAACTACAGGTAATGCTACTGACTTTGGTGATTTAACAACGGCTCGTTACGGTCTTGCTGCCTGTTCAAATGGTAGTAGAGGTGTTTTTGGTGGTGGTTACACGAGTGGGCGTGTTGATGTAATAGATTATATTACAATACAAACTACAGGTAATGCTACAGACTTCGGAGATCTTACTGCCTCTAGAAACCTTTTGGCTGCATGTTCAGGAACATAATATGTCACTAACAATTAATCATCAGACAGACGATATAAGCAACCTAACAGGGGCTACGACTTTTAATGGTGTAGCCGTTGGTGGTGATAATACTCCTGCTCCTAGAGGGGATAGAGGTTTATTTGACATAGGTAGGGCTAGAGGAACATGGCCTAATATATCCGTAGTAAATAATATTGATTATATCTCTATACCAACAACAGGAAATGCAAGCGATTTTGGAGATACAACTTCGGCAAGCTATGATAAGGCCGCTTGTTCTAATGGGTCTAGAGGTGTTTTTGGTGGTGGGCAAAACTTGGCTTCTATAGACTATGTAACTATAGCAACTACAGGTAATGCTCAAGACTTTGGAGATTTTACTAGTACTATGACCCGAAGTGCTGCATGTTCAAACGGAGTTAGAGGTGTATTTGGTGGTCATAGTTCAATAAGTGATATTATGGAATATATTACTATTGATACAACAGGTAATGGTACAGATTTTGGAGACTTAACTGTTGCTAGATATCACTTAGCCAGTTGCTCAAGTTCATCAAGAGGTGTATTTGGTGGTGGGGCTGCAAGTGGTCATGCTGTTACTAATACTATTGACTACATTACCATATCCACTACAGGTAATGCTACAGACTTTGGAGACCTTACTTTAGCAAGAGACCAATTAGCTGCTTGTTCTAACGGGTCTAGAGGTGTTTTTGGTGGCGGTACTGGAAGCACCAATACTATAGATTATATTACAATAGCAACACTGGGTAATGCTACAGACTTTGGAGACTTAGTAACAGGTTCTACTACTTTGTCAGCTTGTGCTAACGATACTAGGGGTGTTTTTGGTGGTGGTTATTATGTTTCAGGCACCAATAAACTTCAGTATATTACTATTGATACAACAGGTAATGCTACAAATTTTGGTAATTTAGCTGTTACTGCAGAAGCAACTCAGGACGGGTCTGCATGTTCAGGAGATTAATATGAAACAAGAAATAATAAAAAAAGATAACATAGCCTTTAGTCTTCCAGCAGTAACAGCAGGTAAAATAAACGTAGCTGCTGTAGCAAAGGTAAATGAGTTTCTTCCAGAGATAGAAGAAAAGACTAGGGCTTTTGATCGTAACAATAGTCAGACCACACTAGGTTTAATGACACTTACTATGCTGAACGGTCAGTCACCTATGCGTATGATGCGTCAGGTTATGGCTGAGATTGAAAAACGTAAGATGGCTTTAGCTGAAGCACAGGTAAGTCACGCTAAGACTATCAAAGAAATGCAAGACCTAGAGGGTAGCATTGATCCAGTAGAAGAAGCTGAATACCGTCAGAAGGTTGTAGCATTGTCTACAATGGAAAACAAAATCAATGGCTCATTTAAAGACATTGCTACGTTAATTGATCAGTACAATAACATCAAAGCTGCACACGATATTGATGAGTGGGATGAAGAAGCATTTGAAGCTGAAGAGAAACGTCACCATGTACGCAGAGGCTTTGAGCTTATGTACCGTAACCTACTTGATGGTGGTAGAGCACAGACAGCTACCATAGAATACTTACAGCAACACGGTGTACATCCACAGGTAGCACTCACAGAAACATCAGGTTATGTACAACACTCAGCAGAACAAATTAGTAAAGGTGTGTTGCTACACTCTAATGACTTAGAAGAGTTTTTAGATCAAATGGCAGACAAGTACTGTGCCAATGTAGACAAGACAGCAGAACGTTTATTTGGCAAGAGTGACTTTGTGAACACAGACTATATGCTAAAGTTGGAGGCAAAATGATTATTGAATACAAACTAGATGCAGGGCCACAGGGCATGACTATACCTAATTGGGTAAAGGATGGTGGATACTATTGTGATCCAGATAACTTTACTATGGTAGGCTGGACTAATGATGCGCCTCGTGAGTTCAAAGTACCAGAGACAGTAACAGTGTTAGACAAAGCTGCTCTTACTACTCGTGTACTTAATATACATGGGCGATATGCTATGCAAAAAGAAGACAGTGAAGGTAACTTAGTTAATATGACTACTGATGAAGTTACTGCAGAAGTATCTACATGGTATGATCGCTGGTAATGGAAAACGATAGCTGGCACTTAAACAAGTCTGTACCAATTACACTGATCTTTGGACTAATTGTTCAGGGTGCAGCTATTGTATGGACAGTCTCTATGATGATGTCCGACATTGAAGATAACTCAGAAGAGATTATAGCACTAGAAGAACGTATGGGCAGGTTAGAAACATCTGTACAAAGTCAAGCAGTATCACTTGCCCGTATTGACGAAAACATAAAAGCAATAAGATCATCAGTAGAAAAGATGGCATCTCGTAATGACTAAAAAGGTTTGCCATAATGATAGAAGTATTAGCTTTAGCAGGTGCAGTTACTAAGATAGCTGGTGCAGTTAGTTCTGCAGTTAAAGCTGGTAGTGACGTAGCAGACTTACTGCCTCACTTTGGTAAGTTAGCAAAGTTAGATAGTGAGATACAGTTAGCTGAAAAGGGTGCACATAAAGGCCCACTAGGTAGACTGAGTTCATCTGAAGAAGAAGGCTTTGCAATTGCACAAGCTAAGATGAAACACAAAGAATGCATGGATGAGTTAAGGTCAGCTTGTCAGTTATATGGACCTCCCGGCATGTGGGATTTAGTTGTAAAAGAACAAGCAGCAGCTAGACAAAGACACAAAGAAGCGTTAGAATTACAAGCAAAGCAAAGAGACAGATTGTTCTGGGGTATATCACTGGTAGTCGGAGTAGTAATCTTCGTAGGTGGTACAGCAGGAATGATCTGGGGTCTTAATGAAGTAGTGAATGGATAGTTAATATGGCAATACCAAAGGAAAATCCTGGTGAATGGCGGTGGGTATATAATTTATACTTAAATGATAGGCCTTACATGCAACGTGGAGTTATGCAAAACTCTGTTACAGGCGAAAAGAAAATGACTGCTTATCGTGACATACGTAATGATAAGGGTCAGATCCAAAAAAGCCTACTTCATGAAGAAGGTAACGCCTTTCGTGCTAAACTAAATGAAGATAATGGTTATACTGCTTGGAAGAAAGAACAGGATCGTATAGCTGCAGAAGCTGCTAAAGCTAAAGCAGAAGCTGCAGCTAAAGCTGCTGCAGAAGCTAAAGCACAAGCTGCTCGTGAAGCTGCTGCAGCGGCTAAAGCAGAAGCTGCACGTAAAGCAGAAGAAGCACGTAAAGCAGAAGCTGCTGCTAAAGCAAAAGCAGAACAAGAGGCAGCAGAGGCTAAAGCTAAAGCAGATGCACTAGCTGAAGCTCAACGTATAGCAGAGGCAGAAGCTGCTGCAGAAGCAGAAGCAGAAAGAGTTCGTTCAGAAGATGAAGCTATGGCTAAAGCAGCAGCAGCTAAGGTACGTGCTCAACAGGAAGCAGCCGCTGCAGCTAAAGCTGAACGAGAAAGACAAAAAGCCCTTAAAGATGCAGCAGTAATAGATCCCGCTCCAACAGAAACTACTATGCCACCTGTTACTGGTGAGCCTGTACAACCTCAGTTACCAGCAACTCCTTACGAAGCTAAGACTGCTGAAGTATATAACCCTCCCGGATATGTTGAAGGTGAAGTTGCACCTACAGTAGAAGGCACAGGTACAAGTAGTCAAGCGCTGGTTACATCTCCAATGATGGCTAAACAAATGGCTATGCCTACATCTGGTGGTACTGCAGTTGTAAACTATTCTAATGATCAAGGTAGTATTATTCCTGTAACAGAGGTAGATGGTAAACCAATAAGCTATGTACCAGAAGGATATAGAAAAATGGGAATGAATCAAGGTGGTGTTGTAGGATACGCTGAAGGTGGTGACACTAATTTAAATTCAGAATATCAATTAGCCACAAAGTTTCTTGGTTATAAAGGACCAAAGTCTAGACCTGCACTTAATGACTTTATGAAGGCCAGCCCCGGTGCTGCTGCTCGTATGGGTAAGTATCAACAAGCTATGATGGGTATGTCCAAAGGTGGTGTCGTAGGGTATGCTGAAGGTGGTGATAACATTAGCTATACAGACGACATAGTACCTGCATTTGGTCAAGCAGTTAAAAAGACTATGGACCCTATGCAGTCTACAGTAGAAGAAATGCAACCTCTACCTACACAAGACATTAGTACTCTTGCAGGTCAGGTTGGGGCTGCAGCACCTACAACTACTGCTGCTACTGTACCGACAGTAGAGACTGCTAACCTACCTGCATATACACCTGCATCAACGTACAGTGCTGCTACCGTAAGCCCTTACGTAATGCAGCAAACAGCAGGGCTACAAGCTGCTCAAGGAGCTATACCTCAAGAGCAACAAGTACAAGCTCAACAAGGTCAACTATCTGCTGAAGCTACCCCAACTGCTCCACAATTTGACACTGACTATTTAAAGCAAGCAGAAGAAAGAGCTAGAGAAGTATCTCCACAAGAGATGACTGAGTTTGCTAAAGTAGGTATTATGCCTCAAGCTGGAGATAAAGGCTTTGAATCTCCTTATGAAGAAGCTGAATCTGCTAGATTTATAACTACAACTCCAGAAGCTAAACCTGCCACTGAGTATGATTTAGGTACATTACAAGGTGCTCAAGCACAAGTTACAAATCAAGAGCTTGTAAAGGCAAAAGGTTTGGGTCTTACTGCAGAGCAAGCAGCTTTAGCTGTAAGTTCTTTTAGTCCTACTATTGAAGCTGCAACTAGGCAGTTAGCAGTAGGAGAAATAGCTACCGCTCAAGATGCATATAACATTTCACCTACACAGTTTGCCCAACAAGCTTCTACTGTCGTACAAAATGCTGCTAAAGCTTCTCAAATACCTGATGCGCAATCTGCCCAATCTATGTGGCAATCTACTTTGCAAGGTGCTCAAGGTACAGTTGGTGCACAAGAACTTGCTAATGCTAATAATATTATTGGTGCTACTCAAGCTGTAACTTCTATAGCTGCAACAGTAGATGCTTTAAATAACCAATCTATTATGCAAGCTTCTCAAGGTAGTTTTTCTCAAGCTGCTCTTGCTACTGCAGCACAAGGTACAGTAGATCCTGCTCAGACTATTCAAGGTCAAATGAACCAATTGATGGAACAGTTTAAGAATGGTACTCCTGTATGGGCAGCAGGGGCTATGCGAGCAGCTAACTCTGCTATGGCTTCACGAGGACTAGCTGGTAGCTCTATGGCAGGAGCAGCTATTGTACAAGCTACTATGGAAGCTGCTATACCTATTGCCGCACAGGATGCACAATTCTACCAACAAGTGGGGATGCAAAACCTAAGTAATAGACAACAAGTTTCTTTAGCTAATGCTGCAGCACAACAAAATATTACGTTACAAAATTTAAGTAACTCTCAACAAGCTGCTTTGCAAAACTCTACTAACTCTTTTGCACTTCAGTCACAAAACTTAACCAACCAACAAGCTGTTGTACTTTCTAATGCTCAAATGAAAGCAGCATTACAAAATAAAACTTTAGATATTAAAACTCAAACTGCTTTGACTAACGCTGCAAAGTATACTGAGATGAATAGAGTTAATATTAGTAATGAACAGCAGTCATTGTTGCAAGCCTCTGCTGAAAATTTACAAGTAGATATGGCTAACCTTTCTAACTCACAACAAACTGCTTTAAGTAACTTGCAAGTACGTGCATCTCTTATCGGTCAAGAACTTAGCAATGAGCAACAGACTGCTATGCTTCAGTCTACTCAAACTTTTGAACGTGCAGGATTTAATGCTAATGCACAACAGACTGCCCTATTGCAGGATGCTCAAGCTAAGGCAGCACTAGAAGGCAGAGCCTTAGATGTTAGACAGCAGACTGCTTTGTTTAATGCAAGTCGTGTAGCAGAATTAAATGATATTAATCTTACCAATAAGCAACAAGCTTTACTTCAAGAGTCTGCTCAAGTTCTACAAATAGAAACTCAAAACCTTTCTAATCGTCAGCAAACTGAGTTAGCAAATGCACAAGTAAGAGCAGCCCTTCAAGGTAAGGTTTTAGATAACGAACAACAAACAGAAATTATTAATGCTGCCAGATACGCAGAAGCAAATAACATTACTGTAAGCAATAAACAAGCTGCATTAGTACAAAGTTTTGTTACTAATTCTACACTTCAAGGTAAAGCCTTAGACAATACACAACAGGCTTCTATATTCAATACCTCTGCAGTATTAGAAGAACGTAAGATAGATCTTACGAATGAACAGCAAACACGTCTGTTTAATACGACTAACAATCTACAAAGAGATGTAGCTGAACTGTCTAACCGTCAACAGACAGCACTAGCTAATGCACAAATTGAAGCTACTCTCCGTGGTCAAGAGCTTAGTAACGAGCAACAATCTGCTGTACTAAATGCAGAAAAATTTGCTGAAGCTAATAATATAACCTATACCACTAACCAACAAACACAGCTTGCAAACTCTCAATTAATGCAGTCTGTTGGGTTAGCTAATCTTAATGCTAATCAAGCAACTACATTGCAGAATGCAGCACAGCTTGCTGGTATGGACATGCAGAACCTGAACAACAGGCAACAGGCTGCTGTGCAACAAGCACAAAACTTCCTTAGCATGAACATGGCGAACTTGACTAACGAACAACAAACTGCTATATTTAAATCACAACAAAATAT
>Ga0213868_10002101_pt1 | contig 19145 bp, 13 predicted proteins | sample PICome_9_FD_160087 | JGI IMG/M metagenome (GOLD analysis project Ga0213868, IMG submission 160087) | Coastal seawater microbial communities near Pivers Island, North Carolina, United States - PICO127 | ecosystem: Environmental > Aquatic > Marine > Coastal | place: USA: North Carolina...
GAACCCTTGTCTCTGTCGATATACTTTGACCAAAGCATTTGGTATCTGTCTTTCGAGGTAGTTTCGTTTCACATCCCTGTGACATCCTAACACACACCAATGACGTCAAAATCCATCAAAAGTCATCATCTTCATCCAAATTACCTGATCTACCAAATGCAATTTCATCTAAAGGCTGACCAACTCTTGTGTATTGTCCTCCGTTAGCAATGAAATTAGGACATGGTCTATACGGTTTGATAGGCCACCACGGAAGAATGGTTGGAATACCTCCCAATATGCGTCCACTTCCATCGCATTTATCACAATTTGGACACCTAACAACAGGCTTAGGTGGTGTGAAGTCTTCAGAAGAGACATTGCCGTCAGACATGAACATTGCCGATGATGTGCGCGCGTGATTCAGTATCATGCTGGGGGAAAAGGACGCGGAAGGAATTAAGCAAACATATGCCATGATCCATGATAAGTACAATGATAGTAATCTGTTCATTTTGGATGATAATTTTTGTTGGAATGATGAGTTTGATGAATATCAGAAAGGTGAAGTTTTCAAAACTAGATACAACGGTTGATGCGTTGGAATATCGAGTGTAGTGTGGTGCGTGGTCTTTTCTTATCCTAACCTTCTCACATCTGTTCCAAATCAGTAGAGCCTAAAATGTGCATTACGCACGACTGGCTTTTGATTTTCAAAAAAATAGAACGCAAAACACGCAAAGAGCAAAGACACAAGAGAGAAGACAATAGAACCATTCTGTCATCCCTCAAGATGATCACTCCTTCTCGAAATACGATAGCAGACAATATGACTGCTTTGTTGAAGAAATATCGACCTGGTATCACAAATGTAGAATTGGCCTCGTTCAAGAGTAGGCTCGTGAAGGATGATTTTATTGATGTAGGGACTATTTCATATGATTGTCTATCTGATTTTGAATCTTTGATATCGTTTGATTTGAATTTTACTTGGGAATGGAGTGCAGAAACATTGTTAGCCCCTAGCAGTTGCCAGAAACTTGTAATCAACATTTTCAATCTGTCTATAATAATTCGAAGAAAGGTTCAGAATGAGGATGCACATGCTACTCGTACGGAGGAGAATTCAAGTGAGAGTGGAAACAATAAAGATATGTTCCTTCTATCTTGGTTCTTAAAATGCACGCCTATTGTTGAGGTAATAGTCAATGATGCAAATGTAGAAATTGATCCAAACTTAGACTTTCAAGCAGCACAAAAAATCGTATTCGAGTTATGGAGTACGGGTTTCTCAAGCACTTTGTCCTTCTCCGGTGGTACATCATCTTTGCTGACCAAAAACCAAAACCCCATCATTACGTTTCATACTATCATTATTACTCACAAAACTTGGCTCGGAAGAACGCTGAAATTCACTCTCAAGGGTTGCACATGGGAACCAGACACTACCAGTTGGAAAATAAAGGAGGCAGTCATCCAGTATCCGTTTTTAGTATATCATCTTTCTGCAACAGCCAGAGGAGTTGAGATGGAATTCTCAACCACTTCCATTGTCGCAGCTATTTTTGATAAACTCACAGCGTTTCGATTGGATGGAGAGGGATTTTCTTTGCACTTGAAATACATGGTGCCTAATGTGAATATTGTGTACACATTAGATCAAGGGCTTCAGATATCATTGTCCAATGATTTCATTTTAAGCAATCACCACGATGTTATTTGTATGAATGCTCTTCCGAACATCCCTTTATCATGTCCTATTGCTTTAACTGTTTCTAAATTTACTCTTTATGGCAAGGAAGACGATATGTACATCAGCACCAACAACTGTTCCATCGAGTTGACAAACGGCAACATCAGCACAAATGTTATCATACAAGCCGATGCTTTCCATTTTGGAAAATTCATCCAGATATCTTCATTTAGTTTGCAGTGTGCACTAGATGGTTTTGGCACGACAGCAGACTCGTTCCAACTGAAAATGGGACTCGTGTCTTTTCAACCATCTGACGAGGGAGTGAAATGGCTTGAACGCTGCATCCATTCACTGGAATTTACTGACAATCTAAATGTGGATTCTCAATTGAAAGTACCATTCGGATGTATTTCAGAAGTAGAAGTTCATTTTCAAAAAAGTGTTATGAATGTATTCGATTTCAGTAAATATCGTCTTGAAAATGTTCTGGGAGACGAAGAATCAACCATCAGTTCGCTTCTTCTTCTGAATGTAAGACGACTACTGAAAGAAGTTATCAGAAGAAGAAAGGAACAAAAGGAACAACGGAAAGATATGGCCGACAGCGCTGCAATTTCAGCAGGAAGTGTATTACTCGCAACATCAGTCGCAACTCCTATCGGGGCAGCAGTGTCGATTGCTGCACTGGGCATTCGCGATCAAGTGGGAAAAGCTGTCATTTCTGGTAAACAAGATAGGGGGGTCAGTGAGCACGAATCATATAAATTTGGTGATTTTTCTAGAGGTTTAGTTGCCAAATTTCGAAAAAGTAGTTCTAGTCAGAGTGATACGCCATCCAAGGATTCCATTCTTCGAGATAAGCGGAGACTGGCTGGTGTTGGAGGAATGTCAGCTGGGGCCATCGCAGGATCTGTTCTTCTAGGTCCTATTGGTATTGCAGCAGGAGCAATGATAGGTTCAAGGGTCGCAAAAGCTCACGCTACTTCAGAGGAAAACAATTTCAGTGATGACGAAATTGAAGATGAATAGAACGGACATATTTACATAGTGATTAATGATTCAACTGCCTTTGTATATCACTGAGATATTGACGTCTTCTTTCAAGAAGGTCTCTATTTCTACTCCTATGCCAATCGGTCGTTTGTTGTTGTGCATCAGGAGGAATATTCACATGTATTCGAGTGGTTGCAGATCGTCCAGGATCACCAACAAGAATGCGACGATCAGAATTACCCTGCAAGGCACTTAAAGCTCGCTGTCTATTTATACTTCTTCTTGCTCTTCTTATTCTTACTAACCTTGCAAGGCCACTTTGTCGGGAGTTTGACGTTTCTGAATCTGTAGCATTAGTATCAGTATTATCACTTGGATCCTCCTTCACATTTGCGATAGGACCTTGGCACAACGGGCACACATTCTTACGTCGGAGCCATTCTTTCAGGCAACCTACATGGAACTGATGCTCACAAGGAAGAGCTCCTATCTTGTCCCCTTCTACTATTTCACCGATGCATATAGTACACACGACTTCATCTTCCTCCAAGGAGATGCAACATCCCTCATGATGACTATCATGTGAAGAATCTGGTGTCATGGGTACGGTTACTTCACTAACAGATGAATCCATTTTACGTGGTGATTTCGTTTTAGATGGTGAGAATTCTTGAGTCTTGAGAATATATACTACGGGTTGATTTCTCATCGGGGATCTATTCACAGCGTCTCGCCTTTGCATTCTATCCTCTGCTTCATGTCTCAGAGCTTCCTCGACAACATTTTCATTTATAGACCTATAATCACAACAGCACCAGCATAACTTTGTCCAGAAGTACCTACCCACATGACGTCCACCATCAGTGAACACGACGTAGATAGCCATTGCTACAAACCAAAGAAGTGAAATTGGCCAGGCATTCTTTGCAAATACCTCTACAGAACTCAGCCGTGAACATAAGACTGGTTCTGTCTCATCTAATGGTACTTGACACAAATTTTCTTTATTCGAAACGATGCAATAGTTCTTCACTTGTTCACCTCTACTATGCACAGCACATTCGCACCACTTTGCTTTATATAATTTGATATCTGTACTCGTAGTCGTATCCAGTAGAGACCTTGACGTCACTCCTCGTAAATTTCGTGTCGGACTATTATCTTCTTCAACTTTCACAAATGAATTCAATTCTTGATCATATCTAACATTGATAGTATAGTCACTTAGATAACATGCATCAATCAAATCAAGTGCCTCCGTTTTGTAACATGGCAAAATCAAGACTGTCAAGATGACGATTAGGATTGTGTGCAAATGAATCCACATGTTTTTTTATATAAAGTTTCGTGCCCCACTCTTTCGATTTGCACTGACTGCAACAAGAATCTATTTGTACTTTTTTAGTAGAATAGTTCTTGATCTATATAAAAGGATTTGTGTATGTAATATGATGAATCACTATATGTTCTGAAACAGAGGGGCGCGATGCAATGCACGGAAGTGCCTCATTTTTTCCCAGAGTGTTATGTCCTTGTGTCCTCTCACAAAATATTTTGGTTGGTGACTGTAATCACAGTAATCGGTACTTCTCTACTAGTTACTTAGTCGAGCTCTTCTTTTTAGTGTTTCTTTTCCTCTCTCTTTTCCATCCTCTTTTCACAAACGCAAATACGAAATACTCTAGATACAAGATACAAGATACGATCTTACTTGCAAGACGCAAATCACAAAACAACTCAATCTAGAGAGATAGATAGAAAGAGATAGATAGAATGCAGACAAGATATATTAATCAATCTGGGAATGTCTCCCACAAAAGGAGATTTCAATTACAAGATTTTTCTCTCACTCGAATGCTCGTTCTAATGCTTGTAATATCGACACTGTTCATTACCAATCCATCAAATGAAATAGTATCATCCACGTCAAAGCGTAAATCTCCATTGAATAACGGGGCATGGTCAAATTTAAAAGCAACGTTTTCTAAACAAAAAGAGGCATACACAAATTTTGGTATTTGTAGTTTCTCCAAATCATCTGATGGCGTTTCGATGTGGATCTTGAATCAAAACGTACAAATCTGTAACAATTATGGGGAATTCCCAGAACTGTGCCATTGGATGTCTCGAAATATATGTCATGGTATGAAACTATCTGATTCCAGACCTTTTACAGTCTTGAGGATCATTCAAAGCCTTAAACTTATGTCATTTCTACTGGATTCATGCTATTCGTATGGAACCCTCGTCCCTGCCGCAAGTGCTAGCAACATTATGAATTCATTATTCTCTGTCCTTTATCAACCTATGCTCTTGAGTGATATGATTGAGTTGTATAACTTTGTATACCCAGCTTTAGAATTGATGGAACGAATTTGTATCAGCGGAACCAACACCGCCTCGGAGGCATCTCTTCACTTTTATACTCTTGTCCTACTGTTCTTCTTTACAGGAGCCATCTCGAATATGATGGGAAATTATCTGACGAATGAATCCGTTAGAGGGATGATTGGGACTATTGCTGCATGTTTAGGTTATATTTCAGCTGCAAAACCTAGCAAAGTCATTCTTGAATTAGGGTTAGGAATGCCACTAACTGCCGGTGACATTCTGTTTGGAACATCTGCGTTGACTTTTGCTTTAAATATCTTTGGATTCAGACCTTTGCTTGGTAAATGGTGCATGGCAATGTGTATTGCTTGGGCTGTGGGAGGGTTGCTTGGACATATCGTTGCGGATCGGCAGATTTGGTTTTACAAGCTGTGGTGGTGGTCCTTTTGAATCATGGAAGGGTGGGGTGAATGGATTTATTGCTTCAAATAGCAACAACACAAACGCCTATATTATCCCCACTGCCTCGCACAAATGCTTCTTGTGTCAACGCTTTAGCTGCCTCCTGAAATCCACCTTCTTTCCAGTTTTGTGGACCATATGTTTGAAGAACGGAAGTTACTAATTCTACCGCTTCTTGATTCGTGAATACGTCCCAAAGTCCATCTGATGCCAAGATAATAAAACATGGCATGTCATCACTACTTCTTGGTTGACACTTGCTTTGAATTTCCCTTTTCGTCATGACGAGAACGTTGGGAACCCTAGAGAGATAAGGCTCCAAATGAACATCTCCAATGGAACGTGTCAATACCAACGTTCCATTCACTCGCATAGTTCCACCTCTTTCAGAAACGAATCCCCCAAGACTTTCTATTCTCTTCCTCTCTGTAGGATCTGATGCAACATGATCGACAGTCAGTTGTAAAGATTGCGATGTAGACGATTCATCGAATGAAGAACCAATTGATAACACCGCTCTTGAATCCCCGACACTGGCGATTACTACATTATCTTTGGTCATTAACAAAGCAGTAGCTGTTGTACCCGATTTGCTCATGTATTTTACGGGATAAGATTCGAGAACATCAATTACTCCCTCGTGTAATATTTGAAATGCTTCGATCAGCTTCATTTGAATGTCATCCTTCCATTCGGGATTCTTTTGAGCATTTGCATCAATGTCGCCTAAAGAATCCATGACATGACCATACAAGGACGCAGATGCATATTTGGCCACCAAAGCTCCATTGTGACCGTCAAAAACACCAAAGAATTGATGGGATTCATATAAATGCACAGTATGAAAGTCCTCGATGACCTTTCTTCGCCCTTGAATATCACAATACCCAGAAGTAGGGTGTGACGGAAGCATTGAATGCGCATTTAGACACTGTGGTAATTTTGAGCGATCATATGTACAAAATTTGGCATGTTTCCGTCCTCTTGCATGCATTTGACACGATTGTAGATTGCCAAAAGACCTGCCACATTTGGGACAAATGAACTCATCAAGTGTTGCATCCATCATACCTAAATCAATCTTAGGATCTAGCATTTGGGGTTCCAAAGCAGTGCTTTCACGCTTTCCTACAATGTATGGGTGGTATAAGGCCTCTGTTGCAGTAAGTCGCGTCTTTGGATCAAAAGAAAGTAAACCGAGAATGAGTTGCAGTAATGGGTTTATGGATTCATCGAACCCTATTCCTAATGGATCCCTAGCTCTCAGTGCATAATGAAAATCTTTTAATGTACATGTCGTTTTCACAATATTCGCTTTGAACAGTGGATCTCCAGGACGGAGTGGCCAGCTCTTAGTCGTTGGAACATAGATACAAAATTGAGATAGTGCTGCAAGATACAAGGCTTTACGAATATCTTCATCACTTGCGCCTACTTTTACCATTTTATTTGTCAAGAGCTGAGAAGTTCTTTTGTCGACTGAAAACACATTTGGTGTACCCAAAAGCATTTCTAGCAAAGTTACACCGATAGACCAACTATCATATGTCTCAGGTTTTTCTTCATAGAATGGGATCCAGTGCCGTGCAAATAATACTTCAGGCGGCGCGTAACCATCTGTCTGCTCCCCCATAGAAGGACCACGAGAATATAAATGCTTTGATGTAAACCCATCGTAGCCTGAAGATAAGTCACCTAAGACGCAGTTTATATCCGAAAAATCTGCATGTTTACACATGATATTTGATGGTTTGATATCTCGATGTACAATACCTCGTTCATGAAGTTTCGAAGCTGAAGCCAATAGTTGCTTCACGACAACTTTAAAAATATCTTTTCCATCAGATCTCATCTTAGAAGATGAATAGTTATCATGATCGCCGCTATAACGGTTCTTGAAAAGAATTACAGCAGAGTCACCATGACTTCCAGTCCTCAAATCAGTCCATAAGTCACTATGTTGGTACACTACAAAGTCACCAGTGTCTATTGGAGTATATAACAGTGATCGCATGGACGTCCCCGCATTCTCATAAACAATCCATAACTCTAAATCTTCTTCTTGTAATCCACGATGAAAGAAGTGGTCAATATATTTTGTGAACAGATTCGGCTCAGAACTTCTAGACAGAAGTTCTCCAAAGTAAACTTCCCTCAAACCAGCTTCAAGGAGTTGGTATGACTTGCCAACTTTCAAACGCTTCATTATTAAACTTTGATTCTCATCGCACAGTTCCGTGAATCCGCCTCGATCATGTGGGTGTTGCGTTTGAGGAATGGAAGCTAATTGATAACATCGCCGTCGTGCTCTCCAGACATCGCCATTTGACCCACCTGCAAATGCTCTTTCTCCCATACGTTGGTAGTCATCTTCAAAAAAATATTTCTCATGCCACCACCATTCATCTTTCTTTCGATTTTCTGTAGAACCAGATGGTAAAGCAGCAACCGGCCTATACGAGTAATCATGTTGATAAAAATCAATTTTCCCAGGCACATGCATGATTTCAATCAATTGATATTGTTCCAGACCACGAGGAAGCAGCTCCGTTCCATCTTGAGAATTATAGCAATCCCAATCAAAAATATCTTTACCTTTATCCTTGCGATCAGCAACATCTTGTTTTCTGACCTGTAAAATCAAACCAGAGCATTTTTGAGATGAGAAGGTATCTACCAATATGTCTTTGCTGTCACAATTATTTGAAGGATCAAAGCAGACAAGTCCAAACTTTGGGTGCTCTGAAACCATAGAGCTAAGACGCTTTATATCAGTCTTGGTGTAGCGACCACTCCCGTTCCTTTTACGTATTGATCGAAGTATGCTCTTTTGGATAAGCTGTACGTTGCAAAAAAAGAGATGAATGTATTTGATAGATCCATTTACATACTGGCAATAAGAAAAATTGTCTCCGTCCCTTATAAAGCACTTTAAAGTGGACCAGATTATGACGGAAGATATAATCAATATCGATAGGATAGATATGATTAGAAGGCTTTTCATTTTCAATTTACTATCTGTTGTATTCACGAGTGTGACATCAAAGAAAACGGGAGAGAAAAATGAGAGGAAAAAGCGGATATTTCAAGTTTCAAGAATAAGCTCAATCGACACGAGCATTTTTTTAGATCAAACTATAAGTAAGTAATCTTGCTATTCAAAGATTTCGGAGATAACAGAACGTGCTCTTTCTATTGGATTCATTATGTGAATGTTTTATACAGGATTGTTGCTTGCCCATTACTAACTAGATCCTCTTAACACCATCCTAATACGATGTGTATTCAACTACGAATCAATCTATCGCTCATCCACAAGGTTTATTTTTTGGATGGGCGTTTTCTAAGTGGAGAATTTTCAATTTGTAGGATACTTTCTTTGTATTTATCCAGCATCATAGCTCGCTGCTCCGAAAGTTTCCTTTCCGTTAAAATCTCTATATCGTCTTGCTGCAATCCACCACTTCCGTCAGCATCAAGACGCCTAAATTGGGCATGAAGTTCATCAAGCATAGCCTGATCAACTTTGCCCATAGCTAAAAGCATATGCTCAACAACTGGAAGAAATATAAGATTTTTTTGAAATGAACAATACAAAGAAAGGAAGAATTTCCATGGGGACTCATTTGAAAAAGAACAAACTTACATTCTAAAGTTGACACTTCACCATCACCATCTGCATTCATTTTTTCTAGATCCCTAAGTGTCACTTCTCGACGAAGAAACTTTTTATTAGCTTTCTCCATCTCTGCCTCAACAAATGTGTTGGCAACATTACCTATCGCTGCACTAACTACAGCAACACCGATGGGAATGAAAAAGATCGCAACCCATCTTGCTGGACCAGTTGGTGATATATCACCATATCCCACAGTCGACGTTGTGATAATGCACCAATACAATGAATCTATCCAGGACCATCCTTCTATAGATCCAATGATGACAGATCCAAGTACAACTGTAATGAGAGTAGGAAAAATTGCGTGGAAGAAACCTACAAGACCAGAAGGCTTCTTTTTCTCTACTGATTCTACATCGCTATCTTCGTCCTCCTCTTTCGTCAATGCATTGAGTTGAACTTGCACAAAATGCTGACCTATGTAGCCAAGAGAAATACCGATGATAACGATCCCCATCACTGCGAAGAAACAGTTGAACAACTTCCCAGCGTCAGATTTGGGATAAATGTCACCGTAACCTACTGTGGTGAAGGTACAAATTGAAAAGTAGAGAGCATCCCGAAGATTCCATTTTTCAACACAAAAGTGAAAGCCAATGACCCCAACAAGCATGTAGCAGGCAATCATAGCAAATGCTTTAAATATAGTAGATTTGTAAAACGGCTCAAATTCCTCATTGATCTTAGCTTCTCGAATATCTCGTCGACGATAGGGTTGAGGGTTTTCACTAACTTTAAAATGTGACGCCGATGATCTACGAGGGGGTTTCTCAATGGATAAACAATCATTCAATCGTTTTTGCCTAAACGACGGTAACTTGCCTGTTCTTACAATCATGCTACTTTCATTTTCGTTTTCGGATGTCTGCGCATCGGGAATTACAAGGTTGGCGGCTGCTCCTATCGAACTCGAAAAGTTATTTTCCAAGTGCCTCACGCCTGGGCAATCACAGAGAGCTGTGCTTTCCTCCATTTTCTTCACTCGCTTCAGTTCCATAACATATTCATAAAATGCTTCATCTCCTCTTATATCTTCAATGAAGGAACCTACATCTACAGAGCATTTGCCGATGAAATTATTTATAACCAATTTGTCAGGACATACATTCCAAACTTCAAATGAAAGAGAATCACATTTCTCACAGATTGGAAATGAAAACACTTCATCAAACCAAACTGGATTCTCAGTTTTCTTGATAGCAGGAGTTCTTGCCACTTCAAATCCATTCACTTTGGCAACAACAATTGGATTAATTCTACTGCCCAAGGCCATCAAGTTCGACGAGGAGGACGAAAATGGCAACCTGAGATCCACGCACTTCTCGATCTCTAAATAAAGACGCATCTTCTTCTTATCATGACTATCGTCACTATCTAACTCCATAGTATCATGTAAATTGACATCATAATCCGAGGATAGATTACCTAAGGGAAACTGCTTCAATTCTACACTACCTAGCCCTTGCTCTTCATCTTGCGCTGCACGTGAAATTCGTTTGTTCTCATCAACAACACAAGCTGCAATCAAGAGTCTTCCAACGACGCCTTTCCTAATATCTTGCATCATTTTGGGTTTGAGTAATTGATGTACTTCTTTTTTGGTCATCACGAGAGAAGCCTGCTTTTCAAGACCGGGGCGGACTGTCTCTGTATTATCCTTCTTCTGCAACTATCGACGCCAAGGTTCAGTATGTAATACATTGAGTGCAATCATTTCAGGTCGATTCAAATTTTATGATTAATACGTATAGAAAGAGAGAGAATGCATGTAACGTTCAAAATGTTAAAGTGAGATCCGCAACATAAGTTCAAAGCATCGCGTTCTGATCAGAAAAAAAAAAGAAAACGATTTTCCAACATCAGACTCACCTTCCTCTTTGGAGACAAATATGGATCCTTTTTGCTTAAATCATACTCCACAACGGGCGTATTTTGACTTTCATCGTCTTGAAAGGTATAATACTCCTGTGAGAGCGAGTCCGCATTCTCATCTTCTGCTGGTGAGCTTGTGAGCTTGTTCCGACGGCGGTGGTTCACACTTCCAACCGACGATTTTTGTTTGTGGAATGTTGGGATAGCCATGAATTAGAGACACACTTGAAACAAAAACTACGAAATATTGACGTTCAAATATACACATTTTGTGGTGAGGCATGAAGCATGAATTTAGGTCAAACATTTACTCTACGTTTATTATCCAGGACTGTGAAAGGGATGGGGGCGAGTTGGATTAATGTCCCCCTTTCGTTCGCGCAATAATTCTTACTCCTTACTTGCAAGTGTTGAGTTTGCATTCCCCTTCACGCCCGCAGTCTATCTAAAAGTTTGAATTAGTCCAAGATGAAGGTTAGTGAAGCAGAAGCATAGGCATCACAAAGAAATGATTGTGAATCTAAGAATACGCGTATGTGTGTGTCATTTGAGGATAAAGGATGGGATAAAAATCGAGCAAGTGAAAGCTATCTAATGAATGAGACGTCATCTAAGGTGTGAAATATCATCGTGCCGCTCAGTGCAATTCAGTAACGCTATCCGTTCAATAAATGAAAATTATATGCTACTTTCGACGAAATGAATGTATAATCAGATCATTTTCAGTTACAGAGCATGTCCGTTAAGGCCTTGCTGTTTCAAGTGGAGGAAGGTACCTTGGAGAATAGGGTGCCGTTTTGTTCGTTTATGAATGAAGCACACTTGCACATCCTTTGACTTGGATACACACCATACGTCAGAGCATTCTGAACTAATTTATTGGTTGCATATATTTATATCATCTTCTTCTCACAATCAATTTTCTCACTCTAATTTCGTTCAGCTCAATATTTCCGCGCCCACCACTGGGCTTCAAAAAGTTATTGAAATTGAGGATGAGGTCAAGCTCATTAACCTTTACGAGAAGCGCATGTCTCAAGAGGTTGAGGGATCTGTCCTTGGAGAGGAGTACAACGGATACATCTTCCGTATCTCAGGAGGAAACGACAAGCAGGGATTCCCCATGCGTCAGGGTATTCTTACCAACACTCGTGTTCGTCTCCTCTGCCAAAAGGGACAGAAGTGCTTCCGTGAGCGTCGTGCTGGAGAGCGCAAGCGCAAGTCCGTTCGCGGTTGCATTGTAGGATCGGATATCGCCGTTCTTAACCTAGTTGTTACCAAGATCGGAGATGCTCCCGTTCCTGGACTCACTGACGACTCTGTTCCCCGTCGTCTTGGTCCCAAGCGTGCTAACAACATTCGTAAGCTCTTCAACCTTACCAAGGAGGATGATGTTCGTCAGTTTGTTATTGCTCGTGAATTCACCAACAAGGCTGGAAAGACTGTACGCAAGGCTCCCAAGATCCAGCGTCTTATTACTCCTTTAACTTTGCAGCGCAAGCGTGCTCGCAAGGCTGACAAGATGGCTTCCGTTCTTAGAAACAAGGAAGAAGCTGCTGCATACAGGAAGCTTGTTGCCCAGAGACTTGCTGAACAGAAGGAGGCTAGGAGATCTTTGATCTCCAAGAGGAGATCTACCCGCAAGAGTCAGAAATTGCAGGCTGCTTAAAAGTAATCTGAGCAAAACTAAAGAAACTATTTGACATATTTTCTTCTTTATATAATTGCAACTGAAACTTTCACCATAATGAATAATGCATACAATTCAACGTAAAATTCGAACATAGCCCGCAATGAAAACGAAGAAAAGCAATGATCTCCTGACATACACTTGCTGGCTAGAAATGATGACTAACTTCGAACTCGCCTAGTTAGGACAATGTACATTCATTTTGATTCATTCACACATTTTGCATTTCATGTATCGTACCCCACAATCTCCAAAGTCTCCATGCAGCAGAATGACAGCGACGCTTCATCACATCTTCATAAAGAACCACCAGGTAAAAACTCCATAGAAGAGGAGCCAGAGCTAGATGAGGAAGGGTTGAGAAAACAAGGTTACGATGTCATCATAGTTTCAACAGGCCTGACTCAATCCATTCTAGCATCAGCTCTGACTAGAGCTGGGAAATCTGTCTTGCACTGTGATGAAAATGATTTCTACGGAGATTTAGATGCTGTCATGTCTTTGAACCACTTAGTGGAATGGGCAAATTCGCTGAAGAATCGGCAACATAGCCCGGATACAGAAGAGGCAGATTCACATCGTATTGATCTGAAATCAAGCTATGATTCATTGACTATTGATTCAATCACTGATAAATCATTTGATCGTATGAATCTAGTTGTTGGTATGAAGGTCACAACTCCATATGGATATGGAACACTTGTTTCTCTTCCTAGTTTGGATGATCCTGGTATACAGAGTATGCATGTAAAACTGGATCATTGGGTTATGGCCAATGGGAAATCGCCAATTGCTCACTTTGGTATCGATGGATGTAATGATGAAATGCATCTGAGTAGTCGCTTCAAAAAAGATGATAAGGTAATGCCTTTGAGTTCAATTCACTACGAGAAGTATATTCAATCACAAGCGAGACATTTTGCTCTTGATTTGTCACCTGCTCTCTTATACGCGAACGGAGAAGCTGTTTCTGGGATGATTGATAGTGGTGTATCTGAATATTGTGAATTTAAGAGTCTCCTAGGGTTGTTCCTATTCATGAAAGAACAAAATCAAAGAGGAAGCAAAAGCAAAGGGACTAACTCTGGATTATTTTCAGTGCCTTGCTCGAAGCGTGAAGTTTTTGAAACCAAGCTGCTCTCTCCATTAGACAAACGTAGATTGATGACATTCCTTCAAATTGCATCAGACTATGCAACTGCCACTTCCGTTGCAGCTGCTACAGCCAATGGAACGAATACATCGGAAGAAGAAAACAAAAGTAATCCTGATGATTCCTTAAGCTCAACATTGCTACAAGAGGATGTGGTAACTTCACTGAATGAGAGGCAGTTACAACAGGGAAGAAGTCTCTACCGACCCCAAAATAAATCTGTCGCAAAAAATGACTTGGAAACGTTGGAAATATGTATAAAAGAGAACAAAATTTTCCATGATTATCTTAAAGAACAAAAGCTATCCGATTCGTTGATTGGCATTATAATTCATGCCATGGCAATGAGGGACAGTAATTGTTCCGTTAAAGATGGTATGGATGGGTTATGTCGACATTTACAATCTCTCGGACGTTTCGGCGGGACAGCATTTCTAGTACCCTTATACGGATCAGGAGAACTTCCCCAAGCATTCTGTAGATCAGCTGCAGTGCACGGAGGTACATATCTCCTCAGAAGAGGAGCAAAAAGTATACATATAAATGAAACTGGACAATTGATTGGAGTTGATATTTGTGGCTATAATTATGACAGCGGGATGACCCTTCCATCGAGACTGATACTGACAAAAAATGTCATATTACCGCCCCATTGCCTTCCAGATGCAATGGTTACAACTAAATTTAGAGTTTATCGAAGGATTAGCTTGTTGCGAGGTCGTGTCATTCATGAAAAAAATGGTGAATCCTTTTTAGAGCAGAGACATGTTATCATTGTACCCCCAGGAGATGATTCAATCCGCAACGGAGATGTTATTCATGGCATTATTTTAGATGAAAGTTCTAAAGTCGCTCCATATATTAGCGAAGACGAGCATATTACTGTTGTCCATTTAACCATGATAACTGAGAATGACAAACCATCTGCAACCCAAGGTACCGAAGTCTTAGCCCGAGCAATGGACAACTTGTTATCAACAGATAACAATGACGATTCTGAAGAGTTGTTTTCAATCGGTTTCAGCTACGATAAAAAAGAATTATCCGATAGGATTTTTTCAAAAAATGGTGTTTATGTGTGTGAACAATCGGCTGGGTCTCTTACGGTCGAATCATCTTTTATAGAGGCGAAACGGATCTTTCATCAGCTCTTTCCTCATGAAGACTTTTTGAAACTTTCCGACATTATGGATGAGATTGTTACGGAACGAAGAATGATTAATGATGAAGAAGATGATGAAATGAAGCTTCTACAGAGTGCGATGAGTATGTTGGGAACGGAAAATATTTCATGAAGAAATGGTGATCGATTTTCGTTGTCATTTGTGCCCCTCATACTACTGGCGATGGAGCGTGGCGTGACGTCGCTGCACGACTTAAAAGTGTATTTTTTGAACCGACCGTAGACATCAAATAAAAGCCTAAAGTTTTATTTATCTGCAAACCTTGTGGCACTTTGTTACAAATACTAATATTTAAATTTTTTCGCATAATATGCCAGGGTCGCCACGAATTGAAAGAGCAGCGAGTTTACGGATACAGCATCCTAACCTTAGTACAGAAGATGCCATGAAATTGGCTGGTTATACGGACGAAGAAGCCAGGGACACAAAACGGCAGAGTAATGTGAGACAAAAGACGCATCGACTGACTTCAAAAGGAAAGAAACGGCGTGCACCATCTGATATAGATTATTCTAGTCCTGTAGTAAAGAGGCCAATAATTGGAGATGATCAAGATTTACTGCCCTTACCGATTACGTTTGGCTCCACAATTCAAGGGCTTCAAACCCCGGACAGAAAGTCAATCCAAAGCTTGGTGGATAACGAATGTTCTGTGACATCAAATCATCCGCCGCTTCCATTCTTAGGAAATCAGCTGGTTCCTCCATCTAAATCTTTGACCCCATCAACACCATTGACGAGCTTGGGCGTTGAACTCCAAGTGTCGCCACGGGCAGATAAGGCGGCAAGATTCTGGTTAGATAACCCAAATCTATCCATTGAACACAGTATGCGGCTCGCACGATATAAACAAGAAGAAATATCTGATCCGCAAAGACAGAATGATGTGAGGCAAACAGCTCATCAAATGGCAATTCAACTAGCTGCCAAGACGGAAAAACAATCAAGTAATCCTTCTGAGCTACGAACTAGATTGAGCGTCATGGAGAAAAAAATTGATGCTCTTGCACAATTTACAGATAGAAAACTACAAGAGATGGAATCGAAACTTGAGAAAAACTTTAAAATTATCATCGAACTTTTGGAAAAGAAAAGTTCGAATGCCCCAGAGCCAAGTCCTCACATGTTTCATCCCTACGGACGACAGTATGCACAAGCACATACTACCCCCGACTATCGTGTACATCAGTACGATCCTTCATCGCTACCGTCATTATCTCGCTACCCTAATTTTTCTCATTCTCATCGCCAAGAAAATCAGACGAATCGTCTTGTATCATCGGAAGCACTACATAATATTCAACAATATTCAATGCATCCTATGAATGCTTTGCTTTCGTATACCTCCTCACAGTTGCAAACTCGTCAATCAGAAAACAAACCAAGTGGTAACGATGCAAATAAAATGGGGGATACTGTAAATATTTGAAGAGAAGCCAACCAGGACTTTTCACAATTATATCAGTTCTATGTTATTTGTAGGGCACTTCTTTCTTATTTCGAAACATGTGCCAAAAAGTGTTTTTCATTGTTTCATTTTATTTTTATAAACAATATATTTCCTAGTAAATATGTACTAATCTAAGTTTGTTTATGGTGTGTTTTTGCGAAAAAATATATTTCCTATGGTATTCCTATGGTGCATAGTTTGAAAGCTTGTCATGCAAAGCTATCAAAAGCAGAGTCTTTATGGATTCACGGATTCTGTTGTCATTTTCAGCAATCTTTGTCAGTCGCTTCATGTTGAGCCGAAGCAACATCGTTGGTCCAGTCTTTGCCTCAAGATAAGTCAAATGCGACATCATAGTACGATTGTTCAAATCATCATCAGTGCGCTCGACAGCGTTCGAAAGTTTGGTATCAATTAGATGAATGGACCGGGTCAAGTTTCCAATCACATCATGATACATCTTTCCATTTGGACTACCGTATATATATTCACCACCAACCGCACCATTGTGCACTAATACAACTCCATGGTATGTTAAAAAAAGATTGTCTGCGTCTTCCATTACGATAGTGCCTTCGGATATCTCAACCCACTGAAAAGCGTCAGATAGTAGTGTCAGGTAATCAAGATAACCGAAACCAGCCTTACGAAATACAGAATGATAAATTCTTCTATCACGAAATGAGGCGGTCTGTTTGGCTCTTGTTCGAATCAGGGGTATCATTTTCTCGGCAAAGTTTACGAGTGCGATCACTGTCATGGTAGATTGAAATATTACCTCATCTGGAGTCATCGTATTATCTAATGATATATCAGCTGCTATGCTGCATGTGCGCCCACAGAGTACAAGAAGCCGAATGATGATCGTATCAGGAGAAAAGAAAGTCAAGAAATCTAAGCAAATATGGCTAAGATCACCAAAAATCTCGGCTTGGACGTTTGGATTTGTGGCTGTTACAATTATCTGACTAGTATCAATCAAAGAACTGAATGATTCTAGAGCCATACTAGTTTTGACCAGCAGTCCTCGTTTTCTTGGTTGCGTCGACAAGGACCTATGAAGGGGAAATGCTTGAGGAGCGAAAGCCTTGATCTCGACACCTGCAAGGAGCATCAGTGCTGTTTGAATTATACTTTTGATGTTAGACGCGACCATGGTTGTTCGAGTTATGGACAGTTAAATCAGTGTGTTTTCTATTTTTTAAAAACGATAAAACAACGCATGTTCATAGAATCCATGACTAATTGTAACTCCGATTACTAAATGTTCTCACGGTTCCGAAAACTGAGTGTCTTTTAGATCCTACGAGTATGCGTTTTACTTCACAGCGTCTTCCCGCCAAAAAACATTTTGCCGTGAAACTCCAAAACAGTAACCTGTAACTCAAAAAAGTGACTTCATTCTTCATTTTATCATATATGTTCTTCTAATTTTAACATGAAGTATCTTCCACTTAGTCATTTGTTACGGAAGTACTACGTGAACAAACCCAGATATTTTAGAATTGCAATAGCGTTCACGATAGTACAACCGCGTAGCGCTAGTAGCAGGCAACAAAACCGGGATATCAATTTTAGTTTACATCTTTTCCTTTGTTACAATCAGATTAAAGTTATTAAAAGCAGCAGCATTTTTCACCACTGACATTCCTACTAGAGTACGGCATACTTCTATTAGAATTGTATAGTCTGGATCACTAAGGTTGACTGTAAACAAATTTTGCTTGTTTTCTGCATTTTCTCGAGCAATGCTTATGGATTCAAAGTATTCATCAGTCAGTTCTTCAATAATTCTTGCGACACTTTCAATCATATCATTTGTCTTCAAATTATCACAACATCTTCTTTTGTAAGATATTCTAAACGAGGGCATTTTTTTCTTTAGCTCTATACTTTTTGCAGAAGATATACCATGAGGCATGAAAAACTTTGCTAACAATTCACGCATATTTGGAACAATTTCATCCATCGCCGCATGGCAGGTAACCTGAATTGGTATCATTCTAGTGACAAATCTAGACGATGGCGCATGAATGTCATTATCCTTTATACCCTGAAAAATAGACGCAACAGTAAGAACGGGATCCCACTCTGACCCTTCACTTTCTTGGTCGTTCTTTGACAGTTTGATCTTTTTAGATTCGTGACAATCATTCTCGTCACTATCATCCTCGTCATCTGGTTTACTTCGCTTACCATCACTTGTCTTTACCCTGGTAGGTTTGGGTGCTCTTGATTGGATTGCGTCCACAAGTTGAGAGTTCTTTCTTGTCGACATAAGGAAAACAGTTCCTCTACATCCCGTGTCGTAAACTTTCAGGGATGACACATTATCCTTCGGAGCGTTTTTTAACATATCAATTTCCTCATCAAGACTCAATTTTTTATCAGAGGATTGACTACTAACATCAACACTGGTGGTTTCAATGTGGCGCTCCTCTTTCGTCATGTAATGCTGCAAAATATCTTTTGCTTCTCGTTCACATTTGTTTTCTTTGCCAGTTTCGCAAAAACAAAGTACTCCGGGAAACCCTCTTCTAGGATTATTCCTGCGTACTTGGCTGAATTTTTTACCCTTGGCCATAGTATTTTATTATCAATGATACTTACTATCGCGTGTAACCTATTCGAAGTTTTTTTTTAAAAAAAACTACTG